>Ga0310696_10000063_pt1 | contig 184295 bp, 233 predicted proteins | sample AusTroGonzalo_MG_4_FD_203885 | JGI IMG/M metagenome (GOLD analysis project Ga0310696, IMG submission 203885) | Bovine rumen microbial communities from tropical cattle in Woodstock, Queensland, Australia - Gonzalo_02 (v2) (version 2) | ecosystem: Host-associated > Mammals > Digestive system >...
GCAGGGAGCCATAGGCTGCAACGTATCCGATTGGCCTTGCAATCAAATGAATTCCCTCATGGTGAGCTTGTCGAACCACGCACCGCGCTCCCGCCAACAAAAAACCCAGCTTCCACGGGGAGTGAAAGCTGGGATTTGGGGTTGGCTGTGGGGTTCAGCCTAGCTGGTTGGGGGACCAGTATTGTGGAAACGCCGCCATCGGCCAAAAGTTCCAAAATATTTTGAAAAAAATTTTGCAACTGATTCAACGGGCCAGCATACCGATGACGATGCCGAGGCCTGCAATGACCATCAGCGTCGACACGGAATTCTGCGTCTGGATACCGCCGATTTTCCGTGCCTGATGGCCGACAGCATGTGCTGCCCGCCGTCCGCCGTCCTTGATGGCGTCAAAGGCCGAGGAATCATCGCCTTCGAGATCATCGAGCAGTTGCACGCCCTTGTCGGCGAGCGATTGCGTCAGCGCCGCCAGATCGCGCTTCAGATCTTCGATTTCGCGCTGCAAACGGGCGCGATCCTCATCGTTGCGGCTTGGTTCAGCACTGTCCATGGCCATCACCCTTCGTTAGCGTCTTGAAACAAGCCCGATGAGCAGGGCTGCGCCCGCCACGATGGCAAGGGTTGCTAGCGGGTTTTCCTTGGCCGCATCGGCGGCATAGCGCACCTGGTTGGTGGCAACGCGTTTCACATCGTCCAGCTTTTCGCCGCCCATATCGGCGAGATTGGCCGTGAGTTTCGACACTTCCTTGCGCAAGGCTGCGATCTGAGCCTCGACATCGTCCTGGATATCATCGGTGGTCTTGGAAAATATTGCCATTCTTCATATGCTCCTGTGCATGACAAGCCTATAACGGGCAGGGGCCGTTTCGGTTCCCCTCGGGTTTTGTTCGAATGTCAGCGCCCGGAAAAATAATAAATGCACCTGCCGGAAACTTTCCCGGTCAAGCCCTCGTTCTTGTTTGCATTCCCCAGGAAGGGGAGGCAAACGCGGAGCAATACAATGGGTAAATTGACTGCAGGTATTTTCGCCGGATTTTTGGCGGTTACAGCACTGAGCGGAGCAGCATTGGCAAAGGACAACCCGATGGTTGGCGGCGCACCGATGTATGCCAACAAGAATATCATCGAGAATGCGGTCAACTCCAAGGACCACACCACACTTGTCGCCGCGGTCAAGGCGGCCGGTCTTGTCGAAACGCTTCAGGGCAAGGGACCGTTCACGGTATTCGCGCCAACCAACGAAGCTTTCGCCAAGCTGCCAAAAGGCACTGTCGAGACGCTTTTGAAACCGGAAAACAAGGCGACGCTCACCAAGGTTCTCACCTGCCACGTGGTGGCTGCTGACGCCATGTCCATGACGATCAAGAAGATGATCAAGGACGACGGCGGCTCGCACAAGGTGAAAACGGTCGGTGGCTGCATTCTGACCGTCAGCGAAAAGGGCGGCAAAATCTCGATCAAGGATGAGAAGGGCAACGTCGCTCATGTCTCGATCGCTGATGTCAAGCAGTCGAACGGCGTCATTCATGTGATCGACAAGGTTCTCCTGCCAAAATAAGACAGCGGCAAACGCTGCTCCGGCCGACACCCCCGCATGCCCGTTATCGGCGTTCCGATAACGGGCTTTTTGTTTCTCCGGTCAAAACCTACTTGGTGTCATGCTTGAAGCGCCGGTGGCTGAATCCACCTTTAGCCAACCGCAGGATTGAAGAGAGTTTTGTCGGGTCACAGGCAATTTTAGGAATTTGTTTGCTCACCTTTTGCATCGTTTTGGGCGATGCAGGCTGTGCATGGTGCGGCGTATGAAGAATCGCTTCTCCCATAGTTCATTCGCTCCCTGACGACGTTCCGCTCCCGGCCCATGCCGAAAGCCCAATGCTGTGGTTCGTATACGGATATTCCCGGATCATACGACGGACAGTCGATCCTTGCCTGGATCATTCTATGGAGAGGTCAGTCAACTCTTGCCGTTTACACCCGGTGCGACGGTTTCGTCTGGTACGCCAGCAAGATAATCACAATGACTGCAAGCAAGAAATCAAGATCACGTATATCCGTAACCTCCTGCATTCCAGGGCGGAATATAGCGGGAAACGTGCCGGTTTCCAAATCACAACATGTCGAGCCGGCCGGCGTGCAGCGCGTGCAACGCTGCACATGTAAAAAACGGTGAGCCGCGAAGCCCACCGTTTCAAAAAATGACGTGACTGGAGATCTCATCATCGCAGTTCAGCAATGCAGTCCTTCTCCATTGCCAAACACAATTCATATGTTTGTTGGGCCAAGGCCTGAGTATCCGGGGACGGGCCCCGGATACATCTTCAAATCCTGTTAAGGATTAGAAGTTGCGCTGGAAGCGGATCATGCCGCCGAATGCATCGTCGTTGCCGCCGTTGGCAATCGATACATCCTTACGATGACCGTCGAACTTGGTGTAGCTGATTTCTGGCGTAACTGTGAAGCCAGGAACGAGCTCGTATGCCAGGTTCAAAGTACCAGCAACGGTACCTTCGGATTCGTATGCAACCTGTGCATTGACAGTTGCCTTATCCGTAACCTTGGCAGACAGACCACCCCAAACAGCCCAGTCGCCTTCCCAGCGGCCGAACCAGTTCAGGCTGCGTGCATGCGCGTAGTTATCGTCGAAGTTCGACTGATAGCCACCCATGACGAATGCCTTGACAGTGTCGGTGAACTTGACGTCCAAACGAACCTTACCGGCCCATTCTTCGATAACCGAGTCATAACCAGCAACAGCCGAGATGCCGCCCCAACCCTGCTCGTACTTCACACCGCCGACTACATGCGGCATGTAATCGTTGATGCGGTAGTCGTGCGAAACGCCGTCGTTGTCGGATTCGGATTCGCCCTGTTCAGCACCGATCATGGCCGAGAAGCCATTGCCAGCTGCGAACGTGTAGCTAACCTGGTTGGAAGTGCCGGACTGATAGTTGATCACGTCGTCGTTGATGACGCTGCCGGCATAACCGGTGAACGAACCGAACAGTTCGTCAGCAACACCGATGCGGAAACCGCCGAGTTCGATGAACGCGTTAGGAATGAGGCCACCGCTGTTGGAACCGTTCGTGTAGTTGAAACGTGTTTCAATGTACGAACGCAGTGTGCCGAGTTCTGTTTCCGAACGGGCGTCGAAACGAACTGTGGCGCGTGTGCGCTTGTAATAGGTGTCTTCGTTCAGGCCGTCGGAGCCCTTGATGCCGCTGACATGGCCGCCGGTGTATACGCTGTCGCCGCCCTTGGCGTCGTAACGGACATAGCCGCCGATCTTCAGGCAGGTCTCGGTGCCAGGAATGTAGAAGAAGCCCTTGCCGTATGCATCGCAAACGCGAACGTATTCGACAGCTTCAGGTTCGGCGACGACAACTGCGTCAGCAGCGCGCGCGCCAGTTACTGCAACCAGAGCTGCAGCGGAGCCGAGTAGCAGGCTCTTAATGTTCATTGTTGCTCTCCATGAGATTGGTAGTGACAATTCGGTATTCTGCGACTTTGGTCGTAGAGTCAAATGTCAAATTACAAATCTTTAATGCCGGGAGCGATGGGATTTTTATTGTTGCGGATTTGCAACTACAAGTTAACACAGGGTTAATATCAAGTATAATCACCATGAATACTTTAACGTACAAGCATATCATGCTATTGTAACAAAATTGTGATAGGGTTTGTGAATATTATCAGGTTTTCGCTTGGTATTTCCGTCAGCTGCGTGGCGCCGGCGGTCGGGTGGATCTGCTGTTTCCCGTGCCTGACCGCCCGGCATGAAGTCTGGAGGCGGCCACGTCCGTTCGTGGCAGCGGGTGAGACGTCAATCAGCCCGCCCGACCCTATCCTTAAGTTGATAGCAGTCGCGCCTTGCCCTTGCGGGCAGCTTGGTTGTGGCTGATTCTGAGCGCAATTGATACGACATTCAACAATGGCTGCAGCCAGCCGCAAGACACGGATGGGTGACATGCCACGTCCGGAATGCGGATTATCTGTGCGATGTCAGAAGTTTAATTCTCGCCTTTCGTCGTATACGCCTGACGAGCGCCTGCACATCGGCTGTGCAATCCTGAAAATTCATCTGAGCAGCGCGACTCTGCTCCTCCGCCTGAACGATGATTTTTTCCTTGCAGCTCTGTCGTCCCAGAAACTTAATTCTTGTTCGCATGTTCCACACCCCTCATGTCTTATGACTTTTTTTGAGAGACCTCTTATATGCAATGATTCCGGGTGGTTTGGAATATATCCGGTGTTCAAATGCCGGGCTGGCCATACACGAAACAGTGAATAAACCTCGGCGTGAGACTGTCGTATCGGTTGGCGCTACGGACGGAGGAGGGTGGAGACTTGGCGTTTACAAAAGATGAGATAACTGCCCACGCCCTGGTGATCGTCGATGTGCAAAATGCCTTCATCACGGGAGCCGAAGCCGTCCCGGATAGCGTCCAGCTTCAGAGTGCGGTGAAAAGGCTTCTCGAGAATGCACGCGCGGCCAAGGTGCCTGTTGTCTTCCTGCAGAATGACGGTCCTGCCGGCGCGGTTGACGCGCCGAATACCGATGGCTGGCAATTGTTCTTTCCGCCTGAGGCGCGCGAAGCGGTGATCCGCAAGTCCAGGGATAACGGCTTCGATGGCACCGGGCTCGAGAATGTGCTCCGGGCGCATGGTGTCCGCTCGATGGCGATCTGCGGCATGCTGTCGGAAATGTGTCTGGCGGCGACGGCGCGAGCCGCGCTGGAAAAGGGATTCGCGGTGATCCTTTCCCATGATGGCCACGCAACCTACGATGTGCCGGCTGGTCCGGGCAATTCAGAGGCTGTTCCCGCACGGTTGGCGGCGCGGGCGGCAGAATGGTCGCTGGGCGACGACATTATCCTTTTGGGCGCTGCGGGCGATATCCGCTTCCAGACGGCCCGCCGCAGGTAAAATGCTTCCGGGGCTTGCCGTTGGCAAATGGCGGGGCGAATCCCCTTAGCGCAGAAGGCGCAGGAAGATTGTGCTTGCGGCAACCCCGAAGGCTCCGCCCGCCGCCTTCACTACGGCATCGAGCAGCCGGGCATGCCGGGTGGGGGCAAGCATCTGCGCCAGCTCGAAACCGAAAGCCGCGCCAACCACCAAGACCAGGATGAGCAGCCACCGCCGCGGATAGGCCGCCACAAAGACGAAGCCAAGCACGGCAAAAGCTGCAAAGCGCTCGACATTGACCGGCAAGCCGCTCTCCGGCCGCAGGCTGATGGGGTCGACAGTGATGAAAAGTATGGCTGCGAACAGCAGCCAGGCGGCGATTTGAATGAGCTTCATGCATACCTCATAGCGCATTCAACGCCTGGTTCCAATCCGTCACAATCTGCAATTTAGGGTAAAGCCGGATGTCGGCGTGCGGGCGGCGCAAACTTCACGTTGCGCATTGCCCGTATCCTTCGGGTGAGGCCCGGCAAGGGGCATCGGGGGGTGATGGGATGCCGAGCCTCCGTTGCCCGAAGGTGACAACGTGCGGGTGATAACACGAGAACCTGAGCAGGAGATTATCCGAACCTGAGGCGAAACTGAGATGCAATCCGGCCTCGGGACAGCATGTCTGCCGGGGCGCGGATGCGCCTGTGGCGAGGCCCAGTGCAGCGCCGGGCGAAGGCAGGCACGCACTGGACCCCATGCTTGGGTTGCTCAAGCGAAGCTCACTTGCCAAAGGCGTTTGTCACAATCAAGCCGTCATGTTTCCCGCGTCGTCCCGTGCCGTTCATTCAGCTGCGGTAATGGACCCGGTACCTGTCTTCGATCGGCTGACCGACCGTTGCCTTGACCCCCAGGACGAAATGGATCGAGATGATCTTGTCGGCCTCTACACCCGCTTCAGACAGTGCGGCATTCAGTGCCTTGATCGTGGCCGCGACTTCCATCTCCTTGACCGGTATCTGCTCGTTCGTCGTCATTATTCGTTCCTTTTCACAACGGGAAATGCCTTGGCCCTACCGGGCCTGGCTCGTTTGCCCCGGGCGCCGCTCACGCGCCCTGTCAGGCATGTCCGATATACCGCGCTGATATACATTGGCATAATATAAGAATTGTCATATCCTAATAGGCATAGACTATGAGTAGGTCATGCCTGCCGTGCGATGGGCCAGCCGCATGAAAGTGGCTCGACCATCGGTTTGTATTGAAAGGAGTATGATCGTCATGACATTGTCCGGCCTGTCGCTTCGCGATCTGGAATATGCCATTGCGGTTGCGGATGTGGGCAGTTTTGGCAAGGCCGCCGAACAGTGCCGGGTTGCGCAGCCCTCACTTTCCGTACAGGTGAGCAAGCTCGAAACCCGGTTGAAGACGGTGATTTTCGAACGCACGACGCGGCGGGTCATCGTCACGCCGCAGGGCCAGGAGCTCCTTGACCAGATGCGCCGTGTGGTGCTGGAGGCGCGCCGGCTGCTGGATCTGTCCGTCCGCTCCGCGGAGGCCTTCGGCGGCACGTTGCGCCTGTCGGCAATCGCCACGCTCGGCCCCTATTATTTCCCGCGCATTCTCCAGAGCTTGCGCGCGCACTACCCGGCGCTTGCCTTCGTGCTGGGTGAAGGGCGCACCGACGACCTCGTCACGGCTCTGCTGCGCGGTGATCTCGATGCCGTGCTCATGTCGACACCGTCCGGAGAGCCGGGCTTGAGCGAAATCCCGCTGTTTCACGAACCGTTCGTGATGGCCTGTCCCGAGGGACATGCGGCAACGCTGGCTGGCGGTGCCGGATGGAGAGATCTGTCCGCCCATGAGCGATTGCTGCTGGAGGAGGGGCATTGCCTGCGGGATCAGGCGATTGCCGCCTGCGCGGAGATCGACACCACCAACCGGCATGCGACCAGCCTGGAGACCCTGAAATATATGGTGGCTGCAGGCGAGGGATGTACCCTGCTGCCCGTCCTTGCGGTAAGTGACGTTCATGGGCTGCACTACCTGCCGCTGCAGGGCAGCGGATATGCGCGCACCATTGTCCTGGCCTGGCGGCGCAGCGATCCCCGCACAGAGGACTTTGAACAGCTCGGCGCCAATCTGCGCCGGTTTCAACATCCCGCAATCCGCACATTTGCCTGAGCGAGGACAAGCGTCATAGGCAATGTACAGTTTTATACAGGTTTATACTTTTGTGTCATGTTGCCATTGGGATTGCGGCTTATGACCAAGGGGAATGAGAGGATATGGGACAGGGGGAGTTCATTTCGTGAACGCACGTCTTTCGTGGATAGCTTGTGTTTTCTTCAACCTAAGCTTCATGGTTGTGGGGTCAGCCGCAGCGCAGGAGGCGGCTCCGGCTTTGTCAGGCGACCTTGCCGAGCTGTGCGCACCCGATCCGCAGCATCCCCCAAGCCTATGGAAGATCAGCAAGAAATTGGATCAGGGGGCATGGCGGTCGCGCCTGTCCTGTGATTCCGGCGCTGCCCCTTCGTCCGGGCCGGTGCTGCGCCTCTCCGTGCATCCGGGCGACGCCGTTGAAAAAGAGTCCGACGAAAAATCGACGGAACGCGTGGAAATCCAGATGCGGAAGGAGGTCGTCAAGTTCGATGCGCCAACCTGGTACCGCTTCCGGTTCCGTCTTGAACGACCCTGGCAGGGCATCGGCAACCGGACAGTCATTCATCAGGTAAAGCAGAACATCCAGGCGCGTGACGAGAAGCCGCAAGGGGCGTGTCCCGCCGCCAATCCCCTGTTCAAGGTCGAGGCCCGCCCGTCGGCCACGGGGGCGGATTTCCTGGTCAAGGTGCGCGGAACCAGCGACTGCAAGCTCGGAGAATCCAGAATAATATGCGGTCCATGGCACCTGGACCTGGACCACTGGAATGATGTGAAGGTCATGATCAAGCCCAGCCTGAAGGAGGGGGCAAGTCAGGTGCAGGTCTGGCTCAACGGGCGCGGTTGCGATCCGTATACAGGGCTTCTCGGTTATCCCGATCATGGTGTCCGCGATGATTCCGGCCGCCCGTTTATCGACGTCCAGCCGCGCTTTGGCATTTATCGCGATGCCCTGCCGGACAATGTGCAATCGATCGATTTCACGGGCATCCGGTTTTGGTCCGCAAATCCGGCAGGCGATCCCTCATGGTCGGAAAATCCGTTGCCGATGCGATGATGCCCGGTCATCAACGCCGCTGTTCACATCTTAAGGCATTTCTAACTATCCGGTTCGGAACTGTCACGGGATTCTCTAATTCTTGACGACTCTCCGCTAGGCATCTCGCCGACAACGGAGCAGGTGCCTATGCGCGAGGATATTTCAGGATTCAGTGTACCGAGATGGCGGCTGACACGCTGGTTGGCCGATGCTGGATCCAATGTGCCGGGCTATATTCGATCGGAATTGATTGCGAGCCTGTTCGGAACATTGCCGATTTTTGCCGGCGGCGTCATCAATACAATCCTGGTATCGGCATTCATTGCCTACCGGATACCGCGACCGGAATTCATCATCTGGCTGGGATGTGAATTGCTGATCTGCAGCGCGAGGCTCGTGGTGCTGCTCATCAGCCACAGGAATGCCAAAGCGGGCAAAGCCACGCCTACCGACATTTACATTCTGCTGGCTCTGGCCTGGTCAGGCGCCGTCGGTTACGGCTGTTTCATCAGCATGATGAGCGGGGATTGGGTGGTGGCAACGCTCGCCTGCCTGTCCGCAGGCGCCATGGTGGGGGGCATCTGCTTTCGCAATTTTGGCGCGCCGCGTCTTGCCTCGGTCATGATCATCTTGAGCCTTGGGCCTGCCTGCCTCGGCGGTGCGCTGTCGGGCGAACCGATCTTATACGTCACGCTTTTGCAAATTCCGCTCTATCTCATCAGCATGGCCATGGCCTCGCACAAGCTCAACGCTATGCTGATTGCGACAAAGCTCGCTGAACGCGAAAATGAGCGCCGGGCAAATGAAGATGCGCTGACGGGCCTGCTGAACCGCACGGGCCTGCTGGCACACATCAATGATCGTTTGTCGGCGCTGCAGCAGGATCAGACAGGCTTTGCCGTGCTTTACCTCGATCTGGATGGCTTCAAACTCGTCAACGATCAATACGGCCACGCAAGCGGCGATGAGGTGCTGTATGAAGTGTCGAGGCGGATTTTAGCCAATCTCGGGCCCGAAGACGCAGCGGCCCGTATTGGCGGCGATGAGTTTGTGGTTGTGAAAGCCAGCGAGGACGATCAGGACCTTACGGCGTTTGCGGCGTCAATCTCTGAAAACATAGGCGAGCGCATCCGCTTGAACGTCGGCAGCAGCGTGGAAGTGGGGTCCAGCATGGGAATTGCCCTTGCTCCGCGGCACGGTAGTGCAGCCGGCGTTCTATTGGATAAGGCCGACAAAGCTTTGTACCAGGCAAAGGCTGCGGGAAAGAACAGGCACGCGATCGCACTTTAGATCCAGCCGAATACGAAATATCCCCTGTCCATTTGAGACGGGCGAGGACCTTGGCTCGCCCTGTCTTTCCATGGCCGTCCCTCAGGCCTCGGGTTCGTGGCAAACCATTTCGATGTTGTGCCCGTCCGGATCAATGACGAAGGCCGCATAGTAGTTCGCGTGGTAGCGCGGGCGCAGACCCGGCGCGCCATTGTCTTTACCGCCCGCGGCCAGAGCCGCCCGATGGAAAGCCTCGACCTGCTGGCGATTCTCGGCCGTGAACGCCAGATGAAGATGCGCCGGCTTCTCCTCGGTCTGGTACAGGCACAGGGAGGCCTTGCCCTTTGGGCTGAGCTCGGCACCCTGCGCCGGCGTCGTCCCCTCTGCGATGACAGCGATACCGAGCGGTTCGAGTGCCTTGAGGTAGAACGCCTTGCTGGCTGCATAGTCGCTTACGCCGAATTTCACATGGTCAAACATGGTTTCTCCTGAAGTGTGTGGGCCTGGACGCGTCCGCCGAACCCGGAGCGGAACAGAGCGTCATGCGCCTCCTGGTCGGGGTCGTAGCAGCAGTCCTCGATCAGGCGCACATCGTAGTCCGCATCGCTGGCCCAGGTGACGCTGGAAAGAACGACGCCGGTGGTGCTTATTCCGGCCATGACAAGGGTGTTTACACCGCGCGTCCGAAGATCGGCGTCGAGCGACGTACCGTGAAAAACGCTGGCTCGCGGACATGCATAGAAAAGGTCACCCGGTTCGATCGCAAGCCCCGCAACGGGGCGGCCGGTGCGAAAATGTCCGGACGATGTATAAGGCGAAATCTGGCGGTTGCTTGCCGGTGGTGCGTGTTCATAGGCTTCACCCAGTGAAAAGTTGGGGAACAGCACCGGCCGGCCGGTGGCGCGCCAGCGCCTGATCAGAGTGTTGCAGCGATCCAGCAAGGGCGACGGCTGCTCCCCGAACAGGATTGCAAACACGTCGGCTTGATAGTGCATAATGACGAGGGCCGCTCTCTCGATATAGCGGCCCTGGAAATCGATCAACATTACGGTCCTCCAAAATGAAATCCGAATTCCGCATTCGAATCATCCCGTTTAGCCCGGCGAGTATGAGGTAAGGGTGGGGAAGGTAAAGAAATCCGTGGGACGTTCAGTGCCGAAAACGCCCACGCCGTGCATTTGTGTGCAGTTTGTTCTTTTTCTTCCAAATCGGCTATTGCCAAAAAAACCCCAGTATTCTAGGGGTTCGGCACCGGCGGAGCGTAGCGCAGCCCGGTAGCGCACTTGACTGGGGGAAATGATGCCTCAGCCTATTTTCTGGTTTTCTTTCAATTCGTTAGCCTGATCAACCTTCGCCTGTGCGGCGTTTTGGGTGTGATTCATCGCATTGAGCAGATCACTTTGGGTCACGTGCGCATATTTCAGCGTCGTATTCATGTCAGAGTGACCAAGTAGATCCTTTACCAACCTCAGATTACCAGTTGCTCGCAGCAGGCGCGTGGCACAGGTATGCCGCAGATCGTGGAAGCTGAAATCCTCAATTTTGGCATTGATGACGGTTCGCTCAAACGTTGACTTGAGGCCTTCGCGCGAGATTGGCAGCAGATCGCCGCGAGGCGCATTGTCCGCGCGCTTGCTGGCATAGGTAAATACCTTGTCCTTTGCCATGGGAAGGGCGCGCAGCAGCGCATACACGGCATCGGAGACGGGAATAGTTCTTGTCTTTTCGCCCTTGCCGGTTACGCGCATCTGACGATTGGTCCAGTCAATCTGTCGCCACGTCAGGTCAAGACATTCCTGCATGCGGCATCCAGTTAACAGAGAGAATCTGACGATAGGGTGATAGTCGGCTCTCAGTTTGGCGAATAATCGCGTTTCCTCTTCGGGCATGAGTTCCCGAACTCGCTCCTGAGGTTCTTTCAGAAGCAATTTAGACCATTTGATCTTATTGACTTCCTGCCCCCAGGTATCGGCTGCACGGGCCAAAAGAGCCCGCATGGGCTGTGTTACGGATCGATTGACCGTTGACGGCTGTACATCCTTTTCAGCGCGGCGCTTGCTGATCAGTTTTGCAATATCTGCATCAGTGATGGATGAAATGAGTGTGTTCTTGCCAACTTGCCTGTCTAGCCATGCGAACACCGTAATTGTCGTATCGCTATTCACATGGAATTGGCCGACTTCATCCCAATATCGGCCAGTCGCTTGACCCATGGTCATAGGCTGGCCTGACTGGATTGTCAGGCTTTTGATGCGCCGCTTTTCCGATTCCTCGAATTGCTCAGCTTCTCGCTTCGTCGTTTTGCCAGTATTTCCTGTATATCGGTTACCTTTGACACGGAAATCGTAGCTGTAGAACGGTGCGTTACGGCGCTTGAAGATCGGCATTGCGTTTGCTTCCTTTGGGCCTTGAAGGCCTCCAGATCAGAAGGATCGTATCGCCGCACTGTTTTATTGCCACGTCCGATATTGATGTACGGCAAGTCTCCGTCCGCCATGAGGTGGAATAACTGACGGTTGGAGATGCCAAGTTCATTCGCGGCCTGCTCTGGTGTCAATAGAGGCATTAGATACTCTCCCCGTTGTTCTGCATATCCACCGCCTGTCGCTTCCTCCGCATCTCGGTATGTCCATAGCGGTCGGTATGGGCGGTGTAGCCGTGCTCACGAAGCCATTTGATGATTGCTGCGAAAGCCTTGTCGTATGGCTTGTTCATCTCCGCTCCTCCTCTACAAGAGGGCTAGCTGCGAGGGCCGCTTTGAGCATTCTGGCAGTATCCGGCCATTCTGACTGTGCGGCTGCCACCATCGCTTCACTCGGCTCACTCAGGGCTTCGAGGATGGTGGCTATGATCTTTTCTGCTCGCTCGATAGCTACTAACTGCCCACCGTAACCGAAGGTTCGTTTGAAACGATCTTGTTTGTCTGGTCCGCGAAATCCATACATTTCCGGTGTTGTCCCAAACGATGCTGGATCAATAATCCGCGCCACCTTCTCGACCAGTTCTTCATACGTTACCATTGCTGCCTCCATGCGCCTTGAGGTACGTGATTTCCCACGTCGGATGAAACTGTGAAGTGTAATTTTCTCCGTCGAGTTGAATGTTCAGCCGACCATTAGAGGCGCTTCGAATTGTTCCGAATATAGATTTGGACGGATCATTCCATCCACCGGTGTACTTTATGCGACCGCCGCGTTTCGCAGGGACAGAGTAGTACTTTCTTACCCATTCCATACTCATGACGCGATCCCTTCGAACTGCTGCGGATTTTCGAGGCGCTTTCGGGCAGTCTCAAAAATTACATGGTCTTTCTCAATCCCAATGAAATCACGACCAGTGTTCCAGCAAGCAACGCCCGTTGTTCCTGACCCCATCGCATTATCAAGAACAGTGTCGCCGGGGTTTGTGTAGGTTCTGATGAAATACTCAAACATATCGAGTGGCTTTTGAGTGGGGTGCAGCGCTGATTTCTGCTTGTCGCTGGGAAACCTCACCACACTGCGCGGATAGCGCTCGGTGGATGAGTATGGCAGCTCAGTGAACTTCTGCTTGCCATAGTTGGTTGTGGTATCACGCCGCTTCACGGCAGTTTTTTTGACGTGACCCGTTGTCTTGATAGGATTGTATGTCGGCAACTTTCTATAGAAGACGAGCACATTCTCATGTGCCTTCATCGGCATTTTCTTCGCATTCATATGACCGGTTGGGTGAGACTTTTTCCAAATCCATTCGTACCGGAGCATGTTCAGATTTGACGCGCCAAGCACCTTATCGAATGGGGTCTGCGCAGTCAGAACAATAGCGCCTTTGCAGATACGCTTATATTCAGCCCACAGTGGCTCAAGAGGTATGATGCTATCCCACGAATTGCGAGTTGTGCCGTATGGCAGGTCGCACAAGATCATATCCACGCTTGCTGCAGGCAGGTTCTTCAATAGGTCAAGACAATCACCGTGCCATAGCTTCACCATGTCACCGGCCCTCCAGAAGCGCGAGGGGAGCGGGCGGCAATGGCATCCAGTGCTTGCCTGTATTCAATCGATAAAGAGCAGAACGGTAATTGACCCCGGCAATCTCACAGGCCTGTGACAAAGGCATAGATACGCCCTCAAGCTCAACTATTCTGTGTGATCGCTTATTGCGAGATTGGGTTTTTGGATCAGCCCAACGGCAATTATTCGGCTCGTAGTCGCCATTCACATCAATGCGATCTATAGACCAGGACTTCCGTGGTTTTTCTCCCATGTCACGAAAGAATGCGTCGAAGCTTTCCAACCAATCGTGGCATACTTTTATGCCTCTATAGCCATAATCCTTGAACTTTAAGTTCCTCGGGTTGGTACACCTATCCCGGATTTTTATCCACGTATTGTATTCAGATGATCTGGACTGACCATGCGTGGTGTGGAGGGCGATAACTGATCTCGACACAGCTTCTTTTTGGAGGCATCCGCAGCTCCTAGTGTCTCCGCTACGCAAAGAGCGAGGATCAACAATGGTTATTTTCCCGCAATCGCAAACGCACTTAACTGTTCTGCGTCCGTTGGGGGATTTATCGCCATCGTCTAAGACAAGAAGGCGCTCAAATCTCATGCCTATGACATCAATCTTGGCTGGCATTGTCATCTCCAGTCTTCACTGTGCTGATCGGATGCCACTCGCGTATCGCCTGCTCGCGTACTTCGATAGGTTGGGCGTAGAGGGGAATGTCAAATTCAATACGGTTCTTTGGCAGCGCACTATTGTATTGCGCGGCAGAGATAAGCTGATTTTTGCGAAACTCACTGCTAGACGCATAAGCAACGATCTTAGAAGCAGCAATTCGACGCTTGCCTTTTTCTACTGCCGCATTGAACATGTCGACGTCATTTTGATCCACTTCTGTGACTGGACTTTCATCTGATAGAATGAAGTCGATCATTCGATCCACTTTGTCCGGCTCCTGTAAGCAAGGAACGGAGAGGGCTGCTCCATATGCATCATACTGCGCCTGTCGAAATGGGGAAAGGTCAGAGGGGCGACCTACGGCGGAGAGGGCGGCAAAATCTTCTGAGTGAATGCGCTCGTAGGCTTCGTCTTTGAAACAGAACCACGTTGAATGTGGCTGACCCTTTTCAAGAGCGATTTTTTCGGCAGCAGTTTTTATACGTTCTGATAAGTCAGTCATGATCGAGCCACTCCACTATGAGGATAGCCGCCGCAGGAAACAGTAGTGACAAAATTATGATGCCAATAAACTCACCCATGGTTCTCGCCCCCGTTCTCAGGAGAGAGCGCGGCGCGAGGGGTTGTGGCGCACTTTTCACAATACCAGTTATCGTTGATCGCCTGTTTCCATCCGCATTTGCGCAGAGTGCGCACTGCTTCCGCCCGACGATAGCCAATCCCGAGAAATGGCAATTCACATTGTGTGCAATGGACTTCGTAACTTGCGATTAGCTTACCCATCTATGCGCCCTCGCTTTTGAGAGCAGGCATGCCCAATTCCGAAAGCCATTCCTCGCGCTGATCGTGCCGCGTGGCAGGTAATTGCAGAAATGCCAACCGGTCTTTCAACCAGTCGTTCTGCTCCCGCAACCCCTCTTTCTCCCTCTGGCACTTAGCAAGCTCCCCAACCTGCAAGTCCGAAATCTCTTTCCAATCGTCACGCGACTTCTGCATCTCAGCAAAGGAGGCTTCGGCTTGCTCGGCGCGCTCTCTATAGATTTTTCTGTCCGCGCGGGCAGCCTGTATCAAATGGCTTTTTTGTTCCAGATACGCCTCAAGTGCTGCTACGGTTGCTTGGTGGTCGGTGAATAGGACATAGTCCCCCGATACGTGTGGCGTCATACTTGCAGCTTCTCCGCACCAAACGGAACCGCCGTCAAATTCATAACGCTGTATTGCCACCGGCTGCACGTCCGCCTGTACCATCTCTACGGGGTGGGGGTGTGCTGAAACAGCGGCGTCTAGATTTTTTCCGTACCAAGCCCACATAGCTAGAGTGGCGACCTCATCCCGCAAGGCGGTTGGTGGTGCGCACCCATACTTTTCGAACAGGTTTTTTATTTGAAGCCAAGTCGGTTCAGTTTCAGATTTCCGCAAAGGCTCCAATGTCGGCTTGAGGGCAGTATCAGTCATCTTGGCGACCCTCCGCTTTGGCGATGGCACGTTCGCGATCATCATCAGATAGTTCATGACCAGCGCTAACCCACGCCTTGTTCCACCCTTGCTGATACAACCATGGTTTTTCTCGTCTCTCAGCTTCCCAATATGTTGAATCACATTTATCGTGATATTTTGAGAGCGGGTTGTTTGCGGCGTATGCAGACAGCCAAACCTTACTTCCTATTTCATCAACCAGTTCCAGATCCGTCATCGCTTTGAGTTTTTCAGCGTATTCAGTCATGGTCGGCTTCTCGATGCCAAGGTCTGTAAATACGCAGCCGCTGCTTGGCGTAATTTTGGTTGTCATGACGCGCTCCTGAGACGATTGTTTCGCGCAAGACCACTATTGATCCTGGCCACGCAAAATGGTTCAGCCTGGTCACCGAGGCTCGACCAAGCCCCATAGAGCGTCAGGGCAAGCTCATGCGGGTCTATCCGTTGCTTGGCCCACCAATCGGCCTCATTGCCACTGTGCTGGTCTCTGTGGGCTTCTGGGGATAGAGGGAGGCACCACAGATCATGTGCCTTATGCCCTTTGCCGCGCCCGTAGTGCATGTAATGCGGGTTCGCGAATGAGATATGGGCAGCTTGGACGCCATATTTCCCTGAAACCACACATGGAAGTTTATGCAGGAAGGCGAGATAGCTGACCTTCTTTGTCGGTTTGACTTTCGGAGTCTGGTCCGAAAATGAGTGAGCGATGCGAAACCCAGCCATCATTCACCGCCAATCAATCGGGAATCCCGATCTGTGTCAGGTGAAATGCCGTTTTGTGTCAGGTGGTGGAGGTGATAGGTCATCACGCGACCCCCTTCCAAAGCGCTCTAATACCCGTCGCGAGCCAAAACACAGAGAAAACCCAATAAATCCAAAGCGCACCCTCGTTGAATAAATACTGGTGTCCGCCCCCATTCGCCCAATTGGCCGATTGAAGTGCCTGTGCGACGCAGGCTACGCAAACTGTGATCCTCATCGGTTTACCTCCCACATTTCACGGGCAAGAACATTCTCAAGTTCCTGGGCGAGTACTGCTCGATAAAGATCATCGTGCTTTGCTTCGCGGGCTATGTTTTCCAATTCGCGCCGGCCGCGGGCATGCGGTGGCAAAGATTGGATACGAAGGCGGATAGTGTCGGCGTTGATGTTCATATCGCACCTACCAAGCCATTGAGATACTTGAGGGCAAACTCTGACGTGAGTTCCTTCTTGATCACCTTGTCGGTCGTTTCAAAGCAGATGCGGACAAACTCAAGGCCTTCCGGCAGTTCGTCTTTCCAGACGTTCTTGGTACGCTCCAGCACTCCTCGACGCTCACCCGCAGGCAGATCACTGTTGGCGATCTGAAGGAGCTTGTCCTTGCATTCGCGCTTGAGTTCACGGATGACGGACGGATTTCTGCCGGTTGTCTGCTCGGTGAAATCGTCAATTTCGGAGTCCAGTGAAGACGACGGGGAGGCGACATCATCCCCACTGGACTCAAGTGCCGATTCATCATCGGTTAAATGGGCGGAAGCGACACGCTCATTGGGGGCGATGGCGTCAATGTCGCTTCCTGCATCAGCTTTCGTGGGGAGATCGTCGGCTGATGTTTCTGAATTCTGTTCTGGAACGCCACCAGTGAGCGTTCCGGTCTCGCGGGCTACATTGGCGGCATTAAAGCCTTCCTGCTCTCCATGGGCTTCTTTGGCGGCAGCAAGGCGCGCCTGCAGTGTCGTGCGTGGCGTTACATCCTTTGCGTTGTCTGCACCTTGGAACTGTTCGGCTTCGTCACGGTCGTACACGCCGAGAAGAACTTCGGGGCAATGACGACGAGCCCACGACCGAGCGGAGAAATAGCCAAGCTGCTGCTGTGGATCTGACTTCCACAATGGCGAGTTCTTGGTAGTGATGCTGCCAATGGATGGAGACGTGTAAACGCACTCCTCACCATCAAGCGTTCCGGTAACGGTGCATGTCATTGCGGCTCCAGTGCCTTCAAAAACATACTTCAAGCGCCCCTTAATGCCGGATCGGGTATTGACTACGGCGGCGATAAGCTGGGCCTCATAAGCGATAGCGCCATTCACGGCATAGGACTTCGAGGCCACAGCAAATGGCGACATCTGCCACTCAAGGGCTTGCATTGCCACAGCCATGCATGCGCCTGCGTTCCCGCGTAGATGCTTTGGTAGGGCAATATCGGCCTTGCACATGACTTCTGCGAAGCGAACGACTTCACCCAGGTTCTGCGGTGCAATTGACGTACCATTCGCGCCAGTCGATACCGATACGCTGTTAATTGATGTTTCACGCGGTGCGATCTGGTTCATGATTGATTTCCTTTGGTCGGAAGACTTGAGCGCAGATCGGACAGCCAGCGGTTGCGTTCTTGGGTGCGCCATATTTCTTCACCACGCGCCCTTTCATGATAGGCGACATCGTGATGTGCTTGCTTCAACCTATCTTCCCTCCACTCAGCACCGGTTAGCTTTACTGGGGATTTGGAGGGGTAGTCTCGCTCGATTGAGATGTTCAATTGCTCAACCATGAACTCCTTGATGCCCTCTGCATCAGTGTGCCACGAAGAGACTGCATCTAGCATCGAGCGGTATCGAGAGTTGCGCAATTCGCGTTCCGCCCTGTACTTGGCGTCACTTGCCATCGTAGATTTGTACTCTTCAACTGCGCGACTTTCGCATTCCGCTTCTGAAAGTTTGGGCAACGTTTCGAGCACTGCCTTTGCCTCTTCGAGCTTATCGTCGTGATATTTTGTCTGGGGTTCAAAGCGCTCCGGAATCGGCGCATCCCAAGGTTCATCGCGCATCATTATGCAAGCACCCATGCCGCGCGCGCAGATCAAGGCAAATTCCCGCAGTGTAGTGATTTTGCCGTCACCAACAACGGCTGTGTATCCAGTGGGCATTATGCTGCCTCCTGCTCGGCGATCTGCGCCTGTCGGTTAAGGAAATTGTCGATGTTGTCGGCAGCCCATGGCTTCATTGAGATTGGACGTTCGCCGCGATTGAATGGTTCACGGCCGGGCCAATATCCTGCATCAAGGCATTCACGGATTTTCCGCAACGCCCATCGCACACATGCTTCACCACGATCCATCGTGAACGTGTCAATCTCAACGTGTGCGGTATCTGGCACGTCATCGTTGAGCACATAGAGCAGGGCGAAGGTTTCGAAGGGGATGCCAAGACCGCGGCAAACCATACGATTCATTGCAGCTTGAAGGTAATAGCCGCAGTCGAATATCTGGCGCTGCAGAAAATCCTCATCCATGCTGGACGTGGATTTCAGATCACAAAACACACCGTCTGCCGCTGGAATGACATCAGGACGCGAACGAAGCCAGATGCCTGTCTCTGGGTCGCGATAGAGCATCGAGCGCTCTGCACGGCCATTCAGGATGCCTTGCTGCACCTCTGGATAGTCGGCGGCATCTTCTGCCATACGATTGATGGTCTTGAGCTGGTCATCGGTGAGGACGGTTAGGCCCTTGCTCGCGGCATCTGCCAGCCACTGCTTGCACTTGTTGGAATTGCCAGACCAAGGCTTTTCAACGCCTTTTTCATCGACATAGGTTTCAGGCCGGATCGCATAGTGATCGCGAAATGTGCCTTCACCCAGCAGCAGGAAATGCACTGCTTTGCCGAACTCAAGGGCAGGACTGGTCTTCGGAACCACGTGACCGGGATTCCATTTCCACCGGCCCCAGAAAGCCTTCGGGCTTCCACCATGAACCGGCAGGATGTGCTTCAAGGCGGACTTGGAGACAGACGGGCCATTCAGCAGATGAACATTTCCGTGGTAGTCATCCATTGGAATATTGGCATAAACACCGTTTTCCTTGATGGTCTTGCCATCCCAAGAGATTTCGCCGGCCAACCCACCGATGATCTTATCGGTAATCGCTCCAAGAGACTGCATGGCGCCGGGTTCAATGCGATCCATTTTCATTTCATCCGCTCCTCAGTGGTGTCAGCGATTTCGTTGAGAAGTTCCCGCGCAGCTTCCCTGCCGTAGATCAGGCAAAGGTCGCGGTAGTTCTGGCGAAGGTGATATTCGTGGAAACCCGATGGTCTGGACTGTGCATATCGCTTCATCCGGTCTTGCATTTCGGGTGGTGTATATTGGGATGGAGAAGTCATGCGTCACCTGCATGCTGCAGCACATACTGGATGTCAGACGACAATTGCTGGCCAGATGCTTCGGAGAACAGACGTGAATAGTTCCATTCCGTGTCGCGAAACACGCGTCCGTCAATGTCATCATTGAAACAAGACAGAATGTCCGTCTGTATGGCCGCATCTTCAGGAGTGACAACTGTGAAGCGGTCGATAGCGGAAGAGACGCGATAGTATCCATCGGACCAATCTCCTCGCGTTTGCTGCATGGCAACAGCGAGATCCAACCTCTGATCCTTGGCGCGTAACGCTTCTAGAACATCATGCCACTCAACCGTTTCTGGAAGTGCGTATCGCAAGATCAATTCCGCGAGTTTGATGTTCTCCCGTCGCGCCTTGAGCTTGTTTTCAATCTCTCGCGCTTCAGCAAGAACGCGAGCTTCCTCGACACGATCAGCGTCCTGTGCATATTCGGTGTAGGTTCTTTTCAGTCGTTCATAGGTGAAAGTGGCCGCTTCAAACCCATCGTTGATTTTGACGGTCCGGTTGAGATCGCCGAGATAACCTGCATCATGCCGAATGAGCTTCGGCATTCGCGCGCGGCTTTTGAAGTCCCGTTCGCTGTAGCTGTCGGGAATTCCGACCTGCTTCATGATATCGGTGATAGCCTCACGAATGACCTTGTTGGTCTCAATCTTTAGCAGATTGCGCTCATGAGCTTCGACGTCCTTTGCGCGTGCTGCCTCCAGTTCGGATTGCGCTTTCGACGCAATTTCCTTGTTAGTAGGCTTGCGATAGTAGGAGCGAATATGGCTTTCATAACTCTGAGGACTGGCCATACATTTACCGACAAACCCACAGAGTTCGAGTTCTTCAGCCTTGTTGAAAACTGTCATGCGACCCTCCCGATAATTCCAATGATCAGGATCGAAAGCATCACCACGCCGAAGACAGCGAGCGCCCACATTGAGCGGTGAACGCGGTTGGTCTGGATGATGCGGATCAGGTCTGGTTCCTGTAGGAAAATCATGACGCACCGCCATTTTCTGGTGCCATCGCAACAATCCTGCGGGCAACCTCAATCGCTTCAGCCTGGGTACGGCTTACCGTTGCTCTGCCGCGGTGAAACACTTCCAGCAGATCATCTTCGCCATCCGAAATGATAACGCTGCTTGCCAGATCAGTTTCGTTTACGAGAACTTCCCATGTCTTGGCGGTCATGATGCACCACCCTTCTCGCGTTCCGCGATCATGGCGTCGGCAAACTCGTATCGAAGGGCCGATACTATTTCGGCTCTGGATCGAATTTTCGGCTTGTAACTGTCGTTGTGGGGATTGCGCGAACGATCAAGCTTCTCATGAAGCTCTACCTGAGAGATATCCGGCTGCGGGGCATGGATCGCCGCATAGTCGCGTAGGGACATTCCTTCATTGATGTGGATTGTCTGATCGAGTCCGTCACTGGTTTCGTAAGCGAATGGAAACGCCGGACCACCTGTATTGATCTTGCTCATAGCCCACGCCTCCGCTTGATAATCAGCAGCTGTGCAGCCCGAACAATGCAGGCGAGCATGAAGAGAACTGCCGCGAGAAGGATGGTGATCATGACGACATCCTTTCGGCCTGATGCGATGCGATCAGTCGGTTTTCGCGGTTGTGCTTGATCCGGTTCCGTTCCGAACGGCTCCAGTCGTCAACAACTTCCTCAACCTGCTCATCGGTGAGCATCGCGAGGCCGTAGCGATCAAATAGGGTTTCAACGGCTTCACGCTCGGCCCGATAGCCAAAACTATTGATGAAGCGTTCCATGCGTTCACGAGTGGCTTTAGTCATGATGCCACCGCCAATTCTTCCGCTTCGGATGCATCAACCCGTTCCACGAGATTGAGCCACCACGTCGCGTAGTTCCCATCTCCGAATGACACCCATGCATGGTCATCTGCGATAGCAAGGACCGTCGCACCAGATGGGCCACTTCCATCCTTGAGGCGCAGTGTGTCACCAAGGACAATAACCGGATGAACCATGGTCATATCCTTGATGACGGCGTAAAACTCGTCATAGAGGACCTTGACCTTTTGTTTACCTTCGTGGCCAAAGTCGGAAGCGATAATAGCTTCAATGAGAACCCTGTCGCCCTTTCGGAATTTTTCCATAATTACATTGCTCCCATTGCGATAAAGATGACTGCTGAGAGGAACACGGCGAGGGCCATGCCCTCAGCCAGTGCGTCGAGAAAATCGCGCATTATGCTGCCTCCTGCCTGCCTACGGCCTTGCACAGCGCATCGTGATGCTGCTTGAGCATGGCCATCTGGTTTTGATTGAATGACCAGTGTCCGCGCTTGGCGTGTTCGCGGATGAGAAGCTTATCCAGCGTCCGAATGGCCGAGTGGATTTCCGTCTCTTCATCGATGTGAAGAATGTCGGTCAGAACGAACAATGTATGACCGCCGCGTTCCATCCGGTCACAGACCTGACGAAGGGTTTCAGACTTCACCGCCGCATTGACGGCCTTGAAAACGAGATTGGAAAGGTGCGCGTTCATGCTGCACCGCCAGTCGCGACGACGTAGTGCGTGATACGGCCAACAAAACCGTTTGGGCAGGTGTGCCCATCAATTGACCAAGTATCGGCAGGTATTGAACCCGCAACAAGATCAAAAGATGGATAACGGTCAACGTTCGTCAAAACATGGACGATGGCTTCTGCCGGAACAGGAAGTCCATCCGATGTATGCTTAATCCAGTTAAAATCTGTGTTCATGTCATTTGCCCCATGTGTTGAGCAGATCAGGCTGGGCCGTCTTCGTACTCGTTGGTATGGGGAACATTTATACCTAGTTGGTATTGTCGTCAATACCTGTTTGGTATAAATGTGAGCGATGTTTAAAAGACCCGATCTAATAGCTTCCCGATTTAAAGACCTTGAAGAGCGCTTTCCGCCAGTTGATGCGGGGCTATTTCTTGCTGATCAGCGTGCGTGGGTGAGGAGGGTGACGACTATGACCGATCTCACCCATCACGAACGCGTGGCCGCAATTTTCATTGGAATGGTGTGTTCGCCAGACCGGCCATACTGTGTTGCCGGCATGTCATACATCGAAAAGCAGACAGGTTGTGATCGAACCGTTGTTTTTCGGGCGACAAGAAAATTAAAAGCCGCGCAATTGTTGGAAATTGAGAGTAAGGCGCGAGCGGGTAACATTTACATTTTTAAGTGGCCGTATAGCTAATGGTTGCTGCACAGCAACTAATTATTGGTTGCTGCACAGCAACACAGATATAAACCTACAATCTGATTAATACCTATATTCTCTTTCATAGGGTAAAGAGGCTTCAGAATATGGCTCTGTCAAAGAGCTATTCTCTAGAAACGGCATACCGGACGCGTCCAACTATGCGGATTGTATCACCATCATCGCCATTCAAAGCGATTGGTTCTTGAAACCTCGGGTCTGTCGATTCCGGCAGGAGCCATGGTTTCCTTTGATCATCAAACCATAAAATCTTTACGGTTGCCTCTTTCAAGCCGTCTGACCGTTCGCGCTCAACAATGTAGCGTTTCCCAGGTATCAGATCCTCATGCGTTTCGATGATGTGAGTAAAAACTAATACAGTTCCTTCAGGGTATCGCCTGTTCATCGAGGGGCCGCGTGTTTCCGCAGCATATAGTGGATATCCGTTTAGTGAAGTATCATGCGGTATAGGTACATCGTATTGATCTTCTTCTGACAACTCCCAAGTCTCCTCCCATTCGCCCGCTTGCACATATCCTAGAACTTTAACCATGCGGGCTGGGACAGAAGTATCATCCTCATCAGTAAACAATATTTGCGCAGCTGGGATACCAAACTCAGATTCTATTTTAAGAGCCCACTTTTTTGACATGGGCCGTTTCCCGCGTTCAAGCCGTTGATACTGCGGTTGCGACGTGCCTAAACGCTTAGCCATTTCGGCTTGTGTGAGTTTGAGCTGGTCTCGAATTTCCTTGAGATTCTTCATGCTCAATCGCTAAGGCCAATAAAAAATGCTGTCAAAAACCAAAATGGTATAAAAACCTGTTTACAATGATATACCCAGTTGGTATAAAGCATCATGACCCTAGCACAATACCTAGATGAAAAATCACTGACGGAGACTGCTTTCGCCGAACTGATCGGCGTCAAGCAGGCAACCATCAATCGATACATCAATAAAAAGCGCTTCCCGTCGCCAGATGTAATTCGAAAGGTTGAAGCCGCTACGAAAGGTAAAGTGAGGGTTTCAGACTGGTTCTTAATCGATGAGGCTGCGGCATGAGCAGACATCTCAATTTGGGATACACGGACTGGGATGCGTTTGATCGGTCGATAGCTGATGCACAGCAGAAAAAGACAATAGCTGTTGTCATTGAGGAGTCTGACAATTTCCTCCACACCATATTCGAATCTGGAAGCGAGCCTAAATGGGCCCATCCAAGTCAACGTGAATCCCTCCTCAAACTTCGATGTGCTCTCATCCCACTAGGTGAAAGCATCGGTGTGTTGAACGCCGAGGGTGTTCGGTTGATGGACGAGGTTATGGCTGCAGACAAGGCGAGGAAAGCGAAATGAGCATTCATTCCTTTCCACGTTGCGCAGGCTATCTGAAAGGAATGCGCGTCAAACTCAATGATCCGGCAATGACCGACTATTGGTTCGCCGTGATCGTCGCTGATGCTGCATTTGATGATGATGAGCTGGTGAAAGCGGGAACGGTGAATTTTGATACGATGAGAGGTGAGGAAATCCTTGCCGGCCTCGAAACATTGTTCCCAAATCGCAAGCGCCAGACCAAAAATAAACACCAAGGCGCTTGGTTTGATAGCCTCAAGGCCTGTCTCGGTGTGAGGGGCGTAAAGGTATCCAGCCTCAAGACAGATGACGAGTATTGGGAAGTTGCAATGCTTCTCTGGCCTTCCGTCATCAAGCGCAATGAAACCGGTCATATCGGCGGAATCCTTTCACAAATCCAAAGCATGTCAAAGAAGCAGCGGTCGGCATTGGCTCGCCGTGATGCCATTCCTGAAAAATGGAGAGCAAAGGCGTGATCAACCCCCAAGATTTCCAATCGGACGACGGCGAAATCGCTGAAGTGACAGGATATGCCCGACTTGCGAACGCCACATGCGTTGAAATGCCGTCGTCCGGCCAATTCCCCTGGAATTATGACATGGATGCTGCGCCTCGCGGAGAATACGTCACCACGACGTACACGAATGGCAAAGGCAAGAAGGTAGAGAAAACCGTCTATCAGCATCAGAAGGTCATCCTTGCCAGCCCTTGCGGTGTTGTGACGGTGGGACGCTGGCTGCCCAATGAAGAGCGTTGGGAAATGTTCACGAAAGCCGTCCCGCCGATTGCGTGGATGCCTTGGCCGACTTCACCGGTTCTGAAAGAGCAGGTGGCGGCATGAATTGGCTCGATATAGAAACGGCGCCAGAAGGCATTGTCGTTAAAACAAAAATCCACGATGAGAACGGGTCCCGCAACGAGCAGAACCTTAAACGCAGTGGCAACCTGTGGTTCATTCCTGACGGCAGTATGTATGTCTATTACCGCCCAACTCATTGGGCGCCGGCATGACAATCCTAGCAATCAGCCTTTATTCACTCGGCCCCATTGGTGCTTGCGCTTCCGTACAGAGGGATGCGCCCACGGGCTTGCGTGAATGGGTCTTCATACTCGCTTGGCCTGCCACGGTGGTTGGCGCCACCGTTCTTGGCTTGGCGAACTTTCTGCGGGGGAGATTGCTCCCATGAGAACAAAGACAATTGCACACCCGTTTGAGTTTTCCAGGCCTTACGCGTGCGCTTTTTCACCATCAGTTCCTTCCACAAATCGCGGTCAAATCCGCGTCTTCGATAGGTCTCAATCTATCGAGGAAAAGAAAAAATGTCCGACACAAGACGGGTCAAATCTGACCCAACACGGGGCGAATTAGTAATGCGTGCACTTGCTGACACTCAGGGGATGCCAGTTCCCCAGAAAGCAAACTACTGGCTCGAGACGATCACGAAGGCCCATCACAAGGGCCGACACGACACATGGACTGCAGCTCGGGATCGCGCAGCCAAGAAGGCAGGTGTTGAACTGCCGATGGCCGAACGCATCTGGAAGCGCTGGAAATCTATGAATGACGTTGGTGGCGAGACGGTCATCAAACTCATGCTGGCATACGAGGAAATGGTCCAGCGCAACAACGAGGCCGCTGACGGTTACATGGCCGAGCGGCACGAACTTAGGAAATCAAATGAGGCTCATCAGAAGTCTGCTTAATCGAGCATGGCAATGGCTGCTGCTCGGTTTGGAAAAGCGACGTCAACGAAGAAAGCATTGAGCATGTCAAAAATCATTCGCACACCATCCAAGGCCCACGGCGGGATTACGCCCGAAGAAAAGCTCCGCATGGATGAGCATTCCCAAAAATGGATTGGCATTGCCATGCGCACCGATCCGATTGAACCGGACAAAATCATTCCGGCGATCAAGGGCATTTATGCTGCAGCCAATCTGAAAGAACCGCGAGTCATTATCGTTCCATCACCAATGGTTATGGCTTTTGCTTATGGAGCGTCAGCAGCCATTTGGCATGTGAGGAAGAATGGTAAGGGTGCAGCAACCGATGCAGCAACCCGTGCAGCAACCTATGCAGCAACCGATGCAGCAACCGATGCAGCAACCGATGCAGCAACCGATGCAGCAACCGATGCAGCAACCTATGCAGCAACCCGTGCAGCAACCCGTGCAGCAACCCGTGCAGCAACCTATGCAGCAACCTATGCAGCAACCCGTGCAGCAACCGATGCAGCAACCGGTGCAGCAACCGGTGCAGCAACCCGTGCAGCAACCCGTGCAGCAACCGATGCAGCAACCGGTGCAGCAACCCGTGCAGCAACCGATGCAGCAACCGATGATGTAGAAAAACGTGAAGCGGTCGCTTGTCATGACTTGGCCGGACAGCTCGGCATTGAATGTTCAAAGCGTTGGTACGGTGCGTACCAAGGCGGCAATATGTGGGCCGGATACGATTGCTATCTCACATCGTGCCGCGACATCCTTGGTTTGGAATTAAGCAGCCACGAGGCCTATGCGCATTGGGAACAAGCAGCGATCCATGGCGGCTTCCGCGTGATGCATGAGGAATTCTGCCTTGTGTCAGATTTTCCTGAAGTTTTGCGCGTTGACGATCAGAACCGGCCACATTGTGAAACAGGACCATCCCACAGATGGCGCGACGGCTGGGCTTTGTATTTTTGGCATGGCGTCAAGGTTCCGTCGCATTGGATCGAGGATCGTAAGAATCTAGACCCGGTCGAAGTATTGAAGGCAGAGAATGTGGAACAACGTGCAGCGGGAATGCAGATTCTTGGCGCTCGCATGATCCCAGCACTCAAGCCTCGCATTATTGACGGCGACCCGACAAGCGACATGGGGGCTCTGGTAGAGGTGACACTCCCAGGATTCCCCGAGACGGGTCGATACCTTCAGGCAAAATGCCCGAGAAACGGGACGATATTCGAAGGCGTTCCAAAGGTTTCCGACATTGATGGCCTGCCAATTGAAACGGCCTTGGCTGCACAGGCTTGGCGCATCGGTGACCCGCAATCCGAATACATGCATCCAACCCGCAGAACTTAATCCTTGAAAGGAAATTGAAATGAAACAGGTAATTGGCCAGCAGGGCGAAGTACGCATTATCAAGATCGATGCTCTTCCAGAAGCCATGCAGACAAAGAATGTAGACCGCATCGCAAAAGGTTTTGTGATCTCACACAGCGAAAGCGGCCATCATCACTGTGTCACAGGCGGCGATGTCATGGAGCGTATCGACAACGTTCCGGAGGGCATGCAGGTGTTTTTCGCAATCCTCGAAAACCCTGAAGAATTTGTGCAGGACGCTGCCAACCCGCACGGCGGCTACAATCTTGAACCCGGCATTTATGAGTTCCGCGTGAGCCGGGAGTTTGACCCATTTTCCGAACAGGCCCGGCGCGTCGCCGACTGACCCACCAATCGGCTGAATCGATCAATGGAAAGGAGAATTAGCATGGCCGAAGTCGGACATAATTCGGAGCTTACACCGGAACAGCGCAAAGCGCTTATGATGGACCATTACCGGAACATCGGTGAGGCGAAAGAAAAGCTTGAGGAAGCCCGCAAGGAATACAACAAGCGGCGGAAGCTGGCCAAGGCTGAGAAGATCAAGCTGGCAGATATCGATTTCATGTTCCGTTGTGCAGACATCGAAGATGGCCAGATAATCATTGATACTCTCAAACAGCAGGCCGAGATCGCATCCTGGTTTGCTCTTCCCGTTGATTTTCAGCCTGACATGTTCGGGAATTTCGAACGTGAGCCCGGAGAAGACCTTGCACGGCGTCAGGGTAAGGCCGCAGGCGCAACCGGTATTGGCTCCAACCCATATGACGAGCACAGTCCGATGGGACGTGCATGGGCTGAGGAATGGTCCAAAGAGCAGGAAATTGCTCGGGAATCTCTCAAGATCGTCATGGAGAAGCGAAATGCCGCGGCAGACAATGATGACGGCGATCCAGACTTTTCCGATGAGGAGGCTGCGTAAATGGCCCAACTCAGATACGGACAAGTTCTTGAGGCATCGCCGGCCTATCAGCGGGCAGTCGCCTTGCAGCGCGCAAAGGAGCGCGAACGCCGGTTGGACAATGAAGTTGTACAGCTTCCTACCTATCAGGAAGTGAAGAAAATTGTTGAGACCAAAATACAAGAAGAAGATGATAAGGAGGAGCGCGAACGCCTGAATACTTGGCTGCTTATGGCTGACTATCGCAGTTCGAATCCCAGTGTTGCAGCCATTCAGGAATATCATGCCCGTGAGAATGGACTTTCGGTAAAAGCACTCAAGGGTGACTGTCGTCTCAGGCACCTCGTTGAGGTGAAATATGACGCCATTCTGGAAACGCATATTCGGCGACCAGAACTCACCCTTCCGCAGATCGCTCGCGAATTCGATAAAGATCACACATCCATTTTGTCAGCTCTTCGCAAGCGCGGAGTTCGGTGTGTCCCGCGGCGTCGTTTTGATCCCGTAGAGGCTCAACGACTGCATCGAAACGGTATGACCACTGATCAGATCGCCAAGAAACTCGGCTTCGCTGTCGAGACCATTCGCAGGGCCACAAAACCCTCTCAGGCAATTGTGGAGGCGCTATGAACATGCACAATCCCTTCCAATGGACCGATGAAGCGGTAGCGCGCATGAAGACGATGGTGCTCGACGGTCAGTCCGGTTCAGTCATCGCTCGTGAGCTTGGCACAACCCGAAGCGCCGTTCTTGGCAAGATGTTCCGGCTGAACATGAAAACGACGTCCAAGACTTCGGCAGCGCTCGTCGGCAAAATCACCAAGCACACATTCAATTCAACAAATCTGGCTGTCAAGAAAGCCAATCGTGCGCTCGATCCATTGTTTGAAGCACCCAAGCCAGCAATCACGACCAAGGAATATGAGGCTGATTGCCTTCGTCTTCTAATCCACGAATGCGGTGTCAGACAGTGCCGATATGAGGTCGATAGTCCAGCGCAGGGCGGGGAATATCGCTTCTGCGGCAAAGAAACAGACGAAGGTCAATCCTGGTGCCCGCATCATCGCAAACTTGTCTTCCAACCGCGCACTGAAACGCTTCGGGCAAAAGCCAAGGCTGAGCATATTGCGAGGAGGGTGGCATGACCCCTCCAGACAATGACAACAACCAATCCGACACAGGCACTTATGTCTTCATGTACTCACTGATTGCGGTCGCAGTGCTTCTGCTGGCCTTCGTTCAGTGTCATGTCGAGCCCGCCGACGCACTTCCACGCGCCGTAAACCCTGTTCAGGTCGCGAGGTGCCGATAGATGTCAATCCTCGCGACAACCGCCGGCAATACACGGGATCTTCTCGCTAATCGCAAGAACGATTTGTATGAGACGCCGCCAGAGGCCGTACACGCCCTGATGCGTGTTGAAACACTCCCATTGCGTCTTTGGGAGCCTGCATGCGGACCGGGATCAATCGTTCGAGAACTTCGGTCAGCAGATTTCGACGTCCTTGCGACCGATCTGGTTGATTACGATAGCCCAGATCAGGATGCTTTTGGTGTGGATTTTCTTATTCCCGGCTTGGCTGAAAGCTATGCAACCGGACAGCAAGGTATCGTCACCAACCCCCCGTTTAAGAACGCATTGGAATTCGTAGAGCGCGCCCTTGATATGGTGCCTTACGTCGCGATGCTCATGCGTTTGAATTTTCTGGAAAGCGAGAAGCGCCGATCAATCATTGATAATGCTCCACTCGCCCGCGTTCACGTATTCCGCAATCGACTTCCGATGATGCATCGCGACGGCTGGGAAGGTAACAAAACCACCAGCACCATGGCTTTCGCTTGGTTTGTCTGGCAGCGCGGATATGTCGGCCCAACTGAACTTCATCGTTTGTCGTGGGAGGCTGCAGAATGAAGAACCTCGCCCGAAATCACCCGGATTCTCATCCACTCACAGAGCGCCAGCTTAAACTGCGCAATGGCCTGATCGACTTCCTGAAATCCAAACGGGGCGGCTGGTTTGCGCGTGATCGCATCATCTTCAAATGCGGGTTTGAGAGCATGAAGGTCGATCCGTTCGGTGCTGAATTTCACAATGCGATTATCCGCGCCAACATCAGTCTTGCCCGCAAGGGATTGAAGATTGTCCGGTCAGAAGATGGTGCGGAACTCTATTCGGTTCAGCCGGAGGGTTACGGGCGATGACTGTGATCCTCGGTTTAGATATCGCTTCCCGCACCGGCTGGGCCTACTACGATGACAAAGCTTCCCTGTCCGCCATTCGTGTCGGACACATCCAATGCGAGGGTGAGGAGTTCGAGGACAAGTCAGCTTTTCTCGGCAAGGCATTGGTCAAACTCATCAAGTCTGACCGTCCAGATTTCGTTCTCATTGAGCGGCCGATGCGCGCCCAGCCGATTGGCGGAAAGCGCACTGTGAAGTTCATGGGTGAGGAACAGACCGTCGAAGCCAAGGGCTCCGGCATCAATGCGGTTATATCCTCGAATCAGCTCGTCGGAGCAGCTTCGGCGATCATTGGGGCATACAACATCCCATTCGAGACAATCGCTTCTGTGAGTTGGCGCAAAGCCTTCCTTGGCTTCGGCACTCATAAGGGATGGGAGCGAAAGGACTGGAAGAAAGCAGCGCGTGATCGCTGCACCCAATTGAAAATCAAAGTGACCAACGACGATCAAGGTGAAGCGGTGGGAATCGCCTTTGCCGGGTCTGGGCTCGATGTCGTGAAGATGATGAAGATGAGGGCGGCATGAATGTGGCTCTTCGTTCCGACAGTCTCAACATTCTCTCCATCTGCACCGGTGGAGCTGGTCTCGATCTCGGCCTCGAACTGGCAGTTCAAGGCGCTCGAACTGTCTGCATGGTCGAGAGGGAAGCCTTCGCGGTCGCGCAATTGGTATCAGCTATGGAGGCGTGCCTCTTGGCTTCAGCGCCTATATGGAGCGATGCCAGAACATTTAACGGCCGCCAATGGCGTGGCGCAGTGGACGGCCTCATTGGCGGCATCCCGTGCCAGCCGCATAGTCTTGCCGGAAAACGGCTTGCCGAAGAAGACGAGCGCGATCTCTGGTCAACGGCACGTCGCATCATCGTCCAGTCTGGTGTCTGGTTCGTCCTCATTGAAAACGTTCGAGGAATGCTCTCATCGGGCGGCGCTGAGCGGGTCAGACGAGACCTTCACCGATTGGGCTTTGCGGTTGAGGGAGGATTGTTCACGGCGTCAGAAGTCGGCGCGTCTCATGAGAGAGAGCGCCTCTTCATCCTCGCAGTCTCAGACCGAAACGTTGGCCAGGCCAACGCCGACGGCCAATATGGTGACGGGGCCAGGATCGAACGGCAGGGACGGCGGAGACAACCTTCAAACGGCCGTACAGAAGTTTCATCCGTCGGCCTGGCCGACGCCAACAGCGAACGATTGGAAGGGGAGCGGCCCGACGATGGAACGATCGGACGGCAAGATGCGCGGGGATCGGCTGGATTACGCGACGGAGCAAGTTTGGTCGATCGACGATCAGCCCTCGACATCTACAGTGAATTCCAAGAGTTCGGATGTATGGAGTACACCTCGCGCGTCGGACGGGGAGAAGGGCGGTCCCAATCAGAGTTTCGGAGCGGGAGGGGTGCCTCTGCCAGCGCAAGCCTCCCAATGGTCAACTCCATCGGTAGCAGACACGACAGGCGGCAGGATGGCTCGGTCGGGAATGAGATCGGACGAACCATTGCTGAAGGGGCAGGCGTTTGCACTGTCAGATCAATGGGCGACACCTCGATCGAACGAAGTGGGACAGTGGCAGTACGCAAACCCGCAACAAACGAAGAAGACACTCACGTTAACGGGACAGGCCTTTTCCCACCCGGACCCAACGATCTTACAAGTTGGCGAAACGTCCTCGAAAGAGCGCCGGAGCTTGAACCCGCTTTTCGTCGAGTGGCTAATGGGCTGGCCTCAAGGTTGGACGTTGCTCGCGTGGACAGACTTCGCATGCTCGGCAACGGAGTTGTCCCGCTGGAATCAGCGTATGCGTTCCGCACTCTCTCAACTCGCCTCGCCACAAGAGGCTCCGCCGGCGCAGCTCGCCTTGTTCGGATGATGGGGGAATAGTATGAATTATCAGGCAGCTAACATCCGACCCGCACTACCCGACGCGATGGAAGCCGAACAGGCATTGCTTGGATCCATTCTGATCTCGAATGAAACATATTGGCGCGTTGCCGGTTTTCTCAAGCCCCAGCATTTCACCGAAGAGTTGCATCAAGCCATTTACGACACTGCTGGCAAGATGATTGCCGAGGGCAGGGCAGCCAATCCCGTTACCATGAAGGGTTACTTGCCAACCGATCTGATGATTGGTGACATGAGCGTAAATGAGTACATGGCCAGCTTGGCGGCGAATGCCGTGAATACTGTGGGTGTATATGATTTTGGACGCGCGATCATTGAAATCTGGTCACGCCGGATGCTGATCACCGCTGCGCATGACCTAGACGGCTTGGCGAGAAATATGCCAGTCGATATGACGCCCGAGAAGATAATATCGTCCACTGCGGATATTCTCACGAAGATCGCACAGGAAGGCAACGAGCGCGCCGGTTCACTCAAGTACGGGGTATTGCTCCCCAAAGCCATTGATCGCGTTGCTAAGGCTTCTCTGTCAACCACATCGCTCATTCCATGGTTTCTCCCGGAGATTACCCGTGTGGCAGGGGATATCAGGCGCGGCAATCACATCGGTGTCATGTCGGACTCGGGCGGCGGCAAAACCTCATTCGCTCTCCAACAATGCAGACATGCCGCATTGGCAGGGTTCCGGTCGGCATTTTTCTCTATCGAGATCACAGACGAGGAAGCGGCTCTTCAGGCCGCGGCTCAAGCCAGCCGGATCAGTCTCGATCGCCTTGACGCATTCAATCTGGATTCACGGGAGAAGGACCGCATCGAAGCTGAGATGATGAAATCTGTCGATATCCCGTTTGATATCGTTGGATTTGCTGATTGCTCACTATCCGACATCCGCATCAAAATGGAGGCGATGAAGAAATCAGTCGGGCTCGACGTGGTTGTCATCGACCATGCTAAAATGATCGCTCTACCCAATCCAAAAGATATTTTCGCCGAGCGCATCAATGCTCTTTATCGTGGGCTCAAGGGCATCGGGAAATCGCTCGATGTTGCGGTTGTTACCCTCATCCAAAGAAATGACGATTGGAAAGCGCGGTGGCGTACTGGTGGATCAATTCGCCCAATGATGGGTGACGCATACGGTGGTGGCAGCGTGAAGCAAAACCTTGACATCTGGGTTTCGCTCTATCGGCCGGAGCCACTCTACAAAGAGCTTATCCCAATCTGTCCGCCAGAACGAGCCCGCGATGGTGTGGAGACCAAGCGAGACAAGATGATCCGTGATTATGAAACATCACGCGGAAAAGCTTGGATCATCAACCACAAGCGCCGAAGAGGCGAGCCTGGTCAAAGTCAGCAGATCAACTTCGAGGCTGAATACACCTCATTCACATCCAGTACGGCCGACATGCCAGAATCCTTTGAAGGATTTTTCGAATGAACCGCTCAGATGCACGTGCGATTGACAAGGGTTTCGGCTGGATCGGTGAATACCGTCTGGTCTGGAAGGCTGAGTATTACGAGGTGAAGAAGGTTGGATCAGATGGCCGCAGGACCAGCTCGCCGGAAGTGTTTCCATCAAAAGCGGAAGCCGAATGTGCCGCTTGGCGGGCACTTTATGAGACGGAACAACCGGTAATGCTCCGGGCAGGTGAACGGGTATCCAGCCAACATCGCAATGCGGCGGAAGCGCTGTTTAAGCCCATCAATGTTTCGGCAGATCAAAACGAGGAGTTTGAAGTATGACCCGCATGACATTGCAGTGGCTTATATTCGTATGCCTCACTCTAACCGTCGTTGGCGTTGCGGCGCTGATGGGGTTTATCGTGGCGCTGTGGACCCAAGACGTGACCTATCTCGGACTGACCATCCTAGCGGCCTATTTATTGGCAACAGCAGCGGTTGGATATGAACTATATCGACCACGTTATGCATCTGGAAGTGCCTTTTGGTATCTCTGCGATGTCTTCGAAAGAGTTGGAATCGCCGGGACTTTTATCGGTCTGGTGCTGGCCTTTCAGGCATTGCGCGATATGGACGCCGCCGGTGAGTGGCGGCAGCACTTGCTTGAGGGTGTGAGCACCAAATTCCTTTGCTCCATTACAGGTATTTTCGCGGCTCTATTTCTGCGGACGCAGCTCAAGATTTTGGGAGTGCGGGAGCCATGAAGGCACTCCCAACGCCATTCTTTGACCTTGCCATGGGTGTTGTGTTCGCTCTCCTAGCAACCATCGTTGTTATGGAGGCTGGCAAGCCAAAGAAAGCCGAAGAGGTCGGTATCCCCACGAAGGCTGAATTCTCAATCCAGATGACATGGGATGACGGCAGCGCGGACGATATGGACTTGTATGTCCGTGGACCGACCGGTGAGATTGTTTTCTTCGGTAAGACCCGCAACGGCTATATGACCTATGATCAGGACAACATGGGCCGCAACAACACGGTCATACAGGCTGATGGCTCAACCATAGAATCCAAATCTCGGCAGGAAACCGTAACACTTCGGGCGATCGTTCCGGGTGAATACGTCGTCAATGCCCACCAGTACCGTAAGAATAGCGCGCCTGAATTTGTTGACCATGTGACCATCAGAGTCACCAAGCTCAATCCATTCTCCAATGTGACACAGGCTACAAAGGAATTCACCGAGCAGGGACAGGAACAGACTTTCGTCAACTTCACCATCACTCAGGATGGGCGTGTGGACTCTGTCTATGTGTCGCCGGTTCAACTCATAGGAGCCGCGAAATGATGCAGCTTACCATCACTAAAGTGGATCGTACCTTCCGGGGAAAGTACTACGAACGAGAAGTCCTGAGCCCTGATTTAGGGCCGTCCCTGATCTCGCTCTACGAGGAAGCCTACAAGGATGGGAACTGGAAGCCCAGAAAGCGCCGCGTCCATTGGTGGCAGGTGTGGCGACCGATAGAGCTTGAATGGATAGAGCGCCACTTCGATGGGAGGGAAGTTGAACCATGATTACCCTCACCATCCTCTCCGGTGTTCTCACGTCATCGCTCGCGCTGTGGCTATTGGTCCTGCGGGTCGATCCACGCTACCGCCTCTATCTGGCCGTGTTTATTCCGCTCGCATTTGCGTGGCCATTTGCAGTCTATCAGTATGGCGGATCACTGCTGGGCTACTCGATTGCCGCCCGCATCCCTGCAGATTTCAGACTGGTATTTGCCTATGCGGATGACAAGATTCACACGGTCTATGCGCTGATCGTTGAGCCTGGTGCGTCTGTGCCAAGGCTCTACGCCATCACCGATAATTACGAGCAGAACAAAAAACAGTTCGCTCAAGCGCAGGCCGCCAAGGGCCGGGGCATTCCCGTATCGGGAACACCGAAGAAGGGTGCAAAACCCGGTAAAGCCAAGGTTGCGGGCGTCGGTGACGATGGAGATTTCATTTTCTATCAACTGCCACCTACGGGTGTGCCAGATAAGGATGCAGGATGATGGACACTCTTCGCTGGCGCCTATTCAAGATCATCAGTGCAATTGGCTGGTGGGTATGTCCCGAGCCTCACAAATCAAATCTGCAAAGCCAACTCCCGCAATGGAAGGATATCCATAGTGAGTGAAAGATATCTTCATGTCCGGTGTGAATGCCACCACCCGTTGCATTTCATCGATTTCGATTTCTGGCCGGACGATAAATGGGGTGATGAGATCACCGCATCATTCGTTGGTGGTCAAAACCCTAGTTTTCTCACTCGGCTCAGCGTAGCCGTAAAATACGTGTTTGGCCGAGAGAGGCTTGTAGAAGCCGATATTATTCTCACGAAAGAGAAAGCCCTTGAGTTAGCCGCGTTCCTTCATAGGTCGGCAACCAATGGGGCGCGTACTGAATGAATACTGTGCGCGCTATTGAGATCTGTCAGGAATTCAACATCACGGTTGTGCCGGCGAATGTTGCTCCTAAAGGAGGGCAGACGCGCGCACCGAATACCATAGAACGCATCATAAGACGCCATGGAGAGGCAAGGGCGCGTTTTGTTCTTGGAACGCTGGCAGATACTGCAAACAACCGCGTGTGCCTTGATGAGACGGTTATGTGGGCAGTGAACGATCTGGTGACTGCTGCTGAGAAGAACTTTCCCGAGATCATCAACAACAACGTTGAGGCTTGGTACTCATTCTTTGATTCAATGCCTCTTGGTGTCTTGCAGTTCTGGTGTCTCGATTTGGAGGGTGTTGTGTCCAAGCGCCATGCCCTTGCCGGAATGATGTATGAGAGATTGAAACGGAAATTCGGACCACTTTCACAGCAACCTGACTTGTTAGATGATAGGCGAGGTTAAAATGACTGACGCAGAAATCGCAGAACTTTTCATTGTTGCGGCCGAGATCGAGCGGAAGATGCCACCGGCAGGTGAACGTCCCGCAAAACTGAGATCGCAATCACTGGCTTTTGTGCATGATCAGGCTGATATGAACAGTTGGCCTGCACCGCACCGCAAGGATGATCCGCTAAGCACAATGATCCGTCGCAAGCGCGAAGCTGGAGATCAATTGGAGATGGGGGATCAAGGGCGCCTCGACCAGGATAGCCGTGATTTCTGGGACGGTAAAACCGACAAGCTCAAGCCGCAGGACGTCACTCAATGGGAGCGTTGCATGGACCTGATCAAGATGGTTAAACGTGAGCGGGATCGCCGTTGTCTTTGGGCGTGGGCATCTTCAAAGGCCGGGGGCCGGTCATTTTCAAAGTGGTGTCGTGATGTCGAACATGTGCATCGGGTGTACGGAATAGACTGCAAAAAGCGCGCTTTGCTCGAAATTTCATTCGCTTTACGGTGTAAGCCATTGCAGCATAACGATAATGCCACTTTGGGCACCTTGCAACCTGACACTGAAATCGGGCATATTGCAGATACAATCGCGGATCATGACTACGAAGCAAAGCAGCCGACACACTGGATGGCTGAAGATGCAAAGCCTCTCGCTTTTGATGAAAAGCTGCAGGACTTCTCGTATTATGAGGGCCGCAAGGAACAGCGCCGTCAGCGTGAGGAAAAGCTCAGGCAATGTGCAGCGTAATACAGACAGCCACTGATGGCCTCGCGGAAACGATGTTGTTGATCACAAAAGCGGGGTCATTGGCTATTCAATACCAAGCGAAGCCCGATGGAACGCGAAGGCTGAAACATTCGTATGGCTTGGTCTACAATCAGTTGGTTAATTGCGTTTGGAAATCCTCGTGAGGAACGCTCCCAATAGGGCCGACTAGGGTAAGATTTCAATTTGGATGGCTCGCAAGAGGTGAGGACAACTGCGCTGCCGAGGTTCCGAGGGCATGGAAGCCCCACGTAGCCTAAATATCGGCGAAGGCAGCCCATCCAATTCAAAACAAGACCCGACACGCCTCTCGTAGAAGCGCACCCAGTCGGGTTACTTATTAGGACGGCAGCATAGATATACGGCCATGGTTCGCTACTATGGCGAGGTCAGGTAAACCTTGGGAACCTGGATGCTGTAGAGGCTGTGCACGGCCGTTCCGTCCTAATATCCACGCGGCGGTACAGTGTTGCGACCGAGGCCGCGTGTTAGATTCTCGCAACCGTAGTGGCAGAGTGGAAGTGCTCAAAAGAGTGAAGACGCCTAGATGCCTTGGGGATGCGAAACTGGCCAGTAGCCAAGCCTGAAGACCTGACGAATACCAGCCCCAATCAATTTCGCGGGTGTCATCAAGGAGATGCAACAGCCTTCCAAGCTGTGAAGATCGGTTCGATTCCGGTCATCCGCTCCAATTCTGGTCCGTTGAGGGGTTCTCAGTGTTCCCTCTTAATTCGGATAGCCTCGTGGCTAAGGGATGGGGAATCTCGTCCACCAGAATATTATTTGCTGGTAGTCATACTGAATCCCAGAGGCACGTCGAAGCCGGGCAGTAGGTCGCGGTCCCTAAAAGCCGCCAGCAAACCTTCAATCCATCCTCTCCATTCAGTGGGGATTAATTCATGTCGCAGGATTGGTACTTTTCACTTGAAAGAGAAGTCATCATGAAGGGATTTTGGTCGGGATTAACTGAAGAGCAGAAGTCCGCCATTCTCGAATATCGTGGTCCAGAAAATCACGGAGATCCCGCATTTTATACCGAATTCACAAAAGCAGTTATAGCCAGATACCCCAAGGTCATGGCCGAACTTGCAAGGGACGATTGAACATGTCGTCAAGTAAGGACTATCTCGACAGGTCCGTTGATCATGCCCACGACGCGGTTGTGAAGGCTTGTAGCGAATACGCTCGCCTGACATGTGAAGATGACATGCTGGATCTGATCGCCGACATTCACATGCAGTATGCCAAGCTGACCAAGGATGACGTTGTCAAAGGCGTCTATGATCTTATCGGAATTGATGTCGTTGGCGGCAACGGACGCTAAGCGGGCATTCATTAAATGGAATTGGTTCGGGCAACTTCATCTGGCGCATACATCCAGGTGAGGGAGGCCATTGAATGGTCCGCTGATCAGCCGAGTGATGAAGACGGGTACATCGAGCCAGACGTTAGAGACGCCGCGCTTCGGATAGTTGATATGTTCGAACTGCTGCGGTTTCCAGTACCGCACATCACAGCATCGGGCCCGGATCGGCTTATGTTCGCATGGCAGATCGACGGAATGAAGTTGTATCTATCCTGCTGCCCAAGTGAGGGCGCTGACTTCTATGATCAGTTCAAAGGATTGGTCATGCATGTGGGGGCTGAGTGATGAGCAAATCGCTTGGCCACTTAGGATGATTGGTTCTTTAGCTCCAGTTCAGCGAGTGTCAGACTTTTTCCATCCAAGAAAAGGTTTAGCTCGTCGCGCAATTCAGCCGCTCCCAGCCGATTGATTGCCATATCAATAGTGCCGTTCGCGGTTTGAAGGACGAGCGCCCCCAACAGGGGATCGTCGCTGAATTTGACGATATCTGACTGCATTAAGCGGTTGGGTTCTTTCTTTCGTCCGGGCATCGCTTACCTCCAGTATCTGCTGGAACCCTATCACAACCATTTTGGATAGCACCATGACGCTAAATGAATTCAAGGCCTTTCTGGAAGGCTATGAGGCCTCTTTCGTGGACGGCGTTCCAAGCGCCAAGCAATATGTCGTCATCAAGGAAAAGCTGGCGAACGTTGCCGTTGCAATTGAATACAAGCCCAAGCCGCTACCGATCAATGAGCCGAACAGATATCCGCCATTTGATAGAGTTTGGTTCGGACCCAATACCAGTAAGGATTCGCCGTTTGTTGCTCCAGCCACGTGGACCTGTTGAAACCTGAAGGCATCCCAATGTTCACCAAGCTATGGACATGGCTGAAAAGCCTGTTCTCAAAAGGAAAAGCCGAAATGGATAACGTTTCGAATTCAAGCATTCCGGCTGCAGAAGTTGTGCCGGCGCCTGTCGTGTCGGTTGTGGCTGATCCAGCCCCAGATGCGCCTGCATCAGCATCGGTTGCCCCGACCACAATTACGCTTGCCGTAGATACTTCCGCCGTTCAGTCGGCACTTGATGAGGCAAAAGCTGAAGTGGCCAGCGCTGTGGCACAGATCGAAGCTGAGGTTGATGCCAAACTATTCGAGGTCAAGAAGCTCCTCGATTTCTATGGCCACGACATTCCGATCTGGGATGAAATCGTAGCGCTGGCCAAGAAGGTCTAGGGTTTTCTAGGTACGACTACCCAGTCAATAAAGAATGCATTTGTCTCTTTGATATCAGCTAAAGCGCGCTCAGCCTTCAATTTCTGCTCTGTCTCAAGATCACGGGGTATCTCCACACGGTATATCGGGGCGCCTAGTCCATAGGGGCTCACATGAGATGCCTTACAATCGTCAGGCAATGCGGCCTGAATTGTTTTGAAGATGCGTCGCGCTTCTATGGCCTGCTGTTCTAGTCCTCCATTTGGAGTGATGGCTTCTCGCAGCGCCCCATTCAGCTTGGCCTGCCAGCCTTCGCCGCCTTCTTTGAATTTCGCAATCACATCCGCATCGAGGCGAATGGTGACGGGTGACTTCCCGGAATGTGGTCTGCCCCTGCCGCGCTTCACATTGCTGACTGAGGCTTCAACGGGTTGATCAGTCGTCTCTGCCGTCGCAATCGGTGGAATTGTCGCATTCTTAAATGCAATTGCCATAACAGACCTTTCGAATTGTTCGCTTACAATAATAATTGTTCGCTTACGAAAATGCAATAAGGGCCAAAGATGAAATACATCGCCATCGGCAAGCCGGTTCCTAATGCGAATGATGAGTGGGAAGCACGAGCACAAGATTTTATCCCCCGCACAATCGTTGAGCAGGAAAACGCTCCGGTCGATACGGGCCTACTGAATGCAGATGGCGTGAAATTGTACCGGATGGAAGATCGTGCGCCCATTGGCTTTGTACGTCATCCGCTCAATCAAGGATAAAACATGAACCGCGAACAGTTCGATTGTTATCTCGATGGCGTGGAGCTGATGCTCCGGGAAACAATGAGCGTCGCCCAGTTTAAGGCCATTGTCGAAAAGTTCGACCAGGTGCTGAATACCGAGATCGCACATGCGAAAGAGATAGCGACCGTTAATGTTGTCGCGCCTGCCATTGATGTCGAAAGCAGACCTGATGAATATCAGTGGGCAGAAGTAAGGGTCGCAGCTCCAGTTGTCTCTGCGATTGACGAGGCCGTGAACGCCGCACAACCGATAAAGATTAGCGTTGTGATCGACGCAACACACATGTCCGATGCCGACTTTGCTGCGCTCAACGCACGGATTGATCCTGTAATTGATCAGCCGGCGTCAACCGAACAGGCTAACCCGGTTGGTGAGAGGGCATTCAGTATATGAAATTCTCCTCTGAGAGCCTCGTAGGTCGCGATTTGCGACGTGCTGGATGGCATGAGTGGTTCGCCTGGTATCCCGTGCGTACAGATGACAATACCATCTGTTGGCTAGAATATGTTGTGCGCCGCGGAGATTGGAGGTGGGTCAGATATGGCCAAAGTGAGTATCTCCAATTTGTTTGGGAATATCGCGACAATGCCGGTGATGTACCACAGGTGCACAATCCATGCGCTCCGCCGCCACAGTCAAGGCAGAAGTAGGATATCGCAGTGTCACTAACCGGAAAGCAAGAGGCGTTCGCCCGCGCATACACCGAATTGGGTAATGCATGGTTCGCCGCTCATGATGCTGATATTCAACTGATGCCAGTGCCCCCATCGAGCGGCTACTACGTTTACATCTTAGTGCGTCCCGATACCGATGAGATTGTTTATGTCGGAAAAGGCAAGAACAATCGCATGTTCCAGCACGTCAGAGACGTGAGGGCTGGAAGGATCAGCGGTTTAAAGAAATACCAGGGACTATCCAAGTTGATGCAGGCAGGAGTAGTACCGCAGGCTTATACTATTTTCATCGGATTGAATGAGCATCAAGCATATGAATTGGAACGCAAACTAATCCGATCAATTGGGAAAAGCCATTTGCTCAACAGTGGATCTGGCATCCGAAATGCCGATTTAATTTCACTGCAGCGACTGGATGACCTTATTCGGACCGTGCGACCCAAGGCAGAGTGGCTGTCTTATGCAGCGAAACGTAAGGACTTGCCACCAGAACTATGCGGTGAAGCTTTCTATGATAAATTGCTAGACGAGATGCAGGAAACGCGGGCGTCTATCATTGCGACAATCGCGGAAAAATTTGGCGCGTCTGTTTTTGAAATCAATCAAAGGTAATCAAACGTGGCGCGTGGTGGCAGGAGAATAGGCGCTGGGCGTAAAGCAGGGGCCGCTACAAAGCGAACTCGCGCAATTGCTGACCAAGCTACCGCTCACGGTTTGACGCCGCTGGAAGTCATCCTGAAGGCTATGAACGTGCATGTCGATGCCGAAGAGTGGGACCAAGCAGCGGCGTTGGCAAAAGATGCGGCACCATATATGCATCCTAAGCTTGCAGCGATTCAGCATTCTGGCCCAAAGGGTGGTCCCATCCAGACGGTCGACCTTACAAATGTGAGTATTGATGACCTCGAACGCCTCGAAGCTCTCTTCGGTCCGCTTGCCAGTGGATCCGGCGACGATGATGAGAGCGATCAGGGCTGAACGGGCGCGGAGAGAAGCCGAAGCTGAACGGGAGCGGGTATCTAAAGACGCTGAACGCATTCGGGCGCGCTGTAAGACCTTATCTGGGTTTGTGCGAGAGGCTTGGCATGTGCTGGAGCCGACACAGCCCTATATTCACGGCTGGCATATTGATGCAATCTGTAGCCATTTGGAGGCCATTACCCACGGCACATTCCTCGCCATGGGTTTATCCAACCGGCTGCTGATTAACGTCCCGCCCGGTTCATCCAAGTCTCTGCTCGTCTCTGTGATGTGGCAGGCATGGGAATGGTCGATCGGTCTGCGGTCGATGCGTTACCTGACTACGGCTTTCAACGAGACGCCGGTCAAACGCGATACGCGTAAATGCCGCGATCTGATCATGTCAGACTGGTATCAGTCGCTCTGGCCGGAAGTTAAACTGAATCGTACCGGCGAAATGTCATTCTCGAATACGTCGACTGGAACGCGTGAGGGCGTCCCATTCGGGTCTCTGACGTCACAACGTGGCGACCGACTTATCATCGACGATCCGCATTCGACCGAAACGGCGGAAAGCCAAGTTGATAGGGCAGGCACGACACGCCGTTTCCGTGAAGGTGCGCAGAACCGATTGAATGATCAGGCTGTATCGGCAATTGTTGTCATCATGCAGCGGTTGCACGACGAAGATGTGTCGGGTGTGATCAAGAAACTCGGGATGGAATACATCCACGTCATGCTACCGATGGAGTTTGAGCCGGAACGACGGTGCTCGACGCCAATCGGCTTTATTGATCCCAGGTCAGACGATGGCGAATTGCTCGATCCGGTCCGCTTTCCTCGCGACGAAGTTGAAAAACTGAAACGGGATATGGGCTCCTATGCCTACGCCGGCCAATACCAGCAGCGTCCGACACCGCGAGAAGGCGGCCTGTTCAAGCGCCAGTGGTTCGAGGGCAAGATACTCAACATGGCGCCGGAAGGCACCGTTTGGGTACGTCACTGGGATTTGGCTGCGACAAAGAAGGTCACAGCAGCCCGTACAGCGGGTGTAAAGATTGGCCGCGCTCCAGACGGACGCTTTATCGTCGGTCACACCGTAAAGACACAGGAAGAGGGTAATCGGGTTCGATCCCTTATTCGCGCCGTTGCTGAAACGGATGGCAAGGAAGTTCGGATTAGCCTTCCGCAAGACCCAGGACAGGCGGGCAAAGTCCAAGCCCAGGACATGGTGTCCATGCTGGCAGGCTGGAAAGTATCGGCTGAACCTGAAACCGGCGACAAGATCACAAGGGCCGAGCCCTTCTCCAGTCAATGTGAGGCCGGGAACGTCTATCTCCTCGAAGGTAGCTGGAACGACGACTATCTCGATGAACTCTGCCTGTTCCCAGGCGGGTCATTCAAGGATCAGGTCGACGCTTCATCTGGTGCTTTCGGGCAATTGATGAACGTCAAGCGCCCCATGGTCATCAGCGATGAAGTTCTCCGTAGAGCGGGGCAACCATATAGAAGGTAATACAATGGCGTTCTGGTCGAAATGGTGGAAAGGCAAGGTTGCTGTTGAGGCTCCTGCTACACAAGCCGCTCCGGCCAAGCGTCCAATGAAAATTGGTGAAGGCGTCGTTACTAATTCCAACATCAAGCCCAACATCGCGCCAACGCAGGTCTTTACTATTGCTAAGCATCCGGATGGGGTTGGCCCCGCTGGTGGTATGGCTATGGATAACGCCATTGATGGTGTCCAGAGCTGGGCGAATAGCTTTGCATCTGCTGGGTACATGACCGAGGGTATTACCTTTCTCGGCTATGCCTACTTGTCGGAACTTGCCCAGCGGCCAGAATATCGGGTGATGTCTGAAACCATTGCTTCGGAAATGACCCGCAAATGGATCCAGTTCACATCAAGTGCAGATGAGGGCGAGGACAAATCAGAGCGCATCAAGGAGCTTGAGGCCGAGTTTAAGCGGCTGAACGTGCGTGATCTGTTCTGCCGGGCCACCGAGCAGGATGGTTTCTTTGGGCGTGGACACATCTACATTGATACGGGTGATACCGACGATCCAGAAGAGTTGAATAAATCCATCGGCAACGGTTGGGATAAACTCAGCGTTGCCAAGATGAAGAAAAAGCCGATCAAGGCACTGCGAACTGTTGAAGCGGTATGGTGCTATCCGACCAGTTACAATTCGAATGATCCGCTAAAGGACAATTGGTATCGTCCTGATAGTTGGTTCGTACAGGCCAAGACGGTACATTCATCACGGCTTCTGACCTTCATCGGACGCGAAGTGCCGGACCTGCTGAAGCCGACCTATTCATTCGGCGGCCTATCGATTTCGCAGATGGCCAAACCATATGTTGATAACTGGCTGCAGACCCGCCAGAGCGTCAACGACATCATTTCGGCCTTTTCTGTGTTTGTTCTGGGAACAGACATGGAAACAATCGTTCAAGCTGACGGGCAGCAGCTTTTTGCTCGCGCTGAACTCTTCAACAATCTGCGGGATAACCGCGGACTGATGATGATCAATAAGGACAGCGAGACATTCGCCAACGTCTCCGCGCCCCTTGGCGGCTTGGACCAATTGCAGGCCCAGTCACAGGAGCACATGGCAGCTGTTAGCCATATCCCTACTGTGAAATTGCTGGGAATACAGCCGGCAGGGCTGAATGCGGACTCCGAAGGGGTCATGCGCAGTTTCTACGACTACATCGGCGCGTACCAGGAACATCTTTATCGGGATCAGCTTCGCAGATTGCTTGGTCTGATTATGATCTCCCTTTGGGGGAAGGTAGACAAGACCATTGACTTCGAATTTGTGCCGCTGTGGTCTCTCGATGAAAAGTCCGAAGCTGAGGTCGATAAGATCGAGGCGGAAACAGATCAGATCCTAGTTGATACTGGCGCTATTTCTCCTGAGGAAACCCGCAAGCGGATCGCAGATGAGCCGGGGTCAAAATATGCCTTTATCGATGTCGATGACGTACCCGACCTTCTTGATGAGGAAGAACATGGGCTGGCGCCGAAGGGTGGTCATCTCATGAATGGACTTGCCGAAAAGGGCAAATCGGATGATACGGTAGGGGATCATCTCTTCGGAAAGGCAACGGCAGCGTGATGACCATGGCGACACCGCAAACAATTAAGGCGCTCGTTCGCAGTGGCTTCACTACGGATTGTCCAAACATGCGACGCGCTTTGACTCTGTCTAAGGCATTTTCAGTAGCCACAGATACCTATCGATCAAATCCGTCTGCGGAAAATGAAAAAGACATTTGGATCGCAGCTGATAGGTTTCGTTGCGAGCATGGGCACAGGGTGCAACTCCGTCGCGAAATCATGGCATCATGATCAAACTGGATCTATGGGATATCATCAACGCCAAGAATACCAAGGCAATGGGTGATATCCGGGACAGTCTTGAAACCCCGGAGAACGATGTTGCCGACGATCCAGCGAAAAAGCAGGACGAGGGAAAAGACACTCCGTCCGACACACCCGAACGCCGGGATTGAAGCTGATTATCGTCGTCGCCTGAATGTCCTGATCGATGAGATGGCCAAATCGGTTCAATACTGGATCGAGGCAACCTATCGCCAGAACACCCCAAGGATCGCTCAGGACGAGACCCCGGCCGAAGCGCTGCGAAAGTCCATGAAAGACCTGTCATTGCGCTGGACGAAGCGCTTTGACGAAATGGCGAGCAAAATGGCCGGGTATTTCGCCCAGTCTGTTGAACGTCGCACCGCCGCATCACTCAAGAGGATCATGAAGGATGGTGGCTGGACTGTAGAGTTCAAGATGACGCCAGCCATGCGTGATGTTCTCGACGCCACCGTGAATGCCAATGTATCGCTAATCAAATCCATCCCTGAGCAATACCTGTCTCAGGTGGAGGGTATTGTCATGCGAGGTGTTCAAACGGGCCGTGATCTTGGTCAAGTATCGAAAGACCTGCAGGAACGATTGGGCATAACGAAGCGCCGTGCCGCCCTAATCAGCCAAGATCAAAACGCCAAGGCGACGGCGGCAATGACCCGCGCACGATATGTAGAGCTTGGCTTGGATGAAGCTGTATGGGCCCATTCAGGTGGAGGGCGGGAACCAAGGCCATCACACCTCAAGGCGGGTCGAGAGAAGACTCGTTACAAGATATCTGAAGGTTGGCTTGATCCAGATGTTGGTGAGCACATCCAACCCGGAGAATTGATCCATTGCCGATGTGTTGGGCGACCGCTCATCAAAGGCTTTAGCTAAATCAACCGGAGTAATCCATGCATTCTCATCTGCAAGACTTCGCGCATGAATTGATTGCGCGTCATGGACCACGCACGTCCGGAATGATCTGGCAGGCCTTTACCAATGTTGGGAACATCGTCCCAGGAACATCGGTTTCCGACCAAATAGCATCCGTTGAAAAAGCACTTAAGGGCGATGACCGCTTGAGCTTTGAGGATGCCACCGGGGGCCGCGAGGGTGGGCTGTTCAATCACCGCGATAATCACAACGACAATTGATTTCACCGCAATGTGCGGCTTTTTCTTGGGGTTTTAGATGCCAGCCGTATCAGAGAAGCAGAAGCGGGCCATGTATGCCGCCGCTGAGGGAAAATCGCGTCTGGGCATTCCAAAAGATGTCGGCGAGGAATTTATCGCGGCAGATGCCACCAATGGGCATGCATGCGGCACACTTTATGTAGCGCCGGATGGTGATGTTCTGGTGCTGCGCCGGTCCTCAAGCGAAGAGAACTATGCGGGCCATTGGGCTTTGCCCGGTGGTGTAGCCGAAGATGGTGAAACACCAGAGCAGACCGCACAGCGCGAATCCGATGAGGAAGTGGGCGACGTACCAAATGGCAAGCGAAAGCTGCTGGACAGCCGCGTTACGCCAAATGGCATGGCATTTCATACCTATGCGCAGGCGGTAGGTGAGAAGTTTGTTCCAAAACTGAATGATGAACACAGTGGTTATGCCTGGGCACCGCTGAACCAACTACCGGAACCATTGCATCCCGGCTTCAAGCAGATGCTTGGCGATCGGCTGGATATCGCCGCCGATATGAGCTCGGAAGACTGGGATTGTCTGCGACAGGGCTTTGCCAAATGGACCCGTGAGGAAGAAGGCGAGCCAGAACATGGTGAGGCCATGGATTCAATCGCCATGGACCGCAATAGCATCCGGCGTGTTGATCAGGATGGACATCTCTTCGTTGAGATGACGCCAATCAGCAAGGCAAACATTTGCCCATATTACGGCAAGGAAATACCAAATGCGGCTCAGATGGGGCTCGATCCTGAGCGTGTTTACAAGCTCTATCGCGATCCAAAAGAGCTTGCGAAGGCCGCCGGATCGTTTGCAGGCAAGCCCATACTGCTTATCCATACCCCAGTTAGCGCTGATGAGCATCCGCGTGAAGTTGTGATTGGATCGGTCGGAAACACGGTTGAGTTCAAAGCGCCCTATCTGATGGCCCCGCTCAACATCTGGGACGGTGAGGCCATCGAACTAATCGAAACCGATGAGCAAAAAGAATTGTCGTGTGGCTACCGATATCGGGCCGACATGACATCGGGAACCGTCAACGGGGAAACCTTCGACGGCATAATGCGAGACATAGGCGGAAATCATGTCGCCTTGGTACGTGAGGGTCGCGCCGGGCCCGACGTTGTTATCGGCGATTCAGCAATTGAACCTTTGAAGGAGGCCGACATGGCTGCAAAGAACACATCGAGTAAAGCCAAGCAGGCCGCGCTCACCACTGCCCTGACCGGTGTCCTTGCTCAGGATGCCAACATTGATGAAGTCGTGAAGAAGCTGATGGCCCTCGATGACGATCTTCCGAAGAATGCGGCGGAAGACGAGGACGATGAAGAAGCGGCCGAAGCCATGGATGGCAACGAGGACGACAAGGTAGCAAAGGCTGAGGACGAATCCGAAGAAGACGCGGATAAAAAGGCCGAAGATGAAGAAGACGACAAGAAGGAAACCATCACACAGAAGGCCATGGACAGCGCCATTCAAATCGCTGTGAAAAAAGCGCAGATTGCCGAGCGCAAGAACCAGCGCGAAACCTTTGCCGCTCTGGAATTTGTTCGTCCCTATGTCGGCAATCTCGCAATGGCTCACGATAGCGCCGATGATGTCTTCCGCACGGCTCTCTCATCGCTGAATGTTGATATTGAAGGTGTTCATCCTTCCGCATTCAAGGCAATCCTGAAGAGCCAGCCGCTGCCAGGTTCGCAGGTTCAGGCCACGCCGCGCGTTGCCATGGATGCCAAGGGTGTCAATTCGTTCCACGAAATGTTCCCGGCCGCAAAAACTAATCCCGTCAAGACGCTCTAAGCGCTTCTTATCATTCACCAGTCATCGGCCACCATTGAGTGGCCTTTTTTATGAGGAGTATCCCACATGGGATTCCAGACACAGGCTGTTTATAATCCCGCTCCGGCGGTAGAAGGCGATTTCGCCAGCACCAATCCACGCGCAGTCGTGCTTGCCGGACCTGGTGGTCTGGTGGCGGGTACTTCTGCGATTGTCGGTCGCTTTGCTTGGGCAACGAGTTCGTTCATCGACGGCGATGGCGCACCTGCCGTTGTCAATGCATTCGGCTCCGGTCCAGTGACCGGCTTCATTCACCGTGAAGGTCAGGCGCTGATCCAGAACTATCTGCAGGAAGCATCCATGCAGATTCCGGCAGGCTTCCCGATCACCGTCTTTGATGGCGGTGACTTCTGGGTGAAAAACAACGGTGCAGCCCAGGCTCTTCCAGGCATGAAGGCTTATGCCAACTATGCGGACGGCAAGGCAACATTTGCAGCAACCGGCGCGCCTGCCGGTGCATCCGGCTCGGCAAGCTCCGTCGCGGCCGCCACTTCATCCACGACCGGCTCCATTGCGGGCAACGTCCTGACGGTTACGGCTGTCGGTTCCGGCTCTGTTTACGCCGGCACGACAATCTCCGGTACGGGTGTTGCATCGGGTACTGTTGTTGTCAGCCAGCTTTCCGGTACTCCGGGCGGCATCGGTACCTATTCGCTCAGCATTCCTGAACAGACCGTCGCATCCACCACGATCAGCGGCACTTACGGTGTTCTGACAGTTGGCGGCACTGTTGTTGGTGTGTTTGGCGTCGGCAATACCCTGTCGGGCACTGGCGTTGTGGCTGGCACGGCCATCACCCAGCAGTTGACCGGTACGACTGGCGGCGCTGGCACCTACGTTGTCAACAACAATACCATTGTCGCTTCGACGGCCATCACTTCGGCAACCAATGTCGAAACCAAGTGGTTCTGCCGCACATCCGGCCTTCCGGGTGAACTCGTCAAGATCGGCTCGCATCTGCAGGGCTAATCACCTTTCAATCCAACTTAACGCCGGTCGCGTTCGCGCCGGCGGCTCCTGAGGAGAATTACAATGGAATTTCATGACTATCATCAGGCCGCCGCAGCCTGGAACGCACATCGCCCGATGTTCGAAGCGGCCGGCATCTATCTGCCTGGTGCAAAATCCTACGTTACCGAAGAGTTCAAGCGCAACTCTCTTGCCCTGGACGCGCAGCCTGCATTGGCGACCACATCGAACGCCGGCATCCCCGCATTTTTGACCACACTCATTGACCCGGAAGTTTACAAGATTCTGTTTTCGCCAACAGCGGCCGCAGAAGTGCTCGGCGAAGTTCGCAAGGGCACGTGGGTTGATCAGACGGCAATGTTCCCGGTTGTCGAAGCCACTGGCGAAGTTTCCAGCTATGGCGACTACAATGAGAATGGTAAATCCGGCGCCAACATGAACTGGCCGCAGCGTCAGTCCTATCTGTTCCAGACCATTTCGGAATATGGCGAGCTGGAAATCGAGCGTGCTGGTCTCGGTCGCGTCAACTGGGTTGGCGAAGTCGATGGCGCCGGCACACAGGTTCTGTATCGCTTTCTGAACCAGACCTACTTCTTTGGTGTTCAGGGCCTGCAGAACTATGGTCTGCTCAATGATCCGAACCTTTCTGCTCCGCTGACACCGGCTTCCAAGGCTTATGGCGGCGTGAAATGGGTCAACAACGGTCAGATCGTCGCAACAGCCAATGAAATCTTCGCCGATATCCAGGCGCTTTGGTATCAGCTTCAGGGTCAGCAGGCTAATGGCTTGGTTGATCAGAAGACCAAGATGACCCTGGCACTTTCTCCTGGTTCGGAACTTGCTCTGACGGCAACCAACTCGTTCGGTGTCAATGTCTCTGAACTTCTTGCCAAAAACTTCCCGAACCTGCGCATTGTCTCGGCCGTCCAATATGGTGCACAGAGTGCAACCAATCCGGTTGGTGTGGCTGCAGGCAATGTCGTTCAGCTCATTGCTGACGCGATGGAGGGCCAGGCAACCGGTTACTGCGCATTCAACGAAAAGCTTCGCGCTCACCCAATCATCCGCGCAATGTCTTCATGGAAGAAGAAGATGACTGCCGGCACTTGGGGGGCGATCATCCGCCAGCCAATGGGTATCTCCCAGATGCTGGGCGTCTAACAAATCTCAACCAACTTAATCGGCCGATGCGGACGCGCATCTTGACGGACAGGTGGCCCGCAATCACTCCACGGCACCTGCCTGTCACGTGACGCCGAATTTTCAACGAAAGGAGCATCACATGCCCGGAACTATCACAGTTGCTTGCAAACTCCCTCATGGTCTCGTTCTTCGTCTTCATAAAAAGATCGAGGTGCAGGATCCGCTTCCCGGCGGCGGTACACGCGCCGTTGACAAATGGATCGCTGACGCATCCAAGCCAACGGTCACCCTCAAGGGCTATCTGGACAAGTATGATCCCGGTCTTGCCCCGGCTGCTCGCGGTTCAAGCTATGCCTTCACGCACAATGTCGACAAGAACTTCTTTGACGAATGGCTGAAGCAGAATTCTGATCTGGATGCCGTGGTCAACGGCCTGATTCTTGCGCACAGCAAGGATACGGTTGGCGCCTCCAAGGAACGCAATGATACACGCTCCGGCCTGGAGCCGATCGATCCGAAGCGCCTCAAAGGCAAAATTCAGACCGCGGATGAGCAGAAGTTTCTCGACATTGAAGTACCGGCCTGATCAGGGCCTTCAAATAAGGAGGGCGGCTCATGGGCGTTCAGGTCACGTTCGACTATGCCAGTTGGGCCGCCATCTACCCGATGTTCCCGAATGTATTGCAGACACAGGTCATCAACGGCGCGTTGCCGATCGCTGAACTCTATTGCCGCAATGATGGTGGTGGTCCTGTCGGTACTGCGGCCATTCAAACCACCTTGCTTAATCTCATGGTGGCCCACATCTGCCAGATTATGTATGGCGTGAATGGACAGCCGCCATCGGGTGTTGTTGGTCGCATCAGTGACGCAACGGAGGGCAGTGTGTCCGTCTCAACGGATTACATGTCCACGGCAAACAGCGCTTGGTATCTGCAGACGCCATTTGGGGCTGCATTCTGGGCAGCCACAGCACCCTATAGAACTGCTCGCTATATTCCCGGCCCAAGACGGGCCTATGGCCGCTGCTTCTATTAACAATCAGGAATACACACAATGGACGATAGAATTTCCATGCTCGCGAAAGAGCTTCGTAATTTCATGACCGAAGTGCTGGACCGGCTTGATCGCCTGGAGGCCGCTGCGGGCTCTACTGACGCGAAAGCGACCGCAGCGGCAGCGTCCCAGCCACAGTCGAAGAAATCGAGTGCTGACGCCTCTGTGGCTGATTAAGCGCCCGTCTCAACCACCAAAGGATAATCTCAATGGATATCGATGTTCTCGACAAGCGTGTGCAGGCCCTTTCCGCGCTGCTTCCATATGTCGATGCGCTTGTGGCACTTGCTGCCCCCGCAGTTATGGCAGCCGATCTGGCTCCAGTTGCTGAGCATCTGGGTGTTGAGCCGGTCGCTGAGGCTCCAGCGATAGAAGCCGCGCCAGAAGCTCCAGCTGCAGAAGAGCCAAAGGCCGAAGAACCAGCACCGGCCGAATAATGGTCAAGATTAGCGGCGGGAATAAACTTGAGGCGGCACTTGCTGAGATTGCCAAGAGGGTCACACAGGCTTCATCGGTAGATATTGGGTTGCTTGATGGCGCCACATATCCAGATGGAACCTCCATTCCGATGGTTGCCGCCATTCAGGAATTCGGTGCGCCCGCTCGCAATATCCCGCCCAGACCGTTCTTTCGCAACATGATCGCGGCCAAAAGCCCCGAATGGCCAGAGGCCGTTGGCGAACTCTTGATTTCCAATGATTACGACGCATCGAAGACCTTGGGTCAGACTGGTGCGGCTATCAAAGGGCAGTTGCAGCAGTCAATTGCTGATTTCAATGGTGTACCGTTGTCAGAGGCAACTATCGCCAAAAAGGGATCATCCAAACAGCTCATCGATACTGGCGTGATGATCAACAGCGTTGATTTTGAGGTCAAGTGACCGAGACGGGCAGGGGATTGAGATATGAATCTGCACGGGATTGTTCATAGCGCTATCGGTGCGGTTAACCCGCATGTTGCGGCCACAATGAAAGTAAGTACGGGCTCTATCACCAATCCAGACGGTTCTCGAACCCCGACCTATACCATCGTTACCGGTGACGCTCAGGTGCAGCCACTCACTTTCAAGGATCTGACCCAGGTTGATGGCCTTAACTTGAATGGAAGTGCCCGCGCTATCTACTTCTTCGGTGTATTCAATGGCGTCGTTCGTCCCGCACAAAAGGGCGGCGACACGATAGCGCTTACCGATGGTCCAAATGTTGGAACCTGGCTCATAGTCCAAGTGCTGGAGCAGTGGTCCGGGTGGTGCAAGGTTGCAGTTGTTCTCCAAAACAGTTGATCGGAAACGAAGATGAGTTTTGCTCCGTCTCCGACGCAATCGAATGTGTTGGCGGCACTCCGTTCTTTGTTGATCTACATCCTGCCTCAAGGCGTGGAAATCATCCAAGCGCAGGACAATCGCGTTCCCGAACCGTCGGTTCCTGATTTTGTGGCAATGACGCCACTGCTCTATCAGCGGCTATCCACGAACGTGGACACTTATCAGGATAGTAGTTTCACCGGGTTCATCACTGGAACCACCCTGAACGTGACCGCAGTTGCCCTAGGGGCGCTTGCAGTAGGCCAGACAGTGTTTGGGGTGGGTGTTACCCCGCAAACCGTTATCACCACTCTGGGAACTGGTACGGGCGGAATGGGGACATATACAGTCAGCCAATCCCAGACCATTGCCAGCGCAAAACTATCGACAGGACAGGAGCTGTTTCTCCAGCCGACAAAAGTCATCATCCAACTGGATGTGCACGGGCCGAACAGTGCGGATAACTCACAGACCATCTCGACCCTGTTTCGGGATGACTATGCATTCCAGTTTTTCAAGACGTCAGGCTTCGATGTGGCGCCGCTGTATGCGGACGACCCGAAGCAGATGCCGTTCCTAAATGGAGAACAGCAGGTCGAAAACCGATGGGTGATCGACGCCGCAATCCAGGCGAACCAGATCGTTCGCGCGCCTCAGCAATTCGCAGACCAGCTTCACGCAAACCCGAACAATGTCGAAGCGGACTTTCCCGCTTAATCCCCTTTCTCCGAAACATCCGAAAGGATTAAAACCTTGAGCACGATCCCAGCTTCACAAATTGTGAACGTCATTCCCAATGTCCTGAGTGCTGGTGGCAGTGCCCTGGTTCTCAACGGCCTTTTTCTGACGAAGAACAGCCGCGTCCCAATCGGACAGGTGCTGTCATTCCCGAATGATGGCGTATCGGTTGCCAAGTACTTTGGCGCATCGTCGCATGAAGTCGATGAAGCCAATGTCTATTTTGCAGGCTTCAATGGCTCGACCCAGAAACCCGCAACCTTGTTGTTCACACAGTACAACGTAGCGGCCGTCCCGGCTTATCTGCGCGGCGGCCCGGTCAATCAGTTGACCATTCCTCAGTTGCAGGGCCTGTCTGGCTCATTGACGGTGCTTGTCGATGGATATGCCCGTTCGGCTCCATCTGTGACCCTGTCAGCAGCAACCAGTTATTCCGCTGCGGCAGCACTGATCCAGACTGGACTGAATGCAACCCCTGTGTCGGCAGCGTCTGTCACAGGCGCAATAGCTTCGGCCACAGCTTCGGTCACTGGTTCTATTGCCGGGAATATCCTGACTGTCACGGCCATCACATCCGGCACGCTTGTTGGTGGTGCGATCATAGCGGGTACGGGCATTACTGCCGGCACACAGATCACGTCGCAGCTCTCGGGAACGACTGGTGGCGTTGGCACCTATGCCGTGTCGGTCTCTCAGACGGTTGTCAGCGGCACAGTTACCGCGGGCTACGGCATTCTTACCGTCACCGCAGTCACCTCCGGCACACTCTCCGTTGGTCAGACCCTGAGCGGTGCGGGCATCACGGTGGGGACGCAAATCACCAGTCTTGGCACGGGTACGGGCCTCACGGGCACGTACAATGTTCAAACGTCACAGACGGCAGCTAGCGGCACGGTAACGGCATCTTCGACGCCAGTCGTGGTGTCTTATGACTCCGTATCGGGCGGCTTCATCATTTCATCCGGCATTGTCGGATCGTCCTCGACCATTGCCTATGTGACCGGCACACTTGCCGATGCGCTTTACCTATCAGCGGCAACCGGCGCTGTAGTGTCTCAGGGAGCATATGCCGCCACACCGGCGGTGTTTATGACAGGCATCACTCAGATCACACAAAACTGGGCGACTTTCATGACTCTATTCGATCCGGATGGTGGCGTTGGTTCAGTTCAGAAGCAGGCGTTCGCAAATTGGAACAACACACAGAACCAGCGATATGCTTATGTCGCATGGGATCTGGATATCTCGCCAACGCTCAGTAACAATGCGACTTCCAGTCTTGGCAACATTCTTCAGGCATCAGCAGTCAGCGGTACGATCGTTGTCTATGAAACAGGTGATCAGCACATCGCTGCATTTACATGCGGTGTTGCTGCATCGCTTGATTTCAATGCCACCAACGGGCGCGCAACCTTCGCGTTCCGTGGTCAGGACGGTCTTGTTGCTGGTGTTACCAATGCAACGGTTGCCAATAACCTGATTGCAAACGGCTACAACTTCTATGGTGCCTATGCCACGGCCAATCAGTTGTTCTTGGAGTATCAGCCAGGTCAGGTCACTGGTAAATTCCAGTGGGCCGATAGTTATGTTAATCAGATTTGGTTTAGCAATCAATTGCAACTCGCGCTTATGGTTCTCCTGCAGAACGTCAATTCAGTCCCATACAATCAGGCTGGCTACGACCTTATCAAAGCTGCTTGTGCAGATCCGATCAATCAGGCGCTGAACTACGGTGCAATGAGACAGGGAGTGACATTGTCCAAAGCGCAGGCTGCGGAAATCAACGCCGCGGCTGGCCGCAAGGTTGACGACGTGCTGCAACAGCAGGGCTGGTATCTCCAGGTGCTGGATGCCTCACCGCAGAGCCGTCAGGCGCGTACCACGCCACCGATTAACCTCTGGTACATGGACGGTCAGTCCGTTCAGCAGATCACTCTGAACAGCGTTCTGGTCCAGTAAGCGACCATTCCTAACAATCAGGAGAATTCACAATGGCAACGCTTACAGGCGCCAGTGCAATCATTACGCTTACCGTGCCGGGGATATTCAATGCCCCGGTACAACTACAAGGTTTCGCGGCAGATGATGTTTTCGACACCGATGCTCAGGAAATCACCGAAGTATCCATGGGCGTTGACGGCATTTTGTCGGGCGGCTTCGTCTTTGTACCGGTGAAACAGACATTCACACTTCAGGCCGACTCCGAATCGAACTTTTTCTTTGAAACGTGGGCACAGCAGCAGCGCATCGCCGTCGAGTCGTTCGTTGCGAATGGCAATACAAATATTGTCGCGACAGGCAAGACCTACACCATGACCCGCGGCTTCCTGACGACGCATACCACGGTTCCGTCAGTCAAGAAATTGCTTGCGCCGCGCAAGTACACAGTCACCTGGAACCGCATCGTACCATCGCCGAATTGATCGGAGTGATCTCAAATGCGTAAAGAGATAGATATCACGATCTCCGATGAGGGGCGCGATTGCGGAAAGGTGTTTCACATACGTGAAATGCCTGCCTCTCAGGCCGAAAAATGGGCAATGCGGGCGCTCATGGCGGTTGGCAAATCTGGCATTGACATCGGTGAGGGTTTCGCGGTCGGCGGCATGAAAAATGTCGCAATCCTCGGCGCTTATGCATTGGTTCGCATGAATTTCGGTGATGCAGAACCCTTGCTTGATGAACTGATGGATTGTGTTACCTTTAAGCCAAGCCCGAGTGTGGTGCGGGCATTGATTGAGGAAGACATAGAAGAGGTTGCAACCCGGATCAAACTGAAGCAGTCCGTCTTGGAACTCCATACGGGTTTTTCTTTCGGCGGAAGCCTACCGGCACAGACTTCTCAGATGCCGACGACATCGCCGGACTCCTCGAATACGCCAATATCCCGACAACCATAGGTACCGTCCTTTCAATCTCTCCCAACAAGACTGCTGCCCTGATAGACATGCAAACGGTCCTATCGGTCGAGGATGTCTATGACATTCTGGAAATCAGCGGGATCGATGCGCATAACCGCAGCCGCGTGACCGAACATCAGGAAAAGATGAGGGACCAATAGACATGGCTACCGTCATCGACGCACTTATTGTCACGCTAGGTCTCGACCCCACGGAATTTACCAAGGGTCAAAAGGCCGCCGGTGCAGCATTTGTCAAAACCCGAGAAGAAGCGGTCAAGTCTTCGAAACAGATCGAGGATGCCGGGAAAAAAGCGGCTGATGGAATCAAGAAGATTGCCGTTGAAGCTCTTGCTCTGTTTGCTCTTTTTACCGGGGCACGAAGCGTCAAGAGCTTTGTCGATGATCTGACTTCTGCCGATGCGGCTCTTGGTCGGTTTGGTCATAACCTCAGTGAAGCACCGCAGACCATCTCAGCATGGCAGAAGGCTGCGGAACGTGCCGGCGGTAGCGCACAGACCGCCGCTGCGACCATCTCCAAACTGTCAGAATCTTTGCTCGATCTACGGGTAAACGGCAAGGCACTCCCGGACGCGTTCTATCAGCTTCAGGCTGCGGCTGGAATGAATATCCAGACCGACCGTGGCCCAGCTGCTTATATGGACAGTATTGCGGCAGCGCTTCAGCGTTTGAACGCAATTGATCCCGCCAAGGCCGCATTCCTTGCTCACGGCATGGGTGTTGACGACGCGACCCTGTCCATAATGGAGCGCTACGGCGCAGCGACGAACAAATATATCGAAAGCCTGAAAGGTCTTGGTCCAACAGCCGAAGAAGCCAAGCAGGCTCAGGAGTTTCAAGAACGCTGGATTGCGTCAACACAAACGCTGCAGAATGTCTTTGAGCGGGCATTTCGCACTATCGAACCGGGTCTTATGCGCATCCTTGAAAAGATGGATGCGTGGGTCAATGCCAACAAGGATCTGATCAATGACCAGGTCGTTGAATACATGGGCAAGTTGGGGCAAGCACTTCAGGACTTGGCCGTGTGGATAGCAAAGCCGGAAACCCTTCAAGGTTTTCGTGAGTTTGCGAGTGAAATCAAAGATATTGCCAAGTTTGTTATGGACTTGGCTGATGGCGTGAAGTCGGTTGTTGGAGCGGCGGCTGCCCTTTCTCCGGGCAAACAGTCCAGCAACAAGTCTCGTGACGATGTCGGTTTTGATGAAAGCTACAAGGTCAACAGTGCTGTCGATGTCCGTAAGGGCTCCATTGCTGACAGCCTGATGCAGTGGTGGAATGGCGGTTCCGATAACAAGATCGATGGCGCTCGAGCCAAGGGTGGCCCGGTTAGTGGCGGCAAGACTTATCTCGTCGGTGAGAATGGCCCTGAATTGTTTGTTGCTGGTTCCAGCGGAACTATTGTTCCAAATGGCGGTGGCGGCGGTTCATCGTTGTCCGGCACTGGCGATACATCTGTTGATGGAAGGCCCGTTTCAAAGGTCAATCCCATGCCGGTATTTCTCGCCAATTCTCAGGCTGGTGGCGAAAACTGGCTACAGACCCTAGGGAAATGGTTCACTGGTGACGGTGGTTCATCCGGCGGCGGTCTGTTTGGTGGGCTAGCAAACGCTCTTTCGAGTGGGGCATCCAATGCCAGCCCCCGTGTTGCGAAGGGAACACTGGCAAAGAACCAGAAGGAGGCCTACGCTGCTGCTCGAGCGGAAGGATTGTCTGATCTCGCGGCAAGGTCACTTGTTGCAAATATGTCAGGCGAGGCTCTCCATGATCCTGGCAATGTGCATTCCGATCCCAGCTGGAAAAATCCAAATCAGAAAGCTCACGGCATAGTTCAGTGGGATGATTTCCGCGCGGCAAGGATTAAAGGCCAGTTTGGTCAGATGCCCCATCATATGAGCGTTGCTGACCAAACCAAGGCTGCAATCTGGGAAATGAAGAATTTCTATAAGGCTACCTGGAACAGTCTACAGAACGGAAAGTCTGGAGGAGAAATGGTTGCCTCGCTAGTCACTGATTACGAGAGGCCAGCAAATTCATCCCAAGCAATTCGCCAGCGTATGGGCTACTTTAATGGCCTTGGTTTGAATGGTTCGACTGCTGGTGCGCGCGTTGCGGCCAACAACACTACCAATGACAATCGGCCGTCGACAACCAACTCCAGCACATCTGAGACTAAAATCGGCAAAGTTGTAATCCATACACAGGCCAAGGATGCTCACGGCATTGCCAAAGAAATGAACGACGCACTCAAGCGAAGAGGCCTCGCCTCATCGGCAAACTATGGCCCGAGGTGATTTATGGCATTCTTCGTCAATGTGCCAAATGTTCCGGGGGTGCCGGCAGTGCTCCGGCCTCCAGGATTCACCAGCATAGTCTCACTGATCACGCGTGATGTTCTGGCACTCTTTGGCGGGGCATCCGCCAATCAAAGGTGGGGCATTTACCAAGGCGGTGCCCCAGTCGTTTTAGCCGATAATTGTGTTGCAGTTGAATACCGGCAGCAATGGCAGATTGCCGACTATCTCGTGGAGCGGGGTGCCTTCGAAAGCTACGACAAAGTCGCAACTCCATTCGATACCCGCGTTAGAATGTCTGCTGGCGGCTCACAGAGCGACCGTGAAGCGTTTCTAGGATCGATTGACGCCATAGCCGGCACACTGGAACTTTTCGACGTGGTGACGCCGGAAGCGGTCTATACATCCTGCAATATATCCAGATATGACCTGCACCGTACGGCTACAAACGGTGTAGGTTTGCTCACTGTCGATATTGCGTTGCAGGAAATCAGGGTAACTGCAACGGCTATGATGTCAAATACGCAAAGTCCGACTTCTGCCGGACAGGTGAATGGCGGTGCGGTTCAAACGACATCCGCCACATCCAAACAGGAAGCAAGCGTTCCGCCGCGGCCATTCAACGATGGGAATAAAGAGTGATGGAAATCATCCCGCTTAAGCCCATACCCAACCAGGCGGTGTCGGTGCAACTTGGACAGCAGAATTGTCAGGTCAATGTCTATCAGAAGCCTACGGGCCTCTATATCGATCTGTACGTCGACAATCTGCTGATCATTGGCGGGGTGATCGCTGAAAACCAGAACTGGATTGTCAGATCGGCCTATCTTGGATTTGTCGGGGATCTATTCTTCCTCGACAATCAGGGTTCTGATGACCCAAACTACATGGGATTGGGGGGTAGGTTCAGTCTAGTCTATCAGGGAACAACATAATCAAACGAACATGACGGGGGGGCACCTATGCACCGAGTTTATAGCGATTCCACGCAACTTTGCCGAATTTGTGAGAATGCCGCCGTGCCACCACGATCAATGAGTAGCTTGCCCGCTTGATATGCGTCGTCATCTGAAAAAATTCCATGGACAACTGATTTTACGACGTCCGAATGAGCCATGTTGAATGGATCGGTCTGATAAAGGCTGAGCAATTCATCCTTCTCTACTGACCCAGATGCCCTCGCATTGATTGCACTGATACTGATCGAGGCGACATTACTGCAAAAATCAAGCTTTGCGATGCACTCCGGCGAAGTCTCGGCCGCCCCGGTACACGATTGAGCCGATGCGGTTTGAGCCCCCAAAATAACTGCACCGCAGATGATTGACGCCAGAATTACCAAATATGTCTTGAGCATGAGCCTCTCCTTTGGGGAGGGAATTCTTATCGCACATTTGAGAAATGTCGAGAACAAATAGAAAACATGCCCATGTTATCCGGGGGTGAGAGGGTGCGATGGCCTTTACGCAAAAGCTGATCGACGTCCAACTCAATCTGGCAAATGGTCAGTTTCAGGGCGGCGGCAATACAGTTACCGTTTCCGGCTTGCGTGTTTCCTTCACGGGAACGTTTGTTGGTGGGCAGGAGCAGGGCACCGCTGAGATATCAATCTACGGGCTTCCACTGCAGTTGATGAATCAAATGAGTACAGTCGGTACTCAGCTCAATTTGCAGAACAAAAACAATGTAGCAGTTCTTGCCGGCGATGCTGAAACCGGAATGTCGGTCGTATTTGAAGGTACGATATTCAGCGCCTTCGTTGATGCTCAGGCAATGCCGGACGTCGCATTCCGGATTTATGCAAAGCCGGGACTATATCATGCGGTCGTTCCGGCAACCCCGATCAGTGTAAGAGGATCGGCCAACGCGGCCGATCTGATGAAAGACATCGCCGGAAAGATGGGACTGAGTTTCGAGAATGCTGGTGTAACTGCCAAGCTTGCCAATCCATACTTCGCCGGGACACTTTGGACACAAGCGCAAAAGATTGCCCGACATAGTGGGTTCGATTGGACAGTTGATCGCGGAACGCTTGCAATCGTCCAACCCGGAAAAGCCCGCTCTGCAGACCCGGTTCTAATTTCTCCAGAAACTGGCATGGTTTCTTATCCCGCGTTCAACCAGTCCGGGATTATTGTCGCCGTTCTGTTCAATCCAAATGTCAAGCACTATGGAAAAATCGAAGTGCGAAGCGACCTGACGCCGGCTTGTGGAATTTGGACGGTACGGCGCGTCACGCTCGAACTAGAATCCATGGTCCCAAATGGGCGCTGGTTCATGATCTTGGATGCTATTCCAGCAAACGCACCGGCAGGTACACCATGACCAACAAACCTAAGGGGTATTTCGGCCAGCAGGGTTTGGCATCTGACACATCAGAGTCCAACACGCTTCAGTTTGCCATTCAACAGGCGCTCAATGAAGTTCGCACGCTGATACCAGTGACAATCATTGCTGTTCACGGCGGTGGAGTTGGGCCAGCACCTACGGTAGACGTTCAACCCGTGGTCAATCAGATCGATGGGCTTGGAAACAAAACTGACCACGGCATCATCTATGGCGTTCCGGTGTCACGCAGCCAAGGAGGTGGCAATGCCGTCATCAATGATCCTAAGGTCGGCGATATCGGTCACATGTCTGTCGCAGATCGCGATATCTCGTCCCTGAAAAGTAATAAGGGTGTCCAGTCAAATCCGGGGTCCTTTCGAACCCACGATATGGCGGACGGTGTCTATCACGGAAACCTCTTCAATCAGGGGAATCCCGACCAGTACTTTCACTTCCGCGATGATGGCGTGACCATTCAGGACAAGAATGGCAATTCGATCATCACGAGCCCAGGCTCGGTAAAAGTCATCGGGAATTTGCACGTCACGGGTGAAATCATCGCCGGTTTCGGTGGTGGCGATTCAGTCAATGTTCAAACCCATGTGCACTCGGGAATTCTGCCGGGCGGCGCCAATACAAATTCACCAGTAGCGGGAACCTAATCATGGCATCGACGCTGTTGCTGGATACCTTGGCATGGGATCTGGCCGTTGATGCTGCGGGGAATATTGCAGTCGCGACGGAGCCGTATTCATTGGCTCAGGATGCGGCGAGCGCCATCCGGCTGTTCAAGGGTGAGTTGTACTACGACACATCACAGGGAATTCCATACTTCAATCAGATATTGGGGCAGGCACCCCCGATATCCCTGATCAAATCTTACTTCGTCAACGCCGCCCTTACGGTTCCAGGGGTGGTGAAAGCACGTTGCTTTATCACCTCTTGGACCGACCGCGTCATTACGGGGCAGGTGCAGGTCGAAGACGCCAACGGAAACGTCTCAGCAGCAGGATTCTAAGCAATGGTAGTTTCCACGAATGTGCCCAAACCAACGTTTGGGCCTACGGGCTTTATTGTGCCTGCAACTACCGATGTGTTGAATGGCGTCATTCAGGATATCAACGGTGCCTTCGGGGGAAATCTCAATCCAGCATTGGATACCCCGCAGGGTCAGATTGCCTCGAGTGAAACAGCGGTCATTGATGAAGTTAATCAGACCTTTCTCTATTACACCCAGCAAGTTGATCCAGCATATGCCACCGGACGCATGCAGGATGGTATCGCTCGTATTTATTTCATTGAACGCAATCCGGCCCAGCCCACTGTGGTTCAAGCTGTTTGTACGGGCCTTGCGGGAGTTAACATTCCTGTCGGCGCATTGACTATCGCGGCGGACAGCAATCAATATATTTGTACTCAAGCTGGAACTATTCCAGTCACGGGAAACATCACGCTTACGTTTGCTTGCATAAATACTGGCCCGATTGCATGCCCCGCAGGCACACTAAATCAGATTTATCGGTCCATTCCCGGTTGGGATTCAATCAATAACGTCTCGGATGGTGTGATTGGAAACAATGTCGAGAGTCGGGCTGCTTTCGAAGCACGCCGCGCTGCTTCTGTTGCGCTCAATTCGAACGGTTCATTACCATCAGTAAAGGGTGCGGTTCTGACGGTCCCGAATGTGATTGATGCATTTGTGACGGAAAACAACACTGATACTATTCAAGTCATCGGCGGTGTCACGCTTTTTGCCCATTCGATCTACGTGGCCGCTGTCGGTGGTGCACCTGCTGATATCGCTCGAGCCATATGGTCTCGGAAGGCGCCAGGATGTGCTTATAACGGGAACACGACTGTCACCGTTCTCGATCAAAGCCCAGGCTACATACCGCCATATCCTTCATATCAGGTATCCTATCAAATTCCTTCGGCACTTCCGATTCTGTTTGCGGTTGAGATCACCAATAGCACTCTCGTTCCATCTGATGCTGCGGTTCAAATCCAGAATGCCATCATCAATGCATTCGCCGGCGGTGATGGTGGTGCTCGAGCCAAAATTGGCACCATGCTCTACGCCAGCCGGTTTTACCTACCCATTTCTTTGTTGGGATCTTGGGTGCAAATCGTTTCAATTAAGGTTGGATCAATCAACACACCCTCGGCCTCCTTTTCGGGCTCCATCTCTGGAACGATTTTGACGGTGACGGCTGTTTCATCTGGAACACTGGCAGTTGGACAAACCGTTTCAGATTCTGCTGGCGGCATCGTGCCAGGCACAACCATAACGGCACTTGGCACGGGAACTGGAGGTATCGGCACCTATACAATCAGCAATACTCAAACCGTGGCATCTGAACCTATGAAATCTGCAGTTGCCAATCTGTTCGATATCCTGCCTCGGGTTGATCAAATACCAACCATCTCTGCCGCCAACATCGCCATAACGCTGAGTTAATCCATGACAGATAGTGGTCGAGACTACCCGCCGGGAACTGCCACGGCAGGCTTCGGCGTGCCCTTCGATGTTTGGCAAACCGTGATCAGCCAGTACGCAAACTCAAAAATCCTTACGCAACTCATTCTGAATATCGATGCTTATCTCGACCAGACTGCAAACCTTGATGCTTTCTATAATTTCATTTGGAATGTTGATACCGCACAGGGCTATGGACTTGATGTGTGGGGTCGCATTGTTGGCGTCAATCGTGTTGTCAAAATCACGCTTACAAATTGGTTCGGCTATGACGAAGCATTGCCTGGATCATTCACTTTTGGGCAAGGCGCCTTCTATTCCGGAGACCCTCTGACAAGCAATTTTGCGCTTTCAGATGATGCATACCGACTTCTGATTTTCGCAAAAGCCGCGGCAAACATAACGAACGGTTCTATTCAGGCCATCAATCAGATCCTTAGAAATCTCTTTCCGGGTCGCGGCAATTGCTATGTGACTGAGGGCAATCTGAACGGCGTTTGGTTTGGATTTACAGAATCGTTGAATGCAACAGGATTCAACCAAGCGGCCTTTTATTCCGGTTCAGCCATCCACCCGATGACGATGGCATACGTCTTTGAATTCCCACTCACGCCCGTGGAGCTAGCGATTGTCCAGCAATCCGGCGTGTTGCCCAAATCAACCGGCGTCTCGTCGTCGGTTATCGTCCCCTAGGAGCATAGTTATGAAAATTGCCAACCTGCCGGCAAGCAAGTTCCCGATTCCTTTCGCGAACTCTGCCGGAGCGGGATACAAGCGCTCAATACCGGTGAATTCTCAGATCGGTATTACGAATGGTGCCGCATCACTCACCGATGGATTTCCTCCGTTGAATTTCCTGCCGGTTGGTTCGGGTGGCGTACCGCCGTTTGGGCAGGATATGAATGGTGTCTTGAACCAGATTACTCAATGGCTTCAGTGGCAAAATGCGGGTGGTCCGCTTCCATACGATTCCGCGTTTTCCACCTCCATTGGCGGGTATCCCCAAGGGGCGGTTCTCGCGGGTGCAACTGCAGGAACGGTATGGCTCAGCATCGTTGACGACAATACATCAAATCCTAATACCGGCGGTGCCAATTGGATCAATATTGCGACTTCCACTGCCATTCAAAACAACCAGTATAACTTTGCCGTTGCGGGCGGCACAGCGAATGCGCTGACTGCAACGCTCTCCCCGATACCAACAGCACTTGTGGCTGGCATGTCTATCCGGTTGAAAATCTCGACCACCAACACTGGGGCTGCAACACTCACCGTTAACGGGTTAACTCCAGTTGCAATTCAAGCAGGTGATGGAACTGCCATTCCCAAGAACTATCTCATGGCAGGTCAGATCGTTGACCTAACTTATGATGGGTCAGCGTTTCGATTACAGAATTTCGTGCGTCGCAACGGCGATACGATGGTGGCGGCAGATGCCTCTACGACAATTCTAAAACTGATTATGGCCGCAAGTCAGTCAGCAAATCCGTTTTCCATCCAGGACAGTTCTTTCAACGACCGCGTTGCCTATGACCTGACATATGGCGGATTGAGAGTGCCAAATGGGCTTGGGTCCATTCTTACCAGCGTGATGTTGTTGGCGGGGGCTACGGGCTCCGGTCATTTTACGGTGACGGATGGCCTCTATCGACATCAAGTGGAGTATGGATTCTACAATGCGGCCGGTACCGGCACGACCAATGTGACATTTCCAATCGCATTCAAAACAGGCACCCTCCCGAGCATTCTTGTGTTGCCGAATAATTCAGGAGCGCTCGCAACAACTCAGTCGCTCGCGTATCCGGTATCTGCATCGTCAGCGACAGGGTTCACCGTGGAGAAGCGCTACGTCAATAATGGTGGCACAGTCGGTGAGGCTACACAGCCGTTCTTTTGGCTTGGGCTCGGTCAGGTTTAAGGAAAAACACGATGTATCTTTGTGCGCATGATGACGCTGGCAAAATTCTTGGCTGGTATACAGAAGATCGACTGGACGAAATCACCGGATCATACATTGAAGTGGATGATGAAACGTGGCGTCAGGCCTCACAGGTTATGTATGCGACCCATGTCGATCTTGTGACGAAAGCATTTGAGCATCGTGGAGCTGTTCTGACACTTGATGCCCTGAAAGCAGGTTTGAAATCACAAATCGATGCTGATGCAGAGATCGAGCGTTTGAAGTACATTACGACCGGCGCAGGCCAGTCGATGACCTACAGCCAAAAGTCCGCCGAGGCACTCGCCTATTTATCTGCATCCAATCCGATTGCGAGCGACTATCCACTCTTGTCGGCAGAGGTTGGCATTACAGCCAAGGACATCGCCGGCGTGGCGGCCGTGGTTAAGGCTGCTTATCTCCAATGGCAACAGATCGGTTCCGCAATCGAGACAACTCGACTGTCGGCGAAGAAGGCCATCACTGATGCCAAAGACGCCGCCGCAGCACAGGCCGCAGTGGTAAATCTCACCTGGCCAACTCCACAATAAGCTAGCTTGTAGCAGCAATGAATTGAGAACCCAATGATATCAGTATGTGATTGCGCCGCACTCATGGCGGTGGACCCCGCAATCAATCCTGTTATTTATTTGGGAGATGAGTTGCGATCTGGTGTCTTTAGGTGGACGTCGGGAGATTTGTCGTCACTCGTATCTTCTGACGTCCAGAACGCAATGTACGTCTGCTCTAGTTCGATCCCTACCACAACCGGTGCCTGGGTGAGATCACGCACAAATCTTGAATACAATGTGCTCTGGTTTGGTGCCAAGGGGGACGCGTCGAGCGATGATCAGGCCGCATTCAATGCCATAAACACCCTATTACCTGTTACCGGCGGTGAAATTTATATCCCGGCCGGTTGCTATTCATTGAGCCAAAGCTGGCAGCTATCGAACAAACCAGTCACGATCCGCGGCGCGGGCGTGAAAATCACAATGCTGTTTTTCACCGGAACAACAGATGGGATCGTATATTCTGGGAGCGATTTATCCCAGACGCTTACGATTGAAGGCTTTTCTGTCATTTCGCTTTCAAATGGGACGACCACTGGCCTCAACGTATCATTCCCAGTGAATCTCGGTTCATCGTGGAAGAACTGCACCATCAGAGACATGATTTTTGATGGAAGTTCCAGCATTGCAGCCTATCAAAGTACCAACGTTTCTCAGGGCGCTGCACGTTGGGGCATCGGCATCAGTTGTAACAACGTGGCCGGTCTGACTATTGATAATGTTCATGTCCGCGGAAGGTATTCAACCAAAGATAGCGTTGGAATCTATCTGACGGGTTGGACGGTAGATCTCAGGCTTGTGAATTGCATTCTCCAATTCCACAACGTAGCGGTCTTTAAGGTTGGCGAACTTGAAGGGTTCAATATCGACCACTGTACCGGCCTGTCGTGCAATGTGTTCATACGCTTGTGGAATTCCAATCCACCTGTTGCAGGAGCCGCCGGTGGGGTGTCTGGGTTCATTTCAAACTGTCACTCCGGGAATACCATACGCGGCATCGATATCTGGCGATTCCCGCAGACATTTATTACAAATTGCCTACTCTATCAGGATGCCACGTCTCCAGCTAATACTCAGTTTGCTCATATTTTTGCGTCATCAAGTGACTCTCTCAAGATTATCGGCAACCATATGCAGGGCTCGGATGGAAGTCATGGCTGGAATGTCCAACTTGCAGGCTGCTATGCACCAGTCATAAGTAGCAATTTTTGTTGGGGCACTTATTTCAGCGTGAGTGTGGATTCGGCGAGCGTTTCCCCGATCATAACCGGCAATCACATGCAGGGTAGGGTCTCTAATGGGGCCTCTGGAACCGCTGCTATCGCAAACAACATTGCACTTTGAAGACTCGTAATCTGCTCCGCTAATTGGTGCTCGTGGTCTTCGACAAAATGAAATTGCGCCACCCAGACCACGCTCACCTCCAGTAAACCAAGCGGCTGCCCAATCCCATGAAACGGCTGACAGCAATCATCATTTGGATGTTGCTGCTCTACATCGTTGTTTACCCGCAAAACAGGAAATCACAATGAACCTCACCCTCGGTAACACGCGGTTGATCGTAGATTCATGCCTGAAGCATGGGCTTTTTCGCAATCAGGCAGCATATGTGCTTGCAACCGCTTACCACGAGACTGCGCATACAATGGTGCCGGTGCGCGAATATGGTGGCGAAACATACCTCAAGAGCAAATCCTATTATCCGTATGTTGGGATGGGTTTCGTTCAGCTTACATGGTTGTACAACTACCAGCGCGCCACTAAGGAACTTGGCATCGATTTTGTATCTGATCCCAAGAAGCTTCTGATCCCAGCATATTCTGCCGAAATCATCGTGCTTGGCATGAGTGAAGGATGGTTCACGGGCAAAAAGCTATCGGACTACATGACGCTTGCCGCCTCGGACTTTTCCAATGCGCGCAAAATCGTCAATCCCAAGGACTATAAGACATTTGGCCTGATTGCTGGATACGCCACTCAATATGACGCTCTGCTCAAGACCGATGGATATGGTGAGACGCCGCCTGTTGCGCCACCTATAGTCACTCCAGCCGCACCAGCACCGATTCAGCCTCCGGTGACATCACCTGTAGCAACAGCACCAGCTGCCGCTCCGGTTCAGTCATCTGCTCCCGCGGTTCCAGCATCCAGTTCGGTTGTGTCGTCTTTTCTTTCCCTCATCTCATCACTATTAAGAGGACCCAATCATGACGATTGACCTGTTTATTCCGATCTTTCGGCAAATTCTCACCATGCTTGCTGGCGTATTGATGGGGCACGGTTTGCTCAATTCGAGTGCATCTGATGCATTTATCGGTTTGGGTGTGAATGCCTTCACCTTGGGATGGTGGTTCTTTGACCGGTGGCGCATTAACCGTGCCACTCGGGCTTTGTTGTCGCTAACTCCGGAGAACCCCAAATGACTGCGCTCCTTTCGCTGTTTACCGGCTCAAACACGCTTATTGCTGGCCTTCTTGCGGTTCTGGCTGCCGTCGGCGCTGCTTGGTTCAAAGGGCGCTCCAGTGGCGTCAAATCAGAACGTGACAAGCAAACATCACGCGATGCTGCCGCGATGACTGAGGCGCAGAAGATCGATGAGGCCGTGGCTGGAAACACACCGGAAGCCAATCGCGCTGAGCTTTCGAAGTGGTCGAAATCATGAAGATTGCTATCGGGGTGCTCTTGATGCTGACACTGGCATCCTGCCAGACCACGGGCGGTTCATTCTGTTCTATCGCAAAACCTATTCGCCCGAGCAAAGAGACCATCGCCCATCTGACGGATGCGGAAGTTTCGGCAATTCTCTCCCATAATCGTAAGCTAACCCAGCTTTGCGGGGTAAAGCCATAATGGGCCCAATCACGTGGGATCAAATCGCAACGCTGGTCTTGGTGATTGGCGCGCTTGGTGGCCTTTGGTGGCGCCTTCAAAGCCAGATTAGTACCAATCAGGCATCGGCCGACAAAAAGCTCTATGAGTTCAAGATTCATATCGCTGAAATGTACATCACAAAGGCTGGGATGACTGAACAGACCGACCGCATGATGAAGGCGATAGAGGGCCTCGGGGCCAAGATTGATCGAACCAATGAGCGGATCGATCAGGCATTTGTGCCCGCCAAGCCAACTCGGCCATCGCGCTAGAACAATTCCGCTCGCTGCCAGCGGCTACATGGTAGCTTTCAAAGGCATCCTCCCATGTCATTTGCTCCCCGACTGAACGCGTTTCAGCGCGTCTTCATGTGCATTTTTGCTGCCATTGCCGCGGTATCTATTGGTGTTGCAGCGAATTTCCCCACCATGCCCCCCCCAAAGCCACGTCCATCGTCTGTCGTTAAAGTCATTCTCGCCAATGGTCATGGGTCCGGCGTTTCCATCGGTGGTGGCTACGTCCTCACTGCCGGTCATGTCGCAGTTGATGGCGTTGTATCTCTCAAGAACAGCCTTGGCGTTGAACAGCCCGCGGAAGTCCTCTGGTACAACAGGGACTATGACGTCTCGGTGATCATGGCTTCCAAGCCTGAAATCCTTGGCAATTCACCGCTGTCTTGCCGTATACCTAATGTGGGTGAAGAGGTTATCGCAACCGGTTCTCCGCTCAATACTGAATTCACCAGTTATTGGGGGCACGTGAACAGCGGCATGTTCAAAAGCGGGATGTGGAAAGAGATTATCTCTCTCGACATGACAATCGTCCCAGGTATCAGCGGTGGCCCATTGTTCGATAAACATGGGAATGTCGTCGGGATCGCCGTGGGCGTTGCAACATTTCCGTTCGGTCAGTCCCCATCCCTAACAGGTATTGGCTTCGCAGTCCCCGGTGCGACGATCTGCAAGTTGTTGGCTCGCTCGTAAATCCCCCGAAATAACATATAGGCGGTGAAAATGGGTGTTGCACCCTTGACCGACGAACAATGCCTAGAGGCAGTTGATGCACTTAAAACTGCGGATGGCAACCAAGCGGAAGCCGCACGCATACTTGGTATAGCAAGGGCCACTCTTCAGTCTAGAATTGTCGTAGCAGCCAGGCGCGGAATGATGGGATACTCCCCGGTTCTTCAGGGCTTTGAGATTTCAAGCATTAGTTCTTCAGTTGATGATGATGGAAACGCCACCAAACATCACATTCGACAGCGGCCAGAGCGAGAACTCTCCCCGTTCAATCTTCCACAAGGCCACACCATCAAGGGGATGTCAGCCCTTGTTGACGCAAATGGCCACCAGGTTCAGGCGTGGTATAAAACCAGCGTAGAGGCCGCACAGCGCGATTTGGCAATGCGGGCAGTCATAGACGCCCTCAAGGAAGAAGTCATTCCCATAGGCCCCATGAAGGGTCCGGATCATTGCAACTCTCTTCTACTCAATCAGTTCACAGTTACCGATGTGCATATGGGGGCATTGGCATGGGGTGAAGAGTCCGGCGCAGATTATGATCTGCAGATTGCCGAAAAGCTTCTCACTGATTGGTTCTCGGCGGCGATTGCCATGGCCCCGAATGCCCATACAGCCGTTCTGGCGCAATTGGGCGATCTTCTTCACTATGACAGCCTTGATAGTGAGACACCAGCCAATCGGCATGTGCTTGATGCTGACAGTCGTTTCCCCAAGATGGTACGGGCGGCGATCAGGGTGTTCCGGCGCATCATTTCGATGCTTCTGAGCAGCCATGAACATGTCCACATCATTATGGCAGATGCTAACCACGATCCGGCGTCTGAAACTTGGCTTAGGGAATTTCTATGCGTTCTCTATGAGAATGAGCCTCGCGTGTCAGTCGATACGAGCGCCAGCACGTACTATTCGTATTCTCATGGTGAAACGTCATTGTTTTTCCACCATGGCCATAAACGCGGCGTGAAAAATATCGATCATGTCTTCGCTGGTCAGTTCCGTGAACTCTACGGTTCAACCAAACATAGTTATGCCCATGTCGGCCATTTGCATTCCGATGAGGTTATTTCAACCAATCTCATGAAGGTTGAGCGCCACGAAACCCTCGCTGCAAGGGATGCCTATGCCGCCCGCGGTGGCTGGCTTAGCAAGCGATCAGCCAAAGTGATCACCTATCACAAGCAATGGGGTGAGGTGGGTCGTATTACCCTTTCTCCAGAAATGGTCACAACATGAAGCGCCTATCCAAGCGACAGGTGGTCAATGATTATCTGGCCAAGGCTGACGGAGATGTAAATAAAGCCCTGGTAAAGGCCGTGGACGACATGTTGACGTTTGCTAAGTCAACGTCAGGCGGCTTCGTCCGATGCGCTCCAGCGGCCCTCATTCGCCCGATAAATCTCCACGACGATCCAATAGATATCGACCCGCCAGATGGTGACGAGGAGTGACTTTGAATTGGACGCACTCAAATCAAGAATCAGCCGTAAAATCGAGCCAGTAAGCATGCCAGCTCATACGGCTTATCCCATCAGAAACGGCTCTCGAATTTCGATAGTCGTTGATGGAATGGAGCATCCATTGCATCCGATCGATGTCGCCAATATCGCCAGGGCATGGAACAATGCGTTGTCCGGCGCTTATACCGCCATCATGCAGGAGCATGGCCATGAAGATTAAGCCGGAGGAAATCGAACGCGAGATTACCAATCTCCGCGGCGGTTCCCAAAAAGACAGGCGCATCGCCATAATGCTGGCGTGGATGCTGGAACAGACAAAGCCAAAACCAAGTGAGTTTGACCGATTGATGCAGTAATTATCCCTGCCGGAATACTTAATCCCTGAAACAGGGATAATACAAAGCGCCCTCTGTCCTTCGGGATGGAGGGCGCCTTTTTTGCGTTTATAGACTTGTAGTTAGCGGAGCCGCCCCATTGCCATTGATGTAGCCTCCCTCGTTTCGTTTTATCGCAAAATTAAGTGTTAAGATTGGGGTCGGACTAAAATGTTCTTTGGATATTGACGGTTTACTTTCGGTCACTAACCGCCGAAAGGCAACACGGCTGGAAAAGTTATTCAGAATTCTGGGTGAAACCATTGTTTTTACTGGAAATGGCGCTTGGCTTTCCTATAAGTGTTTTCCGGCATGCATTTCGTGCCGTTCAACCTTCACATAAATGAGCAGATAGTGACCAGACTAAGCGATATCCTCAGCAGAGGTTCTAACAATTTCGGATTGGTGCGCCTTGCAGCTGCAATTTCAGTAATCTGGGGCCACAATATAGCGCTTTTCAAGTCGGCACCGTTTTCCGATCCCGTGAGATCATTCTTCGTCTTTGAATATGGAGGAAGCTTAGCAGTCTATGCCTTCTTCATGATTTCGGGGATTCTGATCACTCGAAGTTTTGAGCAATCAAGGACACCCTGGCACTATCTGTTAAATCGTTTTGCGAGAATTTGGCCGGCTTTGGCGGTCGCTACAATCCTCACGTTCTTCGTGATAATTCCACTCGCTGACGACGTGGACTATATGACATTCGTCACGTCAGACGAGACCTTGAGATGCGTGTATCACGATCTAACAATGGTTTCCGGCATGTGCATAGCGATGTCCATTGCATTCGAAAGTCTCCCAATGGCCGGGGCTATCAACTATCCCCTCTGGACTGTTCTCGTTGAGGCACATTGCTACTTTTTGGTCATGGTTCTCGGCATGATGGGATCGTTCAAATCGAAAGTCTGCACCCTGACCGCACTTTCGCTGGTCTTTGTCACGTTCCTTGCAATAACAACGAACCCACCAAAGCCGGAAATGAACTATATCTACAATGATTTTGCGATGCTGGGCGGATATTCGTTTTATCCGATACCCTTTTTCTTGCTTGGGTCGCTCTTTTATGTGTTCAGAGCCCAAGTGTTTATCAGCGGCTACGTCGCTATAGGATTATGTGCAGCCTATCTTGCTTTGAGGGGCACGGCGCTTGAACCCTATCTGCTGTATCCGGCCTTCATATACGGAGTGTTGTATCTCTGCCATGCGCCCTTGCTGCGCCGCCTGGACCCGAAGCATGACTATTCGTACGGCATTTACATTTACGCCTTCCCACTGTCCCAAGCCGCGAATGTCGCCATGCCTGATAGCAACTTCTGGGTTGCAAACGGCGTTGCTATGCTGCTCATATTGGTATTTTCGGCATTGTCTTGGCATTTGATCGAAAGGCCCGCACTAAACCTTGCTAGGAGAATTGGCTCACTGCGCCCCTTGTCCCCTGCCTATGCCCCGGCCATTGGGGATGGAAAAATAGCTGTTAGCTCTTAAACCCTGCCCAGCCGTTCACGGTGCCTTTGCCACCCTCGGCTTTATGCTCACCGCAATACCATTCCGTTCCATAGCGCTTGTTAAAGCCGAACGGGGCAACCTTGCTGCAGCCCTCATGTTCGCAGATGTGGTTTAGACGCCCTTCGGGCAAAATGGATTTGGGTGTCTCGGACATTCCATCATTTCTTTTTCATCAATTTCGCCAGACGAATCTCAACGTCTGTCTTTGCCTTGGCATCTAGGGCAAGCGCTGTGTTGTCCGCAACGGCTATGATCGCTGTGATGACTTCCTGCTGACTCCACCCGGCAGTTGATGCAGCTCCGATCAGATCAATTAATCCATCCTCAATTGCCATCTGGCAATCTTCGAAACGATCAGCATACTTCCCTTTGGCCTTGGGGGATTTAATTCTCATGAGAGTGTTCTTGCTTTGGATATCTCACTGTGTTTGCCGGCGGTTCGAATTCGCGCGAATGCAACACGATGACCTGGCCTTCGTCCTCGTCAGGCACACCGGTGAAAATGTAGACCTCTCCAAACGATGGATCGCCATCGTGGGTTCCGTGCACTCCCGTGAACGGTAATTGCTCGGGGACGGCGGCCTCCTCGAATGTGATATCGGCTATTCGCTCAAGCTCTTCATGCAAGATAATGTTGAATGTGCCTGGGAGCTCTTGGGCATCCGGCATCCCATCGAGCAGATTGTCGATGTCTTCCGCCGCAAAGTTGAAGTCGAGCGTGAATTCCTTCCCGCGGAATTTAACAGCAAATGGCATGACTTTCCTCCATCAGGCGAATGTTGGTTCTTCCAGTTTGGGAGGTTCGGGCGCCAGGACAATGAGATCATTGTCGGGCAGGGGCTTTTGCAGCTTCAGAGCCTCTTCTGCCGGCGCATTCATCCACACGTCGATTTCCTCGGCTGTTCGTAGAACGACCGGCATTGCTTTTGAATGGATGGGCTTCACAACCGCGTTCGGCTCAGTGGTGAGGAAAGCAAATATCTCGGTATCAATAGAGCCTTCCTTCTTCTTCCGTGTTCCATGCCATTTGGTCCACACACCCGCAAACCAGAACAGCGGTTCGTCTTCATTCAATGCGAACCAGTGAAGCGGGAGCTTCTTTGTTTCGGGATCGCGGACACTGCCATATTCGGAAAATCGGGTTGCCGGAACGACACAGCGGTTTTCAGGTCCAAGCCATCGGCGCCAGTGTGGAGACTTCACGTTTCGGATGTTGGTCACACCGCTATCGGTTTCACCTTTTACGAACATTGGTGGTGTCGGCATTCCCCAGCGGAGCATCGCAAGCTCCAGATCCCCATCCTTGTCATTGCGCGCTATCGGGGCAGGGTAGTCCGGATAGATGTTGTCATCGAACTCGGTCTTGTTCGTTCGGTTGCCGATCCCCTTGAAGAGATCGCGCATTGCTTCAAAGCCGGTGGTTATTCTGTAGAGGTTGCACATGATCGCTCCTGTTCACCACTTTAAATCGGCTCTGAGTTTGCCTTACGTATTTCTTTTACAACATTTTGGAGATTTATGATCGTCTCCTCCGCGGCGTTGAGGAATTCATCCATATCGTAGGTCCTGACATAGTCTTCGTTCATGCTTTTCCAACGCAGCTTTACATATCTCTTTGCATCACCGGTCACATTGAGTTTGATGATCGTCTTCCCTGTGAAGACGCTCTCGTAGCTCATGCGCAAAATTGTTCTGTGGGCTGCAAAAAATATCTTTGTCGATTCCCAAAAGTTTCGCGACAATTCGGCCTCCCCACCTTCACCCCGTTCTGCATGAGGATAATTGATCCCTTGGCGTTCACAAGATGGTCAATCACGCGGCCCATTTGCTCGACCGACCACGGAGACGGTCTTCCTGTCACACGCTTTGCAGAAGAGTTTTGGCCTGATTACGTTGATGGGTGAGTAGATCCCGTATTTCTTGGCCAGATCGTAGCGGTCAATCTGCTTGGCCCGGCCGCATTCCGTGCAAACGGCAAACAGGATCTCGTAGCTGGCCAGATCGATGAAGGCATCCATGTTGGTCACGAACGCCATATAGACGCGCAGCTTTGCCATCACGCCTCAATCCCGAACCCGATTCCGCCGGCCAAACTCGTTCATAGTCTTGCCGTCACAAAGATTGCATTTGAGACGGGGGACCAGATCATTGATCCTGATGTACTTCCCATACTTCCGCTCAAGCTCATACCGATCGATCATTCCTGCCCGGCAACAGTCGCCACAATAGCCATAGAGGTCATCCCAGCTTTCCAGATCACAGAAGCGGTCTGTGTCTTTCAGGCCGTCCAAGAACTTCTTCCTAGCCATAGCGGCCGACCAACTGCCGAACCCATGGAGATTTCCATGTGCGCTTCTTGCGTTGTTCTGGAGTAATCCAGCGCCCATCAAACGCCTTCAGGAATACCTCGGCGCTCTCCTGCTCGGGAAAGCAGTAGATGACAAAATCTTCGCCATCGTCGCGGTAAGAGTGATTGAGGCGGTATCTTCCGAGCTTTGATGAAAGAAACTCAACGTTGTCAAATCGGTATTTCACCTCGCACGCAAGCAATGCCACCTGATACGGGTATTCCAGGTCAACCGATGATGCCGAGATAGCACCTCTACTACGACTGGCCATCTCAATTCCTGAATGTTCTGGGCTTCCATCCACGGGCATATCCGTGCCCCGCAATCAGCGAGGCATACTCAATCTCTCTGATAAGGAAGGCATTGTCCTTCAGGAGTGCGTCTATCGCTGCCCGGAAATCGCCGCCGTGGTCGGCGATGATCTGTTCGATGTCATCATCATGTTTCAATACTGGCTCGTTCATGGCCCGTTTCTCCTTCAAGAGACAAAGCCTGTCCGCTCCCCATCGCGCGAGACAGTAGGGGTTATCAAATTTCAAGTTGTGACTGGTGTCAGTTCTGTGCGGTCAGTTGGTCTTCCGAGTATTTTCCCCAAAGCGCCATAAACGTGGGAAACCCAGTATCACTCTCATCAGTACAGAGGAGATAGACGTCGCCAAGGCCATCTTCATCCGGTTCAAACCCGTGCCACGCATCATATGGCAAGACAACCGGCAGTGGCGATTCCTCAATAACAATCCGTGTCCCGGAGACACTATCTTCGACGCTCTTGACGCGGAACGAGCCTTCTACCAATTCCAATTCAGGCAGACAGGTTTCAAGCATTAGATGCGTCTCTTCATCAATTTCAGTTTGGAGGAGGAAGTTTCTTTCCTTGAACTGAACAACAGCTAACATTGCCGCACCTCCTTATGTACTCAATGTTCTATATTTGTTCTCATGTGGCGCGAGAGTCAAGAGGGATCGAAACGCCCTTAGTCGAATCATTCGCTTCTGGCTGTGGACGAGGCGAGAGGGGAAGTTGCAGTTCGGAGAACGTTTTAAGAACATGTGCGGCGCTTTGTGCGTGATTTTAGTATCCGGTCGATAACGCACAGGCCAAACTTTCACATTTCGTTCTTTTTTGGGTTTTGACCTCTTGCGCTAAAACGCCCAGTATTCTAGGGGTTCGGCACCGGCGGAGCGTAGCGCAGCCCGGTAGCGCACTTGACTGGGGGTCAAGGGGTCGTCGGTTCGAATCCGGCCGCTCCGACCATTTATCCCGCCAGATCAATCATTGGTTGGATAGATCGGTTATCAAAAAGCCAGACCTCGCGTCTGGCTTTTTTGCTTGGCAGCGCCGTCAAAGCTTGTCCGGCGTGGCACCCGTCCGTGATTCCAGCCGGTAGCGATTGCCGGGATAGACCAGATGGACCAGCGAGACCACGGTGTCGCCCGACCAGGTGCGGCGGCGGATGGCAAGGCATGGCTCGCTGCGCGCGATGCCGAGCAGCTTGCGGTCGCGTGCCGACGGCATGGCAGCCTCGACAATATGTTCCGACCCGCTGAGGGGGGCAATCGCGCTGAGATAGGCGTTGGGCGTGCGCGCCGTAAAATCCTGCGCCAGATAATCGGGCGCCGCGCGCGGATTGACGAAACGATCCTCGATCTGCACGGCGATACCGTTTTCCCGGTGCACGATCACCGAGTGAAAGACGGGTGCGCCGGATGGCAGCTCAAGCGCATCGGCGACGGCACAGGCGGCGTTCTCCCGATTGAGAAGAACCACTGACGCGCCATGGACATGGCCGCGCTCGATGATTTCATCGGCGATGTTGCGCACCTCGAACAGCGTTGAATGGCCCTTGCGCGCCGCGACAAACGAGCCGACGCCGCGGATGCGCACCAGCTCACCCTCATTTGCAAGCTCGCGCAGGGCGCGGTTGGCGGTCATCTTGCTGACGCCCAATCCGGCCACCAGCTCGTTCTCCGAGGGGACGCGATGCTCGGGCGGCCATTCGCCGCTGTGAATGCGGCCGAGGATCATCCGTTTCACATGGGCATAAAGCGGCGCACCATAACGTGTGGCGGGTTGCTTCTTGAGCATGGCATCGGTCATCGCAGGCCCTTCATTGCTCATTCCTTGTGCAGGATCAGAATTTGCCTCGCTGTGCGACTTTCCCTCTTGCGCGGCACAGGGGATGTCATAAGGTACCATATACAACTTGCCAAAAGACAAAAGCTCAAAAGCCACCGCAGTGTGGCACGGGAACACGGGTTCAACACTTGCCAACCTCAAGAGGAGAAGGCTGATGAAACTACACAAGCTCCTGCTGTCGGGTGCGATGGCGCTTTCCGCGCTGTCCATGTCTGCGGCCCATGCGAAGGACTGGAAGACCGTCACGATCACGCTGGAGGGCGCCTATGCCCCCTGGAATGTCACCAATCCGGACGGGACGCTGGGTGGCTTCGAGCCGGAACTGGCCGCACATATGTGCGCCCAGATGAAGGTCGAGTGCAAACTGGTGGCTTCCGATTGGGATGGCATGATTCCGGCGCTCAACGCAGGCAAGTTCGATGTCATCATGGATGCGCTGTCGATCACCGACGAGCGCAAGCAGGTCATCGATTTCACGATCCCCTATGCCAATACCCATGCGGGTTTCGCCACCCAGAAGGACAGCCCGCTGGCCAATGCGGCCGGAACCGGTTCTGTTCTCAAGCTCACGCCGGGGCAGACCGGCGTTGCCGAAATTGAGGCGATGAAGACAGCCTTCAAGGGCAAGACCATCGGCATCCAGGCGGCGACCGTCTATGCCAAGTTCATCTATGACAATTTTGGCAGCATCGCCACCGTGCGCGAATACAAGACCGGCGCCGAACGCGATCTCGATCTGGAGTCCGGCCGTATCGATCTTGCCTTCGACGATGCGGTGTATTTCGGCACGACATTCGAAAAGGCCAACGGCGCGCTGGTTTTCACCGGTCCTGAATTCGGCGGTACGATCTTCGGCATCGGCGAGGGGCTGGGCATCCGCAAGGCCGACACGGATCTGAAGGCCATGTTCGACAAGGCCATCACCGCCGCCCTGGCGGATGGCACGGTCAAGACCCTGTCGATGAAGTGGTTCAAGACCGACGTCAGCCCGTGACTATCGCCGCGAGGCGGTAACGCCCTCTGGATGAATGGGGCATTGTCAGAAAGGCGCGGCATTTGCAGCATCTGACAATGCCCGCCTATACTCTGAAAAACCGGATCAACCGGGCGGAGCGGGAACACGGCGCATGTGGATAATCGAGGTGCTCGGATTTGGACAGCAGGGCTGGGGCGGGCTGCTTATCGCCGGTGCGCTGATGACCCTGTGCGTGACCATCGTCGCACTGCTTCTCGGCGCTGTTCTCGGCACCATGGTTGCCTGGGCGAAACTGTCGGGAAACAGGGTTCTGAGCGCGCTCGGAAACACCTATACGACGGTGTTTCGCGGTGTTCCTGAACTTCTGATCATCTATCTCATCTATTTTGGTGGGTCCGGCGCCGTCACCGCCATCGGTCGCTATCTCGGCTATGAAGGCTTTCTCGGACTGCCGTCCTTTGCCGCGGGCGCGCTGGCGGTCGGCATCATCTCCGGCGCCTATCAGGCGGAGGTCTATCGCGGCGCTTTTCTGGCCATTCCCAAGGGGGAACTGGAGGCTGCGGAAGCCATCGGCATGCATCGCGGCCTGCGCTTTCGCCGCATCATCGCGCCGCAGGTGCTGCGTTTCGCCATTCCCGGTATCGGCAATGTCTGGCAGCTGAGCCTGAAGGACTCGGCGCTGGTTTCGGTGACCGGGCTGGCGGATCTGATGCGCACGAGCCAGGTCGCCGCCGGATCGACCCGGCAATATTTCCTGTTCTTCATTGCCGGCGGCTGTCTCTATCTCGTTCTGACCAGCCTGTCGGACCGGCTGTTCAACCGGGCGGAGCGGCGCGCCAACCGCTCCATGCCGTCGTCCCTCGGTCAGGCCTGAGGAGCGGTCATGGATTTTGTCTTCATTTTCCAGACCATGAAAACCCTGCTGGCAGCGGTGCCGATGACGCTGGCGCTGTTTTTCCTCTCGATCTTCTTCGGCGGTCTGCTGGCCTTGCTGATCGTGTGGATGCGTGTCGCCAAAAACCCGATCCTCAGCAATTTTGCCAAGGGTTACATTTTCGTGTTCCGCGGCTCGCCGCTGCTGATCCAGATGTTCCTGGTGTTTTACGGCCTCGGTCAGTTCGGCTTCATCCGCTACAGCTTTCTCTGGCCGTTCCTGCGCGAACCCTTTGTCTGCGCCGTGCTTTCCCTCGCGCTGTGCACGGCCGGTTATACCGCCGAGATATTTCGCGGCGGTCTGCGGGCGGTTTCCGTCAAGGAGATCGAGGCCGCGCGCTCCATCGGCATGTCGGGTTTTCTGCTCGTCCGGCGGATCATCGGACCGATCGCTTTCCGCCATGCGCTTCCCGCCTATTCCACTGAAATCGTCATGATGGTCAAATCGACCGCGCTCGCCAGCCTCGTGACGGTGTGGGAGGTCACGGGCGTGGCGCAGCGTCTCATTTCGCAGACCTACCGCACCATGGAAGTGTTTTTGTGCGCGGCGGCGATCTACCTCATCCTCAATTTCCTGATCCTGCAGGCCATGGCGCTGCTGGAACACCGGCTTTCCCACCATCGGCGCGCCGTTCCGCGTTTGCCGTAAGGAACCTTGTATTATGGTGCATGAACATTCCGCCGATCCCGCCGCAGCAACCGTCAACCGGCTTTCCGTGCGCAATATCCGCAAGAAATTCGGTTCACTGGAAGTCCTGCGCGGGATTTCGCTCGAAGCCCATGACGGCGACGTCATTTCCATTCTCGGGTCGAGCGGTTCGGGCAAATCGACGTTCCTGCGCTGCATCAATCTTCTCGAAATTGCCGATGAAGGCGAGATCTGGGTGGATGGCGAACATATCAACATGGTCAGGAAGCATGGCAGGAATGTCCCCGCGAGTTCGAAGCAGGTGGACCATATCCGCGCGGAGCTCGGGATGGTGTTCCAGTCGTTCAATCTGTGGTCGCATATGACCATCCTGCAAAACCTGATCGAAGGCCCCGTTCACGTGCTCAAACGCCCCCGGGCGGAGTGCATCGCAGAGGCGGAAGCGCTTCTGGAAAAGGTGGGGATCGCGGAAAAGCGCCATGCCTATCCGGCCCATCTGTCCGGCGGTCAGCAGCAGCGGGCAGCCATTGCCCGCTCCCTGGCGATGAAACCGAAGGTCATGCTGTTTGACGAGCCCACCTCGGCGCTCGATCCCGAACTGGTCGGTGAAGTGCTGCGGGTGATGCGCTCGCTGGCGGAGGAGGGGATGACGATGCTTGTCGTGACCCATGAAATGAATTTTGCGCGGGATGTTTCCAACCGCGTCGTGTTCATGCGCGAAGGGCTGATCGATTGCGACGGTTCGCCGGCGGAGATGTTCAGCGGCGCAACCTCGCCCGCATTCCGGCAGTTTATCGGTAATTTCCGGGGGTAGGGCGGATTCTGCCTTTGGCGGCCTTCCGCCGGATGAGTACGGCATTCACGGCAAATCGGGCTATCGCTTCGGCATCCCGGTTGCCGATGATGAATGCGGCACGGACAAAACGCTCCAGAGTTTTCCGTTCCGGATCGTTGTCATCCTCGATTTTCAACGTGCTTGCCGCCTCGTCCAGCGCCTGCTGCATGAGTTCGCCGTCGGCTGTTGAATAATTCGGATTATCGGTATCTAAAAACGTCAATGACCATTTCCACCCATTATTTTATGTGTTGGATGCAACCGGTAGTTTATTAATTCTACTTGTATGAGAAGCTTGATTTAATCGCCTGATGCTGCGTTGAAATTGCGTCTTTCTCAAGGTAACGCACGGAGGCGACATTGGAAATCTATTATAAGTGATTATCCGGCTGTGGTTCCGAAGTGCCTATTTGCGCTAAATATATAACTGGAATTCATAGGAAAAAAGCGCTCGGGTAGAGCCTGTCGCGACCGCTTCACACCCTTGTTTCAGAAGCGGCGGGCGCCGGCGAATATCGGGCTTCCAGCGCGACGCAGCCCCAGATGATGCCCACAAGAATGTAGAAATGGCGCCAGTGATCGGTATCGATGACATTGCCGATCGCCACATGCGAGAGATAGGTGAGATAGGCGCATAGCAGGAAGGGCTGCCAGGGCCTGTCGCGTAACAGGATGCGCAGGCCGAGACCCAGCGTCAGCATGGTCAGGATCAGGTAGCTGACGAAGCCGATCCAGCCATAATCAAGCGCCGCCTTCAGCCAGATATTGTGGGTATCCTCGCCATAGATGGGCCCGAACTCCAGCGGTCCGATCCCGAGGGGATGATCGACCGACATCAGCAGGCCATACCAGTGGCGGGCGAAGCGCCCGAACTGGGCATTGTCGTAATCCTGCACCAGTTGGGCGCGCGCAAAGAACAGTTCCGACACGCTTGGAATCTGCAGCGCGATGACGATGGCGACGAGAAGAATCGCGACCGCCAGGCCGGCAAGCAGGATGATTCTGATGCGGAAGAGGCGGCTAGGGCTGCGGATGAACAGCGCCAGGGCAAGGCCCGCAATCACCAGCACTGCCATGCCCCATGCGGCACGGGAAAACGACAGGAAAACGCCGAGGGTGAGGATGAGCGTGGGGATGAGGCGCAGCGGCAGGGTGCGCAGATCGCCCACCAGTATGCCATGCACCAGCCAGGCAATCGGCAGGATCAGGAAGGGGCCGAAGACGTTGGGGTCCTTGAAGGCGCCCATGGCGCGGCCATAGCGCGTAAAAACCTCCGCCCCCGGGAAGGCATCGAAATAGCCGAGAATCCCCAGCATCGTCGTACAGACCGCCGCGATCACATAGCCGTTGAAGATCGCCTGCAGAATGCGGTGGTTGCCTTCGATGATCGCAGCGAAGAACACCGACGTGAGCGCCAGAAACAGCGACACGGCCATATACATCGGTGCGGTCTTCAGATCGGCCATCTGCGCCACCGACAGCCAGCCGCCGAGATTGAACAGCACAAGCGTTGTGAGAAGAACCACCACGCTGCGCGAGAAGCGCAGGCCGAAGAGTGCCCAGCCCACGATCAGGGTAGCCATGTACAATTCGTAGGGCGCGGGTTCGTTGATGACGAACCCGCTGAGGAACACGCCGAACCCGACGGCCGTCATCGAAAACATCCGGATCAGCGCACGGTTGCCGGCGGCCCTGCCGACGCGGGCTGAATCAGTGGGATCGGCGGCGGCGCTCAATAGGCGTTGTCCGTGTTGAGCAGGCGGACCGGTGTCAGGAACAGGATTTTCAGATCGAACCACAATGACCAGTTTTCAATGTAGTAGAGATCGAACTCCGTCCGCATCTTGATCTTGTCTTCCGTATCGATTTCACCGCGCCAGCCATTGATCTGAGCCCACCCCGTCACACCCGGCTTGACCCGGTGGCGGGCGAAATAGCCGTCCACGACCTCATTGTAGAGCAGATTGTGGGTATGGGCCGATATGGCGTGCGGCCGGGGGCCGACCAGCGAAAGCGTTCCCATCAGGGAATTGAAAAACTGCGGCAGTTCGTCGACGGATGTCTTGCGGATGATGCGTCCGACCTTCGTGACGCGCGGGTCGTTCTTCACCACTGCATTGCGCGCCGTCGGATCGCACATTTCCGTATACATGGAACGGAACTTCCAGACCTCGATGATTTCATTGTTGAAGCCGTGCCGCTGCTGCTTGAAAATGACCGAGCCCTTGCTCTCCAGCCGGATGGCGAGGGCGGTCGCCAGCATGATCGGGCTGAAGACAATGATGCCGAACAGGCTGAAGACGATATCGAATGCCCGTTTCGCCACGGAATCCCAATCATTGATGGGCTTGTCGAACAGATCGATCATGGCGATCGAGCCGATATAGGAATAGGCGCGCGGGCGGAACTGCAGGTGATTGTTGTGGGCCGACAACCGGATATCCACCGGCAGGACCCAGAGCTTCTTGAGAAGCGCCAGAACGCGCTCTTCCGCCGTGATCGGCAGGGAGACGATGAGCATGTCGATATGCGCGATGCGCGCAAACTCGATCAGCTCGGAAATATTGCCCAGCTTGGGATAACCAGCGACGACCGGCGGGGAACGCTTGGCATCCCGGTCATCGAAGACGCCGCAGATGCGGATATCGTTGTAGGGCTGCTGCTCGATCGAGCGGATCAGGTCTTCGGCCGGCTTGCCGCCACCGACAATCACGGCGCGGCGTTCCATCTTGCCGTTGCGGGCCCAGCGGCGGATAAGCCGCGACATGATCACGCGAAAGGCAATGAACAGGATCAGCCCGGAGACATACCAGGTGCCCAGCCAGACCCGCGAATAGGCCTCGGAAATCTTGAGGAAAAAGGCGGCCAGCGCCATCAGCGCAAAAGTGCCGGACCACGCCATCAGCAGGCGGCCGAATCGGGTGAACGGATTGCGCATCACCGCAAGCTGGTAACTGTCCGTGAGTTCCAGGACGAGCACGCCGACAATGGCGGTCACAAGAACGGCGGAGAAATAACTGAAGATTGCCCCCCGCTGCAGGCCGACATACATCAGAAAGACCGTCATGCCGGTCAGCAGGATAATCAGGAATTCCACGATGCGCATGATGCCGCTGATCATGACGGGCGAATTGCTGTTGCGCGCATATTGCGAGGCAATCTGGTAGGCGACAGGGCTGAGTTTGGCCTTTTCCGCCGGTTTGGACGACCCGGCATCGGCCGCAAGATCGCGCACGGCATCCCGCGAGAACCTGTTTTCCCCTTTTCTGTCTTTCATACTGCACCTTGAAGAGTTCGATTGATCCGTCATATCACGGATGAGCTAAGGAATGCTTGCCTGAAAAATGCATGCGGACGGGGTTCGGCCTATTCATTCAGCGCGGCGAAATATTCCGTCTCGAGCTGCGCCGCCATGCTGTCGGCGCTGAAGCGTTGCCTTATCTGATCGGGACCGGGAAGGGCAGCCAGATAGGCGGCGGGATCGCCGAGAACGGCCGCCATCTTGCGGGCAAGCTCCTGCGCATCCGGTTGCACCAGGGCGACGGAATTCTCACCCACTATCTCCGGAATGCCGCCGACGCGGCTGACGATGACGGGCCGGCCGGCGGCCAGTGCTTCCAGGACAATGTAGGGCAGGGCTTCGGCGCGGGAGGGAATGACCACAATCCGGGCAAGACGAAACGCCGTGCGCACCTGCATGGGCGGCAGGAACCTGATCTGCGCGCGCATGCCCGTCGCTTCAGCCTGCCGGACAAGCGGATCGCGCTCGCCGCCATCGCCGACCATGACGGCAGTCGGCGCTCGCCCGCCCATGGTGCTCACGCCTGCCAGGGCATCGATAAAAATATCGGGCCCTTTCAGGCTGCGCAGTTCGCCGATGAACAGGAAATCCGCGGCATCCTTGTCCGGCCGGACGGGTTCAAAATCAGCATCCGCCAGACCGTTATAGATCAACGCGGATTTGCAGCGCGGCGCGCCGACCTTGGTGATGTATGTGTCACGCTCGAAAGCGGAGACAAAGATGATCCGGTCGGTCATCCCTTCCATGAACCGCTCGATGCGAAAAATCACGCGGCCGGCCGTGGTGGCCGGGCTGTAGTGCAGGCTGCCGCCATGCGGGGAGTAAAACCGCGCAACGCGCTTTCCAGAGAGCCGCAGCAGCGAGCCGAACAGTCTGGCATAGGTGCCGCCCTTGGCGCCGTGCCCATGCAGGATATCCGGCTGCATTGCCTTGAGCGTCTTGCGGGTGCGCACCGCCGCCATCAGATCGCCGGGGCCGATCTGCCGCTGCATGGCAATGCGTTGCATCCCCAATGCCAGCTTGTCCCGCATCTGTTCGAGCAGAGCCTCTTCGAAATCCCCGCCGGTCGATGCGTCGCAGACAACGCCGACCTGATGTCCTGCCTTTATCTGCGCATCAATGAGATCGCGCACGTGCCGGAATATTCCCCCGACAGGTGCGCGAAAGCAGTGAACAATACGAAGGGATCGGCTGTCACTCATCTCCCGCGATCAGAAGAAGCGCTCGCGCACATAGACGGTATCGCCGGGCAGGACGGGATCGGAAATCGTCACGCGGCCGGTGAGGATTTCACCGTTGAGCTGGCGCGTGATGTCGACATCCCCCTGATTGGCCCTGGCGCTGAAACCGCCGGCGGCGGCAATCGCCTTCTGGGCGGTCATTCCCGGCACGTAGGAATACTGACCGGCGGCGCCGACTTCGCCCATGACGAAGATCGGCCGGTAGCGGTCGACTTCCACGGCGACATCGGGGTCACGCAAATAGCCCTTGCGCAGCTTGGCGGCTACGGCCGCTTCGATCTGCTGGATTGTCTTGCCGCGGGCGGGCACGCTGCCGATGAGCGGCACCGAGATATAACCGGCCTGATCAACGCTGTAGGTATTGGTCAAGCCTTCCTGTTCGAACACGGTCAGGCGCACCCGGTCACCCGCATCGAGCAGGTAGGGTTTGTTGATGGCGTCATGGAATGCCGCAGGGGCAGGGCGATAACTGGCGCAGCCGCCGAGTGTCATCGACACAACGCTGATCGCGACCAGAAAGATTTGCTTGCTGAACACCGTAAATACCCTTGCAACAATGGCGACGAATTCGCTCGACTCTGAGCGGGATTATCAGTTCATTAGGGTTAATGGCTGGTAAACTGCGCGTGCACTTTTGTTGCGCTGTCTGCTTTATAGTGCCGGATATTTTAACCCGCTGGTTACCATGGGTCTTTACCATTGCGGCATTCAAAGTGGAGTGGGGAATGCCTCGGGCTGGCTCTGTCGATAGTGACGTGGATATTGACGTTGGTGCACTGTTTGCCAGTTTATGGCGTAACAGGGTGCGCGTTTTGCTGGGCGCCATTCTGCTGACGCTGGCGGCGTTCCTGGTTCTTTCGCTTATTTCGCCCAAATACCGCGCGGAAACACGCATTCTCATCGAGACGCGCGAATCCGTGTTTACCCGCCCCAGCGGCGAGCAGGGTGACGACCGGCCGATTCTCGATCAGGAGGGAATCAAGAGCCAGGTGGAACTCATCGGCTCGTCCGACCTGTTGAAGCGGGTGATCACAAAACTCGATCTGGGCAACAATGCTGAACTCGCTGCTGGTGCCGATCCTTCAGCGCTGACGCGTATCCTGGCCAAGCTTGGCCTGGCGGCCGATCCCGATGCCACGGCACGCGATGATTATATCCTGCAGGCCGTGCGCGATCGCCTCGTGGTCTACAGCGTGCAGAATTCGCGCGTCATCGTCATCCAGTTTTCCTCGAAGGACCCGACGCTGTCCGCTGCGGTGCCAAATGCCATCGCGGACGAATATGTGGCAACGCAACAGGCGTCGAAATCCCAGTCGAATGCCGATGCCACCGGCTGGCTCGAGCCTGAAATTGCCGATCTGAGCAAGCGGGTGAAGGATGCCGAAGCCAAGGTTGCCGCCTATCGCAGCTCGTCGGACCTGCTGATCGGCCAGAACAATGCGGTTTTGGCCACGCAGCAGCTGTCCGAACTGTCATCGGAACTGTCGCGCGTGCGCGCCAGCAAGGCGGCCAGTGAAGCCAAAGCGACGGGTATTCGCACCGCGCTCGCCAAGGGTGCCCCGGTGGAAACCCTGCCTGATGTGATGGCCTCGCCGCTGATCCAGCGGCTGCGCGAACGCCAGGTTCAGCTCAACAACGACATTGCCGATCTGTCCGCGTCTCTGCTGAGCGGTCATCCGCGCATCAAGGCATTGCGGTCGCAGCTGGCCGATCTCGATCAGCAGATCAGGCTGGAGGCCCGCAAGGTGCTTGCCAGCCTTGAAAACGAGGCGGAAACGTCCCGTCTGCGTGAGGCCGAACTGACGCGCACCCTCAACGGTTTGAAGGCGCAATCATCCAAGGCCGGTGAAGAAGAAGTGGAATTGCGCGCGCTGGAGCGCGAGGCGACGGCGCAACGCCAACTGCTCGAATCATACCTGACGCGTTACCGCGAGGCTTCCTCACGCACGGATCGCGGCTATCTGCCCGCCGATGTCCGGATTTTCTCCCGTGCGGACAAGCCGGTCGAGCCTTACTTCCCCAAGGTTCTCCCGATGACCGCTGCGGCCTTTGTCGCCTCGCTGCTGATCCTCAGCATCGGCACGCTGCTCAGCGCCTTGTTCAGTGGCCGGGCCCTGCGTCCTGCGCCCACGGCCGTTGCAGATGTTGGTGTGGTGGAACCCAAGGTGGCCGCTTCGCCGAAAATCGTGGCAGCGGCTGTGCCTCCGGTTGAAAGCAGCAAGCCCCTGCATGCGGAGCCGTCGCCGGTTGCCGCACCGGTATTCACGGCGCCATCCGTTGCAGCCCCGGTTCTGGCTGCCGCGCCATCGGTAGAAAGTCCGGATCACCATGCGGATCATTCGGGTGTTGCCGGCGTTGCCGACCGCCTGATGGCAAGCGGTGCCGCCCGCGCGGTCATCGTGTCGCCGGAAGGGGACGAGGCCTCCGCGCTGACCATATTGCTGGTGCGGGAGCTTGCCGATCGCGGCGTGCGGGTCGTTCTGATCGATATGACTGGATCGGGTGAAATCGGCCGCTCCATGCTGGATGGCCAGAATCTCGCGGGGATGACCGACCTTTTGTCCAATGAGCGGTCATTCAGCGAAGTCATCCACGCTGATCATTATTCGCAGGCGGAACTCATCCCCCTCGGCATCCACGACCCCGTCAAGGCCATGCAGTCCATCGGGCGCCTGCCGATGATTCTCAATGCCTTGCAGTCCGCCTATGATCTGGTGGTCATCGACAGCGGACCGGCCACGGCGGCCGAGCTGAAGCACATTGTCGACGATGGTTCCGAACTTGTGCTGAGCCTGGTCGATCCCGAAGACCATGACGTCAAGGCGATATCCATGGCGCTGTTTGACGGCGAGTTCATCAAGCCCGAGCTTCTCACCCCGTTCAAGGATGGTGCGCTGGAGCTGGACGACGGGCTGATCGTCCGCACCGCTGCCGCGAGCCATCGCCACTGAGACTGTTCAGGCGCGGCCAAAGAGCCGGGACCGCAGTTTTTTCACCGCGGTCCACAGGTGGTCATTTCTCTTGACCGCACGCACGAGATTGCCGCGGGCGGCCCGGTAGGCGGCACAGGCGCGGCCCTTGGCCGTCAGGCTGTGCTGCGTGTCATGGAGCAGCGTTTCGACATCGCACCAGTTCCGCTTGTACGGCTCATCGCCAACCCCGAAACTGTAGGAGGCAAGGTCGGTGTTGCAACTGTCCTGAATGTCTTCGAAAAACAGGAATTCACCCGGACTGGCATTGCTCATGTCATCGTCGGCAATGCCGATGAAGTCGATGAAGGTCTGCGTTCTCGCCCGGGATTTGCCGAGGACCGCCCGATAACGCCCGGCGACCTCGACGGCTTTGAGCTGGAACAGGGGCTGCTCCTTCGCCGCGTGCCGGGCAAACAACTGTTGGAAGAAACGCTGAATTTCCTCGGGTTCAAACGTGTTCCTGATCCCGGATCTGGCGAACTTTTCCGCCTTGTTTGCAAGGTAGTTCTCAAGCATGGCATCGGCCTCGCCTGGCACCGTTGCCGTGACAATGCGATAACCGCCGGCCTCGGCAAACTTGCCGATGCTGTTGCGGTGTTTTTTCTTCTTGCGCTTGGCGTTGTGGCGCTCGAGAACCGTCTGAAAATTGCGGTCCAGCGTGATCGCCAGACTGATATTGGCATTTACCCGGTTCGGCAGTTGCAGCAGCGGATTGGCGCAACCGTCGAGCAGCGGAAGCTGCCGTTCCAGCGTGACGAGGTCGATGTCCGGCCGCGACTGGTGCAGGGCCTCGAAGAGCCGGTTCAGGTCGCCGGGGCTGACGGGATGCGCGGGGGACACAACGGGGAAATTGCAGTTGGCATGCGGCCCGCCGGGGTAGGCGGCGACCCTGAACGGTCCGGACCGGCTGATTGCCAGCGGCAGAACGAAGACCGGTGTTTCTCCGGCGCAGAGGCAGGCGATCAGGCAATCCGCATTGACATTCGACTGCCACAGGGAAACCCAATCTTCGGACTGTGCCGGGCCGCAGACATGGTTCTGCGGCAGGGATCGCCAGATTGTTGCGATTTCACCGGGTGCCGCAATGATTCTTGTATCGAGATGGGGTAAAGGCATGGCGGGTTCCAGTGAAAGCGGTGTTGCGTCAAATACCATGCCGTTGATCAACGATATATAAACACTTAATCTGCATGAAATGACGGTCACGATCCCGTTTCAACATGCCTATTAGCGCGAATTGGTGAAGGAATGGTCCACGCGGCCGACTTGATACGAAAGGCCGTGATGCGACTGGCGTGGCACACCGGTTTTGCGTCGACGGCGCGCGAGCATTTTGGCGGGCTGGGCTCGATCATCATGCTGCATCGCGTCCGTCCGGACTGCGTCAGCCCGCTTGGCGTGACGCGTTCCCTGTCCATCACGCCAGCGTTCCTTGAACAGATCATCGTTTCGCTCAAATCCGAGGGAACCGAGTTCATCTCCATGGACGAGGTGGTCGAACGGGTGAAGAGCGGCAAACGTTCCAACCGGCGTTTCGTCGCGGTGACGCTTGACGATGGTTATGACGATAATTTCCACCACGCCTATCCCGTCTTCCAGAAACATTCGGTGCCGTTCGTCGTGTATGTCGCGCCGGGTTTCATCGAAGGGGCGGCCGTGCTGTGGTGGGAAGTCGTCGAAAGTCTTGTCGCCAAGGCGGATTTCATCCGAATCCCCGACGGGCCGGAATGGCGATGCGGGACGCTTTCCCAGAAAAGGTCGGCTTTTCATGCCATTATGCGGTATTTCTCATATACGCTGACCGAACTGGAACAGATGCCCGTCCTGCGCGCGATGTGCGCGGCGCAGGATATGGTGTGCAGCGTCGCGCCGGACCGCGATGTCATGAGCTGGAACGAGATCCGCCAGATGAACCGCGATCCGCTGTGCACCATCGGCGGCCATACGGTGCACCACTACAATCTGAAAAAGCTGACGGCGGGCATGGTCGCGCAGGAAATGCATCTGTCGGCGGGCATGATCGAGGACCAGCTCGGACGGCGGCCGCAGCATTTTGCCTATCCCTACGGCTCGGCCAAGGCCGCCGGGCGGCGGGAAGCCGACATTGCGGCATCGGAAGGTTTTCTGTCGGCGGTCACCACGCGCCACGGCACCATCCATACCGAGCACAGCAACAATCTGCATGCCCTGCCGCGTATTTCGATTAATGGCCGTTTTCAGAAGCTTGTCTATGCGAAGACGATGATGAGCGGTGTGACAACGCCGATCGCCAATGCCGGACGGCGCGTCATTCAGGCCTGAGTTAGGCCTTCTTCTTCGGTGCCTTTTCCATCCAGCTGATGATGAACATGGCGGGAATGACCCAAAGCAGGCCGGTGCCAAGAAAATAGATCAGGTGGATCCACGGGCTGGCATTGGCAAGCAGCGCCACGGCGAAGATCGTGGCCACGATGGCGTAGACGCAAACCAGGGTAACCAGCAGGATGGTTCCGATGAGTTTCTTGAGCCTTACGGGCATGAATCCATTCCAGTTCTGGTCTTTTTCATCTGCAACACGTGCGCAAGGGTTTCATCTAACCGGTTAAGCCGCGGGCGAAAAGCAAAAAAGCCCCCCTTGCGGTAAAAACGCGACGGCTTGTCGCGTAAACCCGGCTTGTCATCCCGGCGCATATGCTGCACCTATCCGGCCAGTTACAGGAGTGTTTTGAATGGCCGCCCACACCCTATCCGAAGGCGCTGTGTCCTCCGCCGGAGATCGCGAAGCGCGCAACCGCAGACTGATCCGCGTGTGGCTCTATCTCGTTCTGCTTGTGCTCGCCACGATCGTTCTTGTGGGCGGTGCGACGCGCATGACCGGTTCGGGCCTTTCAATCACCGAATGGAAGCCGATCCACGGCATCATTCCGCCCTTGAACCACGCGCAATGGCTGGAAGAGTTCGAGAAATACAAGCTCATTCCCCAGTACGAGCAGCTCAACAAGGGCATGAGCCTTGGCGAATTCCAGCGCATTTTCTGGTGGGAGTGGTCGCACCGGTTCCTGGCGCGGGGCGTCGGCTTCCTCGTCGCCATTCCGCTTGCCTTCTTCTGGCTGACCGGCCGGCTTGAACGGCTGCTGAAGCCGCGCATGATCGGCATCCTGGCGCTTGGCGGCCTGCAGGGCGCCGTGGGCTGGTGGATGGTTGCATCGGGTCTCAGCGGCCGCGTCGACGTCAGCCAGTACCGGCTGGCGACGCACCTGACACTGGCCTGCATCATTTTTGCCGCCGTGATGTATGTGGCACGCGGGCTTGCCGTCTATTCGGAACGGCCGGCCGGCAGCGGCATCCAACGTCTGGCGGGTTGGTTCGTGGTGTTTGTCTTCATCCAGATTTACCTCGGCGCGCTGGTTGCCGGGCTGGATGCCGGTCTTTCCTATAATACCTGGCCACTGATGGATGGGGCCGTCATTCCCGGCGACATGTTCCCGATCCAGCCCATCTGGCACAATTTCTTCGAGAATCCCAAGACCGTGCAGTTCGTTCACCGCTGCTTCGCCTATTTCGTGCTGCTTGCGGCGCTGTGGCAGGCGGTCTCGACGGTGCGGCGCCTGCCGGGCACAACCCATGCGCGGCGCGCGATATTCCTGGTGGTCCTTGTCCTCACGCAGGCAGCCATCGGCATCACCACGCTGCTGATGCAGGTGCCGATGAGCCTGGGCCTTTTGCATCAGGGATTTGCCATCGTCATCCTTGGCTTTGCCGTTGCCCATTGGCGTGCCACCAAGGGCGCCTATCCCTTGTCAACGGAAATCACCACCGCACGCTCGTAGCGGCTGTCTTTGCGCAAAGACTCGGTGTAGTGATTCGAGAGCTTCGCTGGCTACGGACAGCGGGGCATTCCCGCCGTATCGAAAGCAACCATCATGATTCTCAGCGCAAGACGCTCACTGGCCGCCGTTACAGGTCTGGGTGTCACGCAGATCGTCAGCTACGGCACGCTCTATTACAGTTTCAGCATTCTCGAGCCTGCCATGGCGCAGGAGTTCGGCCAGTCGCGGCAATGGCTGTTTGCGGCCTTCTCCGGCACGCTTCTGATCGGCGGCATCATCTCGCCATGGTCCGGCCGCTGGGCCGACCGCTTCGGAGCAGGGCGGGTGATGACATTCGGCTCGCTCGCCGCAGCACTGTCGCTCATCCTCTGCGTCCTGGCGCCAAGCTGGATCTGGTTCGCTCCGGCGCTCGTGACGACGGGAATGGCCACACCGTTCATCCTCTACAACACGGCCTTCGCGGTGCTTGTGCAGATCGATCCGCAGACGGCGCCGCGCCGGATCACCTATCTGACGCTGATAGCCGGGTTTTCCTCGACCTTGTTCTGGCCGCTGGCAACACGTCTGCTGACAGTGTTTACATGGCGGGAGATTTACCTGTTCTACGCGGGATTGCAGGTCTTCATCTGTTTTCCCATCCATTTCTGGTTGTCGCAGATGACGCGGCGCTCGCCAAAGCTGCATGAGGAACGGGCGGATGAACCCGCCAGGGGCGTCGGCGGGCAGTTGCCCGTCGAGAATAGGCGTTCGGCGCTGCTGCTGATCATGGCGGGGTTCTCACTGGCAAGCTTTTCGCTGTCGGCCATGCTCGTGCATCTGGTGCCTGTTCTGGCTGCTGTGGGTGTCGGCACGTCGGCCGTTCTGGTCGGCGCCATCTTCGGGCCGTCGCAGTTCGCCGCACGTCTGGTGAACATGGTTTTCGGCACCAAGCTGTCGGCGATGTCGATCGCCGTGCTGTCGACAGCCTTGATCCCCCTGTCGTTCCTGATGCTGATCGCGCCACTGCCGGTGCCGCTGGTGGCGGGCGCCGTGGTCTTCGCCATGCTCTTCGGCATGGGCTCGGGGCTCAACAGCATCGTTCAGGGGACTTTGCCGCTGGCGCTGTTCGGGCATCAGGGCTATGGCGAAATTCTGGGCAGGATCACCTCGGCGCGGCTGATCGTGTCGTCATCCGCACCGTTCATTTTCGCCTTCATCATGGAAAAGCTCGGGCCGACGCTGGCTTTGTCTGTTGCCGCCACGGTGGGCATTCTCGGCGTCCTGACATTCCTTGCGGTCGCCCGCCTGGTCCGGCGTTCAACCCAGTGAGGCCATCACCCGTTGCACTGCCCGTGCGACGTCGAGGCTCCGCTCCGCTTCCTCGAAATTTTTGTCTTCCGTGTGCCATGAGGCCGACAGCGCCGCGTGCGACATGGCATAGCCGAGGATGGTGCGGATATCGCGGTTGAAGGCGCGGGAGAAGGTGAGGGCCATGGTGGCAACACGCTGGTCGCTGGCGCGCAAATCCTGCCGTTCCAGCGGGTTGTAGAACATGTTGGCGGCATCGTACATCGGATCGCCGAGGAGCCCCTGCGGATCGATGACAAGCCAGCCGCGCTCGCCCAGAAGAATGTTCTCGTGGTGGACATCGCCATGCAGCGGCTGAACGTCGACCGGGTTGCTGAGCAGCGTGTCGGCAATCTCCGCCGCTGCAGCAAAAATGCTGGCATCGCCGTTGTTCCGGTCGATTTCCGCCTTTTTGAACAGGCTGGCATATTGTTCGCGCAATGGCCGCAGGTCCGGGGCGAAGGATTTGCCCTTGCCATTATTGCCCAGCAGTTTCAGCAGGACATCGACAGCAATCGCAGTGGCCGCATCGTCGCCATGCGCGTTCAGCTGGTCCAGCAGCGTGCGGCTGCCGGCATGTTCGAGCAGCAGCAGATTGCCTTTTTCGGCCAGCACACGGATGGAGCCATTGCCGTCGTGCCAGTCGAGATAGTGCACGCCACGCAGCTCTTCCCGCATGCCGGTTTCGTTGAGTGCCTTGATGACAGCGGGTGTGCCGTCAGCCAGCCGCACCATGATGATGCGGCTGGTATGGGTTTCAACGAACAGTTCCGGAGAAGATATCTGCCATTCGGCAGGGAACGTCTCGTGGATACTGTCAGCCATGGTTCAGCATGAGGTCGAGATTCTGCACGGCCGCGCCGGAAGCGCCCTTGCCGAGATTGTCGAGCAGCGCCACGAGGTTCACCTGTCCCTGACCTTCGGTGCCGAGCACGAACAGCTTCATGATGTCAGTATCGCGCAGTTCCTCCGCATCGATTCTTGCCAGCGATGCGCTCTCCGCCAGCGGCACCACCTGCACGATGTCCTGGCCTTCATAATGGGCTGTCAGGGCGGCATGGATGGATTCCAGCGAGGCATTGCCGTTGAGGTCGCCGGTGAACACGGGAACCTGCACGATCATCCCCTGGGCAAAGCGGCCGACGCTGGGACTGAAGATCGGACGCCGGTCGAGATGGCCGTGCGTCTGCAGTTCCGGCACGTGCTTGTGCTTGAGCGGCAAGCCGTAGAGGAAATTATTGGCGCTGATATGGTCCGGATTGGCTGGATCTTCCATCTGCGCAATCATCTGCTTGCCGCCGCCGGTATAGCCGGAAACCGCATTGACGGTGATCGGGTAATCGCCGGGCAGGATGCCCGCATCGCGCAGCGGACGGACCAGCGAAATCGCGCCGGTCGGATAGCAGCCGGGATTGGCCACCAGCCGGGCATCGGCGATCTTCTGCCGCTGCGCCCGGTCGAGCTCGGCAAAGCCATAGGCCCAATCAGGATGAATCCGGTGCGCCGTCGATGTATCGATGATCCGCGTGGAATTATGGCCTTCAAGGATGGCAACAGCTTCTTTCGACGCGTCGTCCGGAAGGCAGAGGATTGCCACGTCGGCGCTCTTCAGGAAGTCGGCGCGCATGCCCTTGTTGCGCCGCTCGGCTTCCGGAATGGAGAGGACGTCGAGATCGTGGCGGCCGGCCAGTCGTGTCCGGATTTGCAGTCCTGTCGTGCCGTGTTCGCCGTCGATAAAGATTTTCGGTTTCATGTGAGATGCCTTTGGCGCTTGATATTCAGAGAGTTAGCGAGAAAACCGGATTCGATATGTAAGAACCCTGAATCAGAATGTCAGCTTCGTCGCTTGGCTTTTTTCTCCGCCAGAATACCAAGGTAGTACATCGCTATTGTGGCACCGGCGATGGCCGTCACATCCGCATGGTCATAGGCGGGTGCGACCTCCACCACGTCGGCGCCGACAATGTTGAGTTCGGTCAGATGGCGCAGCACCGAAAGGATTTTCGCCGAGGACGGACCACCGGCAACGGGCGTACCCGTTCCGGGGGCAAAAGCCGGGTCGAGGCAATCGATGTCAAAGGTGAGATAGACGGGTTTGCCCGCCGTGCGCTTGATGATCGACTTGGCAATCTCGGCAGCCGACATCTCCTCGACTTCGTAGCCATAAACGATCTGCAGGCCGCAATCATCCGGTGCATGGGTGCGGATGCCGACCTGAATCGAATGCGCGGGGTCGATGACGCCGTCGCGCGCCGCCCGGCCGACAAAGGAGCCATGATCGATGCGCTTGCCGTCATCGTACCAGGTGTCCTGATGCGCATCGAACTGCACCAGCGCCACCGGGCCATGCTTGGCCGCATGCGCCTTCAGGATGGGCCAGGTGACGAAGTGATCACCGCCCATTGAGAGCAGGAACGCGCCCGATTTGACGATCTTGGCCGCTTCGCGCTCGATTGTCGCGGGAGTCTTCTGGTGATTGCCGTAATCGAGCAAGCAATCGCCGTAATCGATCACGGCGAGGTCTTCGAACAGATCGCGCTGGAAGGGATATTGCGGGTCATTGTCGAAAATAGCCGATGCCCGCCGGATGGCCTGCGGGCCGAACCGCGCACCCGGCCGGTTGGAAACCGCCGCGTCGAAGGGAATGCCCCAGACGACCACTTCCGCACCGTTCAGATTCTTCGTGTAGCGCCGGCGCATGAAGGACAGCGCCCCCGCATGCGTGGGATCGGTCGCAGCGCTCGTCAGGGTCCGTGCGGTGAAGGCGTGATCGATGGTCTTCGATGGCATTGGATTTCTAACTCCGGGATAATGCATCTTCAGCTTGGCGGCGAAGCTACCGCAAACGCATTTATTGGCAACAAAAAAGCGGACCCGAGGGCCCGCTTTCTGTTCTGTCCAATGGAAACGCTGGATTAGCGCTTCGAGAACTGGAAGGAACGACGGGCCTTCGCCTTGCCGTACTTCTTGCGTTCAACAACGCGGCTGTCGCGTGTGAGGAAACCACCCTTCTTCAGAACACCGCGCAGGGCAGGTTCGAAGTAGGTGAGGGCCTTGGAGATGCCGTGACGAACGGCACCGGCCTGACCGGACAGACCACCACCGGCGACGGTCGCGATGATGTCGTACTGGCCGGCGCGGTTGGCGGCAACGATTGGCTGCTGCAGGATCATCTGCAGAACCGGACGGGCAAAATACTTGCCGTATTCCTTGTCGTTGATAACGATCTTGCCGGAACCTGGCTTGATCCAGACGCGGGCGACCGCATCCTTACGCTTGCCTGTTGCATAGGCACGGCCATTGGCGTCGAGCTTCTGGACATGAACCGGTGCAGCTGCCTGCGTCGATGCAGCGGCAGTACCGAGATCTGCGAGCGAATTGAGCTCAGCCATTCTTATGCGCTCCTTTTGTTCTTGGAATTCAGTGCACCAACGTCGAGAACGACGGGCGCCTGCGCTTCATGGGGGTGATTGGAACCTGCGTAAACGCGCAGATTCTTCATCTGGCGACGGCCGAGCGGACCACGGGGAACCATGCGCTCAACAGCCTTTTCGACGACGCGTTCCGGGAAACGGCCTTCGAGCAGCTGACGGGCAGTGCGTTCCTTGATGCCACCTGGGTGGCCGGTGTGCCAGTAGTAAACCTTGTCGGTAAACTTCTTACCGGTGAAGGCAACCTTTTCAGCATTGATGATGATGACATTGTCGCCATCGTCAACGTGAGGGGTGAAGGTTGCTTTGTGCTTGCCGCGCAGGATGTTGGCAACGATGGTGGCGAGACGGCCGACGACGAGACCTTCGGCGTCAATCAGGATCCACTTTTTCGTCACATCTGCCGGCTTCTGGGTGAAGGTAGCCATTTGTGTTCGTCCTTGAGATCATCCTTCACATAGGAAGGCTTTTCTTGTTGCTTGCGTTGTGTGAATGGCGATCATCCGCACAACAGTTAAATGCGGCAGGAAGAACCTACCGCAGTCGAGGGGTTCAATACCGGCCCAACAGGATCACGTCAAGCAGATGTTTTCGGCGGTTTTGACAAATACTCTTTATAAAACAATGGCTTATGAAAAAGGTATTATATTACCACATGCTTCTTGCCCGGATTTGCCGCGTTTTGCGGGATTTCAAGCCCGCTTGCAGCCCTAGCTGCGCGGCGGAATCGAATAGGTCGCCGTGGCATGGGCCACCAGTTCCTTGTCTTCGCCATTGGTGAGCGCGATATCCATCACCGCGAGCCGCTTTCCCAGCTTGAGCACCTTTGCCGTGGCATCGATGGGCCCGAGTTGCGGCTTGCGCAGGAAGTTGATGTTGAGATTGGTCGTCACCGCCAGGGCGACCGGGCCGATCTGCGCGAGGATCGCCACATAGGCGGCGATATCGGCAAGGGCAAACAGGGTGGGTCCCGATACCGTGCCGCCGGGGCGCAGGTGCCGGTCCGCCGGATCAAGCCGCATCGTGGCATAACCCGGGCCGGCACCGGTAACGGTGTAGACGACCCCGTCAGCGTTCACCTGTGGGAACTCCCGCTCGAGAAAGGCCGTTAACGCTGTTACATCCATTGCCGTTTCCAAAGGGCACTCCATCTGTTCTCTGGCGATGATCGCTGGTATTCCTAATCATCCGTGTCTTCTTTGCAAGGAAGCCAGTCATGACGCTGTTCCGATCCACGCTGTTTTTCATTGCCATTCTGGCGGCAACACCCGTGGTGCCATCCTTTGCACAGACCGCGCCGCAGATCGAACCCTTCAGCCTGCCGGTCCGGCCGGTGGCGCTGACCCAGGACATCATCAAGCGCTTTCTCTACAGCTTTGCTCCCGTCGGCGCGCAGATGAAGGAAGAAGCGGCGGGCAACGCCGTCCTTTCACCGGAAGCAACGGCGCGGCTGGACAAGAAGGCAGCGGAATATGGCTTCAAGGATTTCAACGACTGGGGCGAAACCACAAGAACGATCATGGTGACCTATCACTGGGTCACCAATCCGGAACCGCGCGAGGAGGTGGAAAAGGCCATCGCCTCCATTCCGTCCATGCCCAACCTGACCGACAAGCAGAAGGCGGAAATGATCGACGGCCTGAAGAGCGGATTGGCAACGGTCGAGAAAGCACGCCCGTCGGCGGAGAATCTCGCTATTGTCAAAAAGCACGTGAGTTCGATCAAACCACTCTATAAACAATGGACCAGCCTTTGACCGGGTTGCAAGCGCTGGGGAATGAGGAGCGATATGGGAGAAGTTCACATTATCCGCAAGGATGAACCAATCGTCGGGTATGAGCTTGCCTCGGGCGTTCTGCGCCTGACATTGCAGAATCCGCCCGCCAATGCGCTCTCGCTCGCCATGATGCGCCTGCTGCTCGATCATCTGCATGCGGCGCGGGATGACAAGGCGGTGCGCGTGATCATCATCGATTCGGCGCAGAAGCTTTTTTCGGCGGGCCATGACCTGAAGGAGCTGACCGTGCACCGGCAGGACGCTGATCGGGGCCGGGCCTTTTTCGAGAAGACGATGCAGCTCTGCGCTGAACTGATGCAGGCCATCGTGCATCATCCGAGGCCGGTGATTGCCGCCGTCGGCGGTCTTGCAACGGCTGCCGGTTGTCAGCTTGTCGCCTCCTGCGACCTGGCGATCTGCTCGGACAAGGCGACATTCTGCACGCCGGGCGTCAATATCGGCCTGTTCTGCTCGACGCCCATGGTGGCCCTGTCGCGCAATGTCTCGCGCAAGCAGGCCATGGAAATGCTCCTCACCGGCGAGACCATCGATGCCTCGACGGCACGGGAGTTCGGTCTGGTCAACCGGGTGGTGCCGGAGGAGTACCTGAATCCGATTGTCAGGAAATACGCGCAAGCCATTGCGGAGAAATCGACTTTAACCGTTAAAACCGGCAAGGAAGCCTTTTACCGGCAGGCCGAAATGGGACTTTCCGAGGCCTATGCCTATACGGCGCAGGTGATGGTGGAAAACATGCTGGCGCGCGATGCGGAGGAAGGCATCAACGCCTTCATCGAAAAGCGCAAGCCGGAATGGACGGGCGAATAAGCGCATGGATCACGATCATTACCCGGACGACTATATCAGCGGCATTCTTTCATCCGTCAAAACCATTGCCATGGTGGGTGCTTCAGCCAATGAGGTGCGGCCAAGCTTCTTTGTCATGAAGTACCTGATCGACAAGGGCTACCGGGTCATACCGGTCAATCCGGGACAGGCGGGCAAGGACATTCTCGGCCAGAAGGTTTTTGCGCGCCTCGCCGATATCCCTGAAGCCATCGACATGGTCGACGTGTTCCGTGCCTCCGAGGCCGTGCCGGCGATTGTCGATGAGGTCTTGACGCTGACGCCGCTGCCGAAGGTCATCTGGACGCAGTTGACCGTCCGCCACGACGAAGCGGCACGCAGGGCGGAAGCTGCGGGCATTCAGGTGGTGATGAATCGCTGCCCGAAGATCGAATATGCGCGGCTGTGCGGCGAGATCGGCTGGAGCGGCGTCAATTCGCGCATCCTGTCGGCGAAAAAACCGCAGATGCGGCAGGGCTTCCAGAGTTTTGGCCTCAGATCGCCAAAATAGGTTGGCGGCAAAGCCGCGATCCCATAGCGTGTAGCAAAATCAGGAATGACAGGGAGATGAACCATGGCGCACCGCGCACCCGGAATTGAAACTCTTGCCGTACATGCGGGCGCCCAGCCCGATCCGGCAACCGGCGCGCGCGCCACGCCGATCTACCAGACGACGGCCTTTGTTTTCGACGATGCCGACCACGCCGCATCGCTGTTCGGCCTGAAGGCCTTCGGCAACATCTATACCCGCATCACCAACCCGACCAATGCGGTGCTTGAAGAGCGCGTGGCGGCACTGGAAGGCGGCACTGCGGCGCTGGCGGTTGCATCGGGCCATGCGGCACAGTTCCTGGTGTTTCACACGCTCATGCAGCCCGGCGACAATTTCATTGCCTCCAGAAAGCTCTATGGCGGCTCGATCAATCAGTTCGGCCAGTCGTTCAAGTCCTTCGATTGGCATGTGCGCTGGGCGGAACCCGACGATCTCGCCTCGTTCGAATCGCAGATTGACGAGCGGACGCGCGCGATCTTCATCGAAAGTTTTGCCAATCCCGGCGGCATCGTCACCGATATCGAGGCCATCGCCGCCATCGCCCACAAGCATGGCCTGCCGCTGATTGTCGACAATACGCTGGCGTCGCCCTATCTCATCCGTCCCATCGAACACGGTGCCGATATCATCGTGCATTCCATGACCAAATTCCTCGGCGGCCATGGCAATTCCATGGGCGGGGTGATTGTCGATTGCGGCACGTTCGACTGGTCGAAGTCGGGCAACTATCCGCTGCTGTCCGAGCCGCGCAGCGAATATAACGGCATCGTGCTGCACGAAACCTTCGGCAATTTTGCCTTTGCCATTGCCTGCCGCGTCCTCGGCCTGCGCGATCTCGGGCCGGCGCTGTCGCCGTTCAATGCGTTCCAGATCCTGACGGGGATCGAGACCCTGCCGCTGCGCATGCAGCGCCATGCGGACAATGCGTTGAAGGTGGCGCAGTGGCTTTCCAGCCACGCAAAGGTGGCCTGGGTCAGTTATGCCGGGCTGCCTGATGATCCCTATCATGCCCTGCAGCAGAAATATGCGCCGCGAGGCGCCGGTGCGGTTTTCACCTTCGGGCTGAAGGGCGGTTACGAAGCCGGGGTCAAGCTGGTCGAGCACCTGCAGCTGTTTTCGCATCTGGCCAATATCGGCGATACCAAGTCCCTGATCATTCATCCCGCATCGACCACGCATCGGCAATTGAGCGATGCGCAGAAGATCGCCGCAGGTGCGGGGCCGGATGTGGTGCGGCTGTCCATCGGCATCGAGACCGTCGAGGATCTGATTTCCGATCTCGACCAGGCACTGATGAAGGCGGGATAGGCCATGACACCGTCGCATTTTGTCGCCATCGATTTCGGCAGCATCGACCCTGAACATGGCGCTCCGGCGGCAGACCGGGTGATTGCGGGCGATCCGCAGTTCCGCACCTGGAACTGCGACGAGGCCGATGGTGGTCTCTACGCCGGGATCTGGGAAGCAACGCCGGGCAAATGGCGCATCGTCTATGATGAGTGGGAGTTCTGCCACATTCTCTCGGGCCGCTCGATCGTCACGGAAGAGGGCGGCAAGGAACGGCATTTGCAGGCCGGAGACAGTTTTGTGCTGCGCCCCGGCTTTCGCGGCACCTGGGAAGTCATCGAAACCACCCGCAAGGAATACGTGATCCGGTTGTGAGTTTTTGCATTGCCACTGTGCGTGGTTCGACAAGCTCACCATCAGGGAAATGAGTGGGTTGCAGGGCGTTTATTCTGCAAAGTTGCTGGTTAGCTTTGCAATCAAACCAGCTCCCTCATGGTGAGCTTGTCGAACCACGCATGATGGTTGTGCAAGCGTTCTTCACACTCACCACTCCACAATCAATCTCTCCAATCCATGGAAATGATAGGTATCCTTGAAGCGCGGGGCTTCCTTGAAATGCAGTCCGGGAAGCCGGTCGAACAGCACTTTGAGCGAGACCTGCAGTTCCAGCCGCGCCAGCGGTGCGCCGATGCAGAAATGGATACCGGCGCCGAAGGAGAGGTTTTTCTGGTCTGACCGTCCCGGCAGGAAAGCTCCGGCATCGGCAAAGGCGTTGGGATCGCGGTTGCCCGCGCCGAGCATCAGGCCGATCTGGTCGCCGGGCTTCACCGCAATGCCGTCGCCAAGGTCGATTTCTTCATAGGCATAGCGCGTGAACATGTGCAGTGGCGCGTCGAAGCGCAGGCATTCCTCGACGGTCCGCGCCGTCGAATCCGCATCGCAAAACAGGTCGGCGGCGCTGCGGCCGCTTTCCACAATGGTTTTGACCGCATTGCCGGTCTGGTGCACCGTGGCTTCGTGCCCGGCATTGAGCAGCAGGATCGCCGTGGTGACCAGCTCATCCTCGGATAGTTTCGCACCATCCGCCTCGGCCGCCAGCAGCAGGCTGAGAAGATCGTCAGCGGGTTCGCTGCGCCGCCGTCCGGCATAGTCCCTGAGAAAGCCGGAGAACTCGGCCGCGGCGGCATTGGCGCTGTCTTCCGACCGGCGGTTGCGGCCGTGCATGTACATCGCCACCATGCGGTGCGACCAGTCGAGAAGCCGCGGCGCCGCGTCCGTCGGCACCCCGAGCATCTCGGCAATCACGGTGACGGGAATGGGCGTGGCGAAATCGGCGATGAGATCGGCTTTACCCTTTGCTTCGAAGCGGTCGATCAGCGCATGCGCCAGCGTCTCGATGCGCGGGCGCAGCCTTTCCACCTGCCGGGAGACGAAGGCCCGGTTCACCAGCGTGCGCAGCCGGGTATGGGTGGGCGGTTCCAGCTCCAGCATCGAAAATTTTTCGACGTGGTCGAAATCCTTCAGATGTGCGCGATCGCCGGTATTGCCCTGGGAATCGGCGATGCCATGGCGGTTTTCCCGGCCGAAGCGGCGGTCGCGCAATAGTTTGTTGACGCCGTCATAGCCGATGAAACACCAGAAGCCGTATTCCTCCCAGAAGAACGCCGATGTCTGCGCGTGCAGCGCGGCATAGGTGCCGTAGGGATTCTGCACGAAGACCTGGTCGTGCGGATCGAGCCGCAGATGGCGGGTGGCAGGATTGAACTGGAATGAGGCGGGCGTGGCAGGGGTCATGATCAGATATACCGTGGGTCAGACGAAGGAAGGACAGGGAACAGGCGGGTCGCCGCTTTGCAGGAAGGAAAGCCGCAGGTCGCGGCAAACACCGGATGAAAGCTTTCCACGTCGAAAATGTTTGAGCAATCGATGCGAATGGTTTCATATTGCATGCGAATCTCCCTCCTTCAGCAGTCATAGCAGGACCCCATCATGAAAATCACCATCGTCGGAGCAGGAATTGCCGGACTGTCCAGCGCCTGGTCGCTGACCAAGGCCGGTCATGCGGTGACGTTGATCGAGCAGGGGCCGATTCCCAATCCGCTGGCCGCCTCGGGCGATCATCACCGCATCATCCGCCGCGCCTATGGTGCCGCGGGCGGTTACGCTGATGCGATTTCGGAGGCCTATGCGGCCTGGGACGAGCTGTGGCAGGACATCGGCACGAGCCATCTCGATCCGCGCGGCTTCATTTGCATATCGCGCGACGCAGGCGATGAAGCCGAGGAATACCGCAAGGGGCTCGAGCAGGGCGGCTATCCCCTCGAGCTTTATGAGCCCGCCGAGGCCATAAAACGCTATGGCTATCTGGAAGCGGGCACGTTCCGCTATGCGTTCTTCTCGCCGGAGGGCGGCGCGCTGCATTGCCGCAGGATCGCCGGGGATATGGCCCGCTGGCTGCGCGCGCACGGCGCCACGCTGCTGGAAAACACCGGGGTGACCGCCGTCGACAGTGCCGCAGGGACGGTGACCTTGGCCGATGGTGCGGTCATTGCTGCGGACAGGGTGGTCGTTACGGCGGGTGCCTGGGTGACAAAACTGTTCCCCGACCTCGTCTCTTCGCTCACCACCTACCGGACGGCCGTGGTCTATCTCGAACCGCCGGCGGATTTGCAGGCGGCCTGGGAGCATTCTCCCGTCGTGCTCGATGTGGGCGGGCGTACTGACGGTTATATCATTCCGGCCAGCGGCGGCGGTGGCCTGAAATTCGGCTCTGGCCTGCACAAGCGCAAATCGGCGGATGCCGACGCCGCCCGCGTTGCGGAACCGGGCGAGGGCGAAGCGATCCGCGATCTCTTCGCTCCGCCGCTGCAGCGGATCGGCGAATACAGGGTGAGCAGTGTTGTCACCTGCGCCTATACCTTCACCGCGGATGAACGGTTTTTCGCCGTGGAACGGGACAAATGCCTCGTCGTCTCGGCCTGTTCCGGACATGGGTACAAATTCGGCGCGGCGGTCGGGCGGCGGGTCGCGCAAACGCTGGGAACCGGCGATGTACCGCTGCTGCAGCGCTGGTTGCGGGCGGAAGCCGCGTAAAAAGCGGTTCTGCGCTTGCGCTCCTAGTGGAACGAATTTGACATTCGCACACCATGTGACATCACGCGCAACAAGCGAATGTCAAATTCAAAGTTCCACTAGAATTATATGCTTGCTAGTGGTCCTTTGATTCTGACATTTGCCTGAATGGCTTGTATCCAAGGGTTGCAAATGTCAGAATCGGACCGCTAGCCGGATGGCGGCAGAACATCTTGCGGAACAGGGTGGCAACACCCTATGTATCGAAAGTGAAATCCACGAATCTTGGGGGCGTTCAAACCCCTTGTTCTCCAAAACGCTGAGGCCCACCGATGAGAGATCCAATCGAAACAGCAATGAACCTCGTACCCATGGTCGTCGAGCAGACCAACCGGGGCGAGCGGGCCTATGATATTTTCTCGCGCCTGCTGAAAGAACGCATCATTTTCATTACCGGACCCATCGAGGACGGCATGGCGACGCTGATCTGCGCCCAGCTTCTGTTCCTTGAATCGGAAAATCCGAAGAAAGAGATCAACCTCTACATCAATTCACCTGGCGGCGTCGTCACGTCGGGCATGGCGATCTACGACACCATGCAGTTCATCCGTCCGGCCGTCTCGACCCTGTGCTTCGGTCAGGCCGCCTCGATGGGCTCGCTGCTGCTGACAGCCGGTGAAAAGGACATGCGCTTCGTGCTGCCGAACGCCCGCATCATGCTGCACCAGCCATCCGGCGGCTTCCAGGGCCAGGCATCGGACATTGAGCGTCATGCCCAGGACATCATCAAAATGAAGCGCCGCCTCAACGAGATTTACGTCAAGCACACGGGCCGCGACTACGAGACAATCGAGAAGACTCTCGACCGCGACCACTTCATGACGGCACAGGAATCACTCGAGTTCGGTCTTATCGACAAGGTGCTCGAATCCCGTGCGATCATCGAAGGGGATGCAAAGTAACCGGCTAAATGGCCGCACCGGGTCGAGAATGAACTTTTTTTGACCCGGATGCGGACTTTTTGCCACACATCCGGCTTGCATGCAGGCCAACAGACGCTACGTTAAGTGATTGGTGAGTAGAGGAAGCCTATTCTTCGAATTACTATTCGAATCATTCCCCGCAGGGCAGAGTCCCGAAGGGTGTGAACGGTTCCCGGCCAAACAGGGCGCCGATACTGAAAGGAAACTGCAATGAGCAAAGTCAGCAACGGCGGCGGTGATTCAAAGAATACGCTTTATTGCTCGTTTTGCGGGAAGAGCCAGCACGAAGTTCGCAAGTTGATTGCGGGCCCGACTGTTTTCATCTGCGATGAATGCGTCGAGCTGTGCATGGACATCATCCGCGAGGAAAACAAATCCTCGATGGTGAAATCCCGCGAAGGCGTTCCGACGCCGCAGGAAATCATGGCGGTGCTCGATGATTACGTCATCGGCCAGAACCATGCCAAGCGTGTTCTCTCTGTCGCGGTGCACAACCACTACAAGCGGTTGGCCCACGCATCGAAAAACAATGAAGTCGAACTGGCGAAGTCCAACATCCTTCTCGTTGGTCCAACCGGTTGCGGCAAAACCTATCTGGCGCAATCGCTCGCCCGCATCATCGACGTGCCGTTCACAATGGCAGACGCGACGACGCTGACGGAAGCCGGTTATGTCGGTGAGGACGTCGAGAACATCATTCTCAAGCTGCTCCAGTCGGCCGACTACAATGTCGAGCGGGCCCAGCGCGGCATCGTCTATATCGACGAAGTCGACAAGATCAGCCGCAAGTCCGACAACCCGTCGATCACCCGCGACGTGTCGGGCGAGGGCGTGCAGCAGGCGCTGCTGAAGATCATGGAAGGCACGGTCGCTTCCGTTCCGCCGCAGGGCGGGCGCAAGCATCCGCAGCAGGAATTCCTGCAGGTGGACACGACCAACATCCTGTTCATCTGTGGCGGTGCCTTTGCCGGTCTCGACAAGATCATCTCGGCACGCGGCGAGAAGACGTCCATCGGCTTCAGCGCTGCGGTGAAGGCGCCGGACGATCGCCGCGTCGGCGCGATCTTCCGCGAGCTTGAACCGGAAGACCTCCTGAAATTCGGTCTCATCCCCGAATTCGTCGGCCGTCTGCCTGTCATCGCCACGCTTGAGGATCTCGACGAAGCTGCCCTGGTGCAGATTCTGTCGGAACCGAAGAACGCCCTGGTCAAGCAGTACCAGCGCCTGTTCGACATGGAGAACGTCGAGCTGACGTTCCATGAGGACGCGCTGAAGGCAATCGCCCTCAAGGCCATTGCCCGCAAGACCGGTGCACGCGGGCTGCGTTCGATCATGGAAAAGATCCTGCTCGACACGATGTACGAACTGCCGACGCTCGACGGCGTTCAGGAAGTCGTGATCTCCGGCGATGTGGTCGAGGGCAATTCCCGCCCGCTCTACATCTATGCCGAGCGCAAGGAAGAAAAGGGCAATGTTTCGGCGTAAGGCGCCGAACCAGTGTCTGGAAAGCAGGGCTCCGCGTCAGCGGAGCCTTTTGCATTTTTACCCTGGCATTTGTTGCGGGTCTTAATTGCGCCACGAAACAATATTTACGGTTGATTAACCATGCGGGGCGCACAATTTTTGCAGAGCAGCGTCGGTAAGACAGTGTAGGCCGGGCAGTATCGCCCCCGTCGACAGATGATTTCCACGAAAATCATCCTCTTCAGAGGTGTGCTGCATCGCAAAAGATTGCGCTTGGAGTTTGGTAGGAGCAGGATAGATTACGATTCTGTGACCGAGCTTGAAACCGGGGCGCTTGAAACCGGAGCCCCGCCACTCCAAGTAAAGGTTAAGCTGCACAGCCGGTCGTATGCCGCTCTTCGCATGATCCCCAAAATGGATCCCGATTTTGGACAAGATCATGCAACCAAAGGGTACCCGGATGTGGCGATCTAGGCCGATTGGCCTGAGAAAGGACATGAAATGACGGTTGCAAGCAAGAAGACACTGGCGGGTGGAGAAAGCGGGCTTTATGCCGTTTTGCCATTGCGCGATATCGTTGTCTTCCCACACATGATCGTTCCGCTCTTTGTAGGTCGCGAAAAATCCATTCGCGCACTTGAGGAAGTGATGGGCGTCGACAAGCAAATCCTGCTTGCCACACAGAAGAACGCTGCGGATGATGATCCGCAGGCGGATGCCATCTACAACATCGGCACCATTGCCAATGTCCTGCAGTTGCTGAAACTGCCGGACGGTACGGTCAAGGTTCTGGTCGAAGGTATTGCCCGCGCTGAAATCACCAGTTTCAGCGACCGCGAGGATTACCACGAAGCCAACGCCACGACGCTGTCGGAACCCGCCGAAGACGCGGTTGAAATCGAAGCCCTGGCCCGCTCGGTCGTGTCGGACTTTGAAAACTATGTGAAGCTGAACAAGAAGATTTCGCCAGAGGTCGTTGGCGCTGCCGGACAGATCGAGGACTACTCGAAGCTGGCCGATACGGTCGCCTCGCATCTTGCGATCAAGATTCCCGAGAAGCAGGACATGCTGTCGATCCTGTCCGTGCGTGCACGGCTGGAAAAGGCCATGTCGTTCATGGAGTCGGAAATTTCCGTTCTTCAGGTGGAAAAGCGTATCCGTTCTCGCGTCAAGCGCCAGATGGAGAAAACCCAGCGCGAGTACTACCTCAATGAACAGATGAAGGCGATCCAGAAGGAACTCGGCGACGGCGAAGACGGCCGCGACGAGGCAGCCGAGCTGGAAGAGCGCATCAAGAAGACGAAGTTCTCCAAGGAAGCGCGCGAAAAGGCCAATCAGGAGCTGAAGAAGCTTCGCCAGATGAGCCCGATGTCCGCCGAAGCGACGGTTGTGCGTAACTATCTCGACTGGCTGCTCACCATTCCGTGGGGCAAGAAGTCGAAGGTGAAGAACGACCTGAACCTCGCCGACGAGATCCTGGATGCCGAGCATTACGGCCTCGACAAGGTGAAAGACCGGATCGTGGAATATCTCGCTGTGCAGTCGCGGTCGACCAAGATCAAAGGTCCGATCCTGTGCCTCGTTGGTCCTCCCGGCGTCGGCAAGACCTCGCTGGCCCGCTCGATCGCCAAGGCAACCGGCCGTGAGTATGTCCGCATGTCGCTTGGCGGCGTGCGTGACGAGGCTGAAATCCGCGGTCACCGCCGCACCTATATCGGTTCGATGCCCGGCAAGGTCATCCAGTCGATGAAGAAGGCAAAGAAGTCCAATCCGCTCTTCCTGCTCGATGAAATCGACAAGATGGGTCAGGATTTCCGCGGTGATCCGTCTTCCGCTCTGCTCGAGGTGCTCGATCCGGAACAGAACTCAACCTTCATGGATCACTATCTCGAGGTCGAATATGACCTCTCGAACGTGATGTTCGTGACGACGGCCAATACGCTGAACATCCCGGGTCCTCTGATGGACCGTATGGAGATCATCCGTATTGCCGGTTACACGGAAGACGAGAAGGTCGAGATCGCCAAGCGGCACCTCCTGCCCAAGGCCATTCGCGACCATGCGTTGCAGCCGAAGGAGTTTTCCGTATCGGAAGGCGCGATCCGTGCCATCGTCCGCGATTACACGCGGGAAGCCGGCGTGCGCAGTCTCGAACGGGAGCTGATGAAGCTTGCCCGCAAGGCAGTGACGGAAATTCTGAAGTCGAAGACCAAGAAGACGGTGAAGGTCACCGAGACCAACATCAACGACTATCTCGGCGTGCAGAAATTCCGCTTCGGCCAGATCGACGGTGAAGATCAGGTAGGCGTTGTCACAGGTCTTGCCTGGACTGAGGTGGGCGGCGAACTGCTGACCATCGAAGGCGTCATGATGCCCGGCAAGGGCCGCATGACCGTCACGGGCAACCTGCGCGACGTGATGAAGGAATCGATTTCCGCAGCGGCATCCTATGTCCGCTCCAGGGCCATCGATTTCGGCGTCGAGCCGCCGCTGTTCGACCGCAGGGACATCCACGTGCACGTGCCGGAAGGCGCGACACCGAAGGACGGTCCGTCGGCCGGTATCGCGATGGTGACAGCCATTGTCTCGATCCTGACCGGTATTCCGGTTCGCAAGGATATCGCCATGACCGGCGAGATCACGCTGCGCGGACGGGTCCTGCCGATTGGCGGCCTGAAGGAGAAGCTGCTTGCCGCCCTGCGCGGTGGCATCAAGACGGTTCTGATCCCGGAAGAAAACGCCAAGGATCTGGCGGAAATTCCGGACAATGTGAAGAACGGCCTTGAGATCATCCCGGTATCGCGTGCCGGGGAAGTGATCAAGCATGCGCTCGTGCGTCAGCCGGAGCCGATCGAGTGGACGGAGCCGGTCAATGTGCCTGCCGCCGCCGTGGTCGAGGATGATGCTTCGGCGCAGATCGCGCACTGAAGCCATCGGAAATAAACAAACAAAAGCCGGGCAAGCAATTGCCCGGCTTTTTTGATTCGGCATTCGAATTGTTCAGAGCGCGCCCGTCAGAATGCCGACACCAGCCAAGGCGGCAAGCCCGCCGATGATTCGCACCGCACTGGGGCCGGCACGTTGGCTGATTCCGCCGATGGCAAAGCCGATGCCGATACCGGCGACGTGGAGCAGGGCAGTGGCGGCCATGAAGCCGCCCGCATAGGCGAGGCCGCCGGCGCTTTCCGGCATTTCCGCGCCATGGGCATAGCCATGGAAAATGGCGAAGAGGCCGACGAGGGCGGTTGCAATGGCCACGGGCGCCTGAATTTCCAAGGCCACCGCCGCTCCGAGCACAATCACCGAGAGCGCGATTGCGAGTTCGACAAAGGGCAGGCTCACTCCGGCAGCGCCAAGCGCGCCGCCAGCGGCCATCATCCCGACGAACGCTGCCGGAACGAGCCACAGGGCGCGTCCGCCCAGCTGGAAGGCAAGGATGCCGACGAGAATCATCGCCAGGACATGATCGAGGCCGGACACGGGGTGGGCGAAGCCATGGGTAAAGCCGCTGGTGTCACCCACGCCGACATGCGCATGGGCAAGGGCAGGGTAAAGCGTGGCGAATGAAAGGATTGCGATTCGTGCTGCACGGTTGTTTGGCATGTGATGTTCCCGTTTTCTGGTTTGCTCTTGGAAGGAGGAGAACATTGTTGCCGCAGAAAATTGCTGGCGCAAAGGATAAAATATTGCAGTTGCTCACTGCCGGCGGGAAAAATCCGCAACTGGCAAATCCCGACCACGCACGCATGTCGGCTGCGATGTGAACAGACAAATTATCTCGGCTAGAAGTAAGGGAAGAAAATGTTCCGCTGGGGAATGGTGGGCGATGAGAGACTCGAACTCCCGACATCTTCGGTGTAAACGAAGCGCTCTACCAACTGAGCTAATCGCCCCCTCACAAGGGTGTGTGGGGAGCGTTTAGGCGTTTCGTGCGATATTGGCAAGAGGGTATGAGACACTTTTATGATTTGTTTGAAGAGTTTTTCACAATCGCATTTTTCCTGTCGACTAGCGCTTGACACTCCCCCGCGAACCCCTTAAACGACCGCTCACACCAGATGAATTTCTGGTTTGCAAAGTGCGCGGGTGTAGCTCAGTTGGTTAGAGTGCCGGCCTGTCACGCCGGAGGTCGCGGGTTCGAGCCCCGTCACTCGCGCCACTTTCCCTCTCAAGCAATTGATGTAAATGCTTGATATTACGGAAAGTGGTGCCCCGCACGCTTGCATCTCTTCTCTCCCGAATGTTCCCATGGTCCACTGCCCGCCGCTCTCCGGTTCGCCCCTCAGGCGCCTGCCGGTTTCTGATGCGGCTTAGGAAAATCAGTCCTGTCCGGTTTTCCGCTGGTGTGCGGACGGCGAATCTTTTTCGCTGTTTTTCAACCCGTCGATACGATTCGCCGCCGGGGTGAATCGCCCCGCATAAATGCATTGCTGCGTTGCACAAAAATCAGTTGTGAAAGCTTTGTGGACTAGGCAGCATGATTCCTTACTCCAGCTCCGATGGTTGCCGCCCATGCCCTTGCCGATTCTCGCTCTTGCCATTGCCTCCTTCTGCATCGGCACAACCGAATTCGTGATCATGGGTCTGTTGCCGGAAGTCGCGGCCGACCTGCATGTCACCATCCCCCATGCAGGCCTGCTGGTGACCGGCTATGCGCTTGGCGTCGTCATCGGTGCACCCATCATCGCCATTGCCACGGCATCCCTGCCGCGCAAGCCCGTGCTCATCGGTCTCGCGATGCTCTTTGTCGTCGGTAATCTGTTCTGCGCCATTGCCCCCAATTACTGGATGCTGATGATCGCCCGCGTTGTCACCGCCTTCGGCCACGGTGCCTTCTTCGGCATCGGGTCGGTGGTGGCCGCCAGCCTCGTGCCGCGCCACAAGCGCGCCAGCGCCATCGCGCTGATGTTTGCCGGCCTGACGCTCGCCAATATCCTCGGCGTGCCCGCCGGTACCGCCCTCGGCGAGCTCTATGGCTGGCGCTCCACCTTCTATGCCGTCGTCGCCATCGGCGTTGCCGCCGTCATCGCCATCGCGCTACTGGTTCCCGCGGCCGGGGCAGAAGAGAAGGGCGGCGGCATTCTCAGCGAGATCAAGGTTCTCGGCAAACTGCAGGTCTGGCTTGCCATGCTGATCTCGGCGCTCGCTTCCGGCAGCCTGTTTGCCGTCTTTACCTATATCAAGCCGATCCTCACCGATGTGTCCGGCCTGTCGACCGCGGCGGTGACCTGGGTTCTGCTGCTGTTCGGGGCTGGGATGACCGTCGGGAATGTCATCGGCGGCAAGCTTGCCGACTGGAAGCTGATGCCCACGGTGATCGGCACCCTGGTCACCGTGGTGTTCACCCATGCCCTGCTGGCGGAAGTCAGCGGCACGGCAGCGGCGGCAATCGCCGTGGTGTTCCTGTGGGGCATGCTGACCTTCGTCATCGTTCCGCCATTGCAGATGCGGGTGGTCGAAACCGCGAGCGAAGCGCCCAATCTGGCGGCCACGCTCAACCAGGGCGCATTCAACGCGGGCAATGCCGCCGGTGCCTGGGTTGGCGGTGCGGCGCTCACCTGGGGCGTGTCCTATCAGAACCTGCCCTTTGTGGGGTCGGCGCTGGCCTTGCTCGGTCTTGGCGTGGCCGTCTGGTCGCTGCTGCTCGACCGCAGGGCGCAGAAGAAGCAATATCTATCCGAAGAGGGGGAAAGGCTCAGTCTGGAGCCTCTCGCGGGTCTCTAAGCGCCCCTCTTTCCCAAACTCTGCACAACAGCATTCGCGCCCTGGCGCGCGTGCTGTTTCCACGCGCGCGGCATATCTGCATTTTGTCCTAAATCGTTTATAGGACCGAATGTCGCAGTTCTGAAAACCACGTCGCGGACAAACAGGCCGGCAAGGCACATTAATATCATTCTAAAGAGTGATTCAGCTGTGTTTTGCGGGCCAAACTGGCTTAAAACTGCGAAATTCGCGGCTTTTTATGGATATGCGTCACGAAATGGTGACAAAAAACCGGTGGTATTGGGGCGATTGTTGCACTTGCGCGCATGGCGCTAACGCGCTAACCCTCGCCGCATCGTACCGGTGTCAAAGCTGGTGCGGTCTGTCGCGTATTGGTGGCAGTCATGTGCATAACATGGCATTCTTGTCAGCCTGAGTTCACAAGGCGGAAAAAGTCGGATCATGAACGAGCTTTTAAGTTCCTACCTGCCCATCGTTATCTTCATCGGGGTAGCGCTGGTAATCGGTTTGGCACTGTTGGTTGCGCCTTTTCTGGTCGCATACAAGTCGCCAGACCCGGAAAAATTGTCGGCCTATGAGTGCGGCTTCAACGCATTCGATGATGCCCGCATGAAATTTGATGTCCGCTTCTATCTTGTCTCGATTCTGTTCATCATCTTCGATCTGGAAGTTGCCTTCCTCTTTCCGTGGGCCGTGGCCTTCAGCAAGATCGGCTGGTTCGGTTTCTGGTCGATGATGATCTTCCTCGGCGTTCTGACAATCGGCTTTATCTATGAGTGGAAAAAGGGAGCGCTGGAATGGGATTGACCGCTAGCCAAACCACCCTCGTGGCACCGAAACCCAAAGGCATTCTTGATCCCGGTACGGGCAAGCCGATCGGTTCCGATGATGCGTTTTTCGGTGAGATCAACAATGAGCTCGCCGACAAGGGATTTCTCGTAACCTCCGCCGATGCGCTGGTCACCTGGGCGCGCACCGGTTCGCTGATGTGGATGACCTTCGGCCTTGCCTGCTGCGCGGTCGAAATGATGCACACCTCCATGCCGCGCTATGACGGCGAGCGGTTCGGCTTTGCCCCGCGCGCGTCACCGCGTCAGTCCGACGTGATGATCGTTGCCGGCACGCTGACCAACAAGATGGCTCCGGCGCTGCGCAAGGTCTATGACCAGATGCCTGAGCCGCGCTACGTCATCTCGATGGGCTCCTGCGCCAATGGCGGCGGCTATTATCACTATTCCTATTCGGTGGTGCGCGGTTGCGACCGCGTCGTGCCGGTGGATATCTATGTGCCGGGCTGCCCGCCCACGGCCGAAGCGCTGCTCTATGGTGTTCTGATGCTGCAGAAGAAAATCCGCCGCACCGGCACGATCGAGCGATAGGAGAGGGCGATGTTTGAAGAAGCATTGAATGAACTCTCCAGCTACCTCCAGGAAAAGCTGGGTGCGTCGCTGAATTCGGTGGCTCTGGCCTATGGCGATCTGAGCGTTGAAGTCGACGCGGCAAGACTGCTCGATGTTCTGACCTTCCTGCGTGACGACGTGCAGTGCCAGTTCATTTCGCTGATCGATATCAGCGGCGTGGACTATCCCTACCGCTCGCATCGCTTTGACGTGGTCTATCATCTTCTGTCGCCGCGCCAGAATCTGCGCATCCGCGTCAAGGTGGCGACGGACGAAGATACACCCGTGCCTTCCGCCACGCCGGTCTATCCCGGTGCCGACTGGTATGAGCGCGAGACCTACGATCTCTATGGCGTGCTGTTCTCCGGTCATCCGGATCTGCGCCGCATCCTGACCGACTACGGTTTTGACGGCCATCCGCTGCGCAAGGACTTCCCGCTGACAGGTTTCGTCGAAGTCCGTTATGACGACGAGGTCAAGCGCGTCGTATATGAACCTGTCGAACTGCGGCAGGAATTCCGCAATTTCGACTTCCAGTCACCCTGGGAAGGCACGGATTATGTGCTGCCGGGTGATGAGAAGGCCAAAGCGAATTGAATGCGTGCGAATACAGACGTGTAAGACGCCAGGAAGCGAAATATGACTGAACACAGCGTCCGCAACTTTAACATTAACTTCGGCCCGCAACATCCTGCGGCGCATGGCGTTTTGCGCCTTGTGCTTGAACTGGACGGTGAGGTGGTCGCGCGCGTTGACCCGCATATCGGGTTGCTGCATCGCGGCACCGAGAAGTTGATGGAAGCCAAGACCTATCTGCAGGCCGTGCCCTATCTCGACCGCCTCGACTACGTGGCGCCGATGAATCAGGAGCATGCCTACGCGCTGGCCGTCGAGCGCCTGCTCGGCATTGAGGTGCCCAAGCGCGGCCAGCTGATCCGCGTGCTGTTCTCGGAAATCGGCCGTATTCTTTCGCATCTCTTGAACGTGACCACGCAGGCCATGGACGTCGGTGCCCTGACGCCGCCGCTCTGGGGCTTCGAAGAGCGCGAAAAGCTGATGGTGTTCTACGAGCGCGCTTGCGGTGCCCGTATGCACGCGGCCTATTTCCGTCCGGGCGGCGTGCATCAGGATCTTCCCGACAGACTCATCGAGGATATCGGCAAGTGGTGCGATCCGTTCCTGCAGACCGTCAAGAATCTCGACGACCTGATCACCCCGAACCGCATTTTCAAGCAGCGTAACGTCGATATCGGCGTCGTGAAGCTGGAGGACGCATGGGCATGGGGTTTCTCCGGCGTCATGGTACGCGGCTCGGGTGCCGCCTGGGATCTGCGCAAGTCGCAGCCCTATGAATGCTATTCCGAGATGGAATTCGATGTTCCGATCGGCAAGAACGGCGACTGCTACGACCGTTATCTCATCCGCATGGAAGAAATGCGCCAGTCGGTGCGCATCATGCGCCAGTGCGTCGATCTCCTGCTGGGCAAGGAGCGGGTAGGGCCGGTTTCCAACATGTCCGCCAAGATCGTTCCGCCGAAGCGCGGCGAGATGAAGCGGTCGATGGAAGCGCTGATCCATCACTTCAAGCTTTACACTGAAGGGTATCACGTGCCCGCCGGTGAGGTTTACGCCGCGGTGGAAGCGCCCAAGGGCGAATTCGGCGTGTTCCTGGTGTCCGATGGCTCCAACAAGCCATACCGCGTCAAGCTGCGCGCCCCGGGCTTTGCCCATCTCCAGGCCATGGACTTCCTGTGCCGTGGTCACATGCTGGCCGACGTCTCCGCTGTCCTCGGCTCGCTCGATATCGTATTTGGTGAGGTTGATCGCTAATGTCCGTCCGTCGTCTTGCAGAAGATAGCGTCCAACCAGCAGCCTTCGCGTTCAATCGCGAAAACACTGCCTGGGCCAAGCAGACCATCAAGAAATATCCCAAGGGCCGCGAACAGTCCGCGGTCATTCCGCTGCTGATGCGCGCGCAGGAACAGGATGGCTGGGTCACCAAGGCTGCCATCGAGCATGTTGCAACCATGCTCGACATGCCGCTGATCCGCGTTCTGGAAGTGGCGACATTCTATACGCAGTTCCAGCTGAAGCCGGTCGGAACGCGTGCCCATATCCAGGTTTGCGGCACCACGCCGTGCATGCTGCGCGGCGCGGAAGACCTGAAGAAGGTCTGCCAGCACCGCATTCACCACGAGCCGTTCCACACCAACGAATCCGGCACTTTGTCGTGGGAAGAGGTCGAATGCCTCGGTGCCTGCGTCAACGCGCCGATGATCATGGTGTTCAAGGATACCTATGAGGATCTGACGCCCGAACGCCTCGAGGAAATCATCGATGCTTTCGAAGCCGGCAAGGGCGATACGATCACGCCCGGCCCGCAGATCGACCGTTATTTCTCCGCCCCTGAGGGCGGCGCAACGACGCTGATCGAAGGCAATGGCGCGGCCAAGCCGAAGCGTGCGGCAAAGGCTGCCGATGCCGCTGCTGTTCCGGCCGCGAGTGTGGCAAAGCAGGACGAGGCACCGGCAAAGGCCGTATCGCTCGAGGACAAGAACCGTCCGGCCGCGATCGACAAGCCTGCCGTCGTGGATGATCTCGAACTGATTTCCGGCGTCGGCCCGAAGATTGCAGGCATCCTGCATGAACTCGGCATCTATACATTTGCCCAGGTCGCCGGCTGGAAAAAGGCCGAGCGCGAATGGGTTGACGGTTACCTCAACTTCAAGGGCCGTATCGAACGCGACGACTGGGTCAAGCAAGCCAAGGCCTTGGCCAAGGGCGGCGAAGCCGAGTACATCAAGGTTTTCGGCAAGAAGCCGAGATAAGATCATTGGCGGAAACGATGTGCGTTTTCGCTGGAGAATGGACGAAGAGAGTAGGACGGGTGCGATATGCTCGCTGACAAAGACCGCATCTTCACCAATATTTACGGCCTTTTCGACAAGTCGTTGAAGGGTGCGATGTCACGCGGCTGCTGGGATGGCACTGCAGGGATCATCGCCAAGGGCCGTGACTGGATCATCAACGAGATGAAAGCTTCCGGCCTGCGCGGCCGTGGCGGCGCCGGCTTCCCGACGGGTCTGAAGTGGTCCTTCATGCCCAAGGAAAGCGACGGACGCCCGCATTATCTCGTCATCAATGCCGACGAATCCGAGCCGGGCACCTGCAAGGACCGCGATATCATGCGCCACGATCCGCATACGCTGATCGAAGGCTGCCTGATTGCCGGTTTCGCCATGGGCGCCAACACCTGCTACATCTATGTGCGCGGCGAATATATCCGCGAGCGCGAAGCGCTGCAGGCCGCCATTGACGAATGCTATGACGCCAAGCTGCTCGGCAAGAACAACAAGAACGGCTGGGACTACGATATCTATGTCCATCACGGCGCCGGCGCCTATATCTGCGGCGAGGAAACCGCCTTGCTGGAGAGCCTGGAAGGCAAGAAGGGCCAGCCGCGCCTGAAGCCGCCATTCCCGGCCAATATGGGCCTTTATGGCTGCCCGACCACCGTCAACAATGTTGAATCGGTTGCCGTTGCCCCGACCATCCTGCGCCGCGGCGCGGCCTGGTTCTCCGGCATCGGCCGTCCGAACAATGTCGGCACCAAGCTGTTCATGATCTCCGGTCACGTCAACCGTCCATGCACGGTCGAAGAAGCCATGGGCATCACCTTCCGCGAGCTGGTCGACAAGCATGCGGGCGGCGTTCGCGGCGGCTGGGACAATCTGCTGGCGGTTATTCCCGGCGGCGCGTCCTGTCCGGTCGTTCCGGCTGCCGATATCATCGATTGCCCGATGGATTTCGATGGGTTGCGCAACGTCAAGTCATCCTTCGGCACGGCGGCTGCGATCGTCATGGACAAGTCCACCGACATCGTTCGCGCCATTGCGCGCCTGTCCTACTTCTTCAAGCACGAGAGCTGCGGCCAGTGCACGCCATGCCGCGAAGGCACCGGCTGGATGTGGCGCGTCATGGAACGCATGGCGGTCGGCAATGCGCAGAAGCGCGAGATCGACATGCTGCTCGACGTGACCAAGCAGATCGAAGGCCACACCATCTGCGCGCTCGGCGACGCGGCGGCATGGCCGGTACAGGGTCTGATCCGGCATTTCCGTCCGGAAATCGAACGCCGTATCGATGAGTTTACACGCAACGCTTCTGCGGCAAGCCCCGTGCTTGTTGCGGCGGAATAGGGTTGAGGGGATATGCCGGATACCGGAACAGACAAGCGATCGGGTGCGGACTGGTCGGCAGTGATGCCGAAGCAGATCGTTCCGGCTGCCAATCTGCTGACACCGCCGATGGGTGCGATGGCGGCGGCGTCTGTTTTGACTCTCGGCATCGCCAGCCAGATGTGGGGTCTGTGGGCCGGTGCTCTTGCCGGTATGCTTGATGCCAACGCGAAGCTGAAGCCGCTGGACAGGTCGCCGGCGGCCGCAGCAAAGCAGGCGCCTGATGTTGCTGAGTTGAAGACGATCATACGCAACAAGGCGACCGAAACCGCACCAAAGGCGGTTGCTGGTAAAAAAGCCAAGCTGGCGGCGGTTTCAACGGGGCCGTCGAAACCGGCGGCAATCGCAAAGCCGGCCTTGCCGGACGACCTGAAGCGGATTTCGGGCGTTGGCCCGAAGCTGGAGCAGGTCTTGAACGGTCTTGGCATCTACACCCATGCGCAGATTGCGGCATGGTCACCCCAGGAGATTGCCTGGGTCGATGATCATCTGAAATTCGGCGGGCGTATCGTGCGGGATGAGTGGGTCAAACAATCCGCTGCCTTGGCGGGGGTGAAGCCCGAATAAAGCCATGCTGGCTTGGACCGGCATGGAGCAATTGAAGGTATTTCAGCGGTTTCGCGGGAATGCCAAATGAAAATGCGGAATGTTCCGCGAGGTTGGACAGACGATGGCAAAGATCAAAGTCGACGGTAGGGAAATCGAAGTACCGGATCACTACACGCTTCTGCAGGCTGCGGAAACGGCGGGTGCCGAGGTGCCGCGGTTCTGTTTCCATGAGCGTTTGTCGATCGCCGGCAATTGCCGCATGTGCTTGATTGAAGTGAAGGGCGGACCGCCCAAGCCTGCCGCGTCCTGCGCCATGGGCGTGCGCGACCTGCGTCCGGGCCCGAACGGCGAGACGCCGGAGATTTTCACCAACACGCCGATGGTCAAGAAGGCCCGCGAAGGCGTGATGGAATTCCTGCTGATCAACCATCCCTTGGATTGCCCGATCTGCGATCAGGGCGGCGAGTGCGATCTGCAGGATCAGGCCATGGTCTTCGGTATCGGTGCGTCGCGCTACAAGGAAAACAAGCGCGCCGTTGAAGACAAATATATCGGACCGCTGGTCAAGACGGTCATGACGCGCTGCATTCACTGCACGCGCTGTGTCCGCTTCACCACGGAAGTGGCCGGCATTTCCGAGCTCGGCCTTATCGGCCGCGGCGAAGATGCCGAAATCACCACCTATCTCGAGCAGGCGATGACATCGGAGCTGCAGGGCAATGTGATCGATCTTTGCCCGGTCGGTGCTCTGACATCCAAGCCCTACGCCTTCCAGGCCCGTCCGTGGGAGTTGACCAAGACCGAATCCATCGACGTGATGGATGCCGTCGGCTCGTCGATCCGCGTTGACACCCGCGGCCGCGAAGTGATGCGCGTGCTTCCACGCGTCAACGAAGCGGTGAACGAGGAATGGATTTCCGACAAGACCCGCTTCATCTGGGATGGCCTGCGCACCCAGCGCCTTGACCGCCCCTATGTGCGTCGCGATGGCCGTCTGGTTCCGGCAAGCTGGCCGGAAGCGTTCGAGGCGATCAAGGCTGCCGTTGCCAAGACGACCGGCGACAAGATCGGCGCGATTGCCGGCGATCTCGCCAGCGTCGAGGAAATGTATGCGCTCAAGCAGCTCATCACATCGCTCGGCTCCGCCAATATCGACGGACGTCAGGACGGAACGGTTCTGAACACGGCCAATGGCCGCGCCTCCTATATCTTCAATCCAAGCATTGACGGTATTGAAGACGCTGACGCCGTACTCATCATCGGTTCCAATCCGCGCTTTGAAGCGTCGCTGCTCAATGCCCGCCTGCGCAAGCGCTGGCGCGCTGCCGGAATTCCGATTGCGCTGATCGGCGAACAGGCCGACCTGCGCTTCAACTACGAATATCTCGGCGCCGGCGCAGACACCCTGGCGGAACTTGCCAACGGGTCGCTGAAATTCCATGCGGTGCTGAAGAAGGCCAAGAAGCCGATCATCATCATCGGGCAGGGCGCGCTCAGCCGTGCAGATGGCAACGCGGTTCTCGGTCTTGCTGCCAAGATTGCAGCGGATACCGGCGCGCTTGCCGATGACTGGAACGGTTTCGGCGTCATTCATACCGCTGCCAGCCGGGTTGGCGCCCTCGATATCGGTTTCGTGCCGGGCGAAGGCGGCAAGTCGGTTGCGCAGATGCAGGGGGCACTCGACGTGCTGTTCCTGCTCGGCGCAGACGAGCTGAACTGGGCCGGCAAGGGCGGTGCCTTCACCGTCTATATCGGCACCCATGGCGATCAGGGCGCACACAATGCCGACGTGATCCTGCCGGGCGCGACCTACACGGAAAAGTCCGGCACCTTCGTCAACACCGAAGGCCGTGTGCAGATGACCAACCGCGCCGCCTTTGCGCCGGGCAATGCCAAGGAAGACTGGGCGATCCTGCGCGCACTGTCCGATGTGCTCGGCAAGAAGCTGCCATTCGACTCGCTTGCCGCCCTGCGTGCAAAACTTTATGCAGAATACCCGCACCTGGCCGTCGTCGACGCCATCCAGGCCGGTGATGCTGCCGACATCAAGAAACTGGCCAATGCGTCGGGCACCGTTGACAAGACGGCCTTCGTATCGCCGGTCCAAGACTTCTACTTGACCAACCCGATCGCCCGCGCCTCAGCCGTCATGGCTGAATGTTCCGCGCTGGCCAAGGGCGGCTTCAAGCAGGCGGCCGAGTAGGCGGGGAAGAGACTGATATGGAAGATATTTTCGCAACCTACATCCTGCCGCTGCTGATTATCCTCGGAAAATCAGTGCTGATGCTCGTGGTGATGCTACTGATCATCGCCTACCTGCTTTACGCGGATCGCAAGATCTGGGCGGCAGTTCAGTTGCGCCGTGGCCCGAACGTCGTTGGACCGTTCGGCCTGTTGCAGTCCTTCGCCGACCTTCTGAAGTTCGTGGTCAAGGAACCGATCATTCCGTCCGGCGCCAACAAGGGCATTTTCCTTCTGGCCCCGCTGGTGTCTTCGGTGCTGGCCATGGCGGCCTGGGCGGTCATTCCGGTCAATGAGGGCTGGGCGATTGCCAACGTCAATGTCGGCATTCTCTATGTGCTCGCCATTTCCTCGCTCGAAGTCTACGGCGTCATCATGGCCGGCTGGGCATCGAACTCGAAGTACCCGTTCCTCGGCGCGCTCCGCTCCGCCGCGCAGATGGTGTCCTACGAAGTCTCTATCGGTTTCGTCATCGTCACCGTTCTGCTCACTGTCGGTTCGCTGAACCTCACGGATATCGTCTTGTCGCAGAAGACCGGTCTCGGCACCATGGTCGGCCTGCCCAATACCTTCCTTGACTGGCATTGGCTCGGCCTGTTCCCGATGTTCGTCATTTTCTTCATCTCGGCGCTGGCCGAGACCAACCGCCCGCCTTTTGATCTGGTCGAAGCGGAATCGGAACTCGTTGCCGGTCACATGATCGAGTATTCGTCGACCGCGTTCCTGCTGTTCTTCCTCGGTGAATATGTCGCCATCACCCTGATGTGCGCGTTGACCACGATCCTGTTCCTCGGCGGCTGGCTGCCACCGGTTGACGTCTGGTTCCTGAACTGGGTACCCGGCATCATCTGGTTCATGCTCAAGCTTTTCTTCGTCTTCTTCATGTTCGCCATGGTGAAGGCATTCGTTCCGCGCTACCGCTACGACCAGTTGATGCGTCTGGGCTGGAAGGTGTTCCTGCCGATCTCGCTCTTCATGGTCATCGCCACCGCGGCGTTTCTTAAAATCACCGGCCTGACACCGTAAGGAGAATCAGCATGGCACAACTCGCACAAGCTGCTAAATCGCTCCTGCTGGCGGAGTTCGTCGGCGCCTTCTTCCTGTCGATGCGCCAGTTCTTCGCGCCGAAGGCGACGCTGAACTACCCCTACGAAAAGGGACCGCTCAGCCCGCGCTTCCGCGGAGAACATGCGCTGCGCCGCTATCCCAACGGCGAAGAACGCTGCATTGCCTGCAAGCTCTGCGAAGCGATCTGCCCGGCGCAGGCCATCACCATCGAAGCCGGTCCGCGCCGCAATGACGGAACGCGCCGCACGGTGCGTTATGACATTGACATGGTGAAGTGCATCTATTGCGGCTTCTGCCAGGAAGCCTGCCCGGTGGATGCCATCGTCGAAGGCCCGAATTTCGAGTTCGCCACGGAAACCCGTGAAGAGCTTTATTATGACAAGGACCGGCTGCTCGCCAATGGCGACCGCTGGGAACGCGAGCTGGCACGGAACATCGCAATGGATGCGCCGTACCGGTAACAATTGAGTGGATGGGGCGTCGTCCCGTCCGAGTGCGCGCATGTGTCTTAGGGCAGGGTGCTTCTACCCGCCCGGAACATGCGTTATGAGGCTGCGAATACACGGAATCTCCGTGAATCGCTTTTAAAATGGCAGAACAGTCTGCCGGAATGGAAATCGGGGGAACCCATGCTGACAGGTATTGCGGCGGCGTTTTTTTATCTCTTCGCCTTCATCACCGTCGCCAGTGCGTTCATGGTGATTGCGGCGCGTAATCCCGTGCACTCCGTGCTGTTTCTGATCCTCGCCTTCTTCAACGCGGCGGGGCTCTTCCTGCTGACGGGTGCTGAATTCCTGGCGATGATCCTTCTTGTGGTCTATGTCGGCGCGGTGGCCGTCCTCTTCCTCTTCGTCGTGATGATGCTGGATGTGGATTTTGCCGAAATGAAGCGCGGGGCGCTGCAATATGCGCCCATCGGCGCGCTTGTCGGCATGATCCTTGCGGTGGAACTGATTGTCGTTCTCGGCGGTTCGGTCTTCACGCCAAGTATTGGCCGCGTGGTTGTTCAGCCGACACCCGATATCGCCACGCGCAGCAATACGGCGGCGCTCGGCGACATCCTCTACACGGATTACATCTACTACTTCCAGATTGCCGGTCTCGTGCTTCTGGTCGCCATGATCGGCGCGATTGTGCTGACGCTTCGCCACAAGGAAGGCATCAAGCGCCAGAACATCTCCCAGCAGGTCGGACGCACGCCTGAAACGGCCATCGAGGTCAAGCAGGTCGAAACGGGCAAGGGTATTTGACAGGAGCGCATGATGGTCATCGGTATTGCACATTATCTGACAGTTTCGGCGCTCCTGTTCACGATGGGGATCTTCGGTATCTTCCTCAATCGTAAGAACGTGATCGTCATCCTGATGTCGGTCGAATTGATCCTGCTCGCCGTCAACCTGAACTTCGTGGCGTTCTCCGCTGCACTGGGTGATCTGGTCGGACAGGTTTTTGCATTGTTTGTCCTGACCGTAGCGGCCGCTGAGGCTGCCATCGGTCTGGCTATTCTCGTCGTGTTCTACCGCAATCGTGGATCGATTGCCGTAGAAGACGTCAACATGATGAAAGGTTGACGGGGGCATGCTGTATCTGGCGATTGTCTTCCTTCCGCTGCTCGGCTTTCTGATCGCGGGTCTGTTCGGCTCGTCCATCGGCGCGAAGGCGAGCGAGTATGTCACCACCGGTCTGATGATCGTGGTTGCGGTTCTCTCATGGATCGCATTCACGACCGTGGCGCTCGGCCATGGCGAGGCGTTCAAGGTTCCGGTCATGCACTGGGTCGAGTCCGGCTCGCTGAGCTTCGACTGGGCCCTGCGCATCGATACGCTGACCGCTGTCATGCTGATCGTCGTCAACACGGTGTCGGCGCTCGTCCATACCTATTCGATCGGCTACATGCATCACGATCCGCATCGGCCGCGCTTCTTCGCCTATCTCTCGCTCTTCACCTTCGCCATGCTGATGCTGGTGACTGGCGACAATCTGGTTCAGATGTTCTTCGGCTGGGAAGGCGTGGGTCTTGCCTCGTACCTGCTGATCGGTTTCTGGTTCAAGAAGCCTTCGGCCAATGCCGCGGCGATGAAAGCTTTCATCGTCAACCGCGTCGGCGATTTCGGCTTCCTTCTCGGTATTTTCGCACTGTTCGTGCTGTTCGATACGGTTCAGTTCGACACGCTGTTCCAGTCCGCCGCGCAGTATCTTCCGGCGGAGGGAGCAGGGGACGGCAAGGTTGTCCTGAATTTTCTCGGCTATGCCCTGGGCAAGCAGGAAGCGATCACGGTTGCCTGTCTGCTGCTGTTCATGGGCGCGATGGGCAAGTCCGCGCAGTTCCTGCTGCACACCTGGCTGCCTGACGCCATGGAGGGCCCGACACCGGTGTCCGCGCTGATCCATGCGGCAACGATGGTGACCGCAGGCGTGTTCATGGTTGCGCGCCTGTCGCCGATCTTCGAACTGTCGCACACGGCCTTGATCGTTGTGACGCTTGTCGGCGCGACGACGGCCTTCTTTGCCGCCACGGTCGGCCTGGTGCAGAACGACATCAAGCGCGTCATCGCCTATTCCACCTGCTCGCAGCTCGGCTACATGTTCGTGGCGCTTGGTCTGGGTGCCTATGGCGCGGCGATTTTCCACCTGTTCACGCACGCCTTCTTCAAGGCCCTGCTGTTCCTTGGCGCCGGTTCCGTTATTCACGCGGTTTCCGACGAGCAGGACATGCGTCACATGGGCGGCCTGCGCAAGCTGATCCCGCAAACCTACTGGATGATGGTCATCGGCACCGTCGCGCTGACCGGCCTCGGTATCCCCGGCACGTCGATCGGCACCGCCGGCTTCTTCTCCAAGGATGCGATCATCGAGTCGGCCTATGCGTCGACCAGCCCGGCGGCAGGCTATGCCTTCATCCTCTTGGTTATCGCAGCGCTGTTCACCAGCTTCTATTCATGGCGCCTGATTTTCATGACGTTCCATGGCAAGCCGCGCGCGTCGCACGACGTCATGCATCACGTGCATGAATCGCCCTATGTCATGCTGGTGCCGCTGTTCATCCTGGCCATCGGCGCGCTGTTTGCCGGTGTCATCTTCCGCGAATACTTCTTCGGCCACGAATATGCCGAGTTCTGGAAGGGTGCACTGTTCACCGGCAAGGAAAACGAGATTCTGGAGTTGCACCACCATGTGCCTGCTCTGGTTGCTGCCTCGCCGTTCCTTGCGATGCTCGCAGGCTTCATCCTGTCCTGGTACTTCTACATCCGCTCGCCGCAGACACCCGTCCGGCTGGCCGAGCAGCACCGCGGCCTGTACCAGTTCCTGCTCAACAAGTGGTATTTTGACGAACTCTACGACTTCCTGTTCGTGCGTCCGGCCAAGGCCCTTGGCAGGTTCCTGTGGAAGAAGGGCGATGGTTGGCTGATCGACGGCCATGGTCCGGATGGTATCTCGGCCCGCGTCGTGGATGTCACCAACCGCGTGGTGCGCCTGCAGACCGGTTACCTCTATCATTATGCGTTCGCGATGCTCATTGGGGTCGCCGCACTCGTCACGTGGATGATGCTCGGGAGCAACTTCTGATGACCGACTGGCCAATTCTATCGACTGTTACCTTCCTGCCATTGGTCGGTGCATTCCTGATCCTTCTGATCCGGGATGACAGTGAATCCGCGCGGCGCAATATCCGCAACGTGGCGCTGTGGACGACGGTCATCACATTCCTGCTTTCCCTGCCGATCTGGTATTATTTCGACAAGGGTCATGCCGGCTTCCAGTTCGTGGAAAAGGCAGCCTGGCTCGACTCCGGGATTTCCTATCACATGGGCGTGGACGGCATTTCGATGCTGTTCGTCATCCTGACGACATTCCTGATGCCGCTGTGCATCCTGGCCAGCTGGGAAGCCATACAGAGCCGGGTCAAGGAATACATGATTGCCTTCCTCGTGCTGGAAACGCTGATGATCGGTGTGTTCTGCGCGCTGGATATCGTGCTGTTCTACGTGTTCTTCGAAGCCGTGCTGGTGCCGATGTTCATCATCATCGGCGTGTGGGGCGGCAAGCGCCGCGTCTATGCCAGCTTCAAGTTCTTCCTCTACACGCTGCTCGGCTCCGTGCTGATGCTGCTGGCCATCATGGCCATGTACTGGCAGGCTGGCACGACCGATATCCCGACTCTGCTGGCCTATCCGTTCCCGGCCTCCATGCAGACATGGCTGTGGCTGGCCTTCTTCGCGTCCTTCGCCGTGAAGATGCCGATGTGGCCGGTGCACACCTGGCTGCCGGATGCGCACGTGGAAGCACCGACGGCGGCGTCAGCCATTCTGGCCGGCATCCTGTTGAAGCTCGGCGGCTACGGCTTCCTGCGCTTCTCCCTGCCGATGTTCCCGATCGCGTCCGCCGACTTCGCGCCGCTGATCTACACGCTTTCGGTTGTCGCCATCGTCTACACCTCGCTGGTGGCGCTGATGCAGGAAGACATCAAGAAGCTGATCGCCTACTCCTCGGTTGCGCACATGGGCTATGTGACCATGGGTATCTTCGCCGCCAACGAGCAGGGCATCCAGGGCGCATTGTTCCAGATGCTGTCGCACGGTCTGGTTTCGGCCGCACTATTCCTCTGCGTCGGTGTTGTCTATGACCGCACCCATACCCGCGACATCTCCGCCTATGGCGGCCTCGTCAACAACATGCCGAAATATGCGGTGGTTTTCCTGGTCCTGACCATGGCCAATGTCGGCCTGCCGGGCACCTCGGGCTTCATCGGTGAATTCCTCACGCTGCTTGGCGTCTTCCGCGTCAACACCTGGGTTGCGCTGTTTGCAACATCAGGCGTGATTTTCTCGGCGGCCTATGCGCTGTGGCTCTATCGCCGCGTCGTGTTCGGCTCGCTGGACAAGGAAAGCCTGAAGTCGCTTCTGGATATGTCGCCACGCGAAAAGCTGGTGGTCTATCCGCTGGTGATCCTCACCATCTTCTACGGTGTTTATCCGATGCCTGTCTTCGATGCGACGGCAAGCTCGGTGCACGCCCTTATCAATCAATACAATAACGCGCTGTCCGCAGCCGCCACACTGGCGCTGAAATAGCAGGAAGAGGCCAAGGCCGATGCAGACCGACATGATTGCCAACCTGACGCTTATGGCTCCCGAACTGCTCATCGCAGTGGGCGCATTGGCTCTACTGATGATCGGGGCCTTCTCCGGTGAACGGGCGAATTCCCTGGTCAACGGACTGGCGGTTGCCGTGCTGCTTGCAGCATTGGCAATCCTCGTTCTCTTCCCGCACGATGGTCACGTCTTCGGCCGTGCCTTCGTTTCGGATCCGTTCGCGCGCTTCATGAAAGTGCTGACACTGGTCGGCTCGATCGTTGCGCTCGTCATGTCGGTTGGCTTCGCCAAGGCGGAGAAGTTCGACAAGTTCGAGTTCCCGATCCTCATCCTGCTGTCGACCCTCGGCATGCTCCTGATGATTTCGGCCAATGACACCCTGTCGCTCTATCTCGGCCTCGAACTGCAGTCCCTGGCGCTCTATGTCATTGCTGCAATCAACCGCGACAGTGCCCGCTCGACCGAAGCCGGCCTGAAGTATTTCGTTCTCGGCGCATTGTCGTCGGGCATGCTGCTTTACGGCATTTCGCTCGTCTACGGCTTTACCGGCCATACCGGCTTTGCGGGCATCGCCCAGGCGCTGGCAGGCGGCGAGCGTCAGCTTGGCGTCGTGTTCGGCCTGGTGTTCATCTTTGCCGGTCTCGCCTTCAAGATTTCCGCCGTGCCGTTCCACATGTGGACGCCGGATGTCTACGAAGGTGCGCCGACGCCGGTGACCGCCTTCTTCGCCAGTGCGCCGAAGATGGCCGCCATGGCGCTTCTGACACGCGTTGCCGTCGAGACCTTCCAGCCGATCACCCATGACTGGCAGCAGATCATCGTCTTCATCGCCATTGCGTCGATGGTCCTGGGTGCATTCGCAGCCATCGGCCAGCGCAACATCAAGCGCCTGATGGCCTATTCGTCGATCAGCCACATGGGCTATGCGCTTGTCGGCCTTGCCGCCGGTACGCAGGTCGGTGTGCGCGGCGTGGCGATCTACATGCTGATCTACCTGATCACGACGCTCGGCGTGTTTGCCTTCATCCTGGCCATGCGCCGCAAGCACGGCAATGTCGAACTGATCGAAGATCTGGCCGGCCTGTCCCGCACCAATCCGATCATGGCGACGATCTTCACCATCCTCATGTTCTCGCTGGCCGGTATTCCGCCGCTCGCCGGGTTCTGGGGCAAGTGGTACACCTTCCTTGCCGCGATGCAGGCCAATCTCTATGCGCTGGCCATCATCGGTATCGTGGCTTCGGTCGTGGGTGCGTTCTACTATCTGCGCATCATCAAGATCATGTGGTTCGATGAACCGGCTGGCGAGTTCGTGCCGGTTGCCGGTGAACTGCGCCTGGTCCTCGGTGTCTCGGGCCTGCTGACGCTGCTTTATGTACTGATCGGCGGACCGGTCAGCACCTATGCGGAAGCTGCCGCGAAAACGTTCTTCTGAGGCCGGGAACCCTGATCAATGGGATTCTCGCTCTCGCCGCTGGCGCAGAAAAACGGCTTCCGGATGGAGGCCTTCGATACGGTCGGCTCGACCAATGCGGTCGCGCTGGAGCGCGCGCAGGCTGGTGATCCCGGACGGCTGTGGATCGTTTCGAAGAAACAGGAAAGCGGGCGCGGGCGCCGCGGCCGCGCCTGGGCCACATCCCACGGCAATCTGGCGGCCTCCCTGCTGCTCACCGGCAATTTCGAGTTGAAGACGGCGGCAACCCTCGGCTTTGTCGCCGGGCTTTCCCTGGCGGACGCGCTTGACGCCGTCTGCCCGCAAGGCGCGGTTTCGGTCGGCGTCGATGGTATCGGTGCCAGCAGGTCGGATTTGCGTGTCGAGCTGAAGTGGCCGAACGATCTTCTGGCCAACAAGGCCAAGCTTGCCGGCATTCTCCTGGAATCGACGCATCTGCCGGACGGGCGGTTTGCCGTCGTCGTCGGCATCGGCGTCAATGTGGTTGCTTACCCCGAGGACGTGCCTTATCCAGCGACATCGCTGAAGCAGCTTGGTGCGGCCTGCGATGCGGAAACGCTGTTTCTGGCGCTGTCCGATGCCTGGCAGGAAAACAGCCGCATCTGGAACGAGGGGCGCGGGCTTGCCGACATTCGCAAGCGCTGGCTCAAGCGCGCGGCAGGAATTGGCAGTGAAGTTGCCGTGCGGGTCGACGGCTCGGTGCTGCGTGGTATATTCGAAACAATTGACGAAGACTGCCGTTTCGTCATACGCGATAATGATGGGGAACGGGTGAAGATTGCTGCCGGCGATGTTCATTTCGGAGCAGTTGCATCGGCAAGTGCCGGATAGCCGGTTGTAAGGAGTATAAATGGCAAATTCCGATCAGGCAGAGCTCGTGTTCCTGCCTTTGGGCGGCGTTGGTGAAATCGGGATGAATCTGGCCATGTATGGCTATGGCCCCGCACACAAGCGCGAATGGGTGGTCGTCGACATGGGCGTCACCTTCGCCGGACCGGATCTTCCAGGCGCTGATCTCGTTCTTCCCGATATCCGTTTTCTGCAGGCCGAGCGGCACAATCTCAAGGGGATTGTGATCACCCATGCCCACGAGGACCATTACGGTGCCTTGCTCGACCTTTGGCCGCTGTTGAATGTGCCGGTCTATGCGACGCCATTCACCGCCGGGTTGCTGGAAGCCAAGCGCCAGTCGGAGCCGGGTGCGCCGGATATTCCCGTCACCATTTACCGCGCCGGCGAAAAGTTCAATGTCGGCCCCTTCGAGTTCGAAGCGCTTGCCGTGACCCACTCGATCCCGGAACCCGTCTCGCTGGCGATCAGGACGCCGTTGGGCATCGTCGTTCACACCGGCGACTGGAAGATGGACCCGGAGCCGTCGCTTGGACCGCTGATCGATGAGGCCGGATTCCGTGCCCTCGGTGATGAAGGCGTGCTGGCGATGATGTGCGACTCCACCAATGCCTTGCGTGACGGGGAATCGCCCTCCGAGCGGGAGGTCGGCGACAGTCTGCGCGACATCATCGAAAATGCCCGCGGTCGCGTGGCCATCACCACCTTTTCGTCCAATGTCGGACGTATCCGTTCCATCGCTATCGCCGCCCGCGATGCCGGGCGCCAGGTGCTGGTGCTCGGCCGCTCGATGAAGCGGATGATCGATGTGGCCAGTGAACTGGGTTATCTCGACGGCATTCCGGAATTTCTCTCCGAAGAGGATTACGGTTTCATCCCGCGCGAGAATATCGTCATCATTCTCACCGGCAGTCAGGGCGAATCCCGCGCGGCGCTGGCCAAGCTTGCCCGCGATGAAATGCGCAATGTGGCGCTGTCAGCCGGCGATACTGTCATTTATTCCTCGCGCACCATTCCCGGCAATGAAAAGCCGATCATCGAGACAAAAAACCTTTTGATCGAGCAGGGTATCCACATCATCTCCGACGATGATCAGCTGGTGCACGTCTCGGGCCATCCACGCCGCAATGAGCTGAAGCGCATGTATGAATGGGTGCGTCCGCGCATTCTCGTGCCTGTGCATGGCGAAGCCGCGCATCTCGTGGCGCAGGGCTCGCTTGCGGCCATGGCCGGCATTCCCGAGGTGCCGCAGGTGCGCAATGGCGACATTCTGCGTCTGGCGCCGGGCAGGGCGGAGATCATTGATCAGGCGCCGTTTGGCCGCGTCATGAAGGACGGCAAGCTCATCGGCGACGAGGAAGAGGTCGGCGTTGTCGACCGGCGCAAGCTGTCCTATGTCGGCCACGTCGCGGTATCGATGCTGCTCGATACGAAGTACAATATCATCGAGGACCCGGAAATCGTGCCGGTCGGCCTGCCGGAGAACGATCGGGAAGGCGAACTGCTTGAAGACCTGCTGTACGATGCGGCCGTTGGTGCGGTGCAGAGTATCCCGCGTGAAAAGCGCAAGGATTTGGCGATGGTCCGCGAGGCGGTGCGCCGCGCCGTCCGTGCCGCTGCCAACGAGGCCTGGGGCAAGAAGCCGATCGTCACCGTGTTCGTAACCCGCACGTGAGGTCAAGGATGCTTGGTCGTCTGAATCATGTCGCCATCGCTGTACCGGATCTTGCGGCAGCGTCTGCGGTCTATCGCGATACGCTCGGTGCGACACTCACCGAGCCGCAGGTTCTGCCGGAGCATGGCGTGACCGTCGTTTTCATCGATGTCGGCAACACCAAGATCGAGCTTCTCGAACCCTTGAATGCGGATTCGCCCATCGCGGCGTTCCTGGCAAAGAACCCGTCCGGCGGCATGCATCACGTCTGCTACGAAGTGGCCGATATTCTGGCGGCACGAAATCAGCTAAAACAGCAGGGCGCCCGTATCCTGGGCGATGGCGAACCGAAAATCGGCGCCCACGGCAAACCGGTGCTGTTCCTTCACCCGAAGGATTTTAACGGGACGCTGATCGAACTGGAGCAAGTCTGACATGCCCATCGCAACTGGAATGGCGATCTATTTCATCTTCTGGTGGCTGACGCTGTTCACCGTGCTGCCGTTTGGCCTGCGCACCCAGGCCGATGAGGATGATGTCACGCTGGGCACGACCGCCAGTGCGCCGCACAAGCACCGGATGGGACGGGTGTTCCTGATCACCACAGCGATTTCAGCCGTGGTTTTTATCCTCTTCTACATCGTCAACCAGAAGCTTGGTTTCGGCGTCGAGAGCATTCCGGTTTTCTTCCCGCAACTGCATTAGGACTGTGGTCTGAGCCGGCATCCGAACCGTGGTGCATTGTGCGTGGTTCGACAAGCTCACCATGAGGGAGAGTGAGGATTGCAGGGAGCATAATTCTGCAATCTCCGTGCTTGGCATTGCAGCCAAACCACCTCCCTCATGGTGAGCTTGTCGAACCACGCATGACAAGCGTGCAATCGTCAAAAACCGCTTGTCCGCCGATAGTGCGACGATCTCTTGCCAAGGCAGCCCTGACAGATGCCGAAAATACTGCCCATGCATGCCGCCAGCCGCACCAGCGCTTCGCCGCGCGTGAACGGCGCCGCAGCCGCGTAGCTGCACAGTTTGAACACCCGGATCGCCAGCGAGCCGGGGATGCGCAGCAAGGTCAGCGCGCGTTGCTGGTCGAGCTTCCGGCAGGTTTCAACCGAACTGCTGTCCCGGTCACGGCGGAAATGGTAGCCGAGGGTCAGCCGGTCCATCGGCACGGTTTCGTAGGCAATGGCATGCGGCGTCCAGCCGGTCCTGGCGCCGAGTTTTTTGGCTTCCCTGTACAGGCGCCAGTCTTCCCCGCCGGCCAGATCAAGCGTGTCGTCGAAACGCAGGCCCGTCCGGTCAAAGAAACTCAGCCTGCCCATCCAGCTGCCGGTTGCCAGCAGAATCCTGTGCGCTTCGTTGCGCTGGCACCGCCGCCGGGCCTTGCGTTCGCTGTCCATGCCCCTGCGGTTGAGACCGGCCCAGACCAGTTGCGCGGAAAACGGCGCGTCGGCGGAAATCGGCGCGGCGCGCACGGGGGAGCCGACGATATCGAGCGTCGAGGCATCCAGTTCCGCCAGCAGTTCAATCAGCCAGTCGGGTTCCACCCGTTCATCATCATCGGCAAATGTCATGAGATCGTGATTGCCGGCCAGGGCGCATGCCAGCGCATGGTTGCGGGCGCGGGCAATGCCGAGACGCGGTTCCACCTCGTACTGGACCGTCCATTGCGGCACGAGCGCCCGGAAATGCGCGATGACATCGTGCAGCGTTGCCTTCTCATTGTTCTCGACGATGAGAAAATGGAGGTTGACACCATGGGGCACGCCCATGGTGGCATAGGACTGCAACAAGTTCTGCAGCATGAGCGGACGATTACGTGTAATCGTGCTTATGCATATGCTGCGCTTGCCGGGCTCAGCCGCGCCGCGTGTGTAAATTCCCATGGTTCGTCCCCGAACATTGTAACGTCGCTGATGTGCCAATCCCCGCGCCTGGCACACCGATCCTGCGACGCCGATTTAACAGGCGAAGATGAGCTGAACATTGCGACATTGGTCTAAGATCGCGCTGCGGGGATGAGACGACATCGCGCGAATCGACACCGGCATCATCGTGCCGTTGCGGATCTTCCGGATGGTGGGGGTGAAGGGAAATATCCCATCAGGTGTGAAGGCTGGTCGGGGTGAAGCGCGTCTGCCTGTCGCCCAAGTAGTTGCAAAATAGAACTGAAGCAACGTGATCGAGGCGCGGCAGTCTGCGCAACCACCTTTAAGTTTATTTGATAAGTGCTTGTATTGCCGCAACAAGACAAAAAAAATGCAAGGCTTTCGCCTTGCATTGTTAGATCGCGTCTGACCCTATTCCATTTGCATGGTGGCTGCGTATTACCGCGCCAAAGGTCACATCCTCCCAAGACTTTGACCGCGCTGGAAAGCAGAATTATTCTTACTTTCTCATTATGATTAAAAAAATAGCGGACTGCCTTCGAAATGTCACGAAAAATATTCGGTACAGTCATTTTTTGCTTACAAATCTGGCAGCGTAACAAAACTGTCACAAATCTGAGATGTCTCATTTGGCGTTGGCGGGTTCCCAACCCGCTGTTAAGCCGCTAAGAAACATTGCTGCGTCGCGGATTAATCCGGGTTTTGGGCGGGACGCGGCAACACATTTGGCGGCGTATGAGTCTTTCCGGAAATCGGCAACGATTTTTGGGTAATACGCTAACTTTGCACTTGGTTTTGCCTGATTCTTCAAGCATTCAGGCTGTGTTTCAATTTGGTGATCTCAATGCGGCTTTCCCGTTATTTCCTGCCTATCCTGAAAGAAAATCCCAAAGAGGCGGAAATCGTCTCGCACCGGCTGATGCTGCGTGCCGGCCTGATCCGTCAGGAGTCGGCCGGCATCTATGCCTGGCTGCCGGCAGGCCTGCGCATCCTCAACAAGGTGTCCAACATCATCCGCGAGGAACAGAATCGGTCCGGCGCCATCGAGCTGCTGATGCCGACGATCCAGTCCGCCGATCTGTGGCGCGAAAGCGGCCGTTATGATGCCTATGGCGACGAGATGCTGCGCATCAAGGATCGCGGTGACCGCGAGATGCTGTTTGGCCCGACCAACGAGGAAATGATCACCGAGATTTTCCGGGCTTATGTGAAGTCGTACAAGGACTTGCCGCTCAATCTTTATCACATCCAGTGGAAGTTCCGCGACGAGCGCCGCCCGCGTTTCGGCGTCATGCGCTCGCGTGAATTCCTGATGAAGGATGCCTACAGCTTCGATATCGATTTCGAAGGCGCCAAGGCCGCCTACAACCGCATGTTCGTGGCTTATCTCCGCACCTTCTCGCGCCTCGGCATCAAGGTCATCCCCATGCGTGCCGATACCGGCCCCATCGGCGGCGACCTCAGCCACGAATTCATCATCCTGGCCGAAACCGGCGAGAGCCAGGTCTATTGCGACCGTGCCTATCTCGACCTGCCGGTTCCCGGTGCCGATACCAATTTCGATGACAATGCGCAGGTCGCCGATATCGTGACGAAATGGACGACGCCCTATGCGGCGACGGATGAAATGCACGACGAAGCCGCCTGGGACAAGGTCGGTGCATCCGAACAGCTTGCCGCACGCGGCATCGAGGTCGGCCACATCTTCCATTTCGGCACCAAATATTCCGAACCGATGGGCGCCAAGGTCACCGGTCCCGATGGCAAGGAACACATGGTTTCCATGGGCTCCTACGGCATCGGCCCCTCGCGTGTCATCGCCGCGATCATCGAGGCATCCCATGACGAGAACGGCATCATCTGGCCGAAGGCCGTTGCGCCGTTCGGCGCGGGCATCGTCAACATGAAGCCGGGCGACGAGGCGTGCGACGCGGCATCCGCCAAGGTCTACGAGGCCTTGACGAATGCCGGTCTCGAGCCGCTGCTGGACGATACGGATGATCGTCCCGGTGCGAAATTCGCCAAGATGGACCTGATCGGCCTGCCGACGCAGGTGATCATCGGGCCGCGCGGTGTTGCCGCGGGCGAAGTCGAGATCAAGGATCGCGCGACGGGTGAACGGGAAACCCTGAGCATTGAAGCTGCAATCAACAAGCTTGCAGGCCCCGCTGACTTTCAGGCTGGAACTCTATGACAGAATCGGCCGTCACTGCTGTACAACAGGGTCCCAAGCCGTTCTCTGCCTATGAACGGATGATCGCATGGCGCTATCTGCGCGCCCGGCGCAAGGAAACGTTTATTTCGGTGATCGCCGGTTTCTCCTTTACCGGCATCATGCTCGGCGTGGCGACGCTCATTATCGTCATGGCCGTCATGAACGGTTTTCGCAGCGAATTGCTGACGCGCATTCTCGGCATCAACGGCCATGTCATCATGCAGCCCATGGACCGGCCGCTGGATGACTATGACAATGTGATCAAGCGGATCGATGCGGTTCCCGGTGTTTCCTTCGCCATTCCCGTCGTGGAAGGCCAGGTGCTCGGCCAGGGCAATGTCGGGCAGGGCACCGGCACGCTCGTGCGGGGTCTGCGCGAAGAGGATATCAACAAGCTCCAGCTCGTCGCCAAGAACGTCAAGCAGGGCACCTTCGCCAATTTCGACAAGGCGGGTGGCGTGGCCATCGGCACGCGCATGGCGGAAAATCTGGGGCTCGGCATCGGCGACAAGCTGACATTGATGTCGCTGGACGGCGATGTGACGCCGCTCGGGGTTTCGCCGCGGGTAAAATCCTATCCCGTCGTCGCCATTTTCCAGATCGGCATGTCCGAATACGACGCCTCGATCGCGCTCATGCCGCTGGATGAAGCGCAGCTCTATTTCAACCAGGAGGGCAAGGTCCAGTCCATCGAGATCTTTGCCAACAATCCCGACAATGTCGACGCGCTGAAAAAGCCCATCGAGGATGCGGCGCAGCGTCCGCTGATGCTCACCGACTGGCGCCAGCGCAACGTCACCTTCTTCTCCGCCCTGCAGGTGGAGCGCAACGTCATGTTCATGATCCTGACGCTGATCGTTCTCGTGGCGGCCCTGAACATCATTTCCGGCCTGATCATGCTGGTGAAGGACAAGGGACGCGATATCGCCATCCTGCGAACGATGGGCGCGACGCGCAACTCGGTCATGCGCATCTTCCTGATGACGGGCGCGGCGATCGGCGTGACCGGTACGATTGCCGGCGTGGCCCTGGGTGTCCTCGTCTGCCTCAACGTCGAGCGCATCCGGCAATTCTTCTCCTGGTTGTCTGGTACGACCCTGTTCAATCCGGAGCTTTATTTCCTGAGCACCTTGCCCGCCAAGATGGATTTCAATGAAACCTTCACGGTTATCCTGATGGCGCTTGTCCTGTCGTTTCTGGCAACGCTTTTCCCCGCATGGCGCGCGGCCAAGCTCGATCCCGTTGAAGCCTTGAGGTACGAATAATGTCAGCCGGGCCCATTCTTCAGCTGACCAGCGTCGGCCGCCGGTACAATGAGATCGACCGGGAGCTGGTTATTCTGGACGATGCCAATTTCTCCCTCGGCAGGGGCGAGATGGTCGCGCTTGTCGCGCCGTCGGGCGCCGGCAAGTCAACGCTTCTGCACACGGCGGGTCTCCTGGAGCGGCCTGACAATGGCGATGTGATTCTGGACGGCCGCGCCTGCGGTTCGCTGTCCGATGAAGAGCGCACCGCCATCCGCCGCAACGACATCGGTTTCGTCTATCAATTCCACCATCTCCTGCCGGAATTTTCCGCGCTGGAGAACGTGATGATGCCGCAGATGATCCGCGGCATGAAACCGCGCGTTGCCTCCGAACGCGCACAGCAGCTGCTTGATTACATGAAGGTGGGGGCACGCGCCTCGCACCGGCCGTCGGAACTGTCCGGCGGCGAGCAGCAGCGCGTTGCCATCGCCCGCGCGGTGGCCAATGCGCCGCTTGTGCTGCTTGCCGATGAGCCCACCGGCAATCTCGATCCGGTGACGTCCTCCTATGTGTTCGAGGCGCTGGAAGCCCTGGTGCGCCAGTCCGGCCTGTCGGCGATGATCGCCACGCACAATCACGAACTGGCCCGCCGCATGGATCGCCGCGTCACGCTCAAGGACGGCAAGATCACTACGGTCTCCTGATCCGTTCACACCATGGAAAGTAAACGGGCGCGGAAAAATCCGCGCCCGTTTGCGTTTGGCGGCACCCGCTCGCCGGTCCGCGTTTTACCCTCTGTTAAGAAATCGACAACCATAGCGCCAATGGCAGCTTTGGCACGCTTGACTTTGGAACAAAAATAGAACAAAACATATACATAGAGCAAACGAAGAAGGGTTTTACCGATGAGCGAACTTTTCCAGGACGTCATGTCATTCGTTACAGTCAGTCTGTTTATTGCAACATTCGCCATGTGGGTCAGCGTTATCTGAAAGAACCGGCGGGGCCGGGATGACTAGGTTTTCCCTGGTTCCTGGCCCGCGGGCGTCGCCCATCATCATGTCTGGTTCCACATGCGGACAACCGGTTCGGTCAGGTCGTGCTCATAGCCGAGGACGCTGATGCTGGTGGTATCCAGAACGAAAAGCGCGCCGCCTTCGGGCGGCAAGCCAAGCCAGCGGGCCGTAAGCACCCGCAGGAAATGCGAACTCGAGAAGATGAGAATCCTGTCATTCGCCGCGCGGATGGCATGGATGATCCGGTCGGCGCGCGCACCGACATCGGCTGCGGATTCGCCGCCGGGGCAGCTGTCGCGAAAAAGCTGCCAGCCGGGGCGCTCCGCCAGGATCGCCTTGGTGGTGATGCCCTCATAGGTGCCGTAATCCCATTCCGCCAGATCGTCCTTGATGATGCTGGCGTCGCCGAATCCGGCGAGGGCACAGGTTTTCGATGCGCGCTGGGAAGGGCTCGACCATACGGCGGAAAAGGCAAGGCCCTGCAGGCGGCCTGCCAGGGTGCGGGCTGCCGCTTCGCCAGCTGCCGTCAGCGGCATGTCGGTTCGCCCGGTGTGCTGGCCGGACAGGCTCCATTCCGTCTGCCCGTGTCGCACCAGATAGATTTCGGGATATGCATTGCTCATTCACGGGCCTTTCGCTGGCACATCACAGGTTGTTCACAGTCGCACGATCCGGCGGTCAAAGTATAGGTGGACACCCCCTGACCATTGTTCGAGAATGCGCGGGTGGTGAATCAGCGCGTTCGCCGGAATTTTCTGGAGATGGATACAGTGGCAGACGGACAGGGCAGACCCGGCGAAGGCAGTGCGGAAAAGCAGGCGCTTCGTTTCGTCCATCTGCGGGTGCATTCCGCCTATTCCCTGCTGGAAGGCGCGCTGCAGGTCGCCAAGGTCATCGATCTCGCCACGTCCAACAAAAGCCCGGCCATCGCCATCACCGACACCAACAATCTGTTCGGGGCGCTCGAATTTGCCCAGAAGGGTTCGAAGTCCGGCTTGCAGCCGATCATCGGCTGCCAGCTCGACATCGCCTTTCACGACCAGGCGGAGGAAAGCCGCAGCGCCAACCGGCGCGAAGCGCTCGGGCTTGCGCCGCTCGTGCTGCTGGCGGCGACGGAAACGGGCTATGCCAATCTCGTCCGGCTTGTCAGCCGCGCCTATCTGGAAACGCCCGCCGGCGATCCCGTCCATGTTGCCGCGTCCTGGCTGCCGGGTCTTACCGACGGTATCATCGTTCTTTCCGGCGGTCCCGAGGGGCCGATCGCCAAGGCGATCAAGGACGACCGCATCGACCGCGCCCGCCAGCGGCTCATCCATCTGCGCTCGCTCTACGGCGACCGGCTCTATGTCGAGCTGCAGCGTCATCGCGGCTATGACCGCGCCCTCGAAGCGACCCATATCGCGCTTGCCTATGAGCTGGAACTGCCTCTGGTTGCCACCAATGACGTGTTCTTCTCCAAGAGCGCCGACTATGAGGCGCATGATGCGCTGCTGGCCATTGCGGCGGGTTCACTGCTGTCCATCGACGATCGCCGCCGCCTGACGCCGGACCATTATCTCAAGACCGAAGACGAGATGGTGGCGCTGTTCGCCGATCTGCCCGAGGCGCTGGAAAATACCGTCGAGATCGCGCTGCGCTGTTCCTATTATCCGAAGAACCGCGCGCCGATTCTGCCGCGCTTTACCGGCGAAAGCGACGATCCTGAAGCGGCCCTGCAGGAGGAAGCCGACGAACTGGCCCGGCAGGCGCGGGAAGGCCTGGCAAGCCGCATTGCGACGCTCGGCATGGCCGATGGTCATACGGCGCAGGAATATGCCGACCGGCTGGAATATGAGATTTCCATCATCACCCGGATGAAATATCCGGGTTACTTCCTCATCGTTTCCGACTTTATCAAATGGGCGAAAGCCCATGATATTCCTGTCGGTCCCGGCCGCGGCTCCGGTGCGGGTTCGCTCGTTGCCTATGCACTGACGATCACCGACGTCGATCCGCTGCGCTTCTCCCTGCTGTTCGAACGCTTCCTCAATCCCGACCGCGTCTCGATGCCCGACTTTGACATCGACTTCTGTCAGGAGCGGCGCGACGAGGTCATCCGCTATGTTCAGGCCAAGTATGGCCGCGATCAGGTGGCGCAGATCATCACCTTCGGAACGCTGCAGGCGCGCGCCGTGCTGCGCGACGTCGGCCGCGTGCTCGAAATGCCCTATGGGCAGGTGGACCGCCTGACCAAGATGGTTCCGGCCAACCCGGCCAATCCGGTGACGCTGGCAAAGGCCATCGAGGATGAGCCGCGCCTGCGCGAAGAGCGCGACAAGGAGCCGGTTGTCGAGCGCCTTCTGGACATTGCGCTGAAGCTGGAAGGGCTGTACCGCCACGCCTCGACCCACGCCGCCGGTATCGTCATCGGCGACCGTCCGCTGTCGGAACTTGTGCCAATGTACCGCGATCCGCGCTCGGACATGCCGGTTACGCAGTTCAACATGAAGATGGTGGAAGAGGCCGGGCTGGTCAAATTCGACTTTCTCGGCCTGAAAACCCTGACGGTGCTGCAGACTGCGGTCAATCTGGTCAAGCGGCGCGGCATCACCGTGGATTTGTCCAATCTGCCGCTCGATGACAAGCTCAGCTATGAAATGCTGTCGCGCGGCGAGACGGTCGGCGTGTTCCAGGTGGAAAGCACCGGCATGCGCAAGGCGCTGATCGGCATGAAGCCTGATCGGATCGAGGACATCATCGCGCTTGTGGCGCTGTACCGTCCGGGTCCGATGGAAAACATCCCGACCTACAACGCGCGCAAGAATGGCGATGAGGAGATGGCGTCGATCCATCCCAAGATCGACCATCTCGTCAAGGAAACCCAGGGCGTCATCATCTACCAGGAACAGGTGATGCAGATCGCGCAGGAAATGTCCGGCTATACGCTGGGCGAAGCCGATCTGCTGCGCCGCGCCATGGGCAAGAAGATCCGCTCCGAGATGGACATGCAGCGCGTCCGTTTCGTTGACGGCGCGGTGGAACGCGGCGTGACCAAGCCGCAGGCCAACTTCATTTTCGACCTCTTGGCAAAGTTCGCCGACTACGGCTTCAACAAGTCGCACGCCGCCGCCTATGCCATCGTGTCGTTCCAGACCGCCTATATGAAGGCGCATTATCCCGTCGAGTTCCTCGCTTCGTCGATGACCTACGACATGGCGAACACCGACAAGCTCAACGATTTCCGCCGCGAGGCACTGCGGCTGGGCATCGAGGTGGTCACCCCTTCGGTCAACACGTCGTTCCGCCTGTTTGAAGTGGGCGACAACCGTATTTTCTATTCGCTCGCCGCCATCAAGGGCGTGGGCGAGGCGGCGGTCGACCATATTGTCGAGAAGCGCGGCGACGCGCCCTATGCCAGCCTTGAGGATTTCTGCGAACGCATCGATCCGCGCGTCGTCAACCGGCGCGTCTTCGAAAGCCTGATCAATGCCGGGGCGTTCGACTGCTTCGGGCGTGAACGCCCGGCGCTCATAGCCGGTCTCGACCGCATCATCGGCCATGCGCAGCGCACGCAGGAAGACAGTGTCAGCGGGCAGGCGGATATTTTTGGCGGCATGGCCGCAGGGGGCTCGCAAGGGCTGCAGCTGCCCAATGCGGCGCCATGGCTGTCGGCGGAAAAACTGCGGCGCGAATTCGAAGCGGCGGGTTTTTACCTCTCCGCCCATCCGCTCGACGAATACCGGCCGATCCTGGAAAAGATGCGGGTGCAGAGCTGGGCCGAATTTTCCGCTGCGGTCAAGCGCGGCGCCAATGCCGGACGGCTTGCCGGAACCATCACCGCCAAGCAGGAACGCAAGACCAAGACCGGCAACAAGATGGGCATCATCCAGTTTTCCGATGCATCGGGTCAGTTCGAGGCCGTGCTTTTCTCCGAGGCGCTGGCGCAGTACCGCGATCTCCTGGAGCCGGGACGCTCCGTCGTGGTGACGGTCGGCGCCGAAGACCGGCCGGAGGGCATCAGCCTGCGCATCCAGACGGCGCAGTCGCTCGAGGATGAAGCCACGCGCATGCAGAAGGCCTTGCGCCTCTATATGCGCTCCAGCGAGCCGCTGAGCGCCATCACGCCCTATCTCGCCCCGCAGAATGACGGCCAGATCGTCTCGCTCATCCTGATCAAGGAGAATGGCGCCAGCGAAGTGGAGATCGAACTGCCCAACCGCTACCGCGTCGGCCCGCAGGTCGCCAGCGCCATGAAGGCCATTCCCGGCGTCGTCGATGTGGAGATGGTTTAGGTCACACCGTACTGAGGCACGTTGGACTGCACTGATCGATCCCTCCCAAACCGCAAGATCGGTCGAGCGTCGTATATCCGCGAGGGGCTAGCTGGTGCCGCCACGGAGGAACAGGCGATGAAGGCGGCACTTGAAAACTACCATGCCCGGATGCAACGGGTGCTGGATCACATCGAACAGCATCTTGACGATGATCTGGGCCTGGAAGCGCTGAGCGGCGTCGCGGCGTTCTCGAAATACCATTTCCACCGGCAGTTCATGTCGACCTTCGGGTTATCAGTGCATCGCTATGTCCAGCTTGCCCGTATGAAGCGCGCTTCGTACCGGCTGGCCTACATAGACGCCCAAAGCGTCACGGATATAGCGATGGATGCCGGTTACGACGCACCCGATGCCTTCGCCCGCGCCTTTCGGCAACGGTTCGGGCAATCGCCTTCGTCGTTCCGGAAATCTCCCGACTGGGAGCCGTGGCTTGCGGCCTTCGGGCCTTTTGACAACGCAAGGAGCAAGCTCATGCAGAAGACTTTTACCACCAGTGACGTGACGATTCGCGATGTCGCCCCGACGCGGGTGGCGATCATGGAACATCGGGGTGACCCCGCGATGATCGGTGCCACCATCCAGCGGTTCATCGCATGGCGCAAGGCCGCTGGCCTGCACCCCAGGACAAGTCCGACCTTCACGGTTTGGCATTCCGAGCGGCGTCCCGCATCGCCCGCCGATTACAGCATGGACCTTTGTGTCGGCACCGGCCAGCCGATCGAGGCGAACGGCGAGCAGATCAAGGCCGGCGAGATTCCCGGTGGTCGCTGTGCGGTGCTGCGCGTCGTCGGCAACACCGACAATCTGGAGCCCGCCGCGCTCTATCTGTATCGCGACTGGCTTCCGGCCAGCGGCGAGGAAGCGCGCGACTTCCCGATCTATTGCCAGCGTCTGAGCTTCTTCCCGGAGGTGCCGGAGCATGAAGCGGTTGCGGACCTGTTTCTGCCGCTGAAATAGCGCCGGTCAATGGTGGCCTGGCCATCTCTCCTTCGCTTTGCTGCAAAAGGCATCTTGTGTGGTGCGTGGTTCGACAGGCTCACCATGAGGGAGCGTGAGGATTGCAGGGAGCTATATCCTGCAGGATTGCTCATACCTCGATGTTTCCGAATAGTCTTGCAGCCCACTCAGCCCCTCATGGTGAGCCTGTCGGACCACGCACAAATGGTCTTGCAGCAGGGCCGGATTCAATCTTTTAAACAAATCTGACAAACCTTTGAATCAAATCAATCAATCTCGTCCGGGACCGGCCGTGTCCTTTGCCTGATCTTGCCGAAGGTATAGCCGGTTTCGACGGCATTGTTGCCGAATTTTCCGCGCAGCTTGTCGATGGCCGTCTCCGCCACGGCCCGCTTGGTCGCCTGCACATCGACGAGGTCGAGCGGATCGGCGCGGCCATCGTCGCTGAGGTCACTCACGCCGATGCCGATGAGCCGGAACCGCGTACCGTCGATCTCCTTTTCCAGCAGCGCCAGTCCCGTGCGGAAAATCCGGTCGGCAAGCTGGGTCGGGTCGGCCAATTGCCGGTTGCGGGTTTTCAGCTTGAAATCGCTCGACTTGAGCTTGAGAACCACCGTCCGTCCGGCAATGTCGGCGGCCTTCAGGCGGCGTGACACTTTTTCGGACAGCGAGCGCAGAATCGGAACCAGCTCTTCCAGCGTGCCGATATCCTCGTTGAACGTTGTTTCCGCCGAAACGCTCTTGGATTCGCCGTCCGGCTCCACCCGGCGCGTGTCGATGCCGCGCGACAGCTGGTAGAGGCGCTGGCCCATGCTGCCATAGGCAGCCATCAGCGCGCCAAGCTCCATGGTCTGCAATTGGCCGATGGTGCGGATGCCGTCCCGTTCCAGCGTGGCGGCAAACACCTTGCCGACGCCCCAGATCATCGTCACCGGCTTGTCATGCAGGAAATGCGGGGTTTCCGCTTCGCCGATGACGGAAAAGCCGCGCGGCTTGTCAAAATCCGAGGCGATTTTTGCCAGGAACTTGCAATAGGACAGGCCGACGGAAACCGACAGGCCCATTTCCTTCTCCACCCGGTTGGAAAACTGCGCCATGACCCGCACCGGCGGATCGTGGTGCAGGCGCTGCGTGCCCGACAGGTCGAGAAACGCCTCGTCGATCGACAGCGGTTCCACCTGCGGCGTCAGATCGCGCATCATCTGGCGGATTTCGCGCCCCACGCGCACATATTTTTCCATGTTCGGACTGATGACCACCGCATGCGGGCAGGCCTCCAGCGCCTTGAACATCGGCATGGCGGATTTCACGCCATGAATGCGCGCGACATAACAGGCGGTGGAGACCACACCGCGCTTGCCGCCGCCGATGATGACGGGCTTGTTGCGCAGCTCCGGATTGTCGCGTTTTTCCACCGAGGCGTAGAATGCATCGCAATCCACATGGGCAATGGAGAGCCTGTAGAGTTCCGGATGGCGCAGCAGGCGCGGGCTGCCGCATTGCTGGCAGCGGCGCCCGGCCGAGGTCTGCGCTGTCAGACAGTCGCGGCAGAATCCAAATTCAGGATCGTTGAGGGGGGCCATGATGCTCGGAACATAAATAGAACATGCCGAACTTACTGAAGAGACAAGCCTCTTGCAAGCCGTTTGCGCGTTAGTACACATCCTCCTGCCGTCCGCCCGGCAGCAGCCGCAGCGCCTGCTGGAACAGGGCAGGGTCCGTCTCTGTCGCCTCGCAATAGCGCATCAGGGTCGGCTCATGCGCCAGGTAGAACTGCAGCACGCCGGCCAGAAATCCCGGCTCCTGCGCCGCTTGGCGGATTTGATCCGCCGTGATGCCCGTAAGGGCAAGAAAGCGCGGCAGCAATTCACTGTCCTGCGCCAGGAAAACCAGGGCATTGATCGCCAGATCCTGTGCGTTCTCGAGGTTCATCTGCTGTTTCATTCTGCCTGTCTGTCCCGAAATGTGTGTTCATCCGAACACCCTTGAAAACAATATTCCCGTTTGACCGCCTGCCGCGACCCCATTGCAGGCGGAAGGGCCAATGACCAATTGAATCTCTACAAAAGAAGATGTTCAATAAAGCCTTGGTTAAACATGATCTGCAGCATTTTTTGACCGCCGTGAAGAGTTACCTTTTCATCAATCAAAACGCGCTATTACTTGCATCCATTCAATGATGCTGCGGTGGGAGCCTTGTCAAGGCGGCAATCCCACGCCACGCATGATCAACGGGACGTTGCCAATGGTGAAGAAAGTCATGATTGTCGAGGACAATGAGCTCAACATGAAGCTCTTCCGCGACCTTATCGAAGCCAGCGGCTATGAAACGATCCGCACACGCAACGGTCTCGAAGCCCTCGATCTGGCGCGCGAGCATCGGCCCGACCTGATCCTCATGGATATCCAGCTGCCGGAGGTTTCCGGGCTCGAAGTGACCAAATGGCTGAAGGCGGATGATGATCTGCATGTGATCCCCATCATCGCCGTCACGGCCTTCGCGATGAAGGGTGACGAGGAGCGTATCCGGCAGGGCGGCTGTGAGGCCTATATATCCAAGCCGATTTCCGTGCCGAAATTCATCGAAACCATCAAATCCTACCTTGGCGACGCTTGACCCGTCAGTTTTCCCGGAGAAGTGAACTATGACGGCCCGCATACTTGTCGTAGATGATGTTCCTGCCAACGTGAAGCTTCTGGAAGCGCGGTTGAGCGCCGAATATTATGAAGTCGTGACGGCGTCGAACGGCTATGAAGCGCTGGAATTCTGCGAAAACAACAGCGTCGATGTCATCCTTCTCGATGTCATGATGCCGGGGATGGACGGGTTCGAGGTCTGCCGCCGGCTGAAATCGCAGCCCGCCACCGCGCATATCCCGGTCATTCTGGTGACAGCGCTCGATCAGGATATGGACCGGATCACCGGCTTGAATTTCGGCGCCGATGATTTTCTCACCAAGCCGGTCAACGACCTGCAACTGCTTGCCCGGGTGAAAAGCCTGGTGCGGCTGAAGAATCTCACCGACGAATTGCGGCTGCGGGTGGCAACGACCCGCGATGTCGGCCTTGAATCCATCCTGCGCTTTCCCAGCGGTGTCGAAGCCATAGCCCGGGATGCCAAGGTACTGCTCATCGACGAGCGGCCCGGCAGCGTCGAACGAATCAGAACCATTCTGGCGGAAGAATGCACCGTCGACGTGCAGACCGATCCGCAGACGGGTTTTTTCGACGCCATTCAGGGCAATCACGATTGCCTGATCATCGCATCGAGCTTTGCCGATTACGATCCGCTGCGCATTTGCGCACAGTTGCGCTCGCTCGACAACACGCGGTCGATGCCGATCATATTCGTCGCGGATCAGGGCGAGGAACCGAAGGTCCGCCGCGCGCTGGAGCTTGGCGTCAACGATTATGTGGTGCGGCCGCTCAATTCCAACGAATTGCTGGCGCGCCTGCGCACGCAGCTGCGCCGCAAGGCCTATCATGACGGCCTGCGCGCCAGTGTCGTCAAGACTTACGAGATGGCGGTCACCGACAGCCTGACGGGCCTGCACAACCGGCTGTATCTGGAAACGCACCTGGCAACCCTGTTCAAGCGCGCGGTGGACCGCCGCCGTCCGCTGTCGATCCTGATGACGGACATCGACCGCTTCAAGCTGATCAACGACACCTATGGCCATGATGGCGGGGATGAGGTGCTGCGCGAATTCGCCCAGCGCCTGCGCCGCAACGTGCGCGGCAGCGACCTCGCCAGCCGCTATGGCGGGGAAGAGTTCTTCATCGTCATGCCCGATACGGACCTGACGATGGCGGCCATTGTCGCCGAGCGTATCCGGCGTGAAGTGGCCTCGACGCCGTTTTTCGTCGATGACGGCGCCACCAGCGTGCCGGTGACCATCAGCATCGGCATTGCCAGCGTGCAGTCGAAGGATGACAGCGTGCAGAACATGCTCAAGCGTGCCGACGAGGCGCTGTATGGCGCCAAGGCGTCGGGCCGCAACAAGGTTGTCTCCGAGGCGGCCTGAGGCCGCCCGAATCGGATTGCCTATCCCCAGAAACAAAAATGCCGCCCGAAGGCGGCATTTTGAACATGCGGGAAAATCCAGGATTACTTGATCTTGGTTTCCTTGAATTCAACGTGCTTGCGTACGACCGGGTCGTACTTGCGGAAAGAGAACTTCTCTGTCTTCGTACGGCTGTTCTTGCTCGTAACGTAGAAGAAACCGGTGTCAGCGGTCGACAGAAGCTTGATCTTGATATTTGCAGCCTTAGCCATTTTCAGTTTACCTGTCTTTATTAGAAGAGGACCGCCGTTCAGTCCAACAACGTGGCTATAAGCGGAAATTCAGGCGGACATGTACCAACACCCGCCGAAAAGTCAAGGGTGGAGCTATTATTATCTGGCCATCCGCTTGACGTCTCGTTGTGCCCATAAGCGAAACGCATCGCATAATACGTGATTCAGAATGAGGCGCAGATACTCACTTTTATATCTTGACGGAAGACTTCTCCTGGTTGAAATAAATTCCGGCTTCTTTTGCAGCTTCGATGAACGCCCTTTGAACACTCGCAGCACTCGCCTTTCTGCTTGTGGCGTCAATGCACGCCTGATGGGCGATGGACCATCGCACGCCCCGATACTGTTTGGGCCAATAAAGCGTAAGCAATTCAAACGCGTCCTCCACGCAAGTGACGTTGCGTAGAGTTCCGGCCCTGCCAGTCTCGATTGTGACATATGGGAAAGACAGCTTTCTCATCGCAATAGCCGTATTCATTGTCTCAGAACCGTACCGTCAGATCGGCTTTGACGGAGTTGTCGTTGACGCCGGCGGAGAACTGGCCGGTATAGGTGAGGCCGAGCGTCGTTGCCCTGCCGATATCGAAGGCGAGGCCGGCTTCGACCAGTGCCGCATCGGCGGCAATGGGCCGGCCGCTGATGTCGAAGCTTTCGCCGCCGCTGGCAAAGGCGAACTGCGCCTGCGGCGTGACATCGCCATAGGCATGCCGCCAGCCGGCCATGCCCCGCGCCCTTAGCGTTGTGGCATTGCCGAGGGTGAAGGCGCGCGAGGCCCTGAGCCCGAGCGTCGTCGTCGTCAGGTCCGTCGTGGATGATGGCGCCGACAGGGCGGCGATGCCACCGGTTTCGGCAAAGCCCGATGTCTTCAGGTGGGTATAGGCCGCCGCGGCAAAAGGTTCGAGTGCCGCATAGGGCGTCTCGATGCGGTAGGCGGCTTCACCGAAGAGCTGCACCGTGTTGGCGCTGTAGCCGGCGGTGTCCGTCTCCTCCAGCGAGCCGAACGACACCGTGCGGCGCGTATCGATCTCGTGATGCGCCAGGATGGTGCCGAGGCTTAAACGTAGCGCATCGATTGTCGTGCCGCCATAGACACCGAGCTGATAGCTGTCGGCGGAGGCGGACGACCCCGCCCCATGCAGCGATGTCGAGCCGTAACCGGCAAGCACGCCCAGCCGCCATGTCCCGGCAATCAGGGCATCGACGCCGGTGACGATGCCGCCGGTGCTTCTGTTGTAAGCGGCCGCATTGCCATCGCTCGAACCATGGCTCCAGCCGCCATAGGCCTGCCCCCACAAAGCGGTGGTTGAAACGGCCGGAGCTGGTGTTGCCGCATCAAACGCCTCACCGGCATACCGCTTGTCCTTGGCCTCCGGGCCATAAGCGAGCGGCGTTGCAACCGGCGCAGCTTTGGCGGCGACGCCGTCAAAGGCGGCACGCACCCGCTCGCTCGCCGCTCCGCTGACCAGCCCGGCATCCTGCAACAGCGTGCCGCGCAACGAGGCATGCGCCTCGCCGGACAGGCTGTCATAGGCGAGCACTTCGCCCTTTTGCGAGAACAGCACCGTCTGCAGCAGGCGGTTGCCGAGACCAAGCTGCATCACCGCATGGCCGGTGCTCTTCTGGTTTGATGTGACCGCATCGACAAGAACGAGGCTCTTGATCTGCTCCTCCCACAGTTGCAGCTTCAGGCGCTCGGCTTCCAGCTGTGTCTGCTCGGCCTTCAGGCGATCAGCCTCTGCCTGCTTCTGCTTTAACTCGTCGGCAAGTTTCTGTTCTTTCTCGGTCCTAGCCGTTTCTGTCAGATCAAAACCCACGCTCACCGTCTTGTCGGTATAGGCAAGCAAGGGCGTGATGTAGTTGTAATTGGGTTCGATCTTTTCAAACCGCCCTGTCAAACCCTTTTCAGCGGTCAGGATGACAAAGCTTTTCTGGAACAGGTTTTTGACCTGCTGTTCGCTTAGGAACTGGGGAATAGCGTTGCCCTGGCTGTCGGTTCCGGCAAAGTCTTCCGCTCGCACTTTGACAGAACCCCCGTCAAGGGTTGCCTGTCCTTGTGCAGCCAGCTTGCTGAACCGCAGACCATCATTGGCAATCTGTACGGAGAAAAAGCTGCCTTTGTCGAACGTTACATTGCCTGTTGTGGTTAGCGTAGCAAACTTGTCAACAGTATTGCCAGGAAAGACATTGCCGCCCATGTGCGCCCGCACGTTACGAAGAGTGCCGGAACCGTTAAGGGCAGCATTTCCGCCGATCGTGATATCGCCTGCTGTTCCATTAACCGCCGCATAGCTGGTGGGAGAACTCGAATCGCCGCCATTCACTTCGATATCGCCTGCCTTTCCTTCAGCCCAGACGCTTAGAACGCCGCCATTTTCCACCGTGCTTTTGCCGGTGATTTCACCGCCAGCATAAACATCCAGCTTGCCGCCGTTACGGACATTGAGCGTGCCAGCCGTACCTCCAGCCTGAACATCCAGCAGACTATCCTTGCCGGTAACGGTGGCCGTCCCGATCTGGCCTGCGGTCGAGGCATAGCCGCCATTCACGTGGACATTGTCAGCACTGCCCTCGGCAAGAACATCCAGCCAGCCGCCATTGAGGACAGTGATCCTGCCCGCCGTTGCCTTGTTCACAACTTGCAAATAACCGCCCTGATTGACTGTGCCGTGGTCGAGCCTGCTCCCCTCACCGGAGATATACGCAACGCCGCCGATGCCGCCCAAGCCCGTTACTAAATCCCACGCCTTGTCGCCATTGACGACGACTTCACTGGCCGTTCCGCCAGCATCGACAAACAATCGCCCCCCCGTGTTGACGGTGACGTAACCGGCCTTGCCGTCAGGATCAACGATCAGCTTTCCGCCTGTATTGACGGTGCCCTTGCCGATTTCACCCGCAACAATGGCAAAACCGCCTATGCCATCCTCATCCAGCGTCCACGCTTTTTCGCCATTGACGACGACTTCAGTGGCCGTTCCACCGGCATCGACAAACAATCGTCCCCCCGCGTTGACGGTGACGTAACCGGCCTTGCCGTCAGGATCGACGATCAGCTTTCCGCCTGTATTGACAGTGCCCTTGCCGATTTCACCTGCAACAATGGCAAAACCGCCTATGCCATCCTCATCCGCCATCCACGCCTTATCGCCATTGACGACGACTTCAGTGGCCGTTCCACCAGCTCTAACCGCCAAGTCACCACCCGTGTTGACTGTGACATTATCAGCCTTGCCGCCATCGTCGACGATCAGCTTTCCGCCTGTATTGACGGTGCCCTTACCGATTCCACCGGCAACAAGGGCAAAACCGCCTATGCCATTCTCATTCACCGTCCACGCCTTATCGCCATTGACGACGACTTCAGTGGCCGTTCCACCGGGGCCAACCGCCAAGTCACCACCCGTGCTGACTGTGACATTGTCAGCCTTGCCGCCATCCTCGACGATCAGCTTTCCGCCTGTATTGACGGTGCCCTTGCCGATTTCACCGGCAACATAGGCAAAACCGCCTATGCCATTCTCATTCACCGTCCACGCTTTTTCGCCGTTGACGACGACTTCATCAAACTTCTCGTCAACTGCAACGGACAGCTCTTCTTCCTTACCGACCGTTCGGCTGCCGCCCTTTTTAGCGCTTGACGTTGCGGCGCCAGCTACTGGCGACACGATTGGAGCGGGTTCCGGATTCTCCGGCGCCTGCGGGCTTGTCGCCGCAGCATCGGTTACCGGTGACGCGGGTGGAGCGGCCTCCGGAGCTACGCTCGACTGCGCCGGCGGCGCGGGGATGTCGATTTCCGCCCGCGCCATCCCCCCGGTACCGGCCAAAAGTATCGCGGTGCAGACGCTGCACAGGAGATGGTTGCGGAAGGTGAAAAGAAAATTTGGACGTGCGGGTGCAACCGCAGCTGTGGCGTGAAAAATCATAAAATATAGCTCCCAATATACTGTTGGTTAAAATAAAATGCCGTCAAAAAAACGAATCAATACAATACTTACTAGCGCCTATTGATTCAGAACGAAGCCGAAAGCGCAAGAGTACAACCTGAGTGATCGGGATTTTTCTACCCTGTGTGGCAAAAAAACAATAATTTACGTATTGTTGGTTGTATTAAGTGGCAGTTGGACTGCAACCAATAGTAGTTTATGGTGCAAGAACACACCAAACAGATGAACGCGTCACGGTTGAGAACAATGCCGCGATTCGAACATCAGGGGGTGAGCGGGTGCACCGGCGCGGCGCGATATTCCCATTCGCAGCGGCCATATGGGCTGCGCTGAATGTCCCGACGCGCCCCTAACCCGGCTGGGGTGTCGGATCGAAAAACCGGTGGCCCGGCTTGTCCGTGTCGCGCGGGCGGGCGGGCAGCGCCGGGCGCTCATAGCGCACGCCGGGAAAAATCATGATCTGCGCGGTTGCCGGCCGCTTCGTCTCGGTGGTGGTGCGGCGCCGCGAGGCGCTGCCTGGAAAGGCAATGACAAACCCCATTTCATCCATCCGTTCGGCTCGTTGATCTCCTTGATACGCAAACGCTCATGCTGGTCTTGGCATCCGGCCAAAGCGCCGGACAACCTGGCTGCCTTGCTCCCGTTTCCGGGGTGCGGACCCGTCCCGGTCCGCTCGCGCGCGATCATTTCGCGCATAATTTCATTAGACACCCGCAGGGTTAACGGATTGCTAACGCTTCATGGCTCATTTTAGGCATAGTTTGGCGTTGCGCGTGATCGAGTGGAGTGTGTTCGTGAAGTATCCTGAGTTTCGGGCACTTGAAGACCGCAATGGCGGCAGCAAGGCTGACGATCTCCTGACCGCATCGATCACCGCCTTCTGCTGCGTCGCAAGACCGGCAAAGAGCGATGCCCAGCAGCTGGAGGATCTCGCCGTTCCGCTGCTCGCCCTCGCCTCGCCGCGCGTGCGCCGCCATGCCGCCGCTGCCCTTTCCGAAATGCCGCATGCGCCCAAGCGCCTGATCCTGGCGCTCGCCGAGGATGACGTGGATATCTCAGCGCCGCTGCTCCTGCGCTCGCCGGTGCTCAAGCCCGGCGATCTCATCGGCCTGATCCAGCGCAGGGGCATCGGCCATGCCCGCGCCATCGCCCGGCGCACGGTGGAGGACGCCGCGCTGCTGCAGACCCTGCGCCAGTTGCACGACCCGGCCATTGACCGCGCCCTGGCGCTGCAGAGCGGATTGCCTACACACGAGGAGAATGAAGCCTTGGACCGTGCCGAACCCGAATCGCCGCGCCTGCGCGAAACCCGCGAGGCGCTGCGCGCTTTGATGCGCGCATCCGATGCCGGCCATTCCGCCGATCAGGCCCTGGCCGACCGGCTGATCGATGCCGCCCTGCTCGACGAAACCCATACGTTCCGCGCCGCCTTCACCACGGCGCTCGATCTCGACGGTGAAACCGCCGAGCGCATCATCGGCCACGGGCTCAATGCCGAACTGACCATCGCGCTCGCCGCGCTCGGACTTTCGGCGGAAGCGGCGCATCTGGTGCTGACCGGCCTGTTCGGCCTCGTGCACAAGGATCTGCATTCGCTGCGCCTGTTCGTGCAGTCCTATCGCCAGATCGACCAGGACAAGGCGCAGGCGACGATCCAGCGCTGGAAGACCGAGGAAAACTCGCAGAAGCTGCGGCAGAAACTGCGGGAAATGGCGGCGGATTTCGAACGCGGCGGCACGGCGCCCGGCCCGGCCAAGCGCCGGGTGTCGTAACAACCGTCCGTCCGTGGTCAGTCGCGGGCGAGCGGAAACAACGCGCCGCGCTCGCCGCGATAATCCTCGATCTCGACGATCCACAGATCCCGGTCCCAGCGCTTCTGCCTGTCAAGCGCCGCATCCGCCTCGGCTTCAGCCACGGCCGATTGCAGCAGGGTGAACTGCCGCTCGTCCGGCTTGGTCTCGTCATAGACCATCTGCGGCGCCGGGCCGAACAGGTCATAGCTGCCGTCGGCATTGCGGAATTTGATGAAGATCGCCCCGGCTTCCGCCGCGCCCTTATGGCCAAGCGCCGCAAAGGCACCGCCGCCGTTGATGCGGCGCACCAGCGCGGAAACCCAGAATTCCGATGTCAGACGCATATGCCGTAACCGCCCATGCCCAGCCTCATCAGTTGATCAGGCCGATTTCCTGCATCTTGGCCAGCAGTTTCGCATCGGGCTCGCCGGTGACCGGCAGCTTGAACAGGTTCTGGAATTCCCGGATGGCGGTCTTGGTGCTGGCACCGACCTTGCCGTCGATCTCCACCTTGTCGTTGCCGAAGGCGCGCAGGCCCGCCTGGATGCGGACGATCTCCGCCGGGGCGAGGCTGTTGCCTGCGGGCGGCTGGGCGGTGCCCGCCGTCAGCTTGTCGGCCGGGGTGGCCGATACGGTCTGGACGGTGGCTTTTTCGGCGGAGTGGCCGGGCTTGGCGGCCGGGATCGCAATGCTGGCGGTGGTGTCGCTGGCGCTGCCGACGGCGGGCTGGGCCGTCTCGATGCCCATGTCGGCCGAAGCCTTGCGGTAGGCCTCGATGGCGGCGCGGGTACCCTTGCCGGCGAGGCCGTCGACCGCGCCGTTGTAGAAGCCGAGCGACAGCAGTTTCTGCTGCATCTTCGCCACTTCCGGATCGCCGCCGGGTGCCAGCACGGGCGTGCCGCCAGCGCCGGCGGCATTGTTGATGGCCGCAGCGACCGGATCAGGATTGCCCTGCGGCACGGGAACCGAATTGACCTTGCGCACCGGCGCATCGACGGCGCTCTGCTTCTGCGGCGTGCCGAACACGCCGCCATCGTGCTTGATCGGCTTGAACACCAGCTCCGGCCGGGTGCGGAAAAACACGCCGTCATGCACCTGCGGCTGATACCACAGCGCGTTGGCGGAGATGAAGCCGAGGGTCACCAGAAACGCCGTCGCGCCGCCGGTGATCGTCGGGTTGCGGGCAATCAGCCCGCCTGCCCCGATGGCGATACGGGCCATATGGCCGCGCTTGGGGGCGCGGCGCTTCCTGCTGTCAGGCCGATTTGCGGGCTTGCGCATGCGAACCTCCCTCACTGTCGCCGTCGGCCCGGAATTCGACGATATTGACCGGTTCCGCCGGAACCGGCTCGATCCGCGGACCGGCGAGTGGAATGAGAACATTCACCACCGTGCCCTCACTGGGACGGCTGCGGATGTCCATCTGGCCGCCATGCAGGCCGATCAGGCCCTTGACGGTGGCAAGGCCAAGGCCGGTGCCTTCGTGCCTGCGCGTGTAGTCGTTCTGCACCTGGCGGAACGGCTGGCCGAGCGTCAGCAGATCCGCCTCGGCAATGCCGATGCCGGTATCGCTGACGGAGAAGGCCAGCATGTCGCCATGCAGCCCGGCGTCGATGGTGACCACGCCGCCGCTCTCGGTGAACTTGACCGCATTCGACACCAGGTTGATCAGCACCTGCTGGATGGCGCGCTGGTCGGCAACAACAGTGCCGATGTTGCGGCTGACGCGGTCGCACAGCGTCACGTTCTTCTGCGAGGCCTGATGCGCCATCATGTCATGCACCATGGTCACCGCATCCTTGAAGGCGAAGGGCTCGGCCATGATCGGGTAGGTTCCGGCCTCGATCTTGGATACGTCGAGAATGGCATTGACCACGGAAAGCAGGTGCGTGCCGGACTGGTGCACCAGCTCGACATATTCGCGCTGGCGCGCATCGGGCAGCTTGCCGCAGATTTCCTGCAGCAGCACATCGGAGAAGCCGATGATGGAATTGAGCGGGGTGCGCAGCTCATGGCTGACCGAAGCCAGGAAGCGGCCCTTGGTCACCTCGGCTGTCTCGACCTGGGTGCGCGCGGCATCGAGCGCAAAGCGGTCGGCGACTGCCCCGGAAATATCCGCTGCCACGACGACGAAACCATCGTCCCGGCTCTGCGGCACCCCGGACAGGCGATAGGTGGCAAAGCGCACGGTATGCGCCGGTTTCGCCGCATCGCCCGGTGCAACGCAGCGCAGCTTTATCTCCGCCGCCGTGGCGGCCGTACCGCTGCGCAAATCCGACAGGAACGCCAGGAAATGCACGCGGTCCGAGACGTGCACGCGGTCGACCAGCGCCGTGCCGATCAGCAGGCTGCGGGCCACGCCGAAATGCTCCTGCGCCTTGCAGGACAATGCGGTGATCATGCCGTCGCGGCCAAGCCCGATCACCACGCCGTCAACGGCGCTCTCCAGATCGGCAACACGGTCGTCGCGGCGCGCTTCCTGACCGCGCGCCACCAGCGCACCGGCGGAACGGACCAGCAGCGTTGCCCCGTAAGCGAGCGCGGCCAGCAGGGAGAATGCCGTCAGGGTGACGTTGCCGCCCATCCACACGGACACGCCGAGGAGAACGGCAAGCACCGCCGCGGCAATGCTGCCGGAGAGGACCAGCGCCTTTTGCGAGCGCATGACGAACCAGGCTTCGAGCGGGATCGCCGCGCCCATGATCCAGAGCAGGAGATTGGCGGACGGCGCCATGACGGCGATCAGCGCGATGGCAGCGCCGTAGGATGCCAGCGCAGCCAGACCCAGCCGCGTGCTGTTGCGAACCAGCGAGAGCGTTCCGCAGAAAATCATCGGCAGGGCAAAAATACCGACACCGAGGCTGAGCATGCCACCGGCTTCACTGAACAGGGAGTGGCTGGCGGCCAGCGCAACGGCGAGCAGGAACGGCATGGCGAGGAAAGCACCGGCCATGCGGGCGTCCCTGTCGCGTTCGGCTGCGCCGGCAACAGATGTGCTCACCCAGCGTTTGCAATGGCGCCGGTAGGCATCAGCAATTCTGGGCAGTGTGACGGAATGAATCGGCACCAGTTTTTTCCTGCTATCCGGACGGTCCGGCCGGGGCCGGATGCGTCACGGTCATTTCAATGTCGCCGTTAACTTTTGCAGACGAGGCTTTAAGGAAAGGATAAAACCGGGGACGCAGATGTCCCGCACAACCGGTTTCAGCCGAATGTGCGGGGGCTTTTCAATGCATGGTAAATGAAGGGTTTCGGGTTGCCGCCGATTTGCCAATCGAATCGCAAAACCGGCATTTCGGGCTCCAAGATTTCTTAATCCTTGGTTTCTATGATCGCTCAAATGCAAAACCGCGTCTCAACCGGTTTTTGCCTTGTCTGTGGCAGTGTCTCGGCATGGGCTGCTCCTGGGAAGCGGTTCCGGTGTTGGCAGAGGATATCTGAAATGTTCTTCCTGATCAGGTTTGCGATCAAGTTCTGCTTCTGGATGTTTTTGATTTCGCTGTTCATTCCAGTGGACTCAAAGGACAATCCGCAAGGGACGGCCCAGCCCGGCCCGCTCGAGGCTTTCTTTGCCGCACGCGAAACCATCAGCGATCTCAGCCAGTTCTGCACGCGCAATCCCAATGCCTGCGAAACCGGCAAGGCGGCCCTGAACAATGCGGGCGTTCGCGCCAGCGAAGTGGCCAAGGTCGGTTATCAGTATCTCGATACGCAGCTGGGTGCCAAGACCAACGGCGCCGATGCGGCCGTTGCCGCCGCCCATGGGGACACCGCCGATGCCGCCACTGCCACGGACAAGAGCGATCTGATCAAGGCCAAGCTGCGCGAGATGGCGATGCGCGAAATTCTGGAAGCGGCCATCCGCCAACGCGAACAGGCCAATGCCGTCGACGGCAAGACAACGGGCACAATCGCAAAGAAGTAGCCTGCGCGACAGGAAAAACGATGACGTACGGCTTTCGCATCACTATATGTGCCACATCACATGCGAGACTGGACCTATGGCACAGACAATTGACGACATCATCGCGGATTTCGACTTCCTGGACGATTGGGAAGACCGCTACCGCTATGTCATCGATCTCGGCCGCGAATTGAAGCCCTATCCGGATGCCGCCCGCGATGCGCAGCACAAGGTGAATGGCTGCGTCAGCCAGGTCTGGCTGAAGAGCACGCCGAGCGACGGCGCCGATCCGGTCATCGATTTCCTCGGCGATTCCGATGCGCATATCGTGCGCGGCCTCGTCGCCATCATGATGGTGCTCTATTCCGGCAGGAAGGCGTCGGAAATCCTCGCTATCGATCCGGAAGCCATCCTGAAGAAGCTGGGCCTGAACGAAAACCTGACACCGCAGCGCTCCAACGGCCTGCGCTCGATGGTCGCCCGCATCCGCAACGAGGCACAGGCCGCCCTCGGATCAGCCAGCGCCACGCAGCACTGAGGACACGCCCTGACAGTGGGGTTTTCATCGGGGCATTCCCGCCAATGCGTGGTGCGTGGTTCGACAAGCTCACCATGAGGGACGTTGAGGGCGGCAGGGAGCTACTTTCTGCAACATCTGCAAGTGGCATTGCAGCCCACCTTTCTCCCTCATGGTGAGCTTGTCGAACCACGCACAACCGCGCTGCTACCGCGCAAGCGTGGGGCGATAATCCCCGGTTCCCCAGTGAATGATACGCGGATTGCGCCGGGCGGGCGATGGCGGGCAGTAATGTCTGTCCAATGCCGCCAGCGCCGTCTTGAGGATGAGCTTGGCGGACCGGACCGGCCACTGCCGTTCCCGCTCGACACTCTCGAGGCCCTTGAGAAAGCAGCAAACATCCACCAGCACGCCGGATAGTTCCGGCCCGACCGCATCCAGCGCCCGCTCGACCCGCTGCCGTGCCGCCAGTACGGCATCGGTCATTTCCAGGACACCATTGCCGGATCGGCGGCTGGCACCGCTTCCCACGGCACTCCAGTTGGCGCCAAGCGGCGGCATGAAATTGCCGAGCGTATAATCGTTGCGCAATTGCTCCCCGGCCTTGAAGGCGACCTCGCTGATCAGCGGGACGCCGGATGAATCCCTGCGCCGGCGCAACAGACCGAGCGGCGATTCCGCTTCGTTGCGCCGGACCCGTGCCGCGCCGTGCCGGACGTCCGGCACTGCCAGCGTTTCAAGGCGATGCTGGGCGGCGAAAGCATCGGCCCCGCCATCCAGCCGGCGCAGGAACGCCCTGCCCGCATCGGTGATGATGAGCATGCCGTCAGTGGAGCGCGCCAGTCCTTCGCGCAGGACATGGTCAAGCACCGCCGTTCCGATGGAAATCGCGCCGCCCGCGGCACTTTCCAGCGTCATCTTGCCATCGCCTGCAGGTGCAGGTTCTGCCGGAGCCTTGGCCAGAAAGCACAGCACCCGGCGCACGCCGGCACCGCTTTTGTCCCGGACGCTCATTGGCGCACCATGCCGCTGCGCAGGAATGCCGCCCGCAGAATGTTTTCAAGAGTCTGCACAACCCGGTCGAACTCCGGTTCGTCGCGCATATCCTCGATCAGATGACAGGCATGGTTGACCGTGCTGCGGTCGCGCCCGAAGGCACGCCCAACCTCCGTCATGGTCAGCGACAGCGTGACATGCGCCACATACATGCCGATCTGCCGGACGCGGGCCACCGACCGCTCGCAACGGGAATGCGCGCGCAGTTCGCGGCCGCTGACATTGAAGAAGCTGGCGAGAATGTCGATGACGCCGTCGCAGACATGAAAAAGACGGCCGTCCGGCGGTTCGCCCCCATCCGGGGCAACGGGCTCTGCCGGCTTCGGTTTCGGACGCGCTTGACGGAGGATCTCGATCTTCGCCCGCGCCTCGGCGGCAGAGCGGATCAGATGGGGGAAATTCTCGGACATGCTCGCTCCACTTCATATATAGGAATATCTTCTTATATTATTCCCAGCAAGACCGTGGATAAGTTTTCCCGCGCACAAACATCATGTCGTTGTTTTCACGGATTCTTTTCTGAAACCACACACGCAATCTAGGACTTTTGTCCTACACTCCTCAAACCAAGGCAAAGTGTGTCCATCCACCATCGAGGACGGAAACATGGCTCAGAGCGAATGGACGAGGCAGAGGGCGGCATTCCTGGCTGCGAGGGACGCGCAGCGCAGCTTGGCGCGGCAACGCCTGGCACTGCAAATCCTCTGCGGCGAAGATCTTGACGCGGTGATCGCGCTCGGTGCGGCCGAGAAGCAGACCTATTGCAGGCGGTTAAAGCGTTTGATTGAACGAGAGAGGATCAAGGGCGGCAAGGGGCACTGGAGCTATGACCTCAATCGTCATATCGGTCTCAAGCAAGCCCTGGATACTTTGCTGAAGTCCATGAGGGGCTGAAGTCCATGAGGGGCTGAAATCCGCGTCGCCGCCCGCGCGCGGAAAAATGGAGCCCGGACAACAAAACGGCGCCCGAAGGCGCCGTCTTGCAAATAGTCTGAACCGCTTGCTGTCAAGCAGCCTTCTTGCGCTTGCGGCCGAGGCCCATGTTCTTGGCCAGACGCGAGCGCGCAGCAGCGTAATTGGGTGCAACCATCGGATAGGAAGCATCCAGATCCCACTTTTCGCGGTACTGCTCAGGCGTCAGACCGTAATGGGTCATCAGATGACGCTTCAAAGACTTGAACTTCTTGCCGTCTTCGAGGCAGACAATGTAGTCATCCGCAACGGATTTCTTCGGGTTGATTGCAGGCTTTGGCTTTTCCTGAATCGCGACGACTGCTTCTGCACCACTGCCGACCCGACCAAGAGCAGCGTGGACATCAGCGATAAGCGCGGGAAGATCGCCAGATGGCACTGAATTGTTGCTTACGTAAGCAGCAACCAATTCAGCGGTCAGTTCCAGGAGAACGTCTCCAGCAGCTGTATTTGAATTGTCGAATGTTGTCATCAAAGTCCAAATCCTTCATCTAATTTGAAAAGTTGGTATTACACGGGAAAGCAAGCAGTATAAATCTGCAAATATCAGAAACCCTGACACTGATGACGACACTGTATTCAGGATGGAGCTCTAATTGTCAAATCAATACTTCACCTAAAAAAGAAATATTTGTAATTTTTCCTTGATATTGAATTTACTGCGAACCTGGTGCTGATTGGGCCAGGAAAGCTAAAATCCCGCTACACATATGATAACATAAATGTTCACACGTGAACATCCGCACAACACCACTAAGACCAAAAATGGCAAAAATGAGGAACCAATCCGCATTTCACAAGCATTCTATAACAACGGAGGCCGCTCAGTGCAGTGCCAGACCTACTTTAGTGCAACATGAGACAATATTAAGTAATTCTGTTTTTGATCAAAAAGACAAATTACGTGGAAATATGCGCGAAAAATCCTGCTCGCGAGCCCCGATCAGCGGCCGAACGGGTGTAAAACCGGCAAAAGACGCGACTTTCGTCACCGGATTGGCGACGGGCGCGCGAGCGCGGCAGTAGTGTTGCAGGCGGCGCGCCACAGTATTCGCAGATGAACCGGCGGATCTCGTCTATCGGCACGCCCGGAGCAAGGCGCTGTTCCGGACAGGCAGGATTGACGAATCCTTCGCAGATGTGATTGTCATCGTGTTCTCCGGCAACCTGCGACATTGTTCCGTTGCAAAGTCATCAGCCCGTTCCATCCACTGTACTGAGAGTATTTCATGACCAAAACATCACGTTTCACCTCTCTTCCCGCCCCGCAATCCGCCAAACACCCGGTATCGGACACGCGCCACGGCATAACCCGTGTCGACAACTATGCGTGGATGCGCGCCGACAACTGGCAGGATGTGTTCAAGGATCCGTCCGTGCTCGATCCGGCCATCCGCAGCCACCTGGAAGCGGAAAACGCCTATCAAACCGCGCTGATGGCCGATACGAAGGCGCTGCAGAGCACCCTGTTCGACGAGATGAAGGGGCGGATCAAGGAAGACGATTCCTCGGTGCCCTCCAAGGACGGCCCCTTTGCCTATGGCACGTCCTACAAGACCGGCGGCCAGCATCCGCGCTTCTTCCGCATACCGCGCGACGGCGGCGCCGAGACGATGCTGCTGGACGGCGACCTGGAAGGCGAAGGCAAGGCCTATTTCAGCCTGGCTTCCGCCGATCATTCGCCGGATCACACCAGGATGATCTGGGGTTTCGATGACAAGGGATCCGAGTTCTACACATTGCGGGTGCGCGATCTGACGACGCTGGCCGACGCAACCGATGTGGTCACCGAAACATCGGGCGACGGCGTATGGAACGCCCAGTCAACCGGCTTTTACTACACCAAGGTGGATGCCAACCATCGCCCGTCGCGCCTGTTCTACCACGTGCTCGGCCAGCCGGAGAGCGCGGACCGCCTGATCCATGAGGAAATGGATCCCGGCTTTTTCATGGGCGTCAGCGGCAGCGCGCTCGATGATTTCATCTTCATCGATTGTCACGATCACGAAACGTCGGAAGTCTGGCTGCTCGATGCCAGGGATGCCGCGTCCGAACCCCGCCTTGTCGCCGCGCGCCAGTCCGGCGTGGAATACAGCATGACCGAAGGCGGCGATGTCTTCTACATCCTCACCAACATCGACGGTGCCAAGGATTTCAAGATCATGCGCACGCCGGTCACCGCGCCGGAACCGGCCAACTGGACCGAGGTGGTGGCGCACAAGCCGGGACGCCTGCTGCTCGGCCATGGCGCCTACAGGGATTATCTGGTCTGGCTGGAGCGGGAAAACGGCCTGCCGCGCATCATGATCCACAACCGCCACACGGGCGAGGAACACGCCATCGCCTTTGACGAGGAAGCGTTTTCCCTCGGCCTGCAGGGAAGCCCCGAATATGACAGCGAGGTCATCCGCTTCTCCTACTCCTCCATGACCACGCCATCGCAGCTCTACGACTACAATATGCGCACGCGCGAGCGCACGCTGCTGAAAACCCAGGAAGTCCCCTCCGGCCACAACCCGGACGACTATGTCACGCGGCGGCTGCTGGCTCCGGCGGCGGACGGCGAAACCGTGCCGGTTTCCATCGTCTATCACCGCGATACGAAACTGGATGGTTCCGCACCCTGCCTGCTCTACGGCTATGGCTCCTACGGCTCGACCATGTCGGCAAGTTTCAGCACCACGCGCCTGTCGCTCGTCGATCGCGGTTTCATCTATGCCCTCGCCCATATTCGCGGCGGCAAGGACAAGGGCTATGCGTGGTACGAGAATGGCAAGCGCCTGCACAAGAAGAACACGTTCAGCGATTTCATCGCGGTCGCCCGCCATCTCGTGGCGGAAGGCTTTACCAATCCGCAAGGTACCATTGCCCATGGCGGCTCTGCCGGCGGCCTGCTGATGGGCGCCGTTGCCAACATGGCGCCGGAGGTATTTGGCGGCATCATCGCCGAAGTGCCCTTTGTCGACGTCATCAACACGATGCTGGACGATACCTTGCCGCTCACCCCGCCCGAATGGACCGAATGGGGCAATCCGATCACCTCGCCGACGGACTATGCCTACATGGCGTCCTATTCGCCCTACGACAATATCCGGGCACAGGCCTATCCGCCGGTTCTGGCGGTCGCCGGGCTGACCGATCCGCGCGTCACCTATTGGGAACCGGCCAAATGGGTGGCCAAATTGCGCGAGCTCAAGACCGACGATCATCCCGTGCTGTTCCGCGTCAACATGGATGCCGGGCATGCCGGCGCCTCCGGCCGCTTCTCCCATCTGGAGGAAGTCGCCTATGTCTATGCCTATGCTCTCAAGCTCGTGAACAAGACCGCTGCCTGATCGCTGGCACCTCATCCCCGCCGCCCGTTGACACCAGCGGGCGGCCGATGCACTGGGTAGCTGGAAATATCAGCACGACATTTCCCGCGAGTGTACCCCCTATTGCAAGATCAGTTTTGACCTGTCATCCGGGTCGGTATCGATAAGGCGCTCTGTCTTTACTGCCAGGATATAAGCCGGAATCTTGAAGACAATTTCCATATTTCCCAAAAGTGCCAGAGCGTGCTCCGGCAGTTTCCGCCTCTCATATGCCGCCAGATCGATACCGGGGCCGACATGTCGCCATAGCCCCGGCGGATTGGCTTGGCGAAAGCTGCGGGCATCGGCCCAGTCGAAGGAAACGATCCAGCTTTCGCCCGGCCGCGTTCGCTCGATTTCTGCAGCAAAATCGCGCGCCAGTTGCAAGGCATGGACGGAAACCCGGACCGAGCCCGGCCCGGCAAGCTCCCAAGCATGGGGCGCATCGTCAAAAAATCGCGTTGCCATCGACGAAATCCTCAAAACGGTCTCAGGAACTGCGGTGGTTTTAACTTCTCGTGAAAGCACTCAAGGGATAATATTCCTATTTCTTGCTCTCACCGTCAATTCGACTTTGGTCGCGCAGATGTGTTCGCCCATGCACCGCGTCACGGTTACACGTGCTGCGGTTTCGGCTATAAAGGCACAAAGCGCTTGTGGGGAAGCAATGTCAGACTTGGTTCACTGCGGAGGTTTATGATGAAACGAAGCGCTCTTGTCCTGATGCTCGGCGTGGCGTTCGCCGCCCAACCCCTGCTTTCGGTTCTGGATACAACCGGAGTGCAGGCAGCGGTTCGCAAGAATGTCAGCGAATTTGCCGGGCAGCGCTGCAACAACCCGCCGCGCGGATCGGGTGTGATCGTCGGCCGCTATTCCGGCACGACCGACAATCCGATCATTTCCATGGGCAGCGACAATGTGCCGGTTTCCGACTTTCGCTGCTTCCGCACGATGGAAGAATGCCGCGGCTGGCTCTACACCATGCGCAGCAAATATGTCGACGGGAATTCCGTGCTGATCGGGTGCAACAGGCGCTGAGTTCAGGCCGCGCCGCTGATCCGCTTCATCGTTGCTTCCAGACTGTCCTCGGCAAAACCGGCGGCCATCGCCTGCATCGCCTCGCCCGCAGCCGTCGCGGCCCGTTCCCACATCGTGGCTTCGTAAGCCCGGACGGCGATGGGCCGGTCCTCTTCCCCGGTCAAGGCATCGGCGAGATCGGCGGCATCGCGCAGCGCCAGATTGCCGCCCTCGCCCGCCGGTGGCATGACATGCGCCGCATCGCCGATCAGCGTCACACCAGCGCGGCTCTGCCAGCGGTGCCCGACGGGCAGCGCGCAAATCGGCCAGGGCCGCACCGTGTCCTTTGCCGATTCTATGAGCTGCAGCAGACTGCCGTCCCAGCCGGCGAACTGCGCGGCGAGGCTTGCCTTCGTCGCCTCGAACCCCGGCTTCTCCTCGCCCCGCAGCGCCGCATAGACGCGGACATGCGCATTGGCGTTGCGCTGCGCGAAGATCGACTTGCCGTCGCCCTTGGCAATCATCGTGCCGCGTCCGACCAGCGCCGCGATATCGGGATGGCGTGCGTCGGCTTCGTCGATCGCAAGTTCATAGAGGGTCAGTCCGATATGCCGGGGCTTTTCGTCCGACACCAGTGCACGCACCCTTGACCCGACGCCGTCAGCTCCGACAACGAAATCATGCCGGGTGACGGAACCGTTTTCGAAATGCAGTTCGAACGTGCCGTCATTGCTCCCCAGGGCTTCCGTCAAACGGCAGCCCCAGCGAACGCTGTCTGCCGGAATGGACCGCAAAAGCAGGTCTCTCAATTGGCTGCGGTCAATCTCCGGGCGGTCCCCGTCGGAGGCATCGTCCTTGTACACAAGCAGGCCGTGCTTGTCATAAAGCCGCGTGCCCTGGTCTTCGTAGCGCGCAAAATGCTGAAACTCGGCAAACAGCCCGGCTCGCTTCATGGCATACTGTCCGGTTGCGGGATGCAGGTCGAGCATGCCGCCCTGCCCGCGATGCACGGGCGATTCATCCCGCTCATAGACGGTGAAGGCGACGCCCTTCAGATACAACATACGTGCGAGCAACAGCCCGCCGGGGCCACCGCCGACAATGGCGATCCCTGAATTCTTTGACATGTTCATCATCTCACTGGTAGATTGCATAGGGTCCTATTATTATATCATAGGGTCCTATGCAAGGAGAATCGCCATGCCCAACCCGGACCCGAGACAAACCCCATCTTTCCTCATCAAGCAGGCAGCGCGAGAACTGATGCGCAGAGGCGAGGAGCGGCTGCGGCCGCTTGGTCTCGGCGCGGCCTATCTCCCGGTTCTGGTGGCGGTGAAGAATGGCGAAGCATCGACGCAGGCCGATCTGGCCCGGCTGCTGCGGGTGGAACAGCCGTCCATGGCCCAGGTGCTGGCCCGGATGGAACGGGACGGCTTCATTCAGCGCAAGCCCGATCCGGCCCATCGGCGGAGCCAGATCATCGAGCTCACCGCGCTCGCCTTCGAGCGCCTGCCGCAGGCTTATGCGGCACTGAACGAGGGCAACATTCTGGCCATGACGGGGTTTTCCGCCAGCGAGACGGCGCAGTTCGTGGCCTTTCTCAATCGCGTCAATGCCAATCTGCGCAATGAGGATAGCAAGTCCTGATTCCCCCCAAATGGGCAGGTCAGGAAGGCCTGCCCTTCCAGACGATATCGCTGACGTTGAGTTTTTTGGGAATGATCTTCAGATCATAGAACTCGTCAGCCAAGGCCTGCTGATCGGCGACGGCCTTGGGCGAGACGGCCGCCACATCGCCCAGCCGCATGCCTTCGCGTGTCAGGGTAATTCTCTGGATATCCTCCGGTACGCCGGTAATTTTCGACAGGGCGGTGACAGTTTCAGCCAGATTGTCCTGTGCTGTGCGGCCTACCTTGGCCAGTTCGTCCAGTACTTCGCTTAGAATATCGCCATGCGCTGCAGCGAAATCGCCATTGCTGAGGAAATAGGACCAGCTGTCGATAATTCCTCGGCCCGTCGCCAGAACACGCGTCTCTGGTCGCTTTTCGGCGATGGCGAGATAGGGGTCCCAGATCGACCACGCGTCGATCTGGCCGGACGAAAAGGCCGCGGCCGCATCAGACGGCGAAAGATCCGCCGCCTTGATGTCGTTGACTGACAGACCAACCGTGCGCAGCGCCTTGACGATAAAATTGTGGGCGCCCGACCCGCGCTTGAAGGCGACGCGCCTGCCTTTCAGATCCGAAAGGCTTTGGATCGGCGAATCCTTGCGTACCAGAATGGCCGATCCATCGGGTGAGTCCGTATAGGTGCCGGCATAGACCAGATTGCCGCCCGCGGCCTGTGCAAAGAGCGGCGGCACGTCGCCGGTCGGACCGAAATCGACCGCACCGGCACCCAGCGCCTCGAGCAGCGGCGGACCGGAGGAGAATTCGGCCCAGCTCACGGCGATGCCGCGCGCTGCCAAGCGTTTCTCCAGCGCGCCCGTGCCTTTGGCCAGGGCGAGGACACCGTTCTTCTGCCAGCCGATGCGCAGTGTTTTCAGCGGCACCGCAGCGGCCGCCCGGACGGGCAACGGCACGAGCGCAGTCACGGCCGCCGCCCCGATCAGCGAAAGAGTCTGTCTGCGTGTAACCATCGATGCCATCCTTTCCATCTCCTGCGGGCTGCCACGGGCGGGCAGACACCTCACACGCAAGGATGGGGTAAACGCGGAACCGGTTCGACGTCATAAATATTGAACAATAGGCGGGATCGGGAAAATCATGCTCCGCCAGGCCGGACGAAATGAAATCCTTTGGCCGAAAGGCAATCCCGGCGGCGTGCGTTCAGGGTTTGGGGAAACCCCGGGGATGGGCAGGAATGGCTTTCAGGTAAGCCGCGATCGCCGCCCGGTCGGCCGGCTCCAGATGCGCCGTGTTCAGCACGACATCGGTCATCGACCCGCCGAGCGAGTCGAAATCGGGCGTAAACCCGCTTTCCAGGGCATAGGCGATATCCTTTTCCGACCAGCTGTCGATACCGCCCTCGCCGCCCGTGATGTTGGGAACGACACCTTTGCCCTCGGGTGCCTTTGCGCCGGCCAGCCAGCGGCTCTTGTCCAGCCCGCCAATGGCGTTGCGCGGTGTGTGGCATTCGCCGCAATGGCCGGGGCCTTCCACCAGATACTGGCCGCGCTTGATCGCATCCGTGGCATCGGCGATCGTGAGAACCGGATCGGATGCCAGATAGAGCCGCTTCCACAGCCCCAATCCCCGGCGAACGGTGAAAGGGAAACGCAGCCGGTGATCCGCCGCGACATTGTCCGACGGCGGCAGCGTTTTCAGGTAGGCATAGAGATCGGCGATATCCTGCACCTGCATGCGCGCATAGGAGGTGTAGGGAAAGGCGGGATAATAGTGCCTTCCATCCGGCGATACCCCGGCGAGCATGGCATTGGCCAGGTCTTCGAACGACCAGGCGCCGATACCCTTGCCGGAGGGAGAAATGTTGGGGGTAACGAAGGTACCGAACGGCGTGACCAGCTCATGGCCGCCTGCCAGCACCAGGCGCGCATCGCCTCTGGCGCCCGGTGCGGCATGGCAGGAGGCGCAGCCGCCTGCCCAGAATACCCGTTCGCCGCGCTTGGTATCGCCGGGAGCCGCGGCGGCAAGCCGTGCCGGATCAACCCGCGACGGCGCCGACAGCAACCAGAATCCGGCGCCCCCGGCCAGGGCAACCACAATGACGAGCAGCAGCAGCTTGCGGATCATTGTGTCTCCCCCGCCTGTCCGGTCAGTTCTTCTTGACGCGGAAGGTCTGATGGCAGGCGCCGCAATTCTGCGAGACCTGCGCGAAGGCAAGCTTGAAGCTGTCAAGGTCCTGCGGTTTGGCGGCAGCCGCCGCTGCGGCATCGGCCTTGTACTTGTTGACAGCAGCGACGAAGCCCGCGTTGTCTTCCCAGATTTTCGGCGAAGCGGTGGTCTCGCCGCCGGTGTCGCTGCCGGCCGGAAACAGCGCTGCCGGATCGATCTTCTGCGCATCCTCGTTCAGCCTGCTGAGAGCCGCCAGCACCGCAGCCGCATCAAACGGCTTTTCGCCTTTGGCAATCGGGACGATACTGCCGATGGTCTTGCCCTGATCCTTCATAATCGCCTGCCGGTCCGCAATCGGATCAGCGCCTGCGGCAGCCGAAAACACTGTCATGGCCAGCAAAGGCGCCACAGCGAATGCAATCAGTCTCTTCATGGATGTCTCCAACTCTCGTGGCTTCAAGAACATGTGGCTTCAAGGGTTTTCAGGGGCATTCTCGGGTCCGAACCCTACAGTAAACATCCCGGATTGCACCCGCCCCATACGATCACATTTTCGTATGACAGAGATTGGTTCGCATACGAAAAACCCCGGCTTTCGGCCGGGGTTTTGCTGTCTGTCCGTCAGATACGGCGCCATCTGCGATCATGGCGGTGATGCCAGTACGGGCGATCCCAACGGCGGTCATAGCGATGATAGTAGCGCCGGTCCCAACGACGGTCCCAACGGCGATCATAGCGGTGACGCCAGTGCGGGCGATCCCAGCGGCGGTCATAGCGATGATAATAGCGGCGGTCGTAGCGGCGATCGTAATAGTCACGGTAATACTGAACGCGCTGCACATTGCTGTCTGCAGCCGCTGGCCCTGTTGCGGTGATGGGCTTTTCGACAGTCATCGGGGCGGCGGACACCGGTCCGGCTGCTCCGAGGGCTCCGATCGACATCACGACGGCAAAAAGAGCTGACATCAACTTTTTCATAGTGCCTCCAGTGAAATGCGCCCTGAGTGAACGTGCATTTCGACATGTTAAGTCCCTTGGGAATAGACTTAAGTCTAATCCCATGAACCAGAGATGAATAATCAATATGGCGCAGCAATGGCACGGGGGACGCGGGCGATCACATATAAAAACCGGCCGTGCGAATATGTGAAAACACCTTCGCACGGCCCGCTGGGCATCCCTTATTCGCTCGCGCCGTTGTTGGCATCCAGCCGTGTCAGGATCTGATAGGCCATGCGGATGCGATCCTCATTGGGATAGTATTTGTTGGCCAGAATGACGATGCCGAACTGCTTTTTCGGCACGAAGGCGACATAGCCGCCGAAGCCGTTGGTGGAACCTGTCTTGTTGATGAGCACATCGTCGCGGGCAGGCTGCGGCGGCGTCAGCGCGGTCACCGGCGTCGGCTTGAGCATATCGGGAGAGTTGCCGCGCAGCAGCGTCTTCAGATCGACCGGATAGGCATATTGTTCCCAGATCAGGTCCTGCGTCATCGCGCCGACCTTGAAATAGCCGGTATGCGTATCGGCGATCGCCCGCTGCAGCTTGCCTTCCAGCCTGGCCATTTTCATGTTTGCTTCCAGGAAATGGATCAGGTCCGTGCTGGTGGTTTTCACGCCATAGGCTTCCGAGGAAAGGACCGCCTTGCTCACCCGGGCCGGGACATCCTTCCTGGTATAACCCTGGGCATAATCCGCCATTTTGGTGTCCGGCACGTTGATATAGGTGCTTTTCAAGCCAAGGGCCGGAAACAGCTGCCCTTCCATCAGCGCGGCAAAATTCCGATTCATCGCCTTTGCCGCGATGTAACCCAGCATGCCGATGCTCGGATTGGCATAGGTCCGGTATGTTCCGGCGGCATAGGCCGGCTTCCAGTTCTGCAGATAGGTCATCAGCTGGTCGTCGTTCTTCACCTCGTCGGGAACCTGCACCGGGAAGCCGCCCGGCGTATGGGTGCCAAGATGCATCAGGCTGACATTGCCGAAGGCCGTATCCCGCATGGACGGCAGATACTTGCTGGTCTTGTCCGACAGGGAAAGCTGACCGTTTGCCTGCGCATAGGCCGCAAGCGTGACCACGAAGGTCTTGCTGATCGATCCGATCTCGAAGAGCGTATCGGCCGTGACCGGCTTGCCGGTTTCCCGGGAGGAAACGCCGTAGTCAAAGAGATAGGGCTTTCCCTTGATCGTGACGGCGACGGCCATTCCGGGAATATTGTATTTTTCCATGACCGGCCTGATTGCCGCATCCACGACGGCCCTGACTGCCGTCGCCGGTTTGTCGGCCGCATGCCCCATGGCGGCCGGCGCAGAGGCGGCAAACAGGATGGAGAGCAGAACTCTGGTGGCTTTCGCTGGCATTTCTTCGACTTCCTTTGCTGGTTCGGCATTATGGACGGGTCCGCGACCGGCGCGAATTGCGCGCCGGTTGAAAACCCCGCAGGTGCTGGTCATGGAGATCGCCTGACATAAGACTGGCTTCCGCATTGCATCGCAGACCTGCTGAGCCGCATCTATCTAACCGGCTGGGAGGCCCTGTCAAAACATGATATCTCGGGGCAGACATAAGAAAAATTAGGGTATCCATGGTTCGGCCATTTCTCCCCCTCAACGGCCTCAGAGCCTTCGAAGCTTCCGCACGGCACCTGAGCTTCACCCGCGCGGCCATCGAATTGTGCGTGACACAGGCTGCGGTGAGCCAGCAGGTGAAGAGCCTGGAAATGCGCCTGGGCGTACCGCTGTTCCTGCGCCTGCCGCGCGGCCTGAAGATAACGGCGGAAGGCGAAGCGCTTTTGCCCGTGGTCACCGGCTCCTTCGACCGGATGGCCGACACCCTTGACCGGATCGAGGGGGGACAGGTCCGTGAGCTGCTGTTTCTGGGCGCGGTCGGCACATTCGCCGTCGGCTGGCTCCTGCCGAGGCTGCCGGATTTCCAGCGGCAGTTTCCCTTTATCGAGGTTCGGCTGTCGACCAACAACAATCGCGTCGACATGGCGGCGGAAGGGCTGGATTTTGCCATCCGCTTCGGCAACGGCGCCTGGCACGGCACGGATGCGACCCGCCTGTTCGAGGCACCGCTCTCGCCGCTGTGCGTGCCGCAGCTGGCCGAGACGCTGCTGGAGCCCGCCGATCTTGCCAGTCACACGCTGCTTAGAAGCTATCGCATGGATGAGTGGAACAACTGGTTCGCGGCGGCCAACGTTCCCGCCTCGCCGCAATTGAACAAAGCCATCGTGTTCGACTCGTCCCTGGCCATGATGGAAGCCGCCCTGCAGGGGATCGGCGTTGCTCTTGCACCGCCGATGATGTTTTCACGCCATCTGACCGCAGGCGCCATCGAACAGCCGTTCCAGACCTCGATCTCGCTGGGAAGCTACTGGCTGACGCGGCTGCAATCGCGCACGCCGACACCAGCCATGACCGCCTTTGCCGAATGGATCGTTTCAGCGCCCTGATCAGGCCGGTGCGGCTTGGCTTTTCAATGCCTCGCCGAGATTGTCGAGCATGGCGCTCCAGCCGGCCCGGCGGTACTCCGGCTTGTCTTCATCATCAAGAAAGGCCGCCTGTTCGGTGAGGACGAGGCGGCAGCCTTTGCCCGACGGCGTGAGGTCAACGGTCACGATGCTGCTGGAAATGGGCGTCGTTTCGCGTCTCATCGTACCGGCGGAAATGATCCGTTCATTCGGCACGATATCCTGGTAGGAACTGGTGCTGATATAGGTTTCGCCGCCGGTCTTGCCGAAACGGAAGATGTCACCGCCGCCGACACGAAAATCGAAGTGATCATAGGCCGCGTGCCAACCATCGCCCATGGCGTTCCAGCGCAGGAGCGCCTCGACACTGGACCAGGCAGCAAATACGCGCTCCGGCGAGGCATCATAGGTGCGCTCGACAATGATGGTTGCATGGTTGACGGAACCTCCGGTCATGATGTCCTCCCTTGCCGGTCAATTCATTAAGTGATTGCTTAAGTATCACGTGATTGGCGGTCGCGCAACCAATACTTAATTGTTAACTTAAGTGTTTTGCCACCGAAAATGTCCGCTGCCAGCGCAGCGCACCGGTTCTTGCTTAAGCAGCAATCGGGTAAACTCCATGGTGCTGGTGAGTCGAAGGAAAAGCCCGTGAAGAAAAAACGCGCCGACCATGTCTGGGATGTCCCGCCTTCCGCGCGCGGCAAGCCTGCCCGGCTGACGGTGGCCACCTGCCAGTTTCCGGTTTCGCATGACATCAACGCCAATCTGGCCCACATGCTCGATCTCATCGCCCGCACCGCATCTGCCGGTGCTGATGTCGTGCATTTTCCCGAATGCGCCCTCTCCGGTTATGGCGCCGCGACATGGCCATCCTGGGATGATTTCGAATGGGCAACGCTCAACGCCGCCATGGACAGGGTTGCCGAGGCGGCCCGCACCCACGCGATCTGGATCGTCACCGGTTCGGTGCATTGGGATCATGCGCACACCCGGCCCACCAATGCGCTGTTCGTGTTTGACGATAGGGGTGCGATTGCCGGGCGCTATGACAAGCGGCGCTGCTCGATCAACGATCTGCGCGCCTTTGCGCCGGGCGATACGCCGTTGACTCTCGATATCAAGGGCGTGCGCTGCGGTTTTCTCATCTGCCTCGACTGGGCCTTTCCCGAACTCTGGCAGGAACACGCCGGCAAGGTCGAGCTGGTCTTCCATTCCTGCTACGCGGACAATGTATCGCGCGACCGGATCGAGGCTCACACGATCCAGCCGCTGATCCAGGGCTATGCCTGGCTCAACCAGTATGCCGTCAGTTCATCCAACTCGTGCCGGCCGCGCCAGAATTTCCCCAGCTTCTGGATCGAGCGCACCGGCCATCACGGCGGCAGCGCGGCACGGGACGAAACCGGTTTCATCCTGAATGGGCTGACCGACGATCCGGAGCTCGACGCCTTTTGCCAGCGGGTGCTGGAATTCCGGCGTTCAGCCAGCGACGGCAGCCTCTACGCGCCCTATCTGGAAGCCAACAAGGCTTAACGCGACTACGACCAAAATCGTATAGCTTCCAAACGCGCAATATGCAGATTTGAAGGGATTGAAAAGACGAAGGCGGCGCCTTCCGGCCCGCCCTCACTTTTGTCTGCAGCAGATTTACGCTTGGCGCAGTGATCACATCCGCAGCTCATGCTCAAAATTTAAGATACGGTGGAAAGGAATGCAATATCCGTTTTCGTGCGTGCCGGCCGTCCACTCCGACATCCAAAGCACACTGTCTCCGGCCCGCCTCGCTCGCTACCTGCCAGCTGCTGGAGGCGACCGGCATCTGGCACTGCGGCTCTACATCTGGAACGCGCGTCTTTGCGAATCCTTGTATCTGCCGATGCAATTCGCGGAAGTCGCGGCGCGTAATGCCATTCAAAAGCCGGTCGTCGGACGATTTCACAGCCGCTGGTACGAGAATCCCCGGTTCATCAATCTTCTTCCGGCGCGGATGAAGGATGAACTGATCGACACCAAGCGAAGGGAGCAAAAGAAGCACGCCGCGATGCTCAGTCAGGACCATATTGTCGCCGGCTTGTCACTCGGTTTTTGGGTCTCTCTCATGACCGCTGCCTACGACAAGCAGTTATGGGCACAGGGGGTCAAGGCCGCATTCCCGCATGCGGATCCGCGAGAAAGCGGCGAAAGTATCCGTGCCCGTCTGGATAGCATGCGGCGCTTTCGCAATGACATTGCGCATCACGTGGCAATTTTCGACCGCTCTCCGCAGAAAGAAATTCAGAACGTCGTCCATATCACCGGCCTTGTATGCGAAAATACCTGCTGGCCTTCAAAGCAACTGTCCAGATTGCAAAACGTCATCAACGACCGGCCAAGACTATGAATTTCCAACCACTGCCAAAATATGGCATGATGTGGCAACGCATCCCCGCAGGTGAGTAACCGTGTCCCGATCCCAGCGCCTTCTCGACCTGATCCAGACCATGCGCCGCTATCGGCGTCCGGTCGCGGGCAAGGTGCTGGCGGAGGAGACCGGCATCAGCATCCGCACGCTCTATCGCGACATCGCCACCCTGCAGGCGCAGGGTGCGCATATCGAGGGCGAGCCCGGCCTCGGCTATGTGCTGCGCCCCGGCTTCATGCTGCCGCCGCTGATGTTCACCGAAGAGGAGATCGAAGCGCTGGTGCTCGGTTCGCGCTGGGTGGCCAAACAGCCGGACAACCGGCTTTCCACGGCGGCGCGCGATGCGCTCAACAAGATCGCGGCGGTGCTGCCGGACGATCTGCGCGACAGCGTCGATACCTCTGCCCTGCTGGTGGGTCCCGGGGACGGATCGGCAACCGATGGCGTCGATCTTGCCGACGTGCGCAAAGCGATCCGCAGCGAGCGCAAGCTCGATATCACCTATCGCGACGGCAATGGCAGTCAATCCAGCCGCCTGATCTGGCCCTTCGCGCTGGGTTTCTTCGATAAAATGCGCGTCATCGTTGCCTGGTGTGAACTGCGCCAGGATTTCCGGCATTTCCGCACGGACCGGCTGTCGCGGCTCGAAGCAACGGATATACGCTATCCCAAGCGCCGGCAGGTCCTGTTGCAGGAGTGGCGCGACGCACAGGGCATCGCCCAGCCGCGCTGATCACTACTGCCAGAAACTGGCAGCATGCCGTTTTATGGTGTTCCCGTCACAACCTGAAGGAGAAATGCCGTGGCCAACCCCAATCTTATCATTCTCTACGTTGCCAATGCCCCTGCCAGCCGCGCCTTCTACGCGGCTCTGCTCAAGCGCGAACCGCTTGAAGAAACGGTCAATTTTGCCATGTTTGCCCTCGACTCCGGCTTGCTGCTCGGCGTCTGGGCGCACAACAAGGTTGAACCGGCCGTTACCAGCATTGGTTCGGGCAGCGAACTCGTGTTCAGCGTGGATACGGACAGCGAAGTCGAGGCAACGCACAGGGACTGGGCGGCACGCGGGTTGCCGATCGTTCAGGCGCCGGTGCACATGGATTTCGGCTATACCTTTGTTGCCCTCGATCCGGATGGTCATCGGCTGCGGATGTTTGCCGCCACCCCGGAACAGGGAACGGCGCAATGAGCCGGCACTGGATCGCAGTTGCTTCGGCGGACCATGTCCGCCGCGGCCTGCAGGACGGCTTCATGCAGGTGTGCCACGGCAAGGAAGGCCCGCTGAAGCGCATCAAGCCTGGCGACGGGGTGGTCTATTATTCGCCGACCGAGATATTCGGCGGCAAGGACCGCCTGCAGGCTTTCACCGCCATCGGCGTGGTGCAGGCGGAAGACGCCTACCGCCACGACATGGGCGGAGGATTCGTGCCGTGGCGCCGCAATATCGGCTGGTTCGATGCCACCGAAGCGGACATCCGCCCGCTGCTCGACAGTCTCAGCTTCACCAGGGGCAGGCAGAACTGGGGCTACCAGTTCCGCTTCGGGGTGCTAGCCATCAGCCCGGAGGATTTTGATGTCATCGCCGGGGCCATGCATGCCCGTCATCAAGGGCTTAATGTTGCCCCGCCTCTGCCATCGCTCCGGATGGCGTGCGATGACGGGTTGCAGCCCAGAACATCAGGGCAAGCGCACTGATGCCCGCCCCCGCGAGGCTGACCCCTGTCCAGCCGGCGGAGGCATAGACCAGCGTGGAGCCGAGCGAGCCTGCCGCACTGCCGATCGAATAGAAGATCATATAGCCCGCCGTCAGGCGGCTCTGCGCTTCCGGACGCACGCGGTAGATCAGGCTCTGATTGGAAACATGCACCGCCTGCAGGGCGAAATCGATGGTCACAATGCCGATGATCAAGAACCACAGTGACGTCTGCATGAAGGCGACCGGTATCCACGACAGGAGCATGATGGTCAGGGCAATGCCCGTGGTGCGCTGCGCATGGCCCCGGTCGGCCCAGCGCCCTGCCCGCGAGGCCGCCAGCGCTCCGGCAGCGCCGGCAAGACCGAACAGCCCGATTTGCGTGTGCGACAGCGAAAACGGCGGTGCGCTCAGCGGCAGCACCAGCGGTGTCAAAAGCATGGTTATGTCGGCGAAGATGAACATGGCAATGATGGCGCGGATGCGCAGCACCGGCTCTTCGGCAAACAACAGGAAGACAGACCTGATCAGCTTCGGATAGGCGATTTTTGTCCGCCGCACTTCGTTGCGTGGCAGGAAGTGAAACAGCAGCGCTGCAATGATCAGCGTCAGCACCGCCGAGACGGCATAGACCGAGCGCCAGCCCGCCAGATCGGCCATGCCGCCGGCAATGGTGCGGGCGAGCAGAATACCGATGACGATGCCGCTGGTGACGATCCCGACCACCTGCCCGCGCTCATGCGGCTTTGCCAGACTGGCGGCATAGGCGACGAGCGCCTGCGTGACAACGGCGAGCAGGCCGATGGCGGCCATCGCCACCAGCAGCGCGAGCGCGGTCGGGGCAAAGCACACCGCCAGAAGGGCCAGCGCGGAGAGAACCGATTGGCCGGCGATCAGCCGGCGGCGGTCGATCAGATCACCCAGCGGCACGATCAGCAGCAGGCCAAGCCCGTAACCGACCTGCGAAATCGAGACGATCATGCCGATGGTGGCGTGGCTCATGCCAAAACTGTCGGCAATGGCATCGAGCAGCGGCGGCGCAAAATAGACGTTCGCCACGGCCAGTCCGCAGGCAACGGCAAACAGAAGTGCCAGGGGGCGGGAGAATTCTATGGCCTGCGGCCCGCTGAAAGGCGTTTTTTCAGCAATTTCATCCGTATAGACCGCTTGTCCGCCGCCAATGACCAGATTATCGTCCTGCTCAAGCTTCATCGCATCCTCCTGCGAATGTGGTTGCAAATTAAAACCTGTTGCGTCTTAGCTCCATCGGTTTTATATTGCAACTACCCTTCGCAGAGGGAGAAACAAGATGAGCACTGCTCTGCGACCAAAAAAAGGGGGACTACAATGGTCAAGCGAACGAGCCACAAGGATGATCCGTGCCCGGTGGCAAGGCCACTGGATGCGATCGGAGACTGGTGGTCACTGCTGATAATACGCGACGCGTTTGAGGGATCGCGGCGTTTTGGGGAATTTCAGAGAAGTCTTGGCCTGGCCAAGAATATTTTGTCGACGCGGCTGCGCAATCTCGTTGCCCATGACATTTTCACCATCGCGCCCTGCGCCGATGGCAGCGCCTACAATGAATATGTGCTGACCGAAAAAGGCCGCGATCTCTTCCCGCTGCTTGTCGCCTTGCGGCAATGGGGTGAAGAATACTACTCCGACAGCTATCAGGCGAAAGTCCAACTGGTCGACCGCGAAACGGGTAAACCGGTGCGGCGGCTGGAGCTGCGCTCCGATGACGGGCGCCTGCTCGGACCTGACGATACGGTGGTTGTCGGGAACTAGATTTTCCTGCCCTCGCCCTGCCTGACATCGCTCCGCGGTGTCTGGCAGCGTCATCGCTGTAAAATGCAAATGAAAATCATTTGCAATAAGGCTTGACGACAGTCCGATTATCCGTATTCTGTGGTGGTGCCAGTGGGACACTGGCTCCGGACGGACAATAGAAAAAGGCCCCATCCATGACGGGGCCTTTCCATCGATATCGCTCGGGAAAAAGCTTATTTGGCTTTTTCGTAGAGTTCGAGGACGTAATCCCAGTTGATGAGACTGTCGACGAAAGCTTCGAGGTATTTCGGGCGGGCATTGCGGTAGTCGATGTAATAGGAGTGTTCCCATACGTCGACGCCGAGGATCGGCGTTGCGCCATGAACCAGCGGGTTTTCGCCGTTTGGTGTCTTGGAGATTTCAAGCTTGCCGTTCTTGACGGAAAGCCATGCCCAGCCGGAGCCGAACTGTGTGGTGCCGGCAGCGATGAAATCGGTGCGGAACTTGTCGTAGCCGCCGAGATCCGAGTCAATGGCCTTTTCCAGAGCGCCCGGAAGCTTCTTGCCGCCGCCGTTCTTCTTCAGCCAATGCCAGAAATGCAGGTGGTTGTAATGCTGGCCGGCATTGTTGAAAAGGCCGGCATTCTTGCCATAGGACTGCTTGACGATCTCTTCAAGCGAGAGATTTTCAAGACCGGCTTCGGCAGCCAGTTTGTTGCCGTTGTCAACATAAGCCTTGTGGTGCTTGTCATGATGATATTCCAACGTCTCGCGCGACATGAAGGGGGCGAGTGCGTCGTAATCATACGGCAGTGCGGGCAGTTCGAAAGCCATGGAAGTCTCCTCTTCGATTCAATCTGTGATCGGGATTGGCACCGGGTGTTCCCCGTTGCGGGGTGATGGCCAATCCTGACAAAACCTGCGTTCGTTACATAGAGCCTTTCTCACCTAAATAGAATAGTTCTGCCGGAAAGAATTTGGTTCAAGGTCGAGGGGGTTGACGAGACCGATGTTTACCCATCGGGCGAAGTCAAACCCCGATGGATTTGAACCAAATTCATCCGGCCCTTCGGGTTTCCGGCTGGCGGACACCCACTTTGTCAGGCAGCTTCGTCCGATGGGTAAACATCGGCCTCGCTACCTTCCGCGTGGATTGTCTCGCCATCCGAGAAACAGAACTGTTTCTATTTAGGCGAGAAAGGCTCTCGGTCCGTATTTCCCCGGGGGCAATGCGGAACGGATCAATATTTCGGTTTGATCCGGTTTCAGCGTTAAATTTTCGGCGTGGAGTGGGCGAACTCCCAATAGAGCTCCCTCGCCTTCTTGGTGATCGGACCCGGCTGAAGGTCGCGGCCTTCGATACGGGTAACGGGCACGACCTTCGAATGGTTCCCCGTGGAGAAAATCTCGTCGGCGTTGAGGAAATCCTGCACCGTCAAGGTCGCCTGCGTCGTGCGGAAACCGTAATCGGCCAGCACGTCGATCGTGCGGGCGCGGGTGATGCCGGATAGGAACGTGCCATTGGGCGCGGGCGTGAAAATGTGCCCGTCCTTGACCATGAAAATGTTCGAGCTGCCGGTTTCAGCGACATTGCCCAGCATATCGAGCACCAGCGCATTGTCGAAACCGCGGGATTTGGCCTCGAGAATGGCGCGGCCATTGTTGGGGTAGAGGCAACCGGCCTTGGCATTGGTCGGCATCGTCTCGAAGCTCGGACGGCGGAAGGGCGAAACGGTGACGGAAAAACCCGTGGGCTCCTGCATCGGCGATTCGTACAGGCTGAGACAGAAGCGGGTTGAAGCGGGGTCGGCGGGCACACCCATATAGCCGCCATGCTCGGCCCAGTACATCGGCCGGATATAGACGGCGATCCGGCCATCGAATTTTTTCAGCCCGTCGCGGGCAAGACCGGCAATGTCTTCCGCGCTCATGGTCGGCTGGAGACCAAGCGCGGCGGCGGAGGCATTGACGCGGGCGCAATGGCGATCAAGATCGGGCGAGACGCCCTCGAACCAGCGTCCGCCGTCAAAGACCGTCGAGCCCAGCCACATGGCGTGGCTGCGCGGCCCGATCAGAGGCACGTTGCCCTCGTGCCAGTCACCGTCGACATAGGTCCAGGTGGTTGATTGCGCTGCTGTATTGACTGCCATGAGAGTGATTCCGTCGCTGAGAATAGGTCGCCCTATCGAAGGGTTATTCGACCGCAAGGTCAATGGTTCAGACGCTGCGGAAGGCAAATTGCGACAAACGGACCGCCATAACCAGCACTTTTCCGCGTCAAACCACGGCTTCTCATACTTTTGATGAATTGCGCATCGGAATATCGCCGGTCCACTATGACACGGCAGCATTGAGCCGTTTGTCAGTTCCGGACTTCAAATGTTGTGAAAAAACGCACCGTATCATTTCCCCCGCTCCCCTCAGGATACGGCTTCTTGGCGGACCCCTTGCCGGGTCTGCTTTTCTTTTGGCTCAAAGAAAAAGGCCGGCAACCCCAGGTCACCGGCCTTCCATGTGGATAAAGGCGACAGATTACATCACCAGGATCGGCGTCTTGTTCGGCACGCGATCATAGAGATCGATAATGTCCTGGTTGATCAGGCGCACACAGCCCGACGAAACCGCCTTGCCGATGGACCACCATTCCGGCGAGCCGTGCAGGCGATAGAGCGTGTCCTGGCCATTCTGGAAGATGTAGAGGGCGCGGGCGCCGAGCGGATTGGTCAGGCCGGGCTGCATGCCGCCATTGCGGGCGCTGTATTGCACCAGCTCCGGCTGGCGGGCAACCATCTCATCCGGCGGAGTCCAGGTCGGCCAGTGGCGCTTCCACTGGATGACCGCGCGGCCGGACCAGGCAAAGCCTTCGCGGCCGATGCCAACGCCGTAACGGATTGCCTGACCGCCTTCGCGCACCAGATAGAGGAACTTGTTCTGGGTATCGACAACGATGGTGCCGGGCTGTTCGCCGGTCGGGTCCTGCACGACCTGACGCAGGTAGCGCTTGTTCATCCTCTTGATCGGAATGGCGGGCAGCTGATAGCCGTCATCCTCGCGCGCCGCATACATGGCTTCGTAGGAGCCAAAGGCCGGATCGACATCCGCCTGCGGTGCGAGCGGCTGGCCATTGTCGTCAACCTTGATAACCGGCATATCCGGGATTGCGGCGCATCCGGCGAGGCCGACGGCCGCTGTTGCGGTCAATGCAGTCAGGAAACCGCGGCGGGAAATCATGTTTTGCATCATTGAACCAATTTAGCGGTGGGAGATGGAGTGTGAGATAGCATGGATCGGGTTTACCAGCTCTAAACGCACATAAAATATGGCAACGGACCGTTGGCAATATGGCGCAAACAAGGCGGGTGGCGGACTGTTGCCCTCCCGCAACAGAAAGGCGGCCCGAAGGATGCCTGCACCGTTCACCGGGCGATAAACAATTCGTGAGACCGCGAAATCCGCATTCCAATCGCCGAATCACCGGGGTTCATAGCGAAAATCTGACACACCGAACCGCCCGGCAAGGCTGCTGAGCGGCGCATCGCCGGTCTTGCCTCTGACATAGCGATCCATGAAGGCGACACTGGCTTCGCTGATGCGCGTGCGGGTGAACAGGCCAAGATCGGTCCACGTCAGATGACCTGCCCCCAGGAATTCCACGTAATATTTCGGGCCTTTCGACAGGTCGTAGCCGCCACCCGGCCTTCTCACCTTGGGCGTGACAAAAATATCGCGCGTGCCGCCCTGGTACATGACCGGAGCTTCGAGATGCCGCAGCGCATCCCGGTGCAGATAGGGACCGACATAGGGCGACAGGGCGAGCGTTGCCTTGACGCCGCCGATGCGCCAGCCGGGCCAGGCGCCGCTCATGCCCAGCACGGTATAGCCGCCGAGGGAATGCCCCGCGAGCCCCATCTCGTTCCAGTTGATCCGGCCGTTCCACTGCCGGTCGCGCTTCAGGGCGGCAATCACCTTGCTGAAATCATCGGCGCGGTTCCTGAACGTGGCTTCCGTCCAGCGCAGCGGCTTGCGCAGGGAAACCTGCGGCTTGTCGAGAATGCTCTGGTCGCCATTGTTGCAGGTGGCGTCGTGATGATTGGGCGCGAAGACGATGTAGCCCGCCTTGGCAAAGGCCCGCATCAGGAATTTCGATTGGGTCGAACAGCCGTGGAACCCGTGCGAGAAGAAAATGACCGGCTGGCGGGTGACAGTCCGCTGGTCCGGCTCCCACACATGAACATTTACACCGCCGATCACCGCTTCGCTGTCCCTGGCAAAGGCTGTTCCGGCCGTGGCCAGCACGGCGGTGAGAACGACGGCGATCAATCGCAACAGGAGGCGCGGCAGAGCGAAAGATTGGCCTGTGCTGCTCATCGGCGCCCGCCTTGTCCGCTGTCGTAGTCCTAGCGCTTGCTCAGGCTTCCCAGGATGCCGCGCACCAGCGCGCGGCCGAGCGAGCTGCCCACCGAACGGACCACCGATTTCATCGCCGCTTCCGCCACCGTCTGGCGGGCACGAGGCTGGCCGCCGCGCGGACCCGGCGCGCTGCTGCCGCCGCCCAGAATATCCGGCAGGCGCCAGCCGCTGGTGCTGTCGGCTTCCTGTTCCTTCGTGGCTGCTGCTTCCGCCTGTCCCTGCGCCGCCTTTTTCTGCAGGACCTCATAGGCGGATTCGCGATCGATCATCTGGTCATACTGGCCGGCGACCGGGCTGGCGTTGATCAGCTTCTGCCGCTCGTCAACGGTCAACGGGCCGATGCGTCCCGCGGGCGGGCGGATCAGCGTGCGCTGCACGACGGACGGCACGCCTTTTTCCGCCAGGGTCGACACCAGTGCTTCGCCGGTGGACAGGTTGGTGATTGCCGCGAAGGTGTTGAAATCCGGATTGGGGCGGAAGGTATCGGCCGCCGTCTTCACCGCATTCTGCTCGCGCGGCGTATAGGCGCGCAGCGCATGCTGGACGCGGTTGCCGAGCTGGGCCAGCACGGTTTCCGGCACATCCAGCGGGTTCTGTGAGATGAAGTAGACCCCGACCCCTTTCGAGCGGATGAGGCGCACCACCTGTTCCACCCGGTTGAGCAGGGCTTTTGGGGCCTCGTTGAACAGAAGATGCGCTTCATCGAAGAAGAAGACGAGGCGCGGCTTTTCCGGATCGCCGATTTCAGGCAGTTCCTCGAACAGCTCCGACAGGAGCCAGAGCAGGAAGGTGGAATAAAGCCGCGGATTCATCATCAGCTTGTCGGCGGCCAGCACGCTGACCACGCCGCGGCCATTGGTGCTCGTGCGCATGATGTCGGCGATGCGCAGGGCCGGTTCGCCAAAGAATTTCGTGCCGCCCTGCTGCTCAAGCACCAGGAGGGAACGCTGGATGGCACCGACGGAAGGCTTGGTGACATTGCCGTAGCGCGCGGAAATTTCCTCGGCACGCTCGGCGATATTGACCAGCAGAGCCTGCAGGTCCTTCATGTCGAGCAGCAGCAGCCCCTCTTCGTCGGCGATCTTGAAGGCGATGTTCATCACGCCTTCCTGCGCTTCGGTGAGGTTCATCAGGCGCGACAGCAGCAGCGGCCCCATTTCGGAAATGGTGGCGCGGATCGGATGGCCCTGTTCGCCGAAAATATCCCAGAAAATGACCGGCGACGCCTCGAGCGCATAGGGATCGAGCCTGACCTCCGCCGCCCGCTTGACGAGAAAATCCTTTTCCTCGCCCTTCGCGCCGATCCCCGACAGATCGCCCTTGATGTCGGCACAGAAGACTGGAACGCCCGCACGCGAAAAACCTTCCGCCAGAACCTGCAGCGAGACGGTCTTGCCCGTCCCTGTCGCGCCGGTGATCAGGCCGTGGCGGTTGCCGTATTTCAGCAGCAGTGCTTCGGCCTGCTGATAGCTATCATCCGGTTTGCGGCTCGCACCAAGGAAGATACTGTCGTCAGCGGCCATGGGGGTGATCCTCTTCACTGTGGTGTTTCTGCCATCCGATATAAAGGCCGGATGCCCGGGGGACAATGCCTTGCAGCCGGGACTCATGCATAAGATTGCAAGGCCGCGCTGAAATTGCTGACGTTTTTGTGTCATCTTCCCGTGTCACAATAGGAGCGGTGCCGCCTGAAGAATGTCATGCCGGCTGATCCAGATTGACGCAGTGGCTTGCAAGGTGGATGATATCCGCATATTACGTAAACGTAATTCATGACACACGGGAGATTAGGCTCATGGACGAACTTATCGCGCGCATTACCGCCAATGTCGGCACCGATCCGGAAACCGCAAAGAAGGCCGTTGGCCTCATCCTTGCTTTCCTGCAGAAGGAAGGCCCGGCCAAGGCAACCGACCTGATCAGCAGCATCCCCGGCGCGGACGCGGCCATTGCCGATGCCAATTCCGGCGGCGGCTTCCTGTCCGGCCTGATGCCCGGCGTCATGGGCCTCGGCTCCAAGCTGATGGGCGCTGGCCTCGGCATGAGCGAAATCTCCGGCATTTCCAAGGAAACCATTGCCTTTGCCCGTGAAAAGGCCGGCAGCGACGTGGTTGACGAAGTCGTCAATTCGATCCCGGGCCTCAGCCAGTTCGTCTGAGACGCACGGCGCGGCCGCTCACAACCAGCATGTCAAACGCGCGCCTTCTGGCGCGCGTTTTCGTTTGGCCATTCCCTCAGTGCGTGGTGGGGGGAGCACAACCAAAGGGGGGTGGGTGGTTTTGGGGACCACAACATACACCCAAGGGAGGGT
>Ga0310696_10000064_pt1 | contig 182805 bp, 131 predicted proteins | sample AusTroGonzalo_MG_4_FD_203885 | JGI IMG/M metagenome (GOLD analysis project Ga0310696, IMG submission 203885) | Bovine rumen microbial communities from tropical cattle in Woodstock, Queensland, Australia - Gonzalo_02 (v2) (version 2) | ecosystem: Host-associated > Mammals > Digestive system >...
GCAGTCTTTTGGGTTGCTCAGCCGATTGTATCTTGCTGACAAGTTAAGGATTACGATTCCCGAGACCCCGTCGTCCTTAAAGGTTACTTCTCCCGCTTCCTGATAAATAGCTTGATGGTGCTGATAGAGAGTGCATATCGCTTTGGTTCGGCAGCCCGACAGCATTTTGGGGTAGTTGTCCAGTTTGAAGCCCACCAGCGAGGGCTGGAAGTCCTTTTTTTGAAGCTTAAAATCTGTTAAATAGTTGTCGAAATTCTTTCGGTTTTTGGCTATCATGCCGGCGGGAGAGCCGGAAGCCAGCACCACCGCGTCGAAGGCGGTGGGGAAGTCGTTGATAAAATAGTGGTTGTTTTTCCTATTGATATGGTTTACCTGACAGTTATAAACAAACTGCACGCGGTCGGGGATACTGTCGAGGAGCACGTCTAATACGGTTTGCGAGAAGAAAGTGGCGGGATAGACCCTGTTTTCCTCGTCCACACTCATCAGCAGTCCCATTTTCTCAAACTCTTGGCGGATGGTTTGGTAGTTGACCTTAGGTAATAAATTAGCGATGAATGTTGCGTTGTTGTAACATTCACCGCTAATTTGGGTATTGAGTATGTTGGCTTTGCCGCCACCGGAAGCCTTGATTTTGTAGCCTGGCTTGCCGGTTCTTTCGAAGATGTGGATATTGCAGTTTTCCGTTTCAGAAAGCAATCTGGACAGGAAAAGTCCGGCTGCGCCTGCTCCGACAACGGCAATATTCATCGTGAGACGGTATTAGCAGTTTTTAGCCAATTTCTCGGTCAGCAAGGGGATAATCTTGTTCAGGTCGCCCACAATACCAAGGTCTGCCACCTGGAAGATAGGAGCATACTTGTCTTTGTTGATGGCGATGATGAACTCAGACTCTTCCATACCGGCCAAGTGCTGGATGGCACCGGAGATACCGCAAGCGAAATAAACATTGGGGCGTACGGTCTTACCGGTCTGTCCCACCTGACGGTCGTGCGGCATGACGCCGGCATCCACCATAGCACGGGATGAGGAAACCTGACCTCCCAGTACGTCGGCGAGGGCCTGCAGTTTCTGGAAACCTTCCTTGCAACCCACACCACGACCACCGGAAACCAGGATCTTGGCAGCCTGGATATCCACAGCACCCTTTTCTTCCTTCACGGTCTTCAGCAGTTTCACTTTGAACTTGCTGCTGTCGAAAGTGGGGGCGAAGTCGGTGATGGTACCCTTGCGGTTGCAGTCTCTTTCCATCTTCTGCATCACACCGGGGCGAACGGTGGACATTTGGGGACGATGCTCGGTACACATGATGGTAGCCATCAGGTTGCCGCCGAAAGCGGGACGGGTCATCATCAGCTCTCCTTCTTCGGAGATTTCCAGTTTGGTACAGTCGGCTGTCAGACCGGTGCCCAGACGGGCGGCCAATCTTGGAGCCAGGTCACGACCGATGGTGGTAGCGCCGAACATCAGGATGCTGGGCTGGAATTTCTGTACCATCTGGTAGATGGCCTGTGAGTATTGTTCAGTAAGATAGTCTTTCAATTCGGGGGCGTCCATGCAGATGACCTCGTCGGCACCCATCTCGATGAGATACTGGGCGTGATGTTTCACCTGATCACCGGCCAGAATGGCGACAACTTTTTCGTTCAATGCAGCGGCCAGGTCGCGGGCTTTGCCCAGCAACTCCAAGCCTACCGACTGGATTTCGCCGTCGCGCTGTTCTACGAAAACATATACATTTTTATAATCTGTCTTTTCCATAATAATTACAATTTATATTACCGACAACGGCGATTAGATGATGTGTTTTTCTTTTAACTTGTTGATGATGATGTTGACACCTTCTTCGGGATCCACTTCGAAAGTCTCGCCGGCACCCTTCTGGGCTTTGGTGAATGACTTTTTAACGCGGGTGGGGGAGCCTTTGAGACCGAGTTTTTCGGGTTCGATGTCAATCTTGCTGGCAGTCCAGATTTCCACTTCCTTGTCGAAAGCGTCCATGATGCCTGAAACGGTCATATAGCGGGCCTTGTTGGCAGTAGCCAAAACGGTGAGCACGCAGGGCATCTCCACAGACAGCATCTGGTAACCCTCTTCAGTTTCCTTCTTGACGGTCAGGGTCTTGTTGCCGTCATATTCGAGACCGGTCACGTAGGAAATCTGGGGCAGTCCGAGATGTTCGGCCATTTCGGGTCCCACCTGAGCGGTATCACCATCGATAGCCTGACGTCCACCGATTACGAGGTCGTAGTCGAGGCAGCGCAGTGCGCCAGCCAAAGCGTTGGAGGTAGCCAAGGTGTCGGCACCGGCGAAAGCACGGTCGGTCAGCAGGATGGCTCTGTCAACGCCCATGGCGAAAGCTTCGCGCAGGATAGCGTCGGCCTGAGGAGGTCCCATGGTGATGACGGTCACTTCAGCGCCATACTGGTCTTTCAAGCGCAGGGCCATTTCCAAGCCGCCCTTGTCATCGGGATTCATAATACTGGGGACACCATCGCGGATAAGGGTACCTGTCACCGGATTAATTTTGATTTCAGTGGTGTCCGGAACTTGTTTTATACAAACTACTATTTTCATAATTTTCTTCTATTTTAATAATTTACCGGCGATGACCATACGCTGAACTTCGGAAGTTCCTTCATAGATTTCGGTAATCTTGGCATCACGCATCATTCTTTCAACGGGATATTCGCGGGTGTAACCGTAGCCACCGTGCAGCTGGACAGCCTTGGTGGTGACTTCCATAGCGGTTTCTGCGGCAAACAGTTTAGCCATAGCTGCATCTACAGAGTAGGGCAGGTGCATATCTTTCTTGTAGGAAGCCTGACGAACCAGCAGACGGGCAGCCTGCACGCGGGTTTCCAGGTTGGCCAGTTGGAACTGGGTGTTCTGGAAGGCGGCGATAGCCTTGCCGAACTGCTTACGCTCTTTGGTATATTTAATGGTTTCATCCATAGCACCCTGAGCGATACCGAGCGCCTGAGCAGCGATACCGATACGGCCGCCGTCGAGGGTCTGCATGGCAATCTTGAAGCCCTTGCCCAGTTCGCCGAGGAGGTTTTCTTTCGGCACTTCGCAGTTCTCGAAAATCAGCTCGCAGGTCGCTGAACCGCGGATACCCATCTTCTTTTCCTTCTTACCGATAGAGAAGCCCTTGAAGCCTTTCTCCACGATGAAAGCGGAGATGCCTCTGGTGCCCTGTGATTTGTCGGTCATCGCCATCACGATGAACACGTTGGCGTAGGAAGCGTTGGTGATGAAAATCTTTGTTCCGTTGAGAATCCATTTGTCACCAGCATCCACTGCCATGGTCTGCTGCATGGCAGCGTCGGTACCGGCGTTGGGTTCGGTGAGACCGAAAGCGCCAATCCATTCACCCGAGGCCAATTTGGGTAAATATTTCTGTTTCTGCTCTTCTGTACCGTATTCCAGGATGGGGTTCATACAGAGAGAGGTGTGGGCTGACACGATAACGCCGGTGGTGGCGCACACGCGTGACAGCTCTTCAACGGCCATGCCGTAAATCTGGTTGGTACCACCCTGTCCGCCATATTGTTTCGGAATGGGAATACCCATGATGCCTATTTTTGCCATTTTTTCGACGGTCTCGATGGGGAATCTTTCTTCCTCGTCGACTTCTGCTGCCAGAGGTTTTACCTCATTTTCGGCGAACTCGCGAATCATCTGCAAAAACAGCTGTTCTTGTTTTGTTAAACTGAAATCCATAGTTGATAATCGTTATTTTTGTTTTAATCCTAAAATTTCTCTTGCTTCAGCTGAGGTAGCAATCGGGCGACCCAGCTCATTGGCGATGCGCACCACTTTGGCCACCAACTCGCCGTTGGACTTGGCCAGCACGCCCTTTGACAGGTAGAGGTTGTCTTCAAAACCTACGCGTACGTTGCCGCCCATAGCGATGGCAGCAGCGGCCATTGGGAAAGCGTGGCGACCCACACCGGTGACAGTCCAAGTGGAACCGGCAGGAATGCCGTTGACCAGCCAGCAGAGGTTGGCAACGGTGGCGGGGGTACAGCCGGGCACACCCAACACGAAGTTGAACTGCATGGGAGCACCAGGAGCCTGACCCTTCTTGGCCATGTTGAGGATAGTGTCGAGGTGACCCATTTCGAAGCATTCATATTCGGGCTTGATGCCGCGTTCCATCATGCGTTGACCAAAAGCGCGCATGGTGGGCATGGTGTTGTCGAAAATCTCGTCGCCGAAGTTGCAGGTACCACAGTCGAGGGTAGCCATTTCGGGTTGGGGATTGGTGTCGGTTGATTGAAGTCTTTCATCGGGAGTCATACCCACAGCACCACCTGTTGAAGGAATCAGGATGACATCGGGGCAAACTTTCAAGATGGCCTCTTCGCACTCTTGGAAACGGCCACGGTCTTGGGTAGGAGTACCATCATCCCAGCGGACATGCAGGTGAACGATAGCAGCACCGGCATCAACGGCACTCTTGGCCTCGCGCACGATTTCCTCAACGGTATAAGGCACATTGGGATTCTGTTCCTTGGTGACTTCTGCGCCGCAGATAGCGGCAGTAATGATCAGTTTATCCATTGTTGAATTGTTTCTTTATTTCGTTGTTGATTACTATATCCGGCGGGACTATTTACGTTGGCAATCCTTGGGGGTTACGCAGGTGCCGGAAGCGCGGCAAACCAGGATGGGTTCATCCAGTTCGTCGGCAGCTGAGGGAGAAATGTCGGGACGAGCGACAGCCACCTTACGGGCCTCAAACATCATGTGGCGAGAGGTGTTGCCTTCACGGTCGATCCAGCCTTCTGCTTCGATGAAATCGCCTGCATAGACAGGGGCTTTGAATTCAATCATGTCGTATGCGCAGAACAGGCCTTCGTCGCCGTCACGCATAATCAAAAGTTCGGTAGCCACGTCACCGAAAAGGTGAACCATGTGAGCACCGTCAACCAAATTGCCACCGTAGTGGGCATCTTTTGCGCTCATGCGCAGTCTTATCTTTGTTCTGTATTCCATAGTGTTGCTGATTTTAATTATGAATTTAAGATATTTGCGTCACTACCCCGCCCTTCGGGCACCCCTTCTAACAGAAGGGGAACTATACGAGCGAAGCGAGTGATTCTGCATTCTTCCGATTTTATCCTCTTACGAGATAGTTTACATAGATACCGGGGGTGTGGACATTCTCCATGGGGATGTCGCCGGTTTTCACCACTTCCTGAGCTTCAGCGATTACCAAGTCGGCAGCGGTTGCCATCATAGGGTTGAAGTTCTGGGTAGTGCCTTTGTAAATCAGGTTGCCGCTTTCGTCGGCGATGTTGGCACCGATGAGGGCGATGTCAGCATGTAAGGGTTTCTCAAGCAGATATTCTTTGCCATCGATGGTAAGTTTCTGTTTGCCTTCTTCCACAACGGTACCGATACCGGTGGGAGTCAGTACGCCGCCCAGGCCTGCGCCGCCGCAACGGATACGTTCAGCCAGAGTACCCTGGGGTGAGAATTCAACGATCAGTTCTTTGTCGTTGAGTTGCTGGATGGTGTTGGGGTTGGTACCAATGTGGGAAGCGATGACTTTCTTCACCTGCTTGTTGGTAATCAGCAAACCGATACCTTTGTCGGGATAGGCAGTGTCGTTGGCGATGATGGTCAAGTCTTTGACATCAGTTTTTGACAATGCTTCAACAATTTTGTTGGGTGTTCCGGCAGCCAAGAAACCGCCAATCATTAATGTCATGCCGCTTTTGATTTTTGCAACGGCTTCATCTACAGTAATAAACTTATCCATAATTATGCTGTTTTTGAATAATAATATACAATAATGCAATAAGGGTGCAAATGTACGATTTATTTTTCAAATAAGCAAGAAAATTTTTCGGCAATATTGCGGGCTATAGTCAGCCGGCCGTTTTGGGTGTAATGTTCGGTTGGGAAATCACGTTCGAAGAAATCAGCATCGCGTACCTCGTTGAGGTTATTGACAATGATAATACCCTGTTTTTCATACCGTTTTGTGATGTATTCGGTGTTTTGATTCATCAACCAGGGCAACTCTGGACCCACAAGAGCCTGTATCTGATCCATGTTGTCGGCAACGATGTTGAGCACTAAAAGCCATCCTCTTTTCTGGCACAGTTGGGCAATTTTATCAAAATCCTTGATTCGGGGATTTTTCTCGTCCAGCTGATAAGCAAAATCTTTAATATAGTGGCAGGCTAGGATAATCGTGTCAGAAGATGGGTAGGTGCCGTTATACAGCATTCCACTTTTACCCACCGCGCGGTCCCATTCGGAGGCATTGTGATAAGGGCAGTTGGGGATGCTGAACGTTTGTTGCTTTATACCTCTCAGTACTTTCTTTTCCCTTTCTTCTTCGGTCCAATGAGGATAGGCTTTGAAAGCCAACAGCATGCGCTTGTACAGAGCAGGAGCCTTTTTCATCATCACTTGTTCTTTCCGCAAGGCTATTTCCAGTCTCGAATAAATCCATTCGCTAGAGAAAGAACGCATGTTGACGGTAACAACGGCTGCTTTAACTGTATTTTCATGAGGTATGTTTCGTAGAATATCGTAATAGATGCTTGCATGGCAAGCGGCTTTTCCCAGGTTGCCCACTTTATAGGCAGGCAAAAGACTATCAAGCATTACGCAAATAGCACGTCGGTCACTATCTTGTTCGCTATATGCATGGTTGGAAGATTCACCTAGATAGACGATGTCATAATTGTCTTGAATCGCCTTTTGCGACAGACTCATCAGCGAGCAATGCTCCTCTAGGTCTTTGGGATAGAAAGTGTAGTAATACAGCACGTCCAATAGCACCAACACCGCTGTCAGGAGCAACAGTTTCATTCCCATCTTACGAAGTGTGTTTTTAGTGTTATTTTTCATTAGAATTGAAAATAGATGAACGGATATTGTTGGACGGACGAGAAAACGGTGATGCCGAAAATGAGGAAGGCATAGATAAGCCAGCGCACGAAGCCCGATTTTTGGCTGCACCAAACATCAAAGCGGCTATTGCGAATCAGCAGGTCTAATAGGACAAATGCACCAAGTGCAATCCAGGCAATAGTGCTGATATGCAGTTGCATGGGTAGTGTGAGGTTGTGGTATAGTGCAGAAAACAGTTGGTAAAGGCTGTTGAAAGAGGGGGCGCGGAACACACTCCATAAGAGGGTGACGATGATGAAGGTTTTGAGGATGTTGAGTGTTTTGAGTAGGACTTTTCCGACTTTACTGTTGATGCGGTCGGAAAGATGCAGGTTGCGGAGTGGCCTTTCCAAACAGAGTAGTACTCCGTAGGCGAATCCCCATATCATGAAAGTCCAGTTTGCACCATGCCAGATGCCACATACGGTGAAGACTATCAGTGTGTTGAGAACCCATCGGGGAATAGGAACACGGTTGCCGCCAAGGGGAATGTAGAGGTAGTCGCGAAACCAGGTGGAGAGGGAGATGTGCCATCTGCGCCAGAATTCCTGAATACTGTCTGACAGATAAGGTGTTCTGAAGTTGTCAATCAAAGTATATCCCATAGTCAGTGCACAACCCAAAGCGATGGAAGAGTAACCGAAGAAGTCGCCATAAATCTGAAACGAGTAGAAGAGCATACCCAGGAGGATATCCGCACTACTGTAGGCGTGAGGGTCCTCATAAATCTGGTCTACGTAGGCACCTAGATTGTCGGCCACCACCATCTTTAGGAACAGACCGAATAGGATGAGTCTCAGTCCGTTGGCAATATTGTCATATTGTAGTTTCTTCTCACGGTGCAGCTGGGTAAGCAGGTTTTGAGGACGCTCGATGGGACCGGTGACCAGTTGCGGATAGAACATGACATACAGGGCGTAGTAGCCGAAATGACGTTCGGCTTTCTGCTTGCCCCGGTAGACCTCGATGACATAGCTTAGACTTTGGAAAGTATGGAACGAGAGGCCAATGGGAAGAGCGATGTGGAGCACCTGCTGCGGATGCTCCCAGCCGAAATGCTGGGCAAGAGCAACCAAGTTGGCGCTGACAAAATTGAGGTATTTAAAGATGAACAGAACTACACAGGTGGAAATGATGCTGATTACCAGACAGGTTTTCTTTTTGGAAGGAGAGTCTTTCCACTTGAAAATGAGAATACCGGCGGAATAGTCGATGACAATGGTGATGAGTAGGATGAGAATGTACTTGGGAATGAACCACATGTAGAAGAAACAGCTGGCCCCCAAGAGTAGTATCCAGCGGAACTTATGCGGTAGCAGGTAAAAGAGTAGGGTGACTACCGGGAAGAAAATCAGAAATTCTATCGAGTTGAAAAGCATTTGGAGAGTATAGGGGCTTAGTATTTGAATTTGCTTCCGCCTACAAACTCACGCAAGATGGAGGTGCCGGGAATGTTGTTTTCTGGAATCACTCTGAAATAAGACAAGAATTTCAACAGACGGTAGGCTTCGGCAAATTCTTCGCAGTTTTCGGGAACGGCTGCCAGAATGGGGATAGCGTGTTTTTTCAGCACGCCCATCTCGCAGATCAGTGAGGTGTTGAACATGGCATCGGCATTCTCTTGGAAGGGGAAAATGTTGCGGTTTTCGCCTCGACGCACGCTAGGCCAGCGGCTAATGGTTTCCTGAGCAGAATATCCTCTGTAATTGTAGTCGCGTATGATTCTTCGTATCAGTCGGTTGTCTGTTGTGGGAATGGGATTCTGCTGGTCGATGGAGATACAGGTGAGGGCAGATACAAACAGTTTGAATTTGATACTGTCGTCAATCTGCTCGGTCAGTCGCGGATTCAGGCAGTGGATGCCTTCAATGACCAGCATGGAGTTGTGTTTCAGCTGGATGGTATTACCTTTCCATACTTTTTTGCCGAGAGAGAAATCGAAGGTGGGTAGTGGCACCTCTTCCCCTTGAAGCAGTCGGTTCAGGGTGTCGTTGAAAAGCTTCAGATCGATGGCGTCAATAGACTCGAAGTCGTATTCTCCTTTTTCGTCCTTGGGAGTTTCCTCACGTTCTACAAAGAAATCATCCACAGAAATCTGCACGGGGTCGTAACCCAAAATACCCAACTGTACTGACAGACGTTTGCAGGTGGTTGTTTTGCCAGAGCTTGAGGGGCCACTAATCAGCACCACTTTGGCTTCCCGTTCGTGAATCTGGTCGGCAATCTTGGCTAACAGCTTTTCGTGATAGGCTTCAGTAATAAGAATTGTATCCTGGATTTTACCCTCTGCTATTTTTTTGTTCACATTGTAAACGCAAGGGATTCCTATGGTGTTGGCCCATTTTTTGTAATCCTGGTAGACCGAGAACAACTTGGGTACCCGATGGGTGTGTGAAAGGGTAGTAGGGTGCAGGGGTTGGGGTACTTTCAGCAATAGCCCTGATTCGTATAACTCCAAGCCAAACAGATGAATAACGCCAGTAGAGGGAGCTAAATTGCCGAAGTAATAGTTGATGGCATCTCCTAACTTATAAATAGAGGTATAGATGCGTGAGCGGTGGCGAAGTAGCTCATATTTGTCCTCAAGTCCTTCCTCCTTGAATAGTTGCACGGCTTCTGCAGAAGGTAGTTCCATCCTTTCGAAAGGGATGTTGCTTTCCACAATCTCGCGCATACGTTTGTACAGCATGCTGACCAGATGTTGGTCTAAAGGTTGGTCCAGATTGTCCAATTCGCAATATTTTCCACCGGAAATGGAATGAAGAATCTTGAGCTTTACCTGTTTGGGAAGAACATCTTTGACGGCTTTGTAGAGGATGAAATAGACGGAGCGGGTGTACATCCGGTGACCGTAGGAGGAGGTCATGTCGAAAAACTGAACGATGCAAGGTTTGTGAATGCGGTAGGCGCATTCGCGCACTTTGTTATTGATTAATGCCCCCATGATGGGGTATGCCAGATGGATATTTTCCTCTTTTGCCAGCTGTTGTATGGTCGTCCCAAAGGGGATGGTTAAGTTTTTATTGGTGTTTTGAATATGAACAGAAACCATGAGTTGAAAAATTTGTTGCAAAGGTACGGTAATTTTTTATACGAGATGTCGTTTTTATTTGTAATTTTGCTTTTTTATTTGTGAACCCAAGAAAATTAGTGTATATGACATTTACAGCATTGGCCAATCCCATATTTGAACAGGTCATCAAAGCATACCATCAGACGGATGATGTGGATGCACCACTTCAGAATCCCTATCCTGCAGGAGGCATAGAAGCCGACCTGTATCAGAAATGTTGGATTGATACGGTGCAATGGCATCTTGAAGATATTATCCGCGACCCGCAGATTGACCCAGTAGAAGCGCTGGCCATTAAGCGCCGTATTGACCGCAGTAATCAGGAACGTACTGATTTGGTGGAGACTATCGACAGCTATTTTTACACCCAATACCATGAGGTAAAGGTGGCTGATAATGCCACTATCAATACTGAGAGTCCCGCTTGGGCTGTTGACCGTCTGAGTATTCTGGCTCTAAAGATATACCACATGCGAGAACAAGTGGAACGAAAGGATGCCACCGAAGCACATCGGGAAATATGTCGCCAAAAACTGGAAGTGTTGTTGCAGCAACAAGTGGACTTGAGTACTGCTATCGACCAGTTGTTGGCTGACTTTGAGGCGGGTCGTAAGTATATGCGTGTCTACAAGCAGATGAAGATGTATAACGACCCCAGTACCAATCCTATTCTATACGGTAAAAAGTGAAGCCGCATCTGCTAATTCTTAGGTTCTCTGCTTTAGGCGACATTTTGATGTCGGTGCCGGTAATTGACGCGCTGGCCCGCCAATATCCAGAACTGCATATTACCGTGGTAAGTCGCCCGTATGTGGGTCCTGTGATGCGCATGCTTCCGCAGAATGTGTCTTTCGTTGGAGTCAACCTCAAGAATTACAAAGGCGTGTCAGGAATACATAGGCTGTATAAAGAGCTGAAGGACTTACAACCTACAGCGATAGCCGATTTTCATAATGTATTAAGGACTATCTGCCTCAGAAGTTTCTTCAGACTAGATGGAGTGCCTACGGCCTATTTTAATAAAGAGCGCCGTCGGAGAAAAAGATTCATCAAAGCGGCTGAGAAAACCCAGCAGCGCACTTCTTTTGAGGGTTATCAGCAGGTGCTGTCAGAGTTGGGTTTCCCCGTTGAAATTGACTGGCATCAGCCTTTTTCGCTCTTTGCGGGAGAAAATATACAGAAAATGCAGGCTATAGGGGTCGCTCCTTTTGCTGCCCATCAAGGAAAGATATATCCCTTGGACCAAATGGAACGGGTGGTGGAGCAACTGTCCCACCAGACGTCTATTTATTTGTTTGGTGCCGGTGCGGAAGAGAAAGCCTTGATGGAGCAATGGGAACAGAAGTACGAGAATGTGAAATCTGTGGTAGGCAGTTTGGCTGATATGGGCGAAGAACTGAGATTGATGAGTCGTTTGCAGCTGGTGTTGTCAATGGATAGCGGCAATATGCATTTGGCTTCGTTGGCAGGAGTACCCGTGGTAAGCATTTGGGGAGCTACGCATCCTTTGGGTGGTTTTTTGGGTTGGGGCCAGTCGATGGAACAAGTGATACAGGAAGACCTTCCTTGCCGTCCGTGCAGTATCTATGGCAACAAGCCCTGTCGCTATGGCGACTACCGTTGCCTTACCCGCATTTCTCCTGAACGCATAGTACAAACTGTGAAACAGATTCTCAGTTCCTATAACTCCTAATACCTAATACCTGAAACCTGGAACTTGGAACTTGGAACTTGGAACTTGGAACCTGGAGCCTGGAGCCTGGAACTTGGAGCCTGGAACCTGGAACTTGGAACCTAAATCAGCGATATCAGTACAAACAACCAGTGAGCAGAGATACCTGCAATAAGGCCGCCTACTGTATGTGAGGCGATAGCTTTGGAAATCAGCTGACGATAACCGAGAGAATCTAACATGCCGGTATGGGTGCTCAAGAAGCCGCTCCAGCACATACCCATTGCGGTGAATACGGCAATAGCGTTGGCGTTGATGAGTCCGGAGGCATCAAAAGCAGGAATCAAACCGATGGCGGCACCCACAGCACCTAAAGCAGTAATTGGGAAAGCAATCAACTCAGGATGGTCGAAACCAAACAACCATTGGAAGACGAAGTCTATCTTGGAGGCCAGCCACGGTAATACGGGCACACCCTCGTAGGCTGAACCGGTGTAAACGCCATCGGCAGGAGCACTGAAAGTGGTCATCATTACAATGGTAGAGATAATCAGTACACCGGGGATAATGGACAAACCGATTTCTACACCACTCTTACCACCGTCCAGCATGGCGTTGAGGGTACGCAAAAACGGGCCTTTCTTTTCTTCTTCCATAGCCACTGGAGCAGCTTGAATGTTTTCGAGTTCTTCAGTGGGCTCATTGTCTATTCCGGGCATGGGAGAGTCTAATTCCGGGTAGGATTTCAAGGTGAGGTATTGCATCATACGGGTGGAGACAATACTGCCAATAAAGGCACCAGCCAACCCTACCAAAGCACCGTTACCATAACCGCGACCAGTCATAAAGGCTACAACCACCAAACCCATGCCAAATGAGGTGCCGAAATTGGTCAACGATGCAATTTGGTATTGCTTGAAATATCGGCTGAAAGTTTTGTCTTTTGACAGGGTGATGATGGCGGGATTGTCGCTCAAGAAGGTCATCACTGCTCCCAAAGAGGCTACGCCCGGCAGGTTGTAGAGCGGCTTCATCAGTGGCTTCAGCATCCTTTCCAACAACACAACCACACCGAATTCCACAAACAACTTGCTGATGGCACCGGTCATGACGGTGATGGCCATGATGTAGAATACAGTTTCGAGCAGCAAATGATAAGCTGTATTCATGAAGGTGTTCAGCATATTCGGCAGACCCATAGGGATAGACAAGCCGATGAAAAAGCCGAAGAAGATGATCAAAAAGATGACCAGCTCGTGGGTACGGCGGTAGGCTCTATACAAATAATGCATCACATTATTCCTGGAGACCCTATAAATCTGATGAAGAATATTATTGTTTCTGAAATTGAAAGGAGCCATATTGCTTTTATTTTAATCTATCGGGTAAATAATTCAAGATGTTGATTTTCCATGATGCGCCCACGCACACTTGCAGGGTTCCCTGTCCTGCTTCGGGGATATTATATTGCATATAGCTGGGGTTGTGCATCACCTGGTTGGCCACAAAAGCGTGGATACGCAGGTCGCGGTATTTATTCGGGCGGTATTCCATACCGATGCCGTAGAAATGATAGTTGTGGCCCGGCAACATCATGGCATCTTTCACGGGGTCGGCAGTGATGTCTTCCGCAAAGTTCTGGTCGTAACCACCTTTAGCAAACAGATTGACACTGGGACTTACATGCCAGTCCAGTCGGCCCACCACGGTGAAATCGCTGAAGAAATGCTTGAAGTCGGAAGCTCTGTTCATGTAGTCCAGATAGATAGACCATTTGTCGAACGAAAGTCGGTTGCCCAAAGCAATATAGTTGACAAATGAGCCGCGTTCGTATTCCACCAGGTTGATAGAATACAGGGCAGAGAAAGGACCGTAGTTGCCGTTCCAAAATAAATTATAGGAAAAGAGTCCCTTCTTCCATTCGTTACCCGCACCGGCATAGTGTATGTAAGGCGAGTTGGCAAACTGGAACACTATCTTGTTCTTTTTCTCTTTGTCGGTATAAGAGACTGACGCACCCAGTTGGAAGCAATAGATTTCGCCCCAGAAATGGGTGTAGAAATAAACATCGATAGGGGCTGCATCATACTCGAATCCACCAATATACAAGGCATCCTTACCCAAGCGTATAGCCCAATGGTCGTTGAACTTATATTGGATGTACAGAAAGTCGGTGTTGTCGAAAAAGTTGACTGAGCCGGGTCTTGCGATAATACGCTGACGGATAAAGTAGGAGATATGATCTCCTATCTCACCGCCTAATAGGAAGTTGAAATACTCTCCATGGAAACCATAGTTGTTGTTCCAACCTGTTTCGTCAATATGGTAGCGCATGGGGTTGTCGGAGTTTGTCCACTGGTAAGTACCCAGATAGTCCAACGAGGCACGAGCCTCCAGATGAAAAGTGGTGAAGCTGTGCTTGATTTTCTTCTTGGTGCTGTCTGTGGTCTGCGAATTGGCAAAAAAGGGTAGAGTAACCAGCAAAAATAGTCCTAAGGTAAAATGTAATCTTTTCACAATCAATAATTTATTTGTCTTGTTTTGAAAGTACAAAGATATACATTTTTTTAATGTGCCAATGTGTCAAAATGCTAATGTGTCAATTAATTAACACATTTGTTAGTCCACCGTGTATTTCAACGCCTCTTTCATCGAGTCGAAATAATGGAATCTCATGCCATCGATGAAGTTCTCTTTGATGTCGTCAATGTCTTTCTTGTTATCTGAAGAAAGTACAATGTCGTAGATGCCAGAGCGTTTGGCAGCGAGGATTTTCTCCTTGATGCCGCCCACAGGGAGCAGTTTTCCTCTGAGAGTGATTTCACCGGTCATCGCTATTTTGTTGCGTACTTTACGGCCGGTATAGGCGGAAATCATGGCGGTGAGCAGGGTGATACCGGCGGAGGGACCATCTTTCGGGGTGGCACCTTCGGGCACATGCACATGGATTTTCTGTTTCTCGAAAGTCTCGTCGCTGATACCATATTCGGCGGCATGGGCTTTGAGGTATTCGTAGGCAATGGTGGCCGATTCTTTCATCACATCCCCCAGATTGCCGGTCATTGTCAGTCCGCCTTTGCCGGGACTGGTGATGGCTTCCACAAAGAGTATCTCGCCACCGACGGCAGTCCAGGCAAGACCTGTAGCCACACCGGGGCAGTCGTTGTTGAAGGATTTCTCTTTCTGGAAGATGGGCGATCCCAGCAGTTCTTGTAAGTCGCTGGCGCTGATTTTCTTCTCCATGCTGCCAGTCTTCACCAGTTGGGCTGCTCTTTTTCTGATAATGCGGGCAATGGTCTTTTCTAGAAGTCGCACACCCGATTCGCGGGTATATTCGGAGATAATCTGTTCGATAATCTTGTCAGAGAACGACAAGTCGGTCTTTTTGATACCGTGATCTTTCAACTGTTTGGGGATGAGGTGCTTTTTGGCAATCTGAATCTTCTCTTCCAATAGGTAACCGGGGATGTCGATGATTTCCATACGGTCGAGCAGTGCGGGGTGGATGTTGCCCAGATTGTTGGCGGTGGCAATGAAGAGCACTCTCGACAGGTCGAAGGTGGTCTCCAAGTAGTTGTCGTAGAATTGGTTGTTCTGTTCGGGGTCGAGCAGTTCCAACAGGGCTGCCGACGGGTCGCCTTGCACCGTCATTCCAGTTACCTTGTCTATTTCGTCTAGTACGAAAACAGGGTTGGAATAGCCGGCTTTGCGCATGTTTTGAATCACACGGCCGGGCATAGCACCGATATAGGTTTTGCGGTGTCCGCGTATTTCGGCTTCATCGTGCAGACCACCCAGCGACATGCGGATGTACTGACGACCGAGGGCATCGGCAATCGAGTGTCCCAAAGAGGTTTTACCCACCCCTGGAGGGCCGGCCAGGCACAGAATAGGCGATTTCATGTCGCCTTTCAGTTTCAATACGGCCAGATATTCTATGATACGCTCTTTCACCTTGTCCAGACCAAAGTGGTCGCGGTCCAGTATCTTGTGGGCGCGTTCCAGGTTGAAGTTATCTTCGCTGTATTCATTCCAGGGAAGATCTACAAACAACTCCAAATAATTGAGTTGCACCGAGTAGTCGGGCGACATGGAGTTGGAACGGCGAAGTTTCTCTAATTCTTTCTCAAACAGCTTTTTGGTTTCCTTATCCCATTTCTTTTTGGCTGCTTTCTTCTCAAGCTCGCTAATATCCTTGTCGCTTGGTGAGCCTCCCAGCTCCTGCTGGATAGTTTTCATCTGTTGATTCAGGAAATACTCGCGTTGCTGTTTGTTCAGTTCCTGCTGTGACTTGTACTGGATTTGATTTTTCAGTTCCAGCATTTGCAAGTCGTTGTGCAGTAGTTTCAGGATGAGTTTGGCACGCTCTTCAATGTCGGCTATCTCCAAGATGTTCTGTTTCTCTTCCACGGTGACAGACAGGTTGGTGGCCACAAAGCCCAAAAGGAAATTAGGGCTATCGATGTTGCGGATGGCGAAGCTGGTCTCCGGCGGCAGCTGGGGCGACTTTTTAATCATCGAGATGGCGGTGTCTCTGATAGAGCTGATCAGGGCATTGAAGTTGCGCTTGCGGGTAACAGCAGGGTCGTAGTCATTGGTTGGGAAATTAGCCACTGCTGCTTTGTAATAGGGCTCGGTTTGAACCAACTCTGTGATGATAATACGCTTCAGGCCTCGTACAATGATAGTTACGCTGCCGTCTGGCATCGCAAGGTAGCGCACTATGTGAGCAAGGGTGCCCACCGAATAGATGTCCTCTAGGGTAGGATCCTCCACATCGTTGTCTCGCTGAGTTACCACTCCGATAGGCTCGTTGGTACGGCCGTACTCTTGGGCGAGTCTGATGGATTTGTTGCGGCCCACGGTAATGGGAATCACCATGCCAGGAAACAATACTGTATTGCGCAGGGGTAGCAAAGGCACGGTGTCGGGAGTCTGTGTGTTTTTCAGAGTCTCCTCATCGTCAGCGCTAAAGAGTGGTATAAAATTGGATTCGCTATTGATAAAATCGTTAATAAAAGATATTTCGTCCATACAATATTTTATATAATTTTGGGTCGGCAAAGATACAAAAAAATCAGCAAATTAGTGGAGTGCTAATTTGCTGATAGATGTTTTTTACTCTTGGTTCTTTACCCTTAGTTCTTCTTACCGAAGTTACCGTATTTGCTGCGGAATTTATCCACACGACCGGCGGTGTCAACCAACTTCATCTTACCTGTGAAGAAGGGGTGTGAAGTGTTGGAGATTTCTAACTTAACCAAGGGATATTCCTTGCCGTCTTCCCAAACAATGGTGTCTTTTGTTGCTACAGTTGACTTGGTCAAGAAAGCAATTTCATTGGACATGTCCTTGAAAACCACTGTTCTATACTCTTTTGGATGGATACCTTTTTTCATTATACTTTGATATTTAATTGTTTTTCAAATTTGGAGTGCAAAAATACAAAAAAAATCAATACAAAAAAACAATGCTCAAGAAATTTTATTTGAATGGTTGTGATATGTGTATAGTATTTGTTTACAATGTGTTATATTAACAACGATAAAAGGTAAAAATAAAGGAGGGTCTTATAATGTTATTCCTTATCTGCTGTTAAATAGAAATCTTCTCCCAAAATTTTGCCAATAATCAATTATCAATTGTCCACACTTCTGAGCACCTGCAGTACCAGTTCGTTCACCATTTGCTTTAGTTCGTTGATAAACTGCTGGGCAGAGTACTGCTGATGCTCTATTTGTCGCAGTTTTTTCTCCCAGATGCCTGTCAGTTCGGCACTTTTCAACAGCTCGTTGCGGATGAGGCCGATGAGCTCTATACCGGTGGGGGTGGGTTCCAGACTTTTGCGTATCTTTTTGATATAATTGCGCTTGAAGAGGGTTTCGATGATGGCGGCACGGGTAGAAGGTCGACCAATGCCATTTTCTTTCATAGCTTCACGCAAGCTTTCGTCTTCCACCATCTTACCGGCGGTTTCCATGGCGCGTAGCAAGGTGGCTTCAGTATAAGGTTTGGGAGGCTTGGTCCATTTTTCACTCAAAGTGGGCTCGTGTGGTCCGTGCTCTCCTTTGACAAACAGAGGCAGTACCCGTTCTTCGTTCTTGTTGTCGTCTTCCTCGTCATCACCTCCTTCTTTTTTGTTCTTGGCCTTTTCTTCCGGCTTAATCACCACTCTCCATCCAGGCTCAAGAATCTGTTTGCCAGTGGTTTTGAACTGCACGTCCTCTACGATGCCGGTGACATTGGTGTTGGAAAAAACGCAGTCGGGATAGAAAACCGCTATAAAGCGGCGGCAGACTTCGTCATATACACAGGCTTCTTGTGCCGACAGTTGCATCTTCGGCTCAAGTCCAGTGGGGATGATGGCGTGGTGGTCGCTTACCTTGCTGTTGTCGAACACTTTCTTGCTCTTGGGCAGTTTTTTGCCTAACAGCGGAGCGGTTAGCGCGCTATAAGAAGTAATGCCTTTCAAAATGCCGGGACATTTGGGGTAGATGTCCTCGCTGAGGTAGGTGGTGTCCACACGAGGATAGGTGGTCAGTTTCTTTTCATAGAGGCTTTGAATCAGTTGCAGGGTTTGCTCTGCTGAATAGCTGTATTTCTTGTTGCATTCCACCTGTAGGGAAGTTAGGTCGTACAGTCGAGGTGCAGACTCCTTTCCCTGTTTGGTGCTGATGTCGGTAATGGTAAACTCTTTGCCGATGATGCGTTGCAGGTCATTTTGTCCCTCCTCCACCGACTGGTACTTGCCCTTGGTGGCGGTAAAGGTGGTGTCGCGGTAGATGGTCGATAATACCCAGTAGGCACTGGGTTTGAAGTTCTGTATTTCGTGATAGCGTTTGACGATGAGAGCGAGGGTGGGGGTCTGCACCCTACCGATAGAGAGCACCTGCCTGTCTTTGCCGTATTTGAGGGTATAGAGGCGGGTAGCATTCATGCCTAAAAGCCAGTCGCCAATGGCGCGCGAAAGTCCTGCCTCATAGAGGGCCTGGTAGTCGTTTTGCGGCTTCAGTTGCTTGAACCCTTCGCGAATAGACTCTTCGGTTAGTGATGAAATCCATAGGCGCTCCACGGGACAGTTGGCGCGGGCTTTCTGCATCACCCAGCGTTGAATGAGCTCTCCCTCTTGGCCGGCATCACCGCAGTTTACAATACGGTCGGCCTTTTGCATCAGCTGTTCGATAATGCCAAACTGCTTCTTGATGGAGGGACTGTCTATCAGCTTGATGCCAAAGCGGGGAGGTATCATGGGCAGGCTGCTGAGCGACCATTGCTTCCACATGGGCGTGTAATCGTGGGGCTCTTTCAAGGTACACAGATGCCCGTAGGTCCAGGTTACCTGGTAGCCGTTGCCCTCGATATAGCCGTCGTGCGACTGTTTGGCCCCCAGTATATTGGCGATCTCCCTTGCCACACTTGGCTTTTCAGCGATACAGACAATCATTGCTTACAGTCTTTGTGAAATTCTTGGCAGGATTTCATTCTTCCAGCTGGCAAAGTCGCCATCGATGATGTGTTTGCGGGCGGTCTTTACCAAATCTAGATAGAAGTGCAGGTTGTGGATGCTGCCTATCATGGGTCCCAGTATCTCATCCGCTACATACAGGTGGCGCAGGTAGGCGCGGGTGTATTCGCGGTCGGCAAACAGCTCACTGCCGCTGTCGATGGGGGTAAAGTCGTTTTTCCATTTCTCGTTGCGCATATTCAGGATGCCGTCCCAGGTGAAGATCATGCCGTTTCGGCCGTTTCGGGTGGGCATCACACAGTCGAACATGTCCACTCCCATGCCGATCCCTTCGATGATGTTGGCGGGTGTGCCTACGCCCATTAGGTAGCGCGGTTTGTCTTTGGGCAGCAGCTGGCAGCATAGCTCGGTGATTTCGTAGATCAGGTCGGTGGGCTCGCCTACCGAAACTCCGCCGATGGCGTTGCCTTCGCGATTCATCGAGCTGATGAACTCGGCCGAGCGCTTGCGCAGCTCGGGGAAAACGCTACCCTGCACAATGGGAAACAGCGTTTGTGAGTAGCCATATTTGGGTTCGGTCTCATCGAAACGCTTGCAGCAGCGCTCTAGCCAGCCATGGGTAATCTTCATAGACTGCTCGGCGTAGGCGAAATCACAAGGGTAGGGGGTGCACTCGTCAAAGGCCATCACAATGTCGGCACCGATGCTTCGCTCGATGTCCATCACCTTCTCGGGACTGAACAGGTGGCGCGAACCGTCGATGTGCGATTGGAACCATACACCCTCTTCGGCGTTGATTTTGCGGCGTGCGCTCAGCGAAAACACCTGATAGCCGCCACTGTCGGTCAGTATGGGACGGTCCCAACCATTGAAGCGGTGAAGGCCTCCGGCATTCTCCAACACCTCCATACCGGGTCGCAGATATAGGTGATAGGTATTTCCCAGAATGATTTGGGCTTTGATTTCCTCGCGCACATCCTTGATATGTACGGCTTTAACTGCCCCAACGGTGCCTACGGGCATGAAAATGGGGGTTTCTATGTCACCATGGTCGGTATGGATCAAACCTGCTCTGGCAGAGCTTTTAGGATCGTTATGTTGAATTATAAACTGCATTTTGTTAGTAAATTTCGGCAAAAATACATTAAAAATCCTAAACTTTAAAATATTTTTGTGCCTATATATTAACAATGGTTATATGCTTGTAATCCTACCCTTGAATCTGCCCCTTTTGTTTCTGATATGTTTCTCAGTAACAGCATTTTTTCTTTTGTTGTACTATTGGCTGATTTTTGCCCGTTTTGCTTTTCATAAACCGAAAAAATCCAAAGATTTTCGTCAAGACCCCATCTCAATTGTCATAACTTCGTGCGATCAGGCGCATCATTTGAGTAGAACGCTGCCTGCCATCCTCACCCAGCAGTACAACGACTATGAGGTGATTGTGGTAAGCGATAACTCTCACGACGAAACCGCCCAGGTGGTGGAAGATTATCAGAAACAGTATCCTCATTTGGTGTTTGTTGACCTCAATTCGTCGGTCACCACCATCAAGGGCAAGAAGTTCCCCTTGGCTATCGGCATCAAAGAGGCCAAGCATAAGTTGATAGTGCTCACCGATGCCAACTGTGTACCTGCCTCTCCATACTGGCTGCAGAATATGGCCAAGCATTTTGTCAACGGCAAACAGATTGTGTTAGGTTACTGCTCTATTGAGAAACAGCAGGGCCTTTTCAACCGCCTGTTGCGTTTCGACTCGTTGCAGACCGCCATCCAATACTTTTCTTATTCGCTGGCCAACATGACCTATATGGGCAGAGGACAGAACTTGGCCTATACCAAAGACCTCTTTATGAAACAGCGGGGCTTTGCCTCTCACAATCATATCGAATATGGTGACGATGACATTTTCATCGGCCGTGCCGCCACCTCCAAGAATGTCGATATCGAGTATTTCCCAGAGGCTTATACCTTTGCTCGACCCAAGGTCAACTTCCGACGCTGGTTTAAAGAGAAGAAAGGCTATCTCAGTACCCGTCCCTTCTACAAACAGGGCGTTCGTTTTTTGTTGGGAGCCTATAGTACCCTCAATTTGCTGTTCTTTGTTTTTTTTGGACTCAGCATTGCCTATTCTGTGTATGTTTTGCCCCTCCTTATTGCCACCGTGTCGGTTTTTGCTTTCAAAACCCTATGCCAATACCTTGTCTTTGGCTTCTCTGCTGCCAAACTCAAAGAAAAAGACATCATTCCCTATATCTTGCTGATAGACATTATCTACACCTTCATCAGCATCTTTCTCTACCTTGCCTCTAAATTCTCTCGACGCTGACGTTAACGTTAACCTTAACCTTAAACCTCTTGAACTCTTGAACCCTTAAACTTGAAACCTGAACCCCATGAATACCCCATTTTTCCTCATTGCTGGTCCCTGTGTGGTTGAAGGAGAGTCCATCACCCTCTCCATCGCCTACGAAATCAAGAAAATATGCGAAGAACTTGAGATTCCCTTTTATTTCAAGGCTTCTTATAAGAAAGCCAACCGTTCGTCGCTCAGTTCGTTTACGGGCATCGGCAACGAGCAGGCGTTGGCGGTGTTGGCCAAGGTGAAAGCTGAGTTCGACCTGCCTATTGTGACCGACATCCACACCGAAGCCGAGGCGGCATGGGCTGCCCAGGTGGCCGATGTGTTGCAGATACCGGCTTTTCTCTGTCGGCAGACCGACCTGTTGGTAGCGGCTGCCAAAACCGGCAAGGTGGTCAACATCAAAAAAGGACAGTTCATGTCGCCCGAAGCCATGCGCTTTGCGGTGCAGAAGGTGCGCCAGGCTGGCAATGATCAGGTGTTGCTTACCGAGCGGGGCACCACTTTCGGCTATACCGACTTGGTGGTTGACTTCAGGGGCATCAAGGCTTTAAAAGAGAATGCCTGTCCGGTGGTATTCGATGCCACCCACTCGTTGCAGCAGCCCAATCAGTCGCAGGGTGTTACTGGTGGCCGTCCCGATCTGATAGAAACGTTGGCTAAAGCCGCTATTGCGGTAGGCTATGATGGACTTTTCCTCGAAACACATCCCGAGCCGTCGAAGGCTCTTTCCGATGGTGCCAATATGCTTCCTCTTGGCCAGCTTCATGAGTTGTTGGTGAAGTTGCTGAGGATACGTCAGGCATTATAGATTATTACTTTAGTTCGAAGTCTTCTTCGATATCCCAGTAACCGCGGATGCTGATGGGCTTGTCGAAGAAGAATATTTCCTCGGGCTGGATTTTTTCATGGTAGTTGCCAGTGTCCCAGCGACCATTGTTGTTGCGGTCTTTCACTACTTTGATTTTGTAGTTTCCAGGTTCGAGATGCATATAGCTGATGGTATGATTGCTGCTGATGATGTCGCATTGCAGTATCGTTCCTTTGCCGTTGAGCAGATAAACCAGATATTGACACGAGGGATCGGCAATGCTATAGTTGACTTGCAGGTTGCCGTAGTCTTTCTCGGTTTTAGTGGTGAAGCGTTGTTTAATAGTATCGTTGGTGAGTCCGTTATAACCCCAAAACACCGAGTCGCGGATGAAGATGCTATATGGCAGTTTCTCTTCAAAGCGATGATCAATGGGGTAGCTGAGTAGAAAGGTGTCGGGTAGAGTATAGGTTTTGATGACCGTATCGTTGCCGCTTTGCAACAGTTTGCATATCATGAGATCGAAGGTGCAACTTTTGACGGGGTAAGAGAATTGCAAGGTGAGTGGCTGGTAGATGTTTTCCTTATTGGTAATGTTGACGCTGAGTTTGGCTTTTGTCTGGTCTTTTCGGCCACGTCCGGTGCTACCCTGTTTGCTTTTCTTGAAAGGCATGAGTTTGACGGTGTCGAGGTGATGTCCATCAGTAGTAAACTCGTAGAGAGCAGTATCGGTAATAGGTTCTTTGAGATACCAACTAACGGTGTCACGTGTTTTGGCAATCTGCTGGAAGTATTGCAGTTCCTGTCCCCCCAGGAAGCGGGCCGAGAAGCTGCTGAAGTCGGTCTTATAAGGGTAAATATAGATATTCTCAATCTTATTGATGTATTTGGAAAGCACCTGGTTGGTGTCGCGTTCGGTAAAGAGGGCCATCTTTACCATATAATTGCTCTCGGAGGAAGCACCTCGAGCAGTGGTTCTCTGCTGGCTATCGGTGGCAGATGAGGTATCTTTGGTCTGGACGACGGCCTCTACCAAGGTGTCGCAGAAAGCGATACCCTCGTTGGGTAGATCGTAAATCAGGTTGCTGTTGATATCGTTGAGGGCGAATATTTTGTAGCGACCAGGGCGAATGCAAGTAAAGATAAACTCACCGTTGTTTTTGGTCTTAGTGAGATAAGTGGGACGGACGCTATAGGGCAGTGAGTCGATATCCTGCTCGTAGAGGAAGACATACACGTCTTTGGCGGCATCGAGGCTAACGGCGTCTTTCACCTTACCGTTAATCATAAAAGAGTCGATATGGGTACCAGTGGAGAAATCGTAGGTATAGATTGGCAGCGGGTTGCCTTCGTGATAGTCTTTGATAGTTTCGGCCAGTACTATGCTGTAGGTGGTATTGCTGCGGAGGGAGTCGGGCAGCTTGATGACCACTGATTTACCCAAGATTTCCAGTTCTGGATTCTTGTTGAGGGGAGGGGAGACAATGACGGTTTTGGAGGGATTGTTGAGTTCGACAAACTCGTTGAAGGTAATTTTGATAGACTTGCTATTGAACAAGGTAGAGTGGTTGGCAGGAATTTCTTTAACCACTTTAGGAGGAGTGGTGTCTTTGGGACCGCCTACAGGGAGTACAATCTTGGCACATCCTGCCAGCAGGAACATCAGAAAAAGGAAGAAACCAATAGCTCGTTTCATACGATGAGTTAAAAATGCAAAAATACGTAAATTTGTTGAACTGTTGAATTGTTGAATTGTTTTTTGTATTTTTGCTTCGAAAAAAAACGAGAAAAATGGACAAAGCAGAAATTGTAGCCAATTGGTTGCCCAGATACACGGGAACACCTTTGGAAAAATTTGGCAAGTATATCATACTGACGAACTTTAAGAACTATATTGAGAATTTCTCAGAGCTGATGGACGTGAGGATTCATGGGGAGGACCGCCCTATGCAAAGTGCCACGAAAGACGACATTACCATCATTAATTTTTCGATGGGAAGTCCGATGGCGGCCACCATTATGGACCTGTTGACGGCGGTGATGCCCAAGGCGGTGCTCTTTCTGGGAAAATGTGGAGGACTGAAACCGTATATTGGCATAGGTGAACTGCTACTGCCCATTGCCGCTGTTAGAGGAGAGGGAACCTCTAACGACTATTTTCCTCCGGAAGTGCCCTCTTTGCCGGCATTTAACCTGGAGAAAGCTATCTCGTCGACTATTCGCGACTATGGTCGCGATTACTGGACCGGAACGGTATATACCACCAACCGTCGAGTATGGGAGCAGGATGATCAATTTAAGGACTATCTGAAGCGCATCAGGGTAACCGCTGTGGATATGGAAACAGCCACACTCTTTTCAGTAGGCTTCTATAACCGCATTCCTACAGGCGCCTTGCTACTGGTGTCGGACCAGCCTGCTATGCCTGATGGCATCAAGACCGAAAAAAGCGACAGGGAAGTGAACGCCAACTTTGCCATGCAGCATTTGCAAATTGGCATTGACTCGCTGAAGCAGCTGATTAACAAGGGTACTACGGTGAAACATCTGAAGTTTGACTATTACGAATAATCTATCATAGGTATGGCTGCAAAGTTTGAAGATGTGATGAGCCAGCTGAAAAGCGGCAAGTTTGCTCCAGTCTATCTGTTGATGGGCGAGGAACCTTTTTATATTGACTGCATTTCTGACTATATAGAAAACAACGCCCTGCCGGAGGCAGAACGCGACTTTAATCAGGTGGTGCTGTATGGGCGTGACACCAACCCCGACGAGGTGGTGGCCAACGCCAAGCAGTTTTCGTTTGGTGGCGATTACAGAGTGGTAATTCTCAAAGAAGCCAAGGATTTGTCGAAATTCGACCTGCTGACTTCTTATTTTGCCCATCCACAACCGTCAACCATCTTGGTGATTTGTTACAAATACGGCAAACTGAAAGCTGCCCAGTATAAGGGCTGCGACAAATCGACGGTGATATTTACTTCCGAGCCAGTAAAGGACTACCAGCTGGCAGGATGGGTGCAGAAGCAGGCAGCCGAGCATCATTTCAAACTCAATCCTCAGGCAGCAGGTATCATAGCCGAGCATATAGGCAACGACCTGACACGTATCGACAATGAGTTCAAAAAGCTGAAAATCATTCTGCCCGAAGGTTCGGAAATCACCCCTGAGATTATTGAGAAAAATATCGGTATCAGCAAGGAATATAATATCTTCGAACTTCAGAATGCCCTGGGTGAACGTAATGCCGACAAAGCTTTTAAAATCTGCATCAACTTTGCCCACAACATGAAGGAGAACCCCAATGTGAAAACCATTGCGGTATTGTATAACTTCTATAGTAAGATGCTGGCTTATATGCTGTTGCCAGACAATTCACCCGAAAATCTGGAACGAGTTTACGGCAAGATCAATCCCTATGTGATGGATATCAATCGACGTTATGCCAGCCGTTATTCGCTGCCCCAGGTAAGGAAAATTATTTCGGTGTTGAGAGAGTATGATGTGAAGTCGAAGGGGGTGGATAGCGAGGCTCCTGACGAGGAACTGCTGATGGAGATGATCTATAAAATCCTGCATTTTTAACAGGTATTAACTTTTACAAACAGTTGATTTCAAAATAATTCTGCCTAGAATTGTCGTTTTTTTGGACAAGGTATCGTTTTATTTTGTATTTTTGCAAACTTTTTTGTACTAATATAAATATTGTATATGGCAAAATTTCGACTAGTTATAATACTTACTCTCATACAGTTGCTATTGATATCGTGGGGTTCTGCCCAGAATGTGGTGTCGGGTGTGGTGAAAGACCAAGCGGAAGGATTTCCGATTCCTTATGTTAAAATCACTTGTAATATGCTGAGTGAGCCTGTGATGACTGATATAGAAGGTAAATACAGCATTAAGTTGAGTAAGGACAATTGTTTGCTGACATTTGAGGCAATGGGCTATGCCAAAGAGATTCGTTCGGTGACTTTTATACCTAAGAAACGTAATGTAACCTTGGATGTAAATTTGTATTCGGAAGCTCGGGTTTTGGATGAAGCCGAAGTGGTTACTACCAAATACGAGAAGGAACCAGAAAAATCAACGAGTTCTATCGTGGTGATAGACCCCAAGAAATCGGTTACCAGAAATGTGACAACTGCTGACCAACTGGTGAATACGGCTGGTGGTATTGCAGTAGTGGATAATGAGCCTCAGATTCGTGGTGGTAGCGGTTTTAGTTCGGGAATGGGTAGCCGTGTGATGATTATGCTTGACGATATGCCCTTGCTGCGTCCTGATGCTGGCCGTCCCATGTGGAATTTTATCCCGATGGAAGATGTTGAGCAGGTGGATATTATGAAGGGCGCTGCTTCGGTAGTGTTTGGATCCTCGGCGTTGACGGGAGCTATCAATGTGCTGACCGCCTATCCGCGCAGCAAACCCAAAACCAAGGTGGTGACTTTTGTCGGTATGTATTCCAAACCCAAGGACCCGAACGAGACCAGCTGGAACCACCGCAACCCCTTAAAGTATGGCATCAGCTTCCTGCATTCGAGAGTCATTAAGAAGAATTTTGACTTTGTAGTTGGTGGTGAGTTCTTCAATGATGAAGGATATATTGGTCCGGAAGAGAAAATTTGGGAAACCCGCAATACCGACGGCAGTACCCGTGGTAAATATGAGATTCGTGGCCGTTTGAATTTCGCCACCCGTTATCGTTTCCAAAAGGTGAGAGGACTGACCCTCAGTGTGAACGGTAACTTTATGTATACCCAAAATGCCCAGTCGTTTTTCTGGAACGACGGTTTTGAAAACAAATACAGATCGTACAAAGGCTCACTGTCGTACTTCAAAGACTTTACCTTTTATGTGGACCCGGTGTTGAGATACATTGGTCCTAGAGGTTTTACCCATAGTTTCAAGAACAGGATCATCTTCAGCGACAATTCCGAACTGTCGGGAGCTCAGAGCGCCCGTTCGATGTTGGTGTATGACGAATATCAGATGAACAAGACTATCAAGAAGATAGGTATGAGTATCGTAGCAGGTGTGGTGAACCAGTACACCTATTCAAATGGTGCTGTGTTCAATGGTATCAAGGGCTCTAACGAGCCGGTGGGTATCAGCTCTGACAACATTTCGTTGTATGCTCAGTTGGAAGAAAAACTGTTGAAAGAAAAAAATCTGACCCTTCAGTTTGGTGCCCGCTGGGAGTTCTACAAACTGTGGGGCCGGGATATTACAAGCGAATTTGAGAACAGACCTGTGTTCCGTGGAGGTATCAACTACCAGATTCCCAAGTCGAAAACCGCTTTCAGGGCTTCTATAGGACAGGGTTACCGCTATCCCAGTATTGGCGAGAAGTTTATTGCTATTTCAGTGGGAAAATATGGTTTCTATCCCAATCCCAACTTGAAATCGGAGTCCAGTTGGAATGCTGAAGTGGGTATTATGCAGCCGTTTATGGCAGGTGGTAAATTTAGAGGTATGGTGGATGTGGCTGTTTATAATCAGGAGTTTAAGGACTTTATCGAATTTTGTGTGGGTCAGTGGGGAACTACTGGTGGCTTGATGGACAAGTTGGGCTTCATGTACTTGAATATCGGTCCTGCCCGTATTAGCGGTGTGGACATCTCCTTCATGGGCGAGGGTAAAATCGGAAAGAATGTAGCCTATAATATTTCTCTGAGCTATACTTACAGTCACCCTGTAACCAAGGACAGAAACTATGTGTATTATGTGCATCCAGTTACGGGACAGGAATACACCTTCACCACCACTTCCTCAGACACCACTCGTAATGTGTTGAAATACCGTATCGAGCACATGGCCAAGTTGGATGTGGAGTTCTCATTCTTCAAGACCTTTGCCATTGGATTTAGTGCCAACTATTTCAGTGCTATGAAGAATGTGGATAATTTCTTTTTCAACTACGATGCCGCCAATCCTGAAAACTCAGAGATTAAAAACCGTATGCTGATGGGACTGGATTTGCCTTTCTACGGTTTCTATAATTATTACCACACTCACGAAAAGGGTAGTTTTGTAATGGATGCCCGCATCAGCTTCTTTGTGAAGAACTTCACCCTTTCGTTTATTGTGAAGAATTTGCTGAACGAATGCTATTACCTGCGTCCCATGCTGATGGAACCCACACGTACCTATACTTTCCAATTAGTTTATGATTTGCACTAAAAATTATTTCCTGAACAAACAATAACAAAAACAATAACAAGATGAAAAAAACTTTACTTTCTATTTTAATGGCTGTTGTAATGACAGTTGGTGCTTTTGCACAGGACATTCCTGATGGTGGATTTGAAAATTGGGTTCATCATAGCAGTCAGGGTGGCTATTGGGATTATGAATCCCCCATTTTGATGACCTTGAACAGTCTGTATGAGATGAACGGTGTGGAAATGACCACCTGTTTAACTGCATTCCGTGAAGAAAGCAATGTGCATAGTGGCAATTTCGCCATCAAATTGGTGTCGGGTTGGTTTGGTACCAACGCCATTTTTGTTCCGGGTGCATTGGCCACTTTGAACGAACCCGAGGGTAATGACTTTGTTTCTGACTTTTTGGATGTGGGTGAAATCAATATCAAGGAATCTTTTGCTTTCAAACCCTGGAGACTGACCGGTTACTATAGATATGAACCTGCGGGCGACGATCAGGCTTCTATTGACATGAAGTTCTATTTCGGCAACCAGGTAACCTCCACTTGTGAGAAGTTTTTTATTCAAGCTACTCCCGAATGGACTGCCTTTGACATTGCTACAGGTTTAGCCAACTCTTATTTTGATGTGGACAAAATGAGCATGGTGTTCTCCGCCAGTGCAGATTACAATTTTGCCAATTTGGAGGAATGTACAGGTGTGGCTGGTTCAGCCCTGTATTTGGACGATATCGCCTTCCGCTATGATGACGACCCGATGGGTTTGGTGGAACCGCTGATTCCGGTAGTAAAAACCACTGTATATCCTAATCCTTCAGCCGACATGATTCACTTTGACTTCAACAAGAGTGTGAATGCTCGCCTGGTTATCTATAATATCAGCGGTGCTCAGATTGCTGAAATGAATGTCAACGAAACCCGTGCCGACTATAATGTGTCAAACTTATCGAACGGCACCTATCTGTATCGTATTATTGAAGGCAACACCATTCTGTCGAGTGGCCAGTTTGCCGTTGCAAAATAATCTATGAAACCCCTGACTCATCCTGTTTATGAAATAGCATCTCATGTGGCAGACGAACTCGGTATCAGCGCATACGCGGTGGGCGGAGTGGTTCGCGACATGTTTCTGAACAGGAAGTCAAAGGATATCGACATAGTTGTTGTAGGAAGCGGAATTGCCTTTGCCCAAGCGGTGGCTAAGGCGATTTCGCCTCATATTGAGGTGAGCGTTTTCAAGAACTTCGGCACTGCGCGGTTCCGCTATGAGAATATGGAGGTGGAGTTTGTGGGAGCACGCAAGGAGTCGTACCGAGCCGACTCTCGCAAGCCGGCCGTGGAAGATGGCACACTAGAGGACGACCTGAGTCGTCGCGATTTCACGGTAAATGCGCTGGCAATACCCCTCAATGGTCCCGAAAAAGGACAGGTGATTGACTGTTTCGGGGGACTGCAGGACATGAACGACAAGCTTATCCGCACGCCCTTAGACCCTGATGTCACGTTTTCTGATGACCCTCTGCGCATGATGCGGGCGGTACGTTTTGCCTCACAACTAGGTTTCTCCATTGTGCCCGAAACCTTCGAGGCCATTCGACGTAATGCGGCCCGACTGGAAATCATCTCCAAAGAGCGTATTGTGGATGAGTTTAACAAGATACTGCTTTCTCCGCAGCCTTCATGGGGTATCAACCTGCTGAAGGATGCCGGTCTCTTGCCTTATTTTCTACCTGAATTGCTGAACCTGCAAGGAGTTGAGGTAATCAATGGACGGGGACATAAAGACAACTACCTGCATACGTTGGAAGTGGTGGACAAGATTGCCCGTGTGAGCAACAAACTATGGTTGGTATGGGCTGCTTTATTGCACGATATCGCTAAGCCGGTTACTAAGCGCTATGATGAGAAAATTGGTTGGACTTTCCATTCACATGAGTTTGTGGGGTCCAAGATGGTGGGCAAGATTTTCAACCGGCTGAAGATGCCTGCCAACGAAAAACTGAAATATGTGCAGAAATTGGTGCTGCTCCATTTGCGTCCTATCGCTTTGGTGGAGGATATCATCACCGATTCGGCAGTGCGTCGTCTGCTTTTTGATGCCGGTGACGATATCGACGACCTGATGCTCTTGTGCGAGGCGGATGTTACCTCCAAAAATCCCGAGAAGGTAAAGCGCTTTATGGGCAACTTTGCCAAAGTGCGCAAGAAACTGGAGGACATAGAGGAGAAAGACCGTCTGCGTAATTGGCAGCCACCAGTGGATGGTACCGAAATTATGGAAGCTTTTGGTATCGGGCCTTCAAGGGAGGTGGGGATTATAAAAACCGCCATCCGCGAGGCTATCTTGGATGGCGTTATTGGCAATAATCATGAGGAAGCCTATCAGCTAATGCTTACTGAGGCTGCGAAATTGGGGCTGCAGCCCCGGTAAGATCTTCCTGCCGTTCTTCAAATCTTTGGGAACATTCTTCAACAAAAGCTTCCGCCACCCCATCGTCTCTCATGTAATATTCTATTGAATGGACAAACTGCTCCCTGCTGATGCCATGTTCCTCGAAAAATTCGGTGTACATGCTTACTGAAACAGGATCCAACTTCTCGTATTCCTTGATGGTATTATGGATTACACTCTCCATAAACCATGCATCCACCACAATGTCGATCATCTGCTCGCGCGGAATCACATCGGCAGGAATTTCCTCTTTAACTTCCTGTTTACAGGAGGGTAGTAGGAGTACAAGGACGGCGAGAATCAGTAGCAGCTTTTTCATGTTCTTTTTCTAATTGGTGTGATAAGGTGTTAACGAATAGATTAAACGAGACTTCTGATATTCTGTTCGATTTCTCCTGGTAGCAGGTCGATGGGGGTGACTTCGATGAGGGTGAAAGCACCGTATTGCTGCTTTGTTTTCATACGGCAGGCGGCACGGGCGCAGGCAACCATCACTTGGCCGGTGAGGGCGGGATTGTTGATGGTCATGTTGAACTCGAAACGCTGGTTGTGGGTGCAGCCGCTGACTCCCGAGCGTACCAGATGTACTCCATGAGCTACATTGTTCAGGGTGGCCACCGAGGGGACCTGAATCACATGGGTTTCATCATGGGCAAAGTAGTCGTCTTGCAGCAGGAGTTTCTCCACGGTGGTAAAATCAGTTCCTTCTTCAAGTTCCACATACACCATACGGCGATGGATGCCAGTACCCAAGGGGATGGTCATTGAAAGGGCTTCTTTAACTCCGGGGATAGCTTTGGCGGCCACTGTATGGCCCATCGAGCGGCCGGGACCGAAGTTGGTGTAGGTGATGCCGCCAGGGGCAATGGCTTGCAGCAGGGTGCGTACCACCGAGTCGGAACCGGGATCCCAGCCGGCAGCAATGATGCTGACTGCCTTGTGCGATTGGGCAAGGGGGGTCAGCTGCTGACGCAGGTCGTAAATCTGTCCGTGAATGTCGAAAGAATCAACGGTAGAGATACCCAGTTGCAGCATCTTTTCGGCGAAGCAGGGCACTTCACGGGTGGGAGTACACAGCAATGCTACATCAGCTTTCACCTGGCTCAAATCGTCATGGTGGTGATATATACCCGTCAACTCCATGTCGGGTGAGGCTTTCACCGCCTCTTCAACGGCTTTTCCAATGTTGCCGTATCCTATAATTGCAATTTTGTTTTTCATATTTATTCAACAGTTACTGATTTTGCTAAATTTCTTGGTTGGTCCACATCGCGGTCTTTGACTACGGCGATATGGTAGGCCAACAGCTGCAGCGGAATGATGTTGAGGATGGGGGTGAGGCACTCTTCTGTTTCGGGAACGGTGATGCAGAAGTTTGACATGTTCGACACAATGGTGTCACCTTCTGTTACCACGGAAATTACCTTACCTTCGCGGGCCTTGATTTCCTGAATATTGCTGACAATCTTCTCGTAGGTGCCGCAGTTGGGGGCGATGACCACCACGGGCATCTCTTGAGAGATAAGGGCGATGGGACCGTGTTTCATTTCGGCTGCAGGATAACCTTCGGCGTGGATGTAGCTGATTTCCTTCAGTTTGAGGGCTCCCTCCAAAGCTACGGGGTGGTTATATCCACGTCCCAGGTAGATGAAGTTCTGGGCGTAGGTGAAGGTTTTGGCGAAGTCGGCTATACGGTCGTTTTGATGCAGTATCTTCGTGATTTTGTCGGGAATATTGGCCAGCTCTTTCAGTATTCTCAGGTATTTTTCTTCCTCGATGGTTCCTTTTTCGCGACCGATACACAGGGCCAGCATGGTCAGTGCAGTTACCTGGGCGGTAAAGGCTTTGGTGGAGGCTACACCGATTTCGGGACCCACATGGGTGTAACAACCGCTGTCGGACAAACGTGGAATGGAAGCTCCCACCACGTTGCAGATGGAGAAGATGAATGCACCCGCTTGTTTGGCCAGCTGGATGGCGGCCAAGGTGTCGGCGGTCTCGCCCGACTGCGAGATGGCAATCACCACATCGTCTTTATGGATAACGGGTTTACGGTATCTGAATTCGCTGCTGTATTCCACCTCCACGGGTATTCTGGCAAACTCTTCGATGGCATACATGGCTATCAGTCCAGCATGCCACGAGGTGCCGCAGGCGGTGATGATGATTCGGTTGGCGTTCAGGAAGCGTTCGCGGTTGTCAATAAAGCCAGAAAGGGCAATGTTGTTGGCTTCTACGTTGACACGTCCTTTCATGGAGGTGCGCAGGGTTTGTGGCTGCTCGAAGATTTCCTTCAGCATGAAGTGGGGGAAGCCGCCTTTCTCCAGCTGGTTCAGCGTCAGCTCTAGTTTCTGTATCTCTAGATTTTTCTTCACATTGCCAATAGTAGTAACTGATGGTTCTTTGTCGCGTTCCAGCACCACCACTTCCTCATCACCAAGATAGATGACCTTGTCGGTGTATTCTACGATGGGGGTGGCGTCGGAAGCTAGGAAGAACTCGTTTTCGCCGATACCCACTACGAGGGGGCTGCCTTTACGGGCGGCTACAATCATGTTGGGGTTCTGACGGTCTAACACGGCAATGGCGTAGGCACCGATAACTTGGTTGAGTGCTAACTGCACAGCGGTGCGCAGATCCGACTGTGAGGTGCGTTTGGTGTATTCAATCAGCTGTACCAACACTTCGGTGTCGGTGGTGGAACGGAAAGTATATCCGTGCTTCATCAAGCCTTCTTTCAGCACAGCGTAGTTTTCGATAATGCCGTTGTGGATGATGGCCAGCTGCTCTGATTCCGAGAAGTGGGGATGGGCATTCACTTGGTTGGGTTCGCCGTGAGTGGCCCAACGGGTGTGGGCAATACCTACGGTGCCGCTAACGTCTTTGTCGTGGGCAAAAGCTTCCAGTTCAGACACTTTCCCTTTGGCTTTGTATACGTTCAGCTGCCCGTTTTGGTTGATGAGCGCCACGCCGGCACTGTCATATCCTCTGTATTCCAGTCGATGAAGACCTTTCATCAATACAGGATAAGCATCCCTGTTTCCAATATATCCTACGATTCCACACATGATTCTTTGGTTTTAGTTAATATAATAAATGTTGATTGCTTCGTGTTTGTTACTTCGTGTTAGTTAGCTTCGCTGTTTGTTACTTCGTGTTTGTTATTTTATGTTGTTTTTCAATTATCAATTGTCAATTATCAATTATCAACTCTCAACGATAATCGTCACTGGGCCGTCGTTTACAAAGTCCACCATCATGTGGGCTCCGAATTGGCCGGTCTCCACATGCAGTCCATATTGTTCGCGCAGCACCTTGTTAAAGTAGTTGTACAGCGGCTCGGCTATTTCGGGACGGGCGGCCTCTATAAAGCTGGGCCGGTTGCCCTTTTGGGCGTTGCCGTAGAGGGTGAACTGCGAGATACTGAGAATTTCTCCGCCCACTTCTGCCAGCGAGAGGTTCATCTTGTCTTCATCATCCTCAAAGATGCGCATTCCCGCTACCTTCTTGGCCAGATATTCAGCATCTTTGGCCGTGTCGTTGTGGGTAATCCCCACCAGCAGCACAAAACCTTTCCCGATTTTGCCTACCACTTTGCCTTTTATGCTGACTTTGGCCTTACTGCATTTTTGAATGACTAGTTTCATGTTGATTACTTCGTGTTGGTTAGCTTCGCTGTTTTATACTTCGTGTTGGTTACTACGTGTTGGTTATTTCATGTTTTTTTAAATCGTGTTAATTGTCGACTTTTTCGAAGGTCATTTGTTTTTTCAGTAAATCGACTTCCACTACGCGCACCTTGATGCTGTCGCCAAAGCGGATGTCGTGTCCGTGGTGCAGACCCACTAGGGTGTAGTTGTCCTCGTCAATGTAGTAAAAGTCGTCGTCGAAGGTGCGCATGGGTATCATACCCTCACATTTCGACTCGTCCAGTTCGGCATACACGCCCCATTTGGAGATGCCAGAAACGGTGGCGTCAAACACCTGTCCAATCTTGTCTGCCAGGTATTCGGCCTGTTTGAATTTTATCGACTTGCGTTCCGCTTCGGTGGCTTTCTGCTCCATCTGCGAGCAGTGTTGGCAGTATTCCTCATACTGGCTCTTATTCACCGAAGGCTTGCCGGCCAGGTAGTGGTCGAGTAGTCGGTGAACCATCAGGTCGGGATAGCGGCGGATGGGCGAGGTGAAGTGGGTGTAGTAGGGGAAGGCGAGTCCGTAGTGGCCGATGTTGTCGGTCGAATAGACGGCGCGGGCCATGATCCTGATCGACAGTTTGCTGAGCATGTTATATTCGTTACTGCCTTTCACCTCGTCAAACATTTTGTTCATCGAGCTCACAAAGCTCTTGTGGCTGGTGGTCTTCAGTTCGTAACCAAGCTTGCCCACAAAGTTCTTGAAGGTCTCCAGCTTGTCGCTGAGGGGTTCGTCATGAACACGGAACACGAAGGTGCGGGGCAGCTGCTTGGCGCTGTGTTTCCCTATCTTCTCTGCCACTCGGCGGTTGGCCAGTAGCATCATCTCCTCAATCAGGAAGTTGGCTTCTTTCTGTACTTTCAGGTATACCCCTATGGGCTTGCTGTTTTCATCCAGCCTGAATTTTACTTCTTCGGTCTCGAAGTTGATGGCGTTGTTGTCAAATCGTTTCTTACGCAGTATCTGGGCCAGCTGGTGTAGTTGCAGTATGGTGTCGCTCATCTCGCCCTGTTTCTGTTCGATGATTTCCTGCACTTCGTCGTAGTTGAAGCGACGGTCTGAGTTGATCACACTGTGGCCGAACCACTCTTTGTGTACTTTGGCGTTGTCATCGAGGTCAAACACGGCGCTGAAGCACAGTTTGTCCTCATGGGGACGCAGTGAGCAGAGGTTGTTCGACAGCACTTCTGGCAGCATGGGGATAGTACGGTCCACCAGATAGACTGAGGTACCCCTGAGGTAGGCCTCATGGTCAATCTCGGTGTCGGGTTTTACATAAAAAGAAACGTCGGCGATGTGAACGCCCACGCGGTGCAGGCCGTTCTCCAGTTTTTCGTACGAGATGGCGTCATCAAAGTCTTTTGCGTCGGCGGGGTCGATGGTAAAGGTGAGCGTCTGGCGGAAATCCCTGCGGCGGTTCAGCTCTTGTTCGCTGATGCGGCTGTCAATCTGGGCAGCTTCCTGCTCCACGGTTTCCGGAAAACCCAGCGGGAAGTCGTTGTCGGCCAATATGGCCTGCATCTCCACTTCGTTGTCACCGGGTTTACCCAGCACGTGTATCACCTCGCCCATGGGGCTGCGGGTGCCGGCTTCCCAGTCCACAATGCGTATCACCACTTTGTCTCCGTTGTGTGCCCCTTTTAGGTAGCGGCCGGGTATGAGCACATCGCGCCGGAAGCTGGGGTTGTCGGCTACGAAGTAGGCGATACCCTTGTTGATGTGCAGCACGCCCACAATCTGTCGCTGGCTGCGTTCCACAATCTCCACCACCTGTCCCTCAGGGCGTTTGCCCTTACGCGAGGGAAACAATACCACCTTCACAATGTCGTTGTGGAGGGCGTTGCCCAGGTTGCCGTCGGCAATGAAGATGTCCTCATCCTCGTTCTCGCCGGCTTTTTGTTGGTCGTTCACCACAAAGGCGGCTCCGCCGGGCTTCATTTCCAGGCGGCCAATCACGTAATTGTGGCCGGTGGTCTCTTTGGTGAGGTATTTGGGGTTGATTTTGTAGTGACCGCGGCCGGCTTTCAAAAGAATACGGGCCTCCAGAAAATCTTGCAGGATCTCCTGAACAGTGGCCCGTCCTTGTTTGTCGAAAACGCCGACTTTAGCAGCTATCTGCTTGTAGTTGTATTTTGCACCGGCATTCCCTCTCGAGAGAACTTCGATGATCTTGTTTCCTAGATTACTGGATTTCAATGTTGCTGAATTTATTTCTCAATGTCAAGCAGCTCCACTTCAAAAATGAGGGTGGAACCTGGTTTGATGCTGCCGGCGGCGCGGTCGCCGTAAGCCAAGTTAGAGGGGATGTAGAAAATGAACTTCGAGCCCACAGGCATCAGCTGCACGCCTTCTGTCCAGCCTGCAATTACCTGGTTCAGTCCAAAGGTGATGGGTTCGCCACGTTGTACGGATGAGTCGAATACGGTGCCGTCAAGTAAAGTGCCGTGATAGTGTACTTTCACTTTGTCGGTAGCGCTCGGTTTGGCGCCGGTTCCCATCTTCACCACTTTGTATTGCAGTCCCGAGGGGGTTTCAATCACGCCTTCTTTCTTCTTGTTCTCAGCCAAGAATGCGGCACCTTTGGCCTTCTCTTCGTCCACCATGCTCATCTGCTTCTGCTGCATCATCTTCTGAAATTCGTTGAAGATTTGTTCCATTTCGGCTTGATTGAACTGGTTTTGTCCGCTTTTACCGTCGGTGAATCCCTTGATGAATTTGTCCATTACTACATCTATTCCCTGTTGCTTGAAGCTTTCTCCAATGTTGGCGCCCAATGCATAGCTGATTCTTTCTTCTTGTGTCATTGTCTCTTGTGCTTTAAGGTTAGTACTGATTCCGATAAATGCTGCCATCAGGCAGATCATGAATGTCTTTTTCATTGTTTTTGATTTTATCATTTTTCAAATTCAAGACTGCAAAAATACAAAAATATGTTGTATCTTTGCCAATTTTATTGAGGAAGAATTTAGAAATGTTAAAAATATATACTATATGATGAAAAATCTGATGAATAGGGCTGGGGCTTTGATGCTGTTTTTGCTGTTGGGAGCCTCTCTTTCGTTGAATGCCAATCCTGTTGATTCTACCTTCGCCAAGCAGATGGCAGGTCTTTTTTACAGGCAGTTGTCTCCTGCCGCTGCCCAATCACGTGCGGTGCCTTCGGTGGTCTATCGGGCTACCCGAACGGTGGACGAAACCGGTAGTGAGGTGACGGATTTTTATATTGTGAATTTCGGAGACGAAGGCTATGTGATGATGGCTGGCGACGACCGTATGGTGCCGGTGTTGGCTTATTCTACCACCTCTTCTTTCCATGCGGGCATCATGCCTCCCAATATGGCTTCGTTGTTGCGCGACTATCAGCGGCAAATCAAGGCGCTGCTCGAAACGGTTGAGCAGCCTGCTCCCGAGGTGGTGGCCGCTTGGGAGGCGGTGCGTCATCCCTCGCGCAATCTCACCCGCAATGTGGTGGTGGCGCCACTGATTACCAGTCGTTGGAACCAGTTGCCGATCTACAATGCCTTGTGTCCCGCCGATCCGCGTTCGACCAATGGTCACGCTTCCGCTGGCTGTACTGCAGTGGCAATGGGTCAGATTCTGCGCTACTGGGCTTATCCTTCCCAAGGGGTGGGTAGCCATTCCTACGTGTGCAACAATAGCTATATGGGTCCCGAGTATGGCGACTATGGAACTCTGTCAGCCAACTTCGCCGCTACCAATTATGATTACGCCAATATGCCCGACTCGCTCACCTCCGCCAGCAGTGCTGCCGAGGTGAATGCGGTTGCCACTTTGCTCTACCATTGCGGTATCAGCATCAATACGGCATACGGCGTCTACAATAGCAGTGCGGCGGTGGCTGAGGTCGACGACGCTTTTCGCAATTATTTTGGTTTCCCCGATGCCCGCCATATCTACCGTAGCGTTTTCTCGGAAGCCAACTGGCTGCGAATGATTAAGAACGAGCTCAACCATTGGCGCCCCGTGTTCTATTCTGGTGCGGGTGCTGGCAATGCCCATGCTTTTGTGTGTGATGGATACGACGATCAGAATTTCTTCCACATCAACTGGGGGTGGGGTGGTTATGCCGATGGCTATTTCCTGCTGTCCAACCTCAGTCCCGATGTGTATCATTACAATACGGTGCAGACGGCCATCATCAATGTGATGATCAATCCTGCCACGATGACCCTCTCAGAAGAAGAGCTTACTTTCTTCCAAGAAGAGGAAACGCCAGCCGCTATCCAGCGGGTGGATGTGCAGACCGACAATGTGCAGCTCAATATCCAGCTGTCGGTTGCTGGCAACTTCAGCCTGTCGGCCGACTCGGTCAACTTTTCCAGTCAACTCACGCTGCCTGCCGCCGGTGGCTCTTTCTTTGTGAAATATACTGCACCTGCTGGTCAGTTGCAGCCCGACTGCGAACACTCGAAGGTGGTGCTCGATGCCGGCCCGGTGTCCGACACGCTTCGTCTTGTGGGACTGCATTATGTGCCCGTCTGCCACGCGCCCCAGGCCTTTACGGCTCAGCTGGCGGTGACCGACACCAACGATGTGCAGCTTAGCTGGCAGGCTCCTGTTCCCGAGCTGATTCAGTTCTCATGGGATTCTGTCCAGCGCGATGTGATGGGCGGCTTGTACGACTATTCGGCTTATTATATGCATCGTATGGAAGAGGCCGACTTGCTGCCTCTTCATGGTCACCTGTTTACTCATGTGTCGTTTATCCCCATGCCTCAGGCTACCCAATATCGCATCGTGGTGTATCAGGGTGGCGGCCTTTCCGATAATGGACTCTATGGTGGCACTCTCGTCGTGGATAAAAACCTGAATCTTAACGACCTCGTGATGGGTCAGTGGAACTCCATCGCCCTCGATGCCCCCATTACCCTCGATGCCAGCCAGGAACTGTGGTACGGGGTTTATGTGTCGGCTCCCGCTGGCATCAATACCATTGTTTACGGCAACTCGCCTTGTGTGCCCTACAAGGGCAATGTCTTTGGTTACGTCACCCCATACGGACTCTTCTGGTCGCCCTTTAGTTCCAACTTTGTGCTGAAAGCCACCATCGACAATGCTTTTGTGGAGTACGAGCTTTATCGCGACGGTAGCCTGTTGATGGAGTCGGCTACCGCCACCTCTTATACCGACTATCTGCCGGCTCGTGCGCTCTATCTCTACGAGGTGTCAGCCGTGTGGAACAACCAGTGCGGTGGTGTGGCCTCTCAGCTGGTCGATTGGGCGGTGGACTGCGAGGTGGTGAATACCGCTGAAACTGCTCAGACTTGCGACTCGGCTTACCTGTGGAATGGTACCCTCTATACCGAAAGTGGTACCTATCACCACGTGTACAACGATCCGCGGGGTTGTGTTCACAACGATACCCTCTACCTCACGGTCAACCATTCCAGCCTTACCGTCGATACGGTGGTCACCTGCATGCCCTCCTATACTTGGATCAACGGACAAACCTATACCGAAAGTACCGATGCACCCTATATTATCTACCAGAATGCTGAGGGTTGCGATTCGGTGGTCCGCCTCTGCCTCATCATGCTGCAGGCTACCACACTCACCGATACGATAGTGGCTTGCGACAGCTACACCTGGCGCAATGGGGTAACCTATAACGAGAGCATCTATGGCCCCACGGTACATTATACCGACGTCATCGGCTGCGATAATGCTACCGTCACCCTCTTCCTCACCATCAATTATTCCTCCCTTCGCGTGGATTCGGTGACGGCTTGCGACAGCTATACTTGGATTGACGGGCAGACATATACTACCAGCACTTCCGAGCCGACGCTTACCTATACCGCCAGCAACGGCTGCGATTCGGTGGTGCAACTCCATCTTACGCTTTATCATAGCGCCTTCCAGGTTGACGAGCAGGAGTCCTGTGGTCCCTTCACCTGGATTGACGGCATAACCTATACTGCCAGTACCTCCACGCCTACCGTCACCCTCACTGGTCCCAATGGATGCGACTCGGTGGTGCAGCTCCACCTCACGGTGGGTAGTCCCGCTACCGGCATCGACGAGCGTACCGCCTGCGACGCTTTCACTTGGATTGACGGACAAATCTATACCGAAAGCACCTCCACGCCTACGGTTACCCTGGTGGGTACCGGTGGTTGCGACTCTGTGGTGACCCTCCATCTTACCCTTCATCATTCCAGCTCTGCGGTTGATTCGGTCTACTCTGTGGGACCCTACACCTGGATCGACGGGGTGACCTATACCCATAGTATCGAAGGCCCCACCGCCATCCTTACCAATGCCGAGGGTTGCGACTCGGTGGTGGTCTTGTACCTCACCGTTGAGGTGGGGGTCGAGTCCCATGCCTCCATGGCTCAGCTCACGTTCTATCCCAACCCCACCAGCGGCCTCCTCTATGTTGAGTTGACCAACTCCAATGCTGAAAACCTTGATAATGTACAGTTGCATCTATTCGATATCTATGGTAAATTGTTGAATGTTGTAAATCTTGGCCGTGTGGATGCGATGAATCGGGTGCAGCTCGACCTGTCTGCTTACGCCAACGGCGTTTATTTCCTCAAGGCCGTCTCCAACACCACCCTCCTTAGCATCCGCAAGGTTGTGAAGAATAGGTAAAGCCCTTTGTGGATTCTGATAAAACAAAAAAAAGCGACCTCGAAAGGTCGCTTTTTTCTTAAGGGTTTAGGAATGGTTATTTGCAAACAACTTCCACATCCACTTCCTTATCTTCAGTTACGATTGAATAACCTCTGTGTTTTTCAACAGACTTGTCTTTGCAAACTGAATTTTGGAAGAATCTGGTAGCACCGTCATCATAAGTGGTAACGAGTACTTTTTTACCATCTTCAAAATAGGTGCAGTTGCATTTTTTACCGCAAGAAGCCAGGGTTAAAGCTGAAATAGCTACCACTGCCATAATACCTAATACTTTTTTCATAATCTTAAAATTTTATAGGTTAATAAAATAGTTTGTCTTTTTTACCGTTGCAAAAATAGGGAAATTTTCCCATTATATCAGAGAGTTAACTTTTTTTAACGGTCTACACCCTGCCCAAAATGGGCAGGGTGTCTTTCTTTTTACTAAACTCGGCCTCAACTCACGGCCTGCAAATTTTTTGCAGAAGGGAAAGATTTTTTTGTAACTTTGCATTTTATTTTAAACTAAAAACAAATTGTCATGAAAAAAATCTTATCAGTTTTACTTATTGCATGTGTTGCCATGCTTTTTGTGTCATGTAAGAAGGAAGGCGTGTACAATCCTTCCAAAAAAATCAGCAAAATTTATTATACCAGCTATTCTGGTATAAAATCATTGGAACAGGTGTGGACTTGGAACAAAGACAATACCCTCCAGAAAATCGACTATTACGACGATGGTGCTATTGACTATACTTACAATTTTACCTACGAGAAGAAACGCTTGGTCCGCATGAATGATTATGCTAACAATTGTTATGTGGAATATAAGTACGATAAAAACTTGTTGAAAGAAGCCAACTACTATGTAGGTGGAACCTTGTGCGATGCCTACACTTTTACTTATAAAAATGGAAAAATCGTTAAGGTGACCGACAATTGGATTGGCAGCAAAGGCGGTGCTGAAAAAGCTATCAATCCCTTACGGTTCATCTTCTCTGAAGAATTATGTGATGCTATAGACCAAAGCCAGAAACGTATGGGCAATGTGGGCGGTAAAGCTACCCTGGTATATGTTTACGAGCTCACATGGGACAAAGACAATGTAAGCAAAATGGTGACCACTGTTAGTGGTTCATCGGCCACTCAAACCTACGAGATGAGCTATGATAAAATGAACAATCCCTTCTATCGCGCTTATCTCGATTTTTATTTTGAAGACAATGCCTCCTCTGGATGTCTTTCCAAAAACAATATCACCCGCATTGAAGCCCGCGAAGTGGAAGAAGATGGCGATGTGTGGACTGGGTCTGTCAACTACGAATACACCTACGAAGGCAAATATCCCACCAGTCTAAGATACGCTAATAATTACGGCATTTCTTCATTAACTGAATATGAATACCTCAAATAAGCGCCATAGTGATGCGAAATAGAAAAAGCCTCCATATCGGAGGCTTTTTTTGTCGTACCTGCCCGAAATGGGTAGTGTGGTAGGCCTGTGAAATTTTTGTAGAGGGATATGATTTTTTTGTAACTTTGCATTTTATTTTAAACTAAAATCAAATTGTCATGAAAAGAATTTTATCAGTTTTATTTATTGCATGTGTCGCCCTGCTTTTTGCTTCTTGCCAGAAGGAAGGTGTGTACAATCCCTCCAAAAAAATCAGCAAAATTTATTTTACCAACTACTCTGGTGTAAAGACACTGAAACAGGTATGGACTTGGAACAAAGACAATACCCTCGAGAAAATCGACTGTTATACTAACGGTTCTATTGACCATACTTACAATTTTACCTACGAGAAGAAACGCTTGGTCCGCATGAATGATTATGCTAACAATTGTTATGTGGAATATAAGTACGATAAAAACACGTTGAAAGAAGTCAACAACTATGTCGGTGGAACCTTGATTGACGCCTATACTTTTACCTATAAAAATGGAAAAATCATTAAGGTGACCGACACCTGGATGGGCGCTAAAGCTACTGTAGAAAACGCCATCAACCCCTTACAGTTCATCTTGTCAGAGGAATTGAGTGAGGCCATAGACCAAAGCCAGAAGCGCATGGGTAATGTGGGCGGCAAAGGTACTTTGGTGTATAATGACGAACTTACATGGGACAAAGACAATGTAAGCAAAGTGGTGACCACTCTTGAAGGTTCGTCGGAATCTTCAACCTACGAGTTAAGCTATGATAAAAAGAACAACCCCTACTATCACGCCTATATCAATTATTTTGAAGACAATGCCTCCTCTGGATGTCTTTCCAAAAACAATATCACCCGCCTGGAGCTCCGTAATGTTGAAGAAGATGGCGATGTGTGGACTGGGTCTGTCAACTACGAATACACCTACGAAGGTAATTATCCTGTAAGCTGCAGATATACCGACGAGTTGATTGAATATGAATACCTCAAATAATCGCCACAACTATGGAAGATATTTATTCAAAACTTGAGGAAAAAGACTTCCAACTCTTGGAAGAGTCTAAAAGCTATGTCCGCTCCATCGGCCAGTGGCAGCTGTTTTTCGCCGTACTGCTCAGCGTCGGCGTGGGCTTCATGTTCCTGTGCGGCCTTTTCTTTTTCACCCCCGCACTCATCGATCTGCTGGATGATAACATCCGCGGCATTTTCCCCCTTATCGGCATACTCTATATCGTGATAGCGGCCCTCTACCTCGTGCCCACCATCTACCTCTTCCGCGCGTCGTCTGCCGCCCGCGATGCCGCCCTGTGCAAGGACAACTACCGGGCAGTAGAGTTCCTCAAAAACAACAAGTCGTTCTGGAAATACTCGGGCATCATCACCATCGCCACCTTCGTCCTCTACATCCTCTTCGCCGTGGCCCTCATCGCCATCGTCCTCATCGCCGGAGTCGAATTCTAACGAAAACGAAAACCAAAACGAAAACTATTTTTGTTTACTGTTTACTGTTTACTGTTTACCGTTTACTGACATAAACCTTTGAATTTTGAACTCTTGAACTCTTGAACTCTTGAACCCTTAACCCAACTATTAACTATTATCTATTAACTATCAACTCTCACCTTCCATGCCTTCCCTCAAAGACCTCGCTTCCCAAACCGCCATTTACGGGCTTAGCAGCATCATCGGGCGCTTTCTCAACTACCTGCTGGTGCCTCTTTACACCTACCATATCGCAGCCTCTAGTGGCGGCTACGGGGTGGTGACCAACATCTACGCCTATACGGCCTTCCTGTTGGTCATCCTCACCTTCGGCATGGAGACCACCTTCTTCTACTTCGCCAACCGTTCTGACGTCGACTCGCGCCAGGCCTTCTCCACTGCCGGACATGCAGTGGGCATTGTCTCGCTGGTGTTCTGGCTGCTCTGCATGGCCTTCCTCAGCCCCGTGTCGGCCTTCCTGGGCTATGCCTCGCGGCCCGAGTACATTGCCATCATGGCAACCGTCATTGCCCTCGACGCCTTCCAGGCCATCCTCTTCGCCAGCCTGCGCCAGCAAAACCGCCCCCTCAAGTTCGTGGCCCTCAAGCTGTCGTTCATCATCTGCAGCATCGGCCTCAACCTCTTCGCCATCCTGCTGGCCCCCGTGCTGCAGGCCAAGGGCTGGCCGCTCATGGGCTGGTATCGCCCCGAAGACCAGGTGCTCTATATCTTCCTCGTCAACCTTATTTGCTGTGCCGGCGTCACCCTGGGCCTCATCCCCGAGATCCGCGGTCTGCGACTCGGCATCAGCCTTCCGCTGTTGCGCCGCATGCTGCGCTACACCTGGCCCCTGCTGCTGCTCGGCATTGTGGGCATCCTCAACCAGGTGGCCGACAAGATGCTCTATCCCCACCTCGTGCCCGGCCACGAAGGCGAGGTGCAACTCGGCATCTACGGCGCCTGTGTCAAGCTGGCCATGATCATCGCCCTCTTCACCCAGGCCTTCCGCTTCGCTTACGAGCCCTTTGTCTTCGGCGGTGCGGCCGACAAGAACAGTCCTGCCCTGCAGGCCCTGGTTATGAAGTATTTTGTGATGACCACTCTTTTGGCCTTCCTCATAGTTATGTTCTATATGCCCCTATTGCGTTGGTTTGTAGCCCCTGCCTACTGGGAGGGATTGGGGGTGGTGCCCATCTGCATGATGGCCGAGATCTTCATGGGCATCTATTTCAACCTGTCGTTCTGGTACAAGCTCAACGGCCAAACCTGGTGGGGGGCCATCTTCTCTGCCATCGGCTGTGCCGCCCTGCTGGCGGTCAATGTGGTGTTTGTGCCGCGCTATGGCTATGTGGCCTGTGCCTGGGGTGGTTTTGTGGGCTACGGGCTGTGCATGCTTTTGTCTTACGTGGTGGGCCGCCTCAAGTCGCCGGTGCCCTATCCCCTGGGGGCCATCCTCTTCTATTTCGCCCTGGCCGTGGGCCTGTGGCAGCTCAGCTGCTGGCTCGCCCCCGCCTCCGAGGTCCTTGCCCTGGTGCTCAACTCGGCCCTGCTCCTGGTCTATGTTGCCGTCATGCTCTTCAACGAGCGCGCCCTCGTCCGCCAGGCCTACCAACAAATCGTTGGGAAGGTCTTGAGGGGGAGGAAGTAAATAGGGGAGACTATTTATTTCCCCCAGTTGTCCCTATCCAGGCTTCTAAAGTTGATTGCTTCTGAGAGGTGTTCGTTATTAATGTTTTCTGATCCTGCAAGGTCGGCAATCGTACGTGCGACCTTTAGAATGCGGTCGTAAGCGCGAGCAGAAAGTCCAAGTCGGTCCATGGCGTTTTTTAGTAATTCAAGTCCTTCGTTGTTTATTACACAATATTGTCTTAATAGCTGTGTGTTGATTTGTGCGTTGCAGTGAATGTTAGAAAAACACTTGTATCGTTCTTCCTGTATCTTACGTGCTCGCACAACGCGTTCGCGAATAACAGCACTAGGTTCACCTAAAGGGGCACGTGTTAGTTCGTCGGTGGATAAGGGCAAAACTTCTACGTGAAGATCAATTCGATCCATAAGAGGCCCTGATATTTTACTGAGGTATTTTTGAACAACTCCCTGACCGCAGGTGCAGGGTATTTTAGGATGATTATAATTGCCGCAAGGACAGGGATTCATGGCGGCTACAAACATGAAAGATGCAGGGAATGTAACATTGTATTTTGAACGAGATATGGTGACACTTCGATCTTCCAGGGGTTGTCGCATAACTTCCAGCGTTTGTCTTTTGTACTCCGTTAGCTCGTCAAGAAATAGCACTCCGTTATGCGCTAGAGAGATTTCCCCTGGTTGAGGATTCGTTCCTCCACCAACCAATGCTACATCGCTGATGGTGTGATGTGGCGCACGAAATGGTCTTACAGAGATAAGTGAAGAATACCTACTCATTTTTCCTGCTACGGAGTGGATTTTAGTAGTTTCGAGTGCTTCGGATAGAGTTAAAGGAGGAAGAATTGACGGGAGTCGTTTGGCTAGCATTGATTTCCCAGATCCAGGAGGGCCAATTAGAATAAGGTTGTGCCCACCCGCAGCTGCTATTTCCATGGCTCGTTTTATATTTTGTTGTCCTTTAACATCTGTGAAATCAAACTCGTAATGACATAAACTACGTTGAAATTCTTCTCTTGTGTTGACAACTGTTTTAGCTATAGGTGTGCCTTTATCAAAAAAATCAATTACTTGACGGATGTTTTCAACGCCTAATACTTCAATGTCACTCACGATAGCTGCTTCATGGGCATTTTGAGCTGGTAATATGATGCCTTTCATTTGGCGTTTCCGTGCTTCAATGGCTATGGGCAATGCACCACGAATGGGTTGCAAATTCCCATCTAGCGAAAGCTCTCCCATGATATAGTAGTCGCTAACACGATCATAGCCCTTGATTTGTTCTGAAGCTATAAGAATGGCTATAGCAAGATTAAGATCGTAGGCACTCCCTTCTTTGCGTATGTCTGCGGGTGCCATGTTTATAACAATCTTTTTCCCTGGTATTTTGTACCCATTGTTTTTTAAGGCAGTATCAATTCGTTGTTGACTTTCTTTTATGGCACTGTCGGGAAGACCTACTAGGAAAAAGTTAATACCGGTTTCCACATTTACTTCGATGGTAATAGGTATCGCGGAGACACCCATGAGTGCGCAACTTTGTGTTTTTATAAGCATATTGTCTATTTAATTTTTTTTGTTGCAAAAATACTAAAAATAACAATACGTAGTCAAAAATTAGTAAAAATAATTACCATCTTGGTTGAAAGGCATCGGGAAGATGGTTTATACTGGTGTGTTCGCCATCCAAAGTGATTGATACAATGTCAAATCGAGCATCTTTGTTAATTCTGTTTAGTTTGACATAAATATTGGCGGCACGAATGATATTTTTTTGTTTAGTTGGAGTGACAAACGCTTCGGGTTCGCCAAATGAGATGTTACTGCGTGTTTTGACTTCGCAAAAAACAATCTCTTTTTCGTTTGTTGCTATCAAATCAATCTCTAAATGGTTATGTCGCCAATTCTTTTCCAATATGTCATAACCCTTTTTTCTATAATATTCTTCGGCAAGATGCTCTCCTTTTTGTCCTGTTTCCTGTGTTTCTGTTTTCATATTTTCAATATATAAATAAAGATTGCAAAAATAATATTTTTTCTAATTGAATGAATATAAAAAATATTAACAAAATAAAATTTGTAGAATATCCAATCCGTATATTTTAGTTTTATCTTGTTGTAAGGTTTTTTCACTCCCCCGTCCATTTGCTTATAATTTTTCCGTATCTTTGCCGTTTAGTAAATGGAAAAAGAAAGTTATGAGGAAAAAAGGGCTTTTGCTATTGCTGATACTGGGACTGGCGGTGGCCGCAGAGGCACAGACCGCCAAGTATAGCAATGCCTTTTTGAGCCTGGGCGTGGGCGCACGGGGACTGGCCATGGGCAACAGCATGGTGGCCATCTCGAACGACGTGACCGCGGCCTACTGGAACCCTGCAGGACTGGGCGCCATGGAGCAGAAGCTGCAGCTGAGCGCCATGCACGCCGAATACTTTGCCGGCATCTCGAAATATGACTATGTGGGGGCCGCCTATAAGATTGACACCCAGTTTACCGTGGCCCTGAGCTGGATACGCTTTGGGGTGGACAACATTATGAACACCACCGAGCTGATTGACCACAACGGCAATATAGACTACGACCGCATCAGCTATTTCTCGGCTGCCGACAATGCCCTGTTGATGAGCTGTGCCTACAACTTCAAGCAGGTGAAGGGGCTGAGCATTGGCGGCAACGCCAAGATAGTGAGACGGCGCATCGGCGACTTTGCCGGCGCCTGGGGCTTTGGGCTGGACATCGGGCTGAGGTATGAGTATAAGGGCTGGCAGGCGGGCGTGATGCTGCAAGACGCCACCGGCACCTTCAACGCCTGGAGCTACAGCCTGAGCGACCGAATGAAAGAGGTGTTTGAGGAGACCGGCAACGAGATACCCGAAAACAGCCTGGAGGTGACCGTGCCCCAGCTGTGTCTGGGGGCCGCCAAGTATGTGGAGTTGGGCAAGGGCTTCAACGCCACCTTCGCCCTCAATACCGACTTTAGCTTTGACGGCCGCAGAGGCCAACTGATGAGCACTAAGCTGTTTACCTTCAACCCCCACTTCGGCATGGAGTTTGCCTACAAGAAGATTGTGAGCGTGAGAGCCGGTATAGGCAACTTTCAGAGGGAGAGCGACTTTGACGGCAAAAGCAAGGTGACCTGCCAAATCAACCTGGGCGTGGGGGTGAACATCAAGGACATTGTGGCCATCGACTATGCCTTTACCGACATCGGCGACCTGTCGATAGCCATGTACTCGCACATTTTCTCGCTGAGGATAGGCATCAACTCGTTTGCGAAACTGAAAAAGAAGAAATAGCCCTATGCAGCAGCCCTTAGCCGAAATACTGAGACCGAAAACCTTGGACGCCTACATCGGGCAAGAGCACCTGATGGGCCCGGGGGGAGTATTGCGGCAGGCCCTGGAAAACGACACCATCTACTCGATGATACTGTGGGGACCGCCGGGGGTGGGGAAGACCACCCTGGCGCTGCTGATTGCCGAGGTGACGGGCGCCGACTTCTACATGCTGAGCGCCATCAGCTCGGGGGTGAAAGATATCCGGGAGATACTGGACAAGGCCGAGAAGAGCGAAAAGAAGTCGATACTGTTTATTGACGAAATACACCGCTTCAGCAAGTCGCAGCAAGACTCGCTGCTGGGGGCGGTGGAAAGGGGCGTGGTGACCCTGATAGGCGCCACCACCGAGAACCCGTCGTTTGAGGTGATATCGCCCTTGCTGTCGCGCTGCCAGGTATATACGCTGAAGTCGCTGGAGAAGCACCATCTGGAGCAAATCATCGAGTCGGCCCGCCACTACCTGGAGGAGCAGCTGCACTGCCGCATCGACTTTAAGGAGACGGAGGCGCTGATGCGCTACTCGGGTGGTGACGCCCGCAAGCTGATTAACGCCATTGAGTTGGTAACCATGGCCACCCCGCCGAAGGAGGGAGTGGTGGAAATCAATAACGAGCTGGTGACCCGCGTGATACAGAAAAACCTGGCCATCTATGACAAGAAGGGCGAGCAGCACTACGACATCATCTCGGCCTTCATCAAGAGCCTGAGGGGCAGCGACCCCAACGCGGCGGTGTATTGGATGGCCCGCATGCTGGTGGCCGGCGAGGACCCCCTGTTTATCGCCCGCCGCATGATTATACTGGCCTCGGAAGACATCGGCAACGCCAACCCCAACGCCCTGCTGCTGGCCAACAACTGCTTTCAGGCGGTGCACCACATAGGGATGCCGGAGGCCCGCATTGTGTTGTCGCAGACCGCCGTGTATCTGGCCTGCTCGCCTAAGAGCAACGCCTCGTATATGGCCATTGACGAGGCCATTGCCTGGGTGAAGCGCACCGGCGACCTGCCCGTGCCCCTCCACCTGCGCAACGCCCCCACCAAGCTGATGAAGGAGCTGGGCTACCACGACGGCTACAAGTATGCCCACGAGTATGCCGGCAACTTTACCGAGCTGGAGTTCCTACCCGACAGCATCAGCGGCAAGAAGTTCTACGAGCCCGGCAACAACCCCCGCGAGAACGAGCTGCGCCGCTACCTGAAAAACTGCTGGAAGGAGAAGTACAAATATGTTATATTGCTGCTGATATCGCTGTTCAGCCTGACGTTCAGTGGGGCACAGGACCTGCACTACTCGCAGTTTTACCAAGCCCCCATTGAACTCAACCCCGCCCAGACGGGCTGCTATGACGGCCTCTTCCGCTTTGGTGCCAACCAGAAAACCCAGTGGCTGCAACTCACCAAGCCCTACGTGCACTTCAGCATCTATGGCGATGCGCCGGTGGTGAAAGACCAGCAGCACCGTCAGCAGCTGAGCATAGGGGTGAACCTGAACTGCGACTATACCGGCGACTCGCGGTACAACAGCGTGCAGCCCTACGTGAGCCTGGCCTACCTGAAAGCCCTGGGCCGCAGAAGCCGCCACAAGCTGGGCATAGGTGCCTACTTTGGCTTTATACAGCGCAGCATCAACTACAGCAATATGACCTTCGACGAGCAGTTTGTGGGCAACATCTTCGATGCCGGCAACCCCATCTCGGAGAGCTTTGGGAAAGACAGGGTGTTTTTTTTTGACTGCGGGGTGGGAGCCCTGTGGAATTTCGCCCCCAATAAGACCGACCGCTACACGGTGGGGGTGAGTGCGAGGCACCTGACGCAGCCCAACCAAGCCTTTAACGACCGCGCCACCCGCCTGCCCATCAATGTGGACTGCTACTTCCTATCGACCATACGCCTAGTGGACGATGTGGCCCTGCAACCCGCGGTGTATGCTGAGTTTCAGCAGCAGTTTTGGGAGGTGGTATTCGGTACCAATGTGGAGTATTTCCAGATGAAGAACAGCTATACGGTGAGCTTCTCGCTGGGTGGCGGCGCCTTCTACCGTTGGAACGACGCGCTGATATTGGATTTTTTTTTCGAGTGGCAGCGTTTGCGCTTCGGGGTGAGCTACGATATCACCCTGTCTAGCCTGCTGCCTGCCAACCACGGAAGGGGAGGACTGGAGCTGTCGCTGAACTACACCTTCAAGCGCAAGCGCATCACCCGCTTGGGGAAGGAACCCTGTCCGTTTGAGGTGATGTAGGTTTTGGGTTGTAATGGTTAATGGTTATTGGTTAAAGTTTAAAGGGTTCAAGGGTTCAAGGTTCAAAGTTCAAGGTTCATTTATAAAGTATTAGATGTTTATGTCAGTAAACGGTAAACAGTAAACAGTAAACGGTAAACAGTAAACAGTAAAAAAATATGGATTTCAGATTAAGGCTTTTGATAGGGGTGATGGTGATGGTAGGCTGTGTGGGGAGTGCGAAGGGGCAGGCGGTGACTGTGGAGCGGCTGCCCGAAGGGGTAGTGAACAGCCCTTTCTCTGAATATAATCCATTGCTGGCAGGCGATACGCTTTTCTACTTTTCGTCGATGAGATCGGAGGTAGACGACGACAACGAGCTTTTTTTCGACACCCACTGGTCGAGCCAAATCTATAGGGCCTATTATTCGGAAGGACAATATCAGGGGGTAAAAACCCTACCTAATACCATCAACAAGGGTCGTTATTACCATCCCAACTTCTGTTTCAACAGGGCAGGGGATTATATGGTGTTTTCGCGCTGTTACCGCACGGCGGACGAGGAACTAATGTGCAGTCTGTATGAAAGCCGCCTGAAGAACGGCAAGTGGGGGAAGGCGGTGAAGATGGGCAGCGGCATCAACGGCAGCGGTTTCACCACCACCCAGCCTTTCCTGGCTGAGCTGGACGACTATGCGGTGTTGTATTTCGTGTCGAACCGTCCCAACGGACAGGGCGACATGGATATTTGGTTTTCTATCTGTAAAAACGGACAGTATGAGGCCCCCATCAATGCCGGCAGCGGGGTGAACACCGCGGGTAACGAGGTGACCCCCTTCTACGATGTGGCGACTGGCACCCTGTATTTCAGCTCGGACGAGTGGCCCGGGAAGGGCGGTTACGATATCTTCAGCAGCCAGGGGGGACTGTGTAGCTGGACTTCGCCACAGAACATGGGGGCGCCCCTCAATTCGGAGGAGAACGACATCTACTTCTCGGTGAACGCTGACGGACGGAGCGGCTACCTCTCGTCGAACCGCATTGTGGACCCCGAGCACATAGAAGACACCTGCTGCAACGACCTATACCGCTGGGAAGCCCCACAGCCTGAGAAGACCGACAGTGTGGCCCCGCAGGACACTGACCTGCTGGCCATTAAGGGCATCTTTCCCCTCAGTCTGTATTTTGACAACGACCAACCCGACCCCCGCACCACGGCCGATACTACCCGTCAGCATTACCTGTCGCTCAACAAAGCCTACTGCCGCGAAAAGGAAGCCTATCTCGGCAAGGCGGCCGAAGGAGCGGAATGGCAATGGATGGAGACCTTCTTTGATGACAGCCTGTTGGCTTGCAGCGAAAGGGTGATGAGGCTGTTTGCCTTTGTGGAAGAGTGGCTGGAAAAGGGACAGCAGGTGACGCTGAGCATAGAGGGCTATGCCAGCCAGCTGCACGAGGGCGACTACAACCGCCACCTGTCGCAACGGCGCATCGTGTCGCTGATGAACGAGCTGAAGGAATACGGGAACGGCCTGCTGAAGAAGTACATCGAGCAGGGACAGCTAAAAATAAAAGAACTGCCTTTCGGCAGTTCTATGGCGGGAAAGATTCAGGGTGATTCGGTGTTTGGGCGTCAGGCTGTATTGCAGCGTAAGATAGTGGTTTGGGATATTGAGGTCAGCCGTTGAGCCCTATAAGTTTCCATTTGTTTTATCTTCTGGGGGCGTTGCCTCTTGAGCCGCCGCCACCTCCTGAGTAACCACCTCCACCTGAGGGACGGCTACCGCCTGAGAAGGAACCTCCACCTGAAGGACGACTACCTCCTGAGAAAGAACTTCCACTTGAGGGACGAGAGTAGCTGCTAGAGTTGCTTGAGCGAGAGCTGTTGTTGTTGCTGTTGGAGGGGCGAGAGTAGCTGTTGCTGTTGTTGTTGTTAGAGGGGCGGGTAGTCTGAGTATTGGGAGTAGAAGGAGTTCTTGAGCTGTTGCTGTTGTTTGAGGGGCGTGAGTAACCGTTGTTGTTTGAGGGAGTGGAGGGAGTTCTATTGGTATTGGTGTTAGTGTTAGCGGGAGGATTGGTTCTGTTGTTATTGTTGGGGTTGGTAGCGGGGCGTGAGCCGTTGCTGGCAGGAGCCTTGCTTGAGTAGGGATCGCCACTGATGTTGCCGGTTCTGTTGTTATTGGTGGTTGGAGTTGTATTGGGAGTTCTGGAAGCGTTATTGTTAGTAGTGGTAGGAGTAGTCGGAGTGGCTGGAATTCTTGAGTTGTTGTTGGTAGTGGCGGGAGGATTTGAGGTTCTGGAGGCGTTAGGGTTGGTAGGAGTAGTTGTAGTGACTGGAGTTCTGGAAGCGTTGCCATTATTATTAGTAGTAGCGGGAGTTCTGGAGTCGTTATTATTAGTAGTAACAGGTCTTTTGCTGTCGTCTCTTCCATTAGTCTTGCCGGCGGCTACGAGGTTGTCGTACTTCTCGCTGAAGGTGAGCGGACTTTTGCCTCTGTTGTTGGTGGAAGTGGTGGTGCCGTTGCCAGAGCCGGAGGGAGCACCGCCGTTGGCGCCTGCATTCACACCGCTGCCGTAGTAGTTGGCGTAGTTGCTGTTGGTGTAGTTGCCGCCACCCATGCCGCTGCCGTTAGGACGGTTGCCTCTGTCGTAGTCGCGGTCGCTGGCTTTGCCGTTGCTCACATCGCGAGAGAAGTGGCCGTAGGTGAATGATCTGTTGTGATCGTAGTTGTTGTGATAGTAGCCAGCGTGGTAGCCATCCCAGTAGCCGTGTCTGTAGCCGTGAGCGTAAGCGGGGCCGTGGGGACCGTAGTAGCCGGGGCCATAGTAGGGTCTGTAGTAGCCCGGGTAGCCGCAGCCCCATCCCCATGCATATCTGAAACCATAGCTGCAGTAGCTGTAGTAGCTGTAGGCGGGACGGTAATAGACAGACGGCCAGCACCAGTTGTAACCCAGGTAGATGCTCACACCCCAGCTGCCAGGATAGGCGTCATACCAGTAGAGGTTGGTATAGAAGGGATCGTAGTAGCCCCAGCAGTAGGCGGCGGAGCTGTGGAAGCGACGGATACGGGCAGCGTAGGCGTAGTCGTAGTAGTCGTCGCTGTCGAAATAGTAGTTGTTGGTGACGTAGGTGGTTCCGCCTTCATCGGTATAGGATTCCGAAGAAGTGTAGGAGGCTGCGTCAGCCGCATCCGCATAATTTTCCTCGTAAGCCGTATTGTCGTAAGTTTCGGCTGCCTTGGGAGCAGGGGCGGTTGCATATTGTTTGTCGCTGGAAGTGGTATAGACGTCATCGTAATAGACGTTGGAATCTAACTTGCAGGCAGACATGATTAATGCCATTGAAACTACCGATAACAAAATTTTCTTTTTCATGACGAACCTCCTTTTATTTTAAGTCCATAATTTTTTTATCTTTGCAAACTCAAAAATATAGACGACAAAAATACTAAAAAGTTTAGCAAATATCAATCATAATGGCAAAAGATTTTTCAACAAGAGCAGAAAATTATTCTCAATGGTACAATGATGTAGTGAAAAAGGCTGATTTAGCGGAGAATTCGGCCGTCAGAGGTTGCATGGTCATCAAGCCTTACGGCTATGCAATTTGGGAAAAAATGCACGATGCATTAGACAAAATGTTCAAGGAAACCGGACATACAAATGCATATTTTCCGCTATTTATTCCGAAATCCTTCTTCAGTCGTGAGGCTCATCACGTGGAAGGATTCGCCAAAGAGTGTGCCGTTATCACTCATTACCGCCTGAAAAACGACCCCAACGGCGGTGGGGTAGTAGTGGACCCCGAGGCTAAACTGGAAGAGGAACTCATTGTTCGTCCCACCTCGGAAACCATCATTTGGGACACCTATAAAAACTGGATACAGTCGTACAGAGACCTGCCCATCCTGTGCAACCAGTGGGCTAACGTGGTGAGATGGGAAATGAGAACCCGTCTGTTCCTCCGTACCGCCGAATTCCTGTGGCAAGAAGGACACACCGCCCACGCCACCCGCGAAGAGGCCATCGAGGAAACCCGCAAGATGCTGAATGTGTATGCCGACTTTGCCGAGAAACACATGGCCATGTCGGTGGTGAGAGGTGTGAAATCGCCCAACGAGCGCTTCGCCGGTGCCGACGACACCTACTGCATTGAAGCCCTGATGCAAGACGGAAAAGCCTTGCAGGCAGGTACTTCGCACTTCCTGGGACAGAACTTCGCCAAAGCTTTCGACGTGAAGTTCCTGAACAAGGAGAATCAGTTGGAATACGTATGGGCTACCTCATGGGGCGTATCCACCCGACTGATAGGTGCGCTGATCATGACCCACTCTGACGACAACGGCTTGGTATTGCCGCCCGCACTGGCTCCTATTCAGGTAGTGATTATACCTATATATAAGAGTGAGGAACAGCTGGCTCAGATTAGTGAGAAGATACAGCCGCTGATTGAGAAGCTGAAAGCGAAAGGCATCAGTGTGAAATATGACGATGACGACTCGAAGCGTTCGGGTTGGAAATTCAACGAATACGAGGTGAAGGGTGTACCCGTGCGTATTGCTGTGGGACCCCGCGACCTGGAGAACCATCAGGCAGAGGTGTGCCGCCGCGATACCCTGCAGAAAGTCAACATGCCACTCGAAACTTTGGATGTTGAGGTGGAGGCGCTGTTGGCCGAGATTCAGCAGAATCTGTTTGAGCGCACGGTGAAATTCCGTGAGGAGAACACCCGCAAAGCCGACACCTGGGAAGAGTTTGTGGACATCCTCGACAACCAAGCGGGCTTTGTGTATGCCCACTGGGACGGTACCCCCGAGACCGAGGAGTTGATCAAGGAGAAGGCGAAAGCCACCATCCGTTGCATCCCCTTCAACAATCCTCTGGAGGAAGGTAAGTGCATCCTCACTGGCAAACCTTCGAAACAACGAGTTCTCTTCGCCAGAGCCTACTAACAAAAAAAGAGCCGCGGATGCGGCTCTTTTTTTTATCTTTAGTGAAACTGCATCAGGTAGGCTTTGATGAAGCCGTCGAGCTCGCCATCCATAACGGCGGCTACGTTGGAGGTCTCGTACTGGGTGCGGAGGTCTTTCACCATCTTGTAGGGATGCATCACATAACTGCGGATTTGCGAACCCCACTCAATCTTCTTCTTGCTGCTCTCAATCTCGGAAATCTTCTCCCGTTTTTTCTCCAACTCAATCTGATACAATTGTGACTTAAGCATCTGCATGGCCTTCTCGCGGTTCATCAGCTGCGAACGGGTCTCTTGGCACGAGACCACAATGCCGGTGGGCTTGTGGTGCAGTCGCACCGCTGTTTCCACCTTGTTGACATTCTGTCCCCCGGGACCGCTGGAGCGGTAGGTGTCCCAAAAGATGTCGGCGGGATTAACATCGATGGTAATATCCTCGTTGATGATGGGGTAGGCGAACACGGAGGCGAAAGAGGTGTGACGACGGTTGGCGGAGTCGAAGGGCGACAGACGTACTAGACGGTGAACGCCAATCTCACTCTTCATGTTGCCGTATCCATAGCTGCCGTCCAGCTCGATGGTGGCCTGCTTGATACCAGCCACATCGCCTTCCTGGCGGTCGAGCACTTTGATGGCAAACTTGTTGCGTTCGGCCCAGCGCATGTACATGCGGAGCAACATCTCGGCCCAGTCGCAGCTTTCGGTGCCACCAGCGCCCGAGTTGATGGTGAGCACCACGCTCAGAGGATCCTCCTCCTCGCGCATCATATTGCGGAATTCCAGCTTCTCCAGCGACTTCATGGAGACGGCGTATTGCTTGTCGGTCTCCTCTTCGGTGGCCTCTTCCGCGGTAAAAAATTCAAATAATACTTTCAAATCCTCGTAGTCGGCAACGGCTTTGTCGTAGTCTTCCACCCAGGATTTGATGCTGCTGATTTCCTTGAGCAGCTTCTCGGCTTCCTTGGGGTCGTCCCAGAAATTGTTTTGATGGGTGATTTCCTCTTTGGCTTGTATCTCGGCTAATTTTCCGTCGATGTCAAAGACACCTCCTCAGCTCGACCAAGCGGGCATTGATTTCTTTAAGTTGTTCGGTTTGGACCATGGTTTAGGTTTCAGGTTTCAAGTTTCAGGTTACAGGTTTTCCTTAATTTCTTCGTAGGTGTAGCCCTTCGATAGGAGGTGGCGGTATAGTTTGGGGGTGTTTTCTTGGGTGATTTCACCGTGGCTTTGTATCCATTTGCGGACAGCGGTGTGCAGGTTGTCTGCATATTGTTGCTCGTTGATGCTTCCGAGATGCTTGTCGATGAGACTGGCGTCGATGCCTTTCTGCAGCAGGGTGAGGCGGATTTTCTGCCTGCCCCATTGTTTCAGTGATGATTTTCCCCGAATGAAACTCTGCACGTAGCGCTCCTCGTCGATAAAGCCATCGTTTTTCAACTGCTCTACTATCTGTTGGGCCTCATTCTGCTCAACCTGCAGGGTGCGGAGTTTAGTCATCACCTCGCGGATGCAGCGGTCCTGATAGGCGCAGTAGTTTTCGATTTTGGAGCGTATTTCGCCAAGCGTCATAGTTCATTAGTTTTCGGTGGGAGTTGACCAGAGCATGATTTCGTCCATATTCTTGTTGAAATACTTCGTCTGAGTAAGATAGTAGGCCTGATTGGGACGCAAGTGTATCCGTTTGTGGTACTTGAACTGCCATTTCATGCGGACAGAAGGAAAGCCTTTGGTGAGATAGGCATGAAGATAAGGATGCATCTCAACGGTGATGTTGTTTTCTCCTTGCTTGTCGAACAGAAACTCCAGGGTATTTTCGATTTCCTCCTGCATCAGGATAGAGGGTTTGATTTTGCCGGTACCGTGACAGGCGGGACACTGCTCGGTGGTTTCGATGATGGTGGCCTCTTTCACCCTTTGGCGTGTGATTTCCAGCAGACCAAACTTGTTGAGCGGCAGGATGGTGTGTTTGGCCTTATCGTTGGCCATAAACTCCTGCATCTTTTTGTAAAGCATGGACTTGTGGGTGGGGGTATGCATATCGATGAAGTCGCAGGTGATGATGCCGCCCATATCGCGTAGGCGCAGCTGGCGTGCAATCTCCTCTGCCGCCATCAGGTTGACATCGAAGGCGTTGTCTTCGGGCGACTGGCTCGATTTGACCCTATTGCCGCTGTTGACATCGATAACGTGCATGGCCTCTGTATGCTCGATGATGAGGTAGATGCCGTTTTTGATAGTCACCACTTTTCCGAAAGAACCCTTAATCTGTTTGGCCACATTGAAATGCTCGAAGATAGGCTGCTTCTCGTTGTAGAACTTGACGATATTGGTTTTTTCTGACGAGAAACTGTTGAGGTAGTCCACCACTTCGCGGTAGATGGTCTGCGAGTCGGTATAGATAGCATGGAACGAATCGTTGACCATATCACGCACAAGGGCGGAGGTCTTGTCTAATTCATCGGCAATTTTGGAAGGGGCAGTGGCTTTGTATAATTTGTTGACGGCGTTATCCCAGCGGCTCTTCAGCTGCTGCATATCGGCGGTAAGGTCTTCGATATTTTTGTCTTTGGCGACGGTGCGGATGATGATGCCGAAGTTGCGGGGTTTGATACCCATCACGATTTTCTTCAGCCTTTTGCGTTCCTCATTGCTTTTGATTTTCTGGCTTACGCTCACCTTATCAGAAAAAGGCACCAACACTAGGTAGCGGCCTGCAAAGGAGATTTCGGTAGTGACACGGGGTCCTTTGGTGGAGATGGCTTCTTTGGCCACCTGTACCAGTATTTTTTGTCCGGAAGTCAGCACATTGCCTATCTTTCCGTTTTTCTCCACTTCCTCAAGATTCTGGAACTTGGCAATGCTTTTTTTGTTGAAATTGACAGCCTGGTTGACAAATTCGTTGACGGTACGCGCATTGGAACCCAAATCGAGGTAATGCAAAAATGCGTCTTTCTCGCTACCCACATCCACAAAGGCGGCATTCAGGCCGGGCATGATTTTTCGGACAGTACCGAGATAGATATCGCCAACAGAGTGACAGTCGGAGGAAGTTTCACGATGAATTTCGACGAGTTTCTTATTTTCGAGCAATGCAATCTGTACCTCATTCGGATGAGAAGCAATGATTAATTCTTTAGTAAGCTCGTTGTTATCCATATAAATTTCTATGTGTATAAGGCACTGTGGGAAATTGGCTCCGTAAACTCAGTGCGCTATAGTTGGCATGTTTGCAATAAAATGAAAAACTAAATGACATGTCTGTTGCATACCATTTAGTTTTTCATAGGTTTTAGCTACCATAAGAGAAATTATCTCTTTTTATGTCTGTTCTTTCTGAGACGTTTTTTTCTCTTATGGGTTGACATTTTATGTCTTTTTCTTTTTTTACCACTTGGCATAGTGAAATGATTTTAAGGTTAGATTATTTAATTTTCTTAACTACGTTCACGAAAGTCTTGCAAGGTTTGAAAGCGGGGATTTTGTGAGCGGGGATCACAATAGTCTGCTTTTTGGAGATATTTCTAGCGGTTTTTTCAGCTCTTTCTTTTACAATAAAGCTACCGAAACCTCTCAAATAGACATTCTCATTCTTTGCCAAAGAGCCTTTTACACTGGTCATAAAGGCTTCAACCACGGTTTGAACTGCATTTTTGTCAAAACCTGTCTTGTTCGAAATTTCGTTTACGATTTCAGCTTTTGTCATAATTGATTTTTTTTTTGGTTAAATGATTGAAATTTTTCGGACTGCAAAAATACACATTTATTTTGTTATAGCGCAACCTTTTACAAAAAAAATTTTCATCCTTGTATTTTTTCTTGTATTTTATTGGCTAAACGGCTTGCTCCGATTCTAAAATAGTGCTTGTTTAGCCACCCTTCACCCAGTATATTTTCTAATATTTTGATATAGAGAATGGAAGTTTCTGCATCGGAAATGCCGCCAGCGGGTTTCATGCCGACCATCTTTCCGGTCTCCTTGTAATAGTCTGAAATAGCATCCAGCATCACCAAAAAGGATTCGGGGGTGGCATTGACGGAAATCTTGCCGGTGGAGGTCTTGATAAAGTCGGCACCGGCGTCAATAGCGATGCGAGAAGCTGCGTAGATGTTGTCGGCAGTCTTCAGTTCGCCAGTCTCCAAAATCACCTTCAAATGGGCTGATCCGCAGGCCTTCTTAATGGCGGCAATCTCATCGGCCACCGTTTGGTAGTCACCTTCCAGGAACTTTCCTCGTGAAATTACCATGTCGATCTCATCGGCACCTGCTTTAACGGCGTATTCTACCTCGGCCAGTTTAACCTCTATAGGCGACTGTCCGGCGGGGAAAGCACCCGCTACAGAGGCCACGTGAATGTCGGTGCCGCTCAGCAGTTGTTTGGCTTGAGCCACAAAGGGAGGATAGACACATACCGCTGCGGTGCTCGGAATCTGACGTGCTTCGTCCTTGAAGCGAATGGCAGTGGCGCATAGTTCGTTGATTTTTTGCTTGTTGTCGCTTCCCTCAAGGGTGGTGAGGTCGATAACCCCCAAAATAAAGCGGTAGGCTTCTTGTTCGGTAAAGTATTTCAAGGGAGTCTCGCTGTATTGTTTGATACGTTGGGCGATACTCTCTTCCGTTCTGGGGTATTTTTTATAGGTTATCATGTTGAGTTTTATGTTGATAAGCTTCGCTGTTGGTTACTTCGTGTTGGTTAGCTTTGCTGTTAGTTATTTCATGTTGGTGACTTCGTGTTAATTACTTTGTGTTTTTGACTTCGTGTTAGTAAGTTGGTTTTTAGTTCTTAGCTTTCATCTTTCATCTTAATTAGCACATTAACACATTATCCTTTCGGTTCTTGTTCTTCCGTTGGGTTTTCTTCAATAAAATATTGTCCGAAGAATTCTTTTAAGACGATGCGGAGCAAGGAATATACGGGTACTGCAAAAATCATGCCGATAATACCACCAATTTGGGCGGCAGCCATGATGACGATGAATATTTCGATGGGGTGGGCTTGCACACTCTTGCCATAGATGACGGGTTGCAATATAAAATTGTCGACCAACTGGGCGCAGGCATAAATAGCCACTACTTTAGTAATATTATACAATAAATCAACGCCTGTAGGCGACATTGGAATCATGCTGGTACAGGAAATGATGATATTCAGGCATACCGACAATAGCGGTCCCAAGTAAGGAATGACATTCAGCAAACCCGAGAGGACACCAATCAATACGGCATCGGGTACTCCTAACAGGTAGCACACTATACCGTTGATGAGGCCCACGATGCACATTTCGATGAATACACCACCGAAATAATGCACAATCTGGGTGCGGGTGTTGGCCACAATATTGTCGAAGTTGTTTCTAAGCTGGGCAGGAAAGATTTTCTTGATAGTCTTGAGGATGATACCGTCGTCGCTCAGCGAGAAGAAGGTGAGGAAAAGAATGGCAAAAACGGCCACAAAGACACCAGCGATGATGTTGACAATATTATTAAAGAAATAACCAAAATCGAGCTTCGTTACAAACTGTTGTAGCTCAACAACAATAGCTTCTGAAATTTCGGTGGCGGTAATATCTATATTGTGTCTGTCGGCAAATTGCTCGAACTGCGATAGGAAGCGGTCGTAGCCGTCGACAAGTACCTGCGGGTCGATAGATACCAAGTTTTTGATTTCCTGGCTGATAAGGGGAGTGAGTACGGCGAAAATGCTCAAAAAAGCGGTAACCAGTACCAATAGGGCTATGATGGCAGCCAGTGGACGGGGAAAATGGAACTTGCCGATTCGGAGCTTGCACAGTAGCTTTACAATAGGGCGGCCAGCCAGTGTCAGCAACAAGGCCAGCATCAGGTAGATGACGATGTCTGAAAAATACCACCCGATGGCAACCAGTGCTACTAAAAATATAAAAATAGCGATTAATTTTGTAGTGTCGGTTTTCATAAGTGTTTATGACTATTTGTTTTTATTGGTATTCTTTTTGTTTTTATCTTTCTTTTTCAGCTCGATTTTGGCCTGTTTAAACTCTTCGGCGAAGTCATTCTTGTTGTTGAACTCTTGTTTGTACATCAGCGCCAGTCCCACCCCAGCTACTTTCCTGAGGTCTTCTGTGGTGTATTGGTCGTTGAAGTTGTATACTTTAACCCGCCAGGTGCCTCTGGGGGTAATCAGGTACTCGAGACTGAAGTCACCGTAGAAGTTGTCTAAGCTGGTCTTTCCTCCGCCGGAAGTTTTGTTGTCGTAATAGCCTATGCTGGTCTCAAAAATCATACGGTCGTTCAGGAATTGCACATTGGCGTTCAGTCCGTATTCTGCCGACGACTGTTGTGTCTTGTTCTTATACACGATACCTACGCCGCCATGTTTCATTTGTTTGGACAGGAAATTGTTGACCAAGTTGGTGACGATGCCAATACCGCCGCTTTCCACACTGCTGGTAATGTCTTGTGTGCTGGCGTCGTCGGGCATGAACTGGTTGGTCAGCAGGAAGATGAAGAACTGCTTTGAGCGATTTTGCGGGTTGGTGGTATCGATAATCGAAAACACCTCTCGGTTGATTTCCTGGCTGGCGTTGGGAAGTTCGAACGAAAAATCCATGGAGGGGTACTTCATCAGCTGTCCGTTCAGGTGAATGTATGCGTTGACAGGGGTACGGCTGACTCCTCCCAATTCTTCTGTAGGCAGAATATTCGTCAGCGAGGCGCGGGCTGAATAAAAGGCACTGACGCTGACATTGAAGTCGGCTACTGGACCATCGAAATAGACTTTGCCTCCGGGTACCAGCTTAAGTTTGGTGTTGACGATATTTTCTAACGAAAGCATAAAGTCTCCCGCGTTGATTTCCAAATCGCCATAGATGTTCACACCAATAATGTCGTTGTACAAAAGGTGCAGACGGCCAGTAGTGTTGGCCCTCATGGTACCGCCAATGGAGATAACGTCCACCTGTACATTGGTTTCAGGCTGCACATTGAAAATAAAGTCGAAGTTAAGCTGCATCTTTTCCTCTACAGTGGGTATCACTACTACCGAATCCTGTATGACCGCCTTGAACCTTATGTTCGAGTTTTCGGATACTGATTGGGAAGAGGTGATAGGGAAGAAGATAGAACTGCCCTTCAGGGTGGTGAGGTTGTCGCTGGTAAAAGATAGCTGCTTGTCGTCGCCGGCAATTCTGACTGAGCCTGAAACATAGCCGTCGCCATAGAAGCTGTTTTTCGGATCTTTGGGCAGGTTGATGGCCATGATGCGGTCGGTATTGATATTCAAATCTATCTTCATGTCTTTGAACAGTTTGTGATAGATGTGTCCCGTCATGTTGGCCTGGTTCCCGTCTTTGTCTTTCAGGGTGATATTGTCGAAGATAATACCTTTGCTGTTGAACAAAACATCTTGATTCTCAATGTTGTATTTTGTGCCGATGGGAGAAATACCCATGGTCATTTGGTTGACATGTGCTTTCCCTGAAATGAAAGACGAGTCGGGGGCGGCCACAAAACTCAACTCACCGGAGGCGGTACCAGACACTTCGTTGCAGAATGACGACAGGAAAGGTTGTAGGAAGCCGAGATCTAGGCTACCCATATTGGCTTTCGCTACAAAGCGTTTGATTTGGCTGAGGTAGTAGCCGTTGATATTGGCCAGTTTGTTTTCTTCCGTCTGGTAGCTCTTGATGGTGTAGTCGTTAATCATGGAGGGCGACATGGGTTGCTTGCTGCGGAAGATGCCTCCCGAGAAACCCAACGAGCCCTTGTCGCCGATGCCTGCCGTCAGGAACACATTGCCCAATAAGGTGTTGTTAAAGGCGAAATCGGTGGCCAGCAACTTACCCATAATGAAGCGGCTGTTGTCGCGCATCGTGATGTCGGCATTGGCGGAAAGCATACCGTTGAAGCTGAGCCCTTTCAAGAAATTGTTGACAATACCGATGTCAAAGTTGTTGATGGTAACCGTCAATTTGTCGTCAGGGAGTTTGGAATAGGCACCATTGACCGCAATGCTGCTTTGTTTGTCGTTGAGTACAAGATTTTCAAATACAATACGTTGCTTTTGAATGGTAATGGAGTTGAGGTTGTTGAAGTGGAAGTCGTACTCATTCAGCAGTATCTGCGAATTGTAGAAGCTGGCCACCATATTGCTCTTGTCACGGGCATCGAAAATGCCGTTGATATTTGACAGCGGGCGACCGGTATCGGCAATATCCTTCCAAGCCAGCTGGTAGTCGATATACGATTGATACATATCGGCTTTGAGTGCCATCTGGTAGAGCGACAGGGTGGCTCCTTTCTTATTGGCAATGGTGATGGAGTCGCAGCTGACATCGGTAATCAGGTGGTTGCTCTTGTTGGCGTTGGATGACAGTTTTAGGTTGGTAATGCCAAATTGGTTGCCATAATTGGCTTGGGGGATGTTGATTTTGATTTTATCCTGTTGCCCTTCTTCATCGTCAATAATCACTTCAACGCTGCTGTAGTCGGCAATAAATAGTTTGGGAAGGAAGATATACAGCAGCGGTTCTGTGTCGAAAGTCTCGATGGCGAAGTTGAAATGTTTGTTCCCTTGTATGGCGTTTTTCTCTCGTTTTTGCTTTTTGACGCTGGTTCTTTGGGGAAGCAGGTTGGGGATGTACCGGTAGCCGAAATGGAGTAGCGAATCCACGATATCCTCGTAGGCATAGTTGGTATTAAGTGTGGCGTTGACAAAGTCGGACGACAGAATCAGTTTGTGCAGTCCAGCTTGGGTGTTGACGGCGGTAAAGCGTAGTCGGTTGCTGATGAAAGGTCGTCTTTCGTTAAAGATTTGCAATCCGTCCATCGCCACATAGCCATTCAGTGTGCTGGGATTCAGGCCTGTGGTGTTGACACTCAGCGTGTCGAGCAGGATTTCTACATTGGGATTCTGTTGGGCAAACAGGATGAGTTTGTCGATACCTTTAGCTGTTGCGCTGTCCACAGGACTGTGATAGGTGGCTATCTCGCTTAGTTTGAAACTTTTTAACGACAAGTTGGCTTGCACGTTGGGCTCTATCAAGGAAAAGTCAGCCTGTCCGTCAAAATTGAGGTTGAATTTGGAATCGTCGGATTTCAGAACGGCAGTAATCTTTTGGTCTCCGTATTGACCGTCGATGCTGATGTCGGAAATGGGATAACTGAGCAAGTCGAAGCGCGACAGATTTCCGTGGACAGTAGCCGTTAGGGTAGAGAAAAACTCGGGCTTGTCCATGGGGTCGTCACTCTGTCCGCTCAGGTTGATGGCAAAGTGAGTCTGACCCAGATACTTCCTGTCGCCAAGCAGGCTGCCAAGGTGGAAGTTGGAGGAAGCCAGCTGTCCGCCAAAGGTTACCTGCTCGCCAATATCTTTGCTTGACAGGTCAGCGCGGATGTTGCCAATTCCTGTCAGGATGTCCAGTTGGGCATCAATGGCGGGCACATATCCCGTGAGGGTGCCTTTCAGTTGGGCGTAGTTCAGCCGTTTGGCAATGGTGGGTATCGGAAGGGTTTTGCCAGCGGGCAGCAGAAATTCGGCTAGCTCGTTCATGTTGAAATACGAGTCGCTGAAGTTCATGTTCCAGACGGCGTGTTTGAAGTCTGTCACATTTTTCAGGGCAAAGTCTCCCTTGAAATAAGTAGTGCTGTTGTAGTGGCAGTCAAAGTCTATCAGCCTAAGGTTGTTGACACAGCCGCTCACCAGTCCCTGAAAATGCAGGCAGTTGTCCATCCCTCGGATGGCGGCTGCATAGCAGGCGGCATCGGTAAGGCAGAAGTCCGATGGGCGGACGGTGGCGGTGATGTTCACACTGTCGAGAAAATTTCCAAGATTGCCCCATACGTTGTAGTCGAAACGCAAGTCCAGGTCCAGATTGCTGTTGTCGGTCATGATTTTGCAGTCGTCAAAGCGCAAAAACCTGCCGTTGATTTGGAAATCTCCGGAGGCTTTCTTTACATGGAAACCAAAATACTGGTCATAACTTAGGTGTTTGATTTGGGCAGAGATGTCGTCGTTGAAAACCTGAAATTTGTTGGCTTTGAATTCAATGTGGCGCATCTCGAAAAACCCCGGGTCCATCTCCTGACCTTCAATGTAGGGTGTTTTTTGCTGCTTGTTTTGGTTGGCAATGTAGAAGCGGGAGTTGATGAGTCGGATTTTGTCCGAACGCATAATAAAGTCTTTGGGATTTGCCTTGGGTTTGGAGATTTTCTTGGCCCATGCGGAAATGTTGACTTTGTCTTCACCTTCGTAGGTTTTCAGTGTCACGTCAGCTTCGGTGGCGGTGATGCTGTAGAAGGATAGTGTAAACGGTTTGGTCTTCAGTGACTTGAACCGTCCTTTCACATTTTTGACATAAATCATGGGCTGGTTGTGCAGATCCTTGATGACAAAGTCGTCGGCGGCCAGCCTCAGGGTAGGGGTGACGTATATTCTGCTGGCTCCTATCTCGGCTCCCCATTTTTCGGAAATGAAGCCGGTGACTTTCGAGATGACATAGTTCTGAACGGGCGGTATAAAAAACAATCCAACCACCAATAAATCAAGGGCTATGAAAATACCGATGATCCATAGTAGTACTTTTCCGATTTTTTTTATAATTTTGCCTTTCAAAATTGTATGTTTATGTCAGCCTACATTCTTGGTATTGAATCTTCCTGCGATGACACCTCTGCTGCTGTCATTGCTGATACTACCATCCTCTCCAATGTCATTGCCAGTCAGAAAGTTCACGCCGAATATGGGGGTGTTGTTCCCGAGCTGGCATCCCGTGCTCATCAGCAAAATATCATCCCCGTTGTGGACACCGCACTTCACCGTGCAAAGATAAACAAAAATCAAATATCTGCGATAGGTTTTACAAATGGACCCGGATTGCTGGGTTCTTTGCTGGTGGGAAGCTCTTTTGCAAAGTCTATGGCCTATAGTCTCGGGGTGCCTCTGATAGAGGTTAACCATCTGCAAGCCCATGTGTTAGCCAATTTTTTGAACAAAGGTGACGACGATAGTGCCAAACCTCATTTCCCCTTCCTCTGCCTCACGGTTTCGGGGGGACATACTATGTTGCTGAAAGTGAACGACTACTTCGAAATGGAACGTTTGGGAGTAACGATTGACGATGCGGCGGGCGAGGCTTTCGATAAGGCTGCCAAAATCATGGGGCTGCCTTATCCAGGCGGACCGGTCATCGACAAGCTGGCGGCAGAGGGCGACCCCAAGCGTTTTCAGTTCTCCATTGCCCACCTGCCTGGCTTGGATTACAGCTTCAGCGGACTGAAAACTTCCTTCCTGTATTTTGTGAGGGATGAGCTAAAAAAAGACCCTGATTTTATTCAGAAAAACCAGCAAGATCTGGCAGCCTCTATGCAGTATGCCATTATTAAATCATTGACCAATAAGGTGATAATGGCACTGAAACAGTACGACTGCAAGGACCTGGTGTTGGCAGGAGGGGTATCGGCCAACAAGGGACTGCGCACTGCGATGCAGCAGATTGCCGATCGCTATCACCGCAACCTGATACTTCCCACCATAGATCTCACCACTGATAACGCTGCCATGATTGCGGTGTGCGCTTACTTCAAGTATTTGAAGCACGATTTCACCACTTTGGATGTTGTACCTTATAGCTCATGTTGATATGGAAACCCCTGAACTGGTAAAAATTGACCCTTGGTTGAAACCCTATCGCCAAAACCTGATGCGCCGTCAACAGATGGCGGTACTGCGTATGTTGGATCTTACCGATGGCAAATGTGCGCTGAAGGATGTGGCCAACCATCATCTGTATTATGGCCTTCACAAAACCGACCATCATACCTGGGTGTTCAGGGAGAAGGCTCCCAATGCTAAGCAGTTGTTCCTCTATGGTGACTTTTCTTACTGGGAGATACAAGAGCAGTATGCCCTTCATCCCATAGGCAATGGTGATTGGGAGATAGAGTTGCCCGAGTCGTTTTTGCATCATGGCATGTTGTATAAGTTGTGGATGGTGTGGCAGGATGGGGCCGACGAGCGCCTGCCTTCCTGTGTCACCCGTGTGGTGCAAGACGAGAAGACCAAGATTTTCTCTGCCCAAGTTTGGGACCCCGAGCAGACCTATCAGTTCAAACATCCTTCACCCGCTAAGCCTTTGAATCCTTTGATTTACGAGGCTCATGTGGGGATGTCTTCCGAGGAAGAGAAGGTATCCACCTATTGGGAATTCAAGGAATACGTGTTACCTCGAATCAAGAAATTGGGCTATAATACCATCCAGTTGATGGCCATACAAGAGCATCCCTATTACGGCTCGTTTGGCTACCAGGTGTCCAATCTGTTTGCCCCTTCCTTCCGTTTTGGGACGCCTGAGGAATTGATGGAACTGATTGACGCTGCTCATGGTATGGGTATCTCGGTGATTCTGGATGTGGTTCATTCTCATGCAGTAGCCAACGAGAAAGAGGGACTGGGTCGTTTCGACGGTACCGAAACCCTGTATTTCCACGGAGGTGAACGAGGCATGCATCCCGTGTGGGATTCCCGCTGTTTCGACTATGGCAAGCAGGAAACCATCACCTTGCTGTTGTCCAATCTGAAATACTGGCTCGAGAGCTTCCATTTCGATGGCTTCCGCTTTGACGGGGTCACCAGTATGTGTTATTGGAATCACGGCATCGGGGTGGATTTCGTAGGTTACGATCAGTATTTCGACAACAATGTGGATGAGGATGCGGTTACCTATCTTACCCTCGCCAATACCCTGGTGAAAGAGGTGAATCCAGAGGCAATGACGATTGCTGAGGATGTGAGTGGTATGCCCGGGATGGCTTTCCCTGTAGAGCAGGGTGGTATCGGTTTCGACTATCGCATGTCGATGGGCATTGCCGACTTTTGGATGAAGATAGTCAAAGAGCGCAAGGACGAGGACTGGAGTGTGGGCGAGATGTTTTTCAAACTGACCGACCATCGCAAGGAAGAAAAGGTAATCAGTTATGTGGAGAGTCACGATCAGGCAATGGTGGGCGACAAAACGCTTATCTTTAGACTGATAGATAAAGAAATGTATACCTCTATGTCGGTGTTTACTCCCAATATGACCGTAGACAGGGGAGTGGCGCTGCACAAGATGATTCGGCTGCTCACCCTGAGCTTGTGCGATGGGGGCTACCTGAATTTTATGGGCAACGAGTTTGGTCATCCGGAATGGATAGATTTTCCGAGAGCGGGAAATAATTGGTCATATCAGCATGCCCGTCGTCAATGGTCATTGGCCGATAATAAAGACCTGAAGTATTACGGCCTCAACGAGTTCGACCAGGCTATGGTGCGTTTGTGCTCCAATGGCCTGTTGCACGAAAAGATTGAGTTGATTATGCAGAATGAGGGAGACCGTGTGCTGGCCTTTCGACGTGGTGACTGTATTTTTGTCTTCAATTTTAGTCCCGACAAATCCTATACCGACTACAAGGTGGCCTGTCCTGCAGGCGACTACAAGATGGCCCTCACCACCGACGACCCGCTTTTTGCCGGGTTTGGCAACATTGATCGCCAAATGACTTATTCCACTGGGGGGCAATCCAGAAAATCCTATCTCCGCTTATACCTCCCACCAAGAACAGCCGTGGTGATGAGCGCAAAGTAAGACTCAGAATAATAATATGGTAAAGCGTTTTTTTACCCGCTACATTTTTACGCAGCGATAGGTGGCTAAAAAGGTGTTGGCGGTATTGTTGGAACTCCAGCGAAGACCGAAAATTTCATTTCCGGCAGCATCGTATTCAGTGAGAATACGGTCGTTTTGTGTGGTGCTTCCAGGGATACCCCAGCCGGCAATGGTGTTGTTGCCGCTGAAGGTAAGTGAGCCGCAGGCTCGAGTGTAATACCCATCAGACACCAACTCTGAGCAGCCAGTTGCCTCTCCATTGCTGTTAATGTTGAATTTCAACAGGCTGGTCGATTCTACGTCGTTTCCGTTGTTGAAAAGGGACAGGGTGCCTTGGGTACTGTTGTAACGAACGTAATGCTGTCCGTGGAAATGATGCACATTGTTGTTCACCCCCGAAAAACGCTGAAGAATGTTTCCTGTCTTGTTGACGCGGTCAATTATTAGCACAGAACTGAGATGGCGGAACGAGCATAGCCAGTTTCCGTCGGGCAATATGTCGATGGAATTGTAATGCACATAGTCGTCTGGTGTGCCGTAGATGGGGTCTCCCCAAGTCTCCATTTCCGAGTGGCTGCTGCTCCACCAGTCGAAAACCACCGCACCATTCTCAACCTCTTGCAAATAAGCGGCATACACAGTTCTACCGCTTTCCAGTTGCCGTTGGATATAGGAAGACACGATGTAGTGGTTGAGGCCGTACATGTAGAAATCGTGTCCATCAACGGGTTCGCCTGCGCTCACAGTGCCATCCTTGCTGGCCTTCAGGTGTATGGTTTTGATGGGGCGGTAGTGCGAATTCATGATGACGCGCTTTCCGGGATTGAAACCCGAGATTTTTCTGGAGTCAAAGGCGGGGTCGTTAGAGTGGTAGCTATAATAAGTTACCCCATTGATTACGTGTTTTTTGAAGTCCCACCAGCCAGTGTTGTCGATGTCGCTTTCTGGCACATGTGGCTCGAAGCGGTAGAAGAGCAGGTTGCCGTTGTTGTCAACCTTCTCAATAAGACGCAGAAACACATACGACAGGTAGAAATTGCCGGCAGAGGTGGAGGTCCCGCTGACAGTGTGTACGGGTATATGCGAATGCAGGGTGCGCAACATGATCTTGCCGTTGTCTTTTTTTCTTTCCCAATATAGGGTTAGGTAATTGTCTTTGCTGATGAGGCTTACCGGAATGTCTCCTGTACCGTTGTGTAGTTGTATGCCGTTGACTGTCAGTTTTTTGAAATTGCCAAAATTCGATACGCTTACTTCAGCGGCAAATTCTGTTGATAGCGACAGTAAGTCTACCGTGTCTTCAGACAGAAAATCAATGGTATAATCCACTCCGTTTACCGACAAAAGGATGTGTTTATCGTCCCCTTTGTTGTCTTTATTGCAGGATGCAAATAGCATTACAAGAGAAATTGTTGCAATAATTGCGAAATACTTTTTCATGCAAGTTATTTAATGTTAATAATTTATGCCTTTTATAAATCAAGGTGTTTGTTATCAATAATGAAGTGCCAAAAATACGGATTTTTTTCAAATAAGAAGCGACCGAATTATTCAGTGAATTTTTGTATTTTTGCAAAAGATTTATGGAGGAGAGAATTATGCTTTGTATATATAATCCTGGTACAGACCCTTATTTCAACCTGGCGGCGGAGGAGTATTTTCTGGATGGCTGTCAGGAGGATGTTTTTATGCTGTGGCGCAACGAGCCGGCCATCATTGTGGGTAAGTTTCAAAACTCTTTGGCGGAAATCAATTTGGATTATGTCAAAGAGAAACAGATTAAGGTGGTGAGACGGCAAACGGGTGGGGGAGCGGTCTTCCACGATTTGGGTAACCTGAACTTCACCTTTATCGAAAGCAACAGTAACGGCAATTTCAGAACTTTTACCGAGCCCATTTTGGAGGTGCTTCACCAATTGGGGGTGGATGCCCGTTTTGAGGGTCGTAACGACTTGACTATTGACGGGATGAAAATATCGGGCAATGCCCAGTGTGTGCATCACGGGCGCACCTTGCATCATGGCACGCTGCTTTTTGCTGCCGAGATGACCGACTTGTCGCAAGCCCTGAAGGTAAATCCCTTGAAGTTTCAAGACAAGGCGGTGAAATCGGTGAGGAAAAGGGTGACCAATATCAGCGAATACCTGAGCGACAAGAAGTTTACCGTGTTGGATTTGGCTGACTGCATCATGCGCCATGTGCAATCGACGAGAGAGCATGCGATAACCTACCAGTTGACGGAGGCCGACAAGCAGGCTATCAATCGCCTGGTGAAGGAGAAGTATTCCACCTGGGAGTGGAATTTTGGCCAGTCGCCCCGCTATACCTTCCATAAGGCGGCTAAGACTGGTGCTGGTATGGTGGAGGTGTATCTGTATATCGAGAAAGCTGAGATACAGGAGGTTCGTATCTATGGCGACTTCTTCTCCATCAAAGACATCCACGAGTTGGAGAAGCTGCTGACGGGACTGCCGCATAATATGGACAGCCTTTCCGCCGTTATCAATACGATAGAATTGGAAGATTATATCAGGAATATTACGGCAGAGGAATTTTTGCCGTTGTTTTTCTGAAAAAAAGACTATTTTTGCACATCAAAAACCAATCAAGATGAGAAATATGCTGAGAACTTTGATATTATCGTTTTTGTGCTGTACGATAGCAGGCTACGCTATGGCGCAAGGCGAGCTGAACCGTGTGGACAAGAACGGCAAGAAGCAGGGTCCATGGAAAAAATATGAAAAGGGAGTGCTGGTGTATGAAGGTCAGTTTGAGAATGATGTGCCCAAGGGTACCTTCAAGTATTATTACCCTGATGGCAAGCTGAAAAGTGTGAGCGAGTTTGTGACGGGCGTGTCGAAGGTGAATGTGACCACCTATCACGAGAATGGCAATGTGGCTTCCAAGGGTACTTTTGTCAATCAGCAAAAAGACGGCCAGTGGAAGTATTTCAGCGAAAAAAATGTGCTACTTTCAGAGGAAAACTACAAACTGGGTAAGAAACAGGGCCGTTTTGTGACTTATTCGGTAGAGGGCTACAAGCTGAAAGAGGAAAACTTTACCAATGATGTGTTGAATGGTGAATGCAAATTGTATTACGATAAGGAAGAACTGTTTACCCTGTCTCATTATATCAATGGAAAGTTGAACGGGGAAATGAAGACCTATTACCCCGGTGGCATCGTGTCGCAGGAGGGACTTTACTACAATGGTTTCAGAACCGGCACCTGGAATGTATATGACTCGAAGGGACAACTGCGCCGCACGGAAGAATATGACTCAAAGGGCAGCTTGCAGAAGAAGTATCTATACCTGTATGCTGGTGAACAGCCTCAGAAAATCAACCAGAACATGATTGCCTATTTCCAGAAAAAGGGAGAGACCAAAACCACTGCCATCTTGAAAAACGGCAACAAAATAGAATCTACCGAGAGCCTGACCACCATTGTTCAGTGGCTGGATATGCTCGATTTTGTAAAAGTTACCCCAAAACTGTATGCCGAGATGAGTTGTGTGCGTGGTTACAAAAATATTGATGCACAAAGCATCAAGGTACTGTTGAAACCCGCTTTGGATTACGAGGTGATAGCCGAAGGCGAGGACGCCGAGTCTTTGCGCTCGCTCTTCTCCACCGACGAAATCAAAGAATAGTTGACAATTGACAATTGATAATTGACGGTTAAAAATATTATACTGATATACAGTTGTTTATAGATTTTCTTCTTCAAAACTGCTTGTGGAATAAAAAAAAGTATATATCTTTGCAGAAAATTTGACGCATAACCTTTAAAAATATAGGAGGACACATTATCGATTAGACTTTTACTCTGTTTTTATTATTAATGATAAAAAGGAAGGGAGGTCCCTATGAAATCGATAATGTTAAGCGACAGCGAACTTATTAATTTATATATTGGTGGCGACGAGTCAGCGCTGAAAGCATTGATTTTGCGCTACGAGCAGCCACTTTTCACCTTTATCCTATCGTCCGTCAAGAACCGCGAGTTGGCAGAGGATTTGTTTCAGGATACCTTTATCAAGGTCATCAACACGCTCCGTACGGGCGGGTATAAGGATGAGGGGAAGTTTTTGCAGTGGGTGATGCGTATTGCCAACAACCTGAAGATAGACTACTTCAGACGCGAGCAGCGCATGCCTCTTTATGAAAATGGCGGCGATTTTGACATCTTCAACACCCTGGGTATAGAAGACCCTTCGGTGGAACAGAAGATGGCACAAGAGCAGATTTATGCCGATATCAAAGAGTTGGTGCAGTACCTGCCTGCCGAGCAGCGCGAGGTGTTGGAGATGCGCATCTATCAAGATGTCAGCTTTAAAGAGATTGCTGAAATCACCAAAGTGAGCATCAATACGGCCCTGGGTCGTATGCGCTATGCGCTGATTAATCTTCGGAAACTGGTGGAAGAGCGGAAACTGGTGCTTTCTTAATTCTTCCCGGCTAAAAATAATTTTTTCAATCTTATTATCAATAGGTTGGCTTCTTTTTCGAGAAATCAACCTATTGTTGTATAATAAAACCAACAGGCTGCCGTTAATAAGATGTATTCATTCATAATTAACACCACCAGCCTATGGATAAAAATTTGACCCTTTTAGAAGAGAAAAAAACAGTGAAAGCCGAACGTCCCCGCAGAAGTGTGATCCAGAATATCCTCAACTACTCCAAATCCTTACAAGTAGTACCCACCACCCTGGGCGTAACCCTTATGCTGATCAATAATTAGTTCTTGCATATTGTTCCTTTTCCATCATGGGAAAAGGAACGTATGGGCACTATACCCCACACTGACGTGCGGGGTTGCTGAGAGTGTCGTCCCTTCAGGACTTTTTCGTAAACTCTGCAGACCTCACGGCCTGCAAAAGGTGTATAATCGCTGTGCCGATGCTTACCTTTCTTCTGCGGGCATGACGAAGGCATGGATGCCCTGTTGGGGGGCGCTTTCGTCGAGGCGGTGGATTTCTTTCAGCAGGGGCTCCACTTTATTGTCGGGCAGGAAGATGAACATGGCCGAGTTGAGGGTGGGCCAGGCATGGGTGCCGTAGTGCGGCTCGCCAGTGGCGCTGCCTCGGCCCTGCACCTCCTGCCAGAAGGTGAAACCGCGGATTTCCAGTTGGTCTAATATTTCGATGACTTCATCGTAAAAGGCTTGGTAAAATGATATGAAGACTGCTTTCATTGTCGTTTCAGTTTTTAGGGGTTATTCTTGTGTGGCGGCTACGGTGGCCAATTCGGCTTTGGCGGCTTTCTTGGCTTTCCGGCGGGCACCGTAGTCGGCAAAGATACTGTAAAGAATAGGAATCAAAATCAGGGTGACCAGGGTGGATACTGAAAGACCCCAGGCCACTACCATACCCATGGAGTTCCACATCTCGGCACCTTCGCCCTTGTCAACAGCCAACGGAATCATACCCAATACGGTGGTGAGGGTGGTCATGAGGATGGGACGGAGACGGGAACGACCGCCGGTAACGACGGCTTCCTTGACGCTGAGGCCACGCTCGCGGCAGAGGCTGGTGTAGTCGACCAACACGATACCATTCTTTACCACAATACCAATCAGCATCATGGCGCCAATCAAGGCCATGATACCCAAGGCGGTGTTGGTGACGGCCAGACCGATGAACACACCGGTGAGGGCGAAAGGAATGGAGAACATGATGACGAAGGGGTAGGTGAACGACTCGAACTGAGCGGCCATCACCACATATACCAACATGACAATCAGCAACATCAGGGTGATGATGTCCTTGAAAGCATCCTGCTGGTCTTCCCAGGTACCGGCAATCTTATAGTCGAGGGTGTTGGGGATTTCCATGTTGTCTAACTCATGCTGGGCGGCTTCCACAATGTCGCTCAACACACCGTCCTTACCCACCACGCACGATACTTTGACCATACGCTCACGGTCTTTACGGACGATGGTAGGCGGCGTGAAGCTTTCCACCACTTTACCTACATCGCCCACACGAATACCCTTGCCCTGGTTGTTGTAAATCAGGATGTTTTCGATGGCCTTGGTGTCCTCGCGGAACTCGGGGGCATAGCGTACACGGATGTTGTACTCGTCGCCGTCCTCGCGGAAGTAAGAGGCGGTGTAGCCGTTGAAGCGGTTGCGCACATAACTGGCTGCGGTGGTGGAGTTCAGTCCGTTTTCGGCCAGTTTGGTACGGTCGAGGAGTACCTGCAACTCGGGGGTGTACTCGTCACGGCTGATGACCACCTCGGAGCAGCCCGGCACCTGACGCATGCGTTCGGCTACCTTCAAAGCGAATTCGTCGGTGGTGTTGAAGTCGTAGCAGTACAACTCGATGTCCACGGTGGACTGGCCACCCATACCGCCTTGTCCGGTGTTTACATTGTAACTGTTGATTTCGATATGTTTGCGCATGATGGCACGGATGCCATCGGCGATTTCAGTAATGGATTTCTTACGTTCGGTTTTCTTCACTAAGCGGATGTTGAAAGAGAGCAGGTGGGTACCGTTGTCCTGCATCAAGCTGTAGGTGTTGTCCTCGTCGGGCTGGCCTACGGAATAGTTGATACGCTTGATTTCGTTGGGATATTGTGCCATGATTTCTCTCACCAGCTGGTCGCCCACGGCCTTGGTGGTCTCCACACGGGTACCCATAGGCAGTTTGACGGTAGCCCCTAGACGGGCGTTATCCATAGTGGGGAAGAACTCGGTGGGGATAACTAAAAGCAGACTCAAGCTGCCTGCAAAGATTAAAGCGGCCACGGTGAGGACGGTTTTCCGATGGTTGACACACCAGTTTAACAAGTGGGCGTAGGCATCGTCCAGCCAAGCGAGGAAGCGCTCAACGGGTGCATAAACGGCGGCAAACCATTTGCTCTTCTTGGGATTTCTCTTCAACATGAGCGAACACAACATGGGCGTAAGAGTCATAGCTGCCAACAGGGAGATGGCGATTACGATGGTAACGATCCAACCCAGCTGCTTGAATAGCACACCCGACATACCAGTGATGAAGGTCAAGGGCAAGAACACGGCCACGATTACCAAGGTGGAGGCGATGATGGACAGGGATACCTCGCTGGTGGCGAAGATAGCGGCCGATTTGGGCTTCGAACCACGCTCGATGTGGGTGGTGATGTTTTCCAACACCACAATGGAGTCGTCGACCACCATACCAATGGCGATACTCAAGGAGGAGAGGGAGATGATGTTAAGGGTGTTGCCGGTCAATAGCAGGTATATGAAAGCACCAATCAAGGATACGGGCACCACAATGGCAATGATAACGGTGGCCCTCCAACGACCCAGGAAGAAGAGCACCACGACCACCACCAATAAAAGGATGATTAAGATGGTTTCTTCCAAGCTGGCAATGGTGTTGGTGATATTCTCGGAGTTGTCCACCAGGATGTCCAACTTGACGTCAGCCGGCAGGTTTTTCTTGATGTCGGGTAACTGCTCTTTCACCTTTTTGGCAATCTGCACCGTGTTGGCGTCGGTCTGTTTCTGAATGATGACCAAGGCACCGCGTGAGCCGTTGGTGTAAACCTCTTGCATACGCTCTTGCAGGGTGTCGTTCACAGAAGCTACATCACGAAGGTAGATGTTCTTGTTGGCATAGCTGCCCACCACAATGTCTTCCATTTCGTAGGCATCTTCGAATTCGCCATCCACACGCAGGGTGTAGGTCTTGGAGCCCACATCCATAATACCCAAAGAGACATTTCTGTTTTCTGCGCCCAGGATGCTGGCGATGCCCTCGATGGTCAGGTTGTAGGCCTCCAACTTGTAAGGGTCGCAATAGACCTGAATCTCACGTTGGGGAGCACCGGCAATGGAAACGGCACCCACACCGCTGATACGGCTTAGCGGGGACGACACTTTGTCGTCGAGAATCTTATACAGGGCCTGGGTGCTCTGGTCGGACTCGATAGAGAGCAACATGATAGGCATATCGTCGGCGCTGAACTTGAAGAGGAAGGGCTGGTTGGCACCATCGGGAAGTGACGACGACACCATATCCAGTTTGTCGCGCACATCGTTGGTTTTCTCTTCAATATCTACACCCCACTCAAATTGCAAATACACAATGGAGTAGTTCTCTTTGGAGTTGGAGGTGATGTGTTTCATGTCGCTCAGCGTGTTCAACACATTCTCCAGGGGTTTGGAAACGTTATCCTCTATATCTTCGGCGCTGGCTCCGGGGTACATGGTGAACACCATGATGGTATTGCTGTCCATGTGGGGGAACAAGTCCACCGGCAGTTTGGTCAGGGAAAAAATACCGATAATGATGACGGCTACATAAATTAGGCCGGTCATGATCGGACGACTAACGGATTTTTGGTATAAACTCATTTCTTTTAGTTTATGGTTTACAGTTTACGGTTTACAGTTTACAGGTTCAAAGTTCCAAGTTCCAGGTTCCAAGTTTCAGGTTTCTGACTACTTATTTTTCTATTTCTACTTCGAGGCTGTCTTTCAGTCGGGGAAGACCAGAGGTGGCAACAAGAGCACCGTCTTTGATGTCCTCGTTCAGCAGTTCGTAGTAAGTATCCAGGTGACGGCCTAACTGTACCTGCTTGAAGAACACGCGTCCATCTTCATATACATACACATAGCGGTTGCCGGAACCTTGCTGACGGTAAATGGCCTCGTCGGGCACCACCACATGGTTGTATATGCCGAAGTTGATGGTGACGCGGGCATACATACCCGGGCGCACCCTGCTGTCGGCATTGGGCAACTGGATTTCCACGGGGAAGGTATGGGTGGCTCCATCGATGGTGGGGTAAATCAGGCTGACTTTGCCTTTGAACACTTCACCGTTGTAAGCGTCAATAACGATATCGACAGGCATCCCCACTTTGACTTTGGTGAAGAGCATTTCAGACACGTTGATGAGCATCTTCACAGGATTGATTTGCTGGACCTGAACCACAGGCTGACCACCATAGAGGTCACCGCTGTCGTAGTTTCTGGCGGTAATCACCCCGTTGATGGGGCTCAGCAGCTGGGTGTTTTCCAACAAGTTCTCGTAAGATGTACGGGTCACTTCCAGGTTGGTTTTCATGGCATCCCAGTCTGATTTTGACACACCGCCCACCTTGTACAACTCGTCGATACGTTTGAAGCTGAGCTCGAGGTTGTCTAACTGGCTTTTGGTCTGTTTCAGGTTGGCTTCATTCATCTGCACCAACAACTGGCCTTTGTGAACGCGGTCGCCCACCTCCACGTATATCTTGTCGATACGTCCGCCTGTCAGCGGGGCGATATTGTTCACGGCCTCCGCCTCGACAATGGCAGTGTATTCATATAACTGTTCAACTTCCTGAACGGAAACCTGTTGAACCTTGATTTTGAATTTTTCCTGAGTTTGGTTGTCTTCTGTTTTTTTGGAGGAGCAAGCGCTTGTCACAAGCAGGAGTCCCATTACTGTGCATAAGATGCTGTTGAAGTGTTTCATTGTATATAATTTTTTGTTTTTTCGATGGATTAGTTTTGACCAATGATGGCGTCGAGAGCGGCTCTGGCAGAAAGGTAGTTGAAGAGCGACTGGCAGTAGGTGAGGTGAGAGGTGGTGACCATGAGCTCGGTTCGGTTCAAGTCCAGCCAGGTGTTCATGCCTATTTCATATTGTCTTTTAGCAATAACATAGGCCTCGTCGGCCTCAAGCATAGTCTGTTTGTCGGAAGCGAGGTTCGCCAGGGCCTGCTGCATGTCGTTGATATAGCTTTGTGCTCCCAGGCGGAGATTACGTTCCACATCCGTCCGTTGTTCTTTCATGTTTTCTATGCTCAGGTCGGTCTGTTTCAGCTTGTAGGAGGTACCTGCCCAAGAGACGATAGGCACCGACAGTCCGAGGCCGATGACGGAATAGGGGAAGTTGTTGAACTGGCCGCCGGTGTCGCCCATGCCACTGTACATCAGGTTGCCACTCAAAGCCAGGTTGGGACAGCTGGAACTTTTGATAATCTTTTTGGACTGTTCCAACTGCTGGATGCCAATATCCATCTGTTTCAGGGAGGAGTTCTCGCTTAAACTGAGATTGTCCAATGTGGGGATGACGGCATTCAGTACTTCGTCTTCATAATCAGACAGTTGTCCCTCGAAGATGATGGGTTCGTTGATGTCCATACCCAAAACGACTTTCAGGCGCATATAAGCTAAGGAAGTGGCTGTAGAGGCAGAAGAAACTTCCGGGCGAAGGTTTTGCAAGGCCACTTGCGAACGCAGTTTCTCGTAGCTGGACACCAGTCCTTGTTCGTATTGTTTGATCACCAAATCGTTGGAGGCTTCTGAGTTGGCATAGCTCTGGAGCAACACCTCGTAAGCCTGTTTGGCTGTGAGGTAGGCGAAATAGGCCTGCTTGATTTGGTTGATTAAGTCCAATTTTGACGAGCGGGCACTTTCCATGGCCAGCTCGATGTCCATCTGCGACAATTTCAAACCTGTCCACAGGGCGGGAACAATGATAGGCAGCGAAAGGGAGGCGCCTACGGAATAGTTGTGGTCTTTACCCACCTTGATGGTCATATCCTGTCCACCCATGCTCATGGCCATGCTCTGCTTGAGGATGGTGTATTGGTAGGAGCCTGAAAGTGAAACATCGGGGAAGAGAGACACTATTTGTTCCTTTTTGTACTGTTTTTTGATTTGAATGTCGCGGTCGGCGATGTGCATGGTAGGACTTTCGCTCAGACCTATTTCGATGGCTTTCTGCAAATTAATACGTACAGAATCCTTGGTTGTTTGCCCCAATACGCCATATCCAGTGAAAAATAGCATACCGGCTAAAAGACCGATTTGGGAGAGTTTGTTTAGAAAACGAATCATATTTTTATATTTTATCTTATTTATCTATTTGAAATATAACTAATTGCGCCTGATTAGAGGCGTTTTCTACAAGGTTGCAAAAGTAGTTATTTTGTCCTAAATATAAAATGTAAAATTGTAAAATTCAATCAAAAGCAAAGATTTTTCAATTAAACCTCGAAATATCTCAATAAAAATAGTTCATCGTATTCAAAAAATGAGTAATTTTGCTGATTAAAATTTTCGAGTTATGGCTACAAAATATGTGTTTGTTTCTGGCGGTGTCGTTTCCGGTTTGGGAAAGGGTATTACCGCTGCTTCTCTTGGTCGCTTACTGAAGTCACGCGGGGTCAAGGTGACGATGCAAAAATTAGACCCCTATTTGAATGTTGACCCCGGAACGATGAATCCGTATCAGCATGGTGAAGTGTTTGTTACGGAAGACGGTGGCGAGACCGACTTGGATATTGGCCACTATGAACGTTTTATTGACGAGAATCTGAACAAATACTGTAATGTAACCGCCGGAAAGGTTTATTATCAGGTAATCGAGAATGAACGAAACGGGATGTATGCCGGCTCCACCATCCAGATGATTCCGCATATTACCAATATGATTAAGGATAAAATCCGCTTGAATGCGGAGACCAACAATGCGGAGGTGGCGATTGTGGAAATCGGCGGTACAGTGGGTGACTATGAAAGTTTGCCTTTCCTGGAAGCCATACGTCAGTTTACCATCGAAGAAGGCTATGCCAACTGTATGTATATCCACGTGGCTCTGATACCGTTTATCACTCCGAGCAATGAGCTGAAAACCAAGCCTGCACAACATAGTGTGAAGGAATTGCTGAGTTTGGGTATTCAGCCTGATATTTTGGTATGCCGCTGCGACCGTCCCCTGGGAAAGGAAATCAAGCAGAAACTCTCCCTGTTTTGCAATGTCAAACTCGATTGCGTGATAGAAAATACCAATATGCCTTCCTTGTATGAGGTGCCCTTGGCATTGGAAGAAGAGGGCTTGGCCGAGCAGGTCATCAAACGCCTGAAGATTCAATGCAAGGAAAAAGATATGCACGATTGGGAGGATATGGTAAGGCGCAGCAAGAAACTGAGTCACCACACCCGCATTGCTTTGGTGGGCAAATACATCGAACTGCAGGATGCCTATATCAGTGTGGTGGAATCATTGAAGCATGCTTCTATCTATAATGACACCAAGCTGGAAATCAAGTGGATAGACTCGGAAGACATCACTGAGAAAACGGCTGGAACCATGTTGAAGGGAGTGGATGGCATCATTATCCCCGGCGGTTTCGGCTCACGAGGCATTGAGGGTAAAATCAACGCCGCACGCTATGCCCGTGAAAATAGGGTGCCGTATCTCGGCCTGTGTTTGGGTATGCAAATCGCCATTATTGAATTTGCCCGTAATGTGTGTAAACTCGAAAAAGCCCACAGCAAGGAGATTGACCCCTCGACCCCGTATCCCATCATCGACTTCCTGCCGGGACAAAACGAATACAGCATGTTAGGTGGTACCCTCCGTTTGGGCAAGTATCCCTGCAAGCTAAAACCCAATACCAAGGCCTTCGCCGCCTATCAATCGGAAATGATTTCAGAGAGACACCGTCACCGTTACGAGGTGAACAACGAGTATCGTGACGTTTTGTCGAAGAATGGCATGATATTCTGTGGCACTTCTCCCAATGACAGTATTGTGGAAATGATAGAGTTGGCAGACCATCCTTGGTTTGTGGCTTGTCAGTTCCATCCGGAATTCAAGTCGCGTCCCAATAGACCCCATCCGTTGTTTATGGGATTTATGCATGCTGCGGTAGCTCAAGGACATTAAGAGAGGTATGAAGAAAGTTGTCATTCAGAAAGGGAAGGAGAAATCGCTGCAAAGGTTTCACCCTTGGGTGTTTTCGGGTGCAATTGCACGAAAAGACAAGAATATTGAGGAAGGTGAAATCGTAGAGGTATATGATGCCGACGCCAACTTTATGGCCATGGGGCACTATCACACCAGTTCCATCAGTGTGCGTATTTTCAGTTTTGAGAAGGTGGAACCCGATTATGCTTTCTGGAAAAAGAAAATTGAGCAGGCCATTAGTTATAGGAAGTTAATATACCTATATGAAAGCGAGCACACCACACTCTTCCGTTTGGTGAATGGAGAGGGCGATGGGATGCCGGGGCTTATTGCCGACTGGTATGATGGTCACCTGGTGTTGCAGTTCCACTCTTACGGCATGTTTCTGATGCGCGAGATGCTGACCGAGATTTTCAAAGAGCTGTTGGCCGGACGACTGAAATCCATCTATAATAAAAGTGCCACCACACTTTCTGAGTCCAATGCCTTCGCCCCGTCCAACGAGTTGCTGTATGGACAATTGGACGACAGGGTTTTGGTGCATGAAAATGGTGTTCCCTTTTATGTGGATATTCCACAAGGACAAAAAACTGGCTTCTTTATTGACCAACGTGACAACCGGAAAATGGTAGGGGAGTTCTGTGAGGGGAAAAAGGTGCTTAATCTGTTTTGCTATACCGGAGGTTTTTCGGCGTATGCCTTGTATAACCATGCCGAGCTGGTTCATTCGGTAGACATTTCGAAGCGTGCCATTGAGCAAACTGATGCCAATATGGCTTTGCTGGGGCCTCTGGCAGAACATCATCAGTCTTTTGTGGCCAATGTCTTTGATTTTATTGAGGAGATGCCGGCACATTTCTATGATGTGATTATTGTAGACCCGCCAGCCTTTGCCAAACATCACAAGGTGAAGGAGCAGGGTATCAAAGGTTATAGGAATATCAACCGCAAGGTGATGGAAAAGGTGAAACCTGGAGGCATGGTGTTCACTTTCTCGTGCTCACAGGCCATCTCAAAGGAAGACTTCCAGACCATTGTGTTTTCTGCTGCCGCTATGGAGCGGAAAAATATACGTATCGTTAAACATTTGCAACACGCGCTCGACCATCCCGTCAATATCTACCATCCAGAAGGAAGCTACCTGAAGGGTATGGCATTGTGTGTGGAGTAAGTGAAGTTAAGAATTAAGAACTAAGAACTAAGAGTTTAGAACTAAGAATTGGGAATGAAATTTGCGAATCCTCTGTTTTTAATAGCATTATCAGCGATACTGATACCAATTATAATACATCTTTTCAATTTTAGAAGATACAAGACCGTCTATTTCTCTAATGTGAGGATGCTGGAGGAGGTGTTGCTGAAAACCAAGAAGGAGTCTCGTTTACAGCAATATATCGTTTTGGCCTTGAGGATATTGGCCATTGCTGCTTTGGTGTTGGCCTTCGCCCAACCTTATATTCCTAAAAACAAGCTGAATACTCAGAGCGGTAATGTGATATCTGTATTTGTTGACAACTCATTCTCGATGGATGCCAATGCGAAGGACGGTAATCTGCTGTATGACGCGGTAGAGGCTGCCAAGAATGTGGTGAATGCGTTTTCCTATTCAGATGATTATATCCTGACCACCCATGATTTTTCGGCTAAACAGTCGCATATTCTGAATAAGGATGAGATGTTGTCGCTTTTGGATGATATCAAGATATCTCCCCATAGCCGTTCGATGGCTGAAATTATGGCTTTCTCGAAAAACACAGCTTCCTATTCGCAAAAAAGCAATCAAATCAACTATTTTATTTCTGACTTTCAGAAAAACTCCTTCGATGCTTCCGCTTTTGCCGGTGACACCAATAGTGTGAACTTCCTATTGCCTATTGATGTGAAACACACCGACAATGTGTCGGTGGATAGTTGCTGGTTTCTAACCCCCGTATTTAATGTGGGTCAGCAGGTGACGCTGACGGTGAGGATTCACAACTTTGGCACTACGGATGTGAACAAGCTTCCAGTGAGACTATATGTCAATGGAGAGCAGAAAGCCATTGCCGCAGTGGATATCAAGGCCGAGAGTTATGCCGATTATCAGATGAACTATACCATCACGGAAGATGGAGTGCAGTGTGGGGTGGTTCGTATTGAGGATGCCCCCATTACTTTTGATGATGAGTTGTATTTCGTGTATCAAGTGGCTACCGTAAATAATATTGTGGCTGTCAAGTCGAAAGACAACCGTTATCTGAAGGCTATGTATGGTATGGACTCTTTGTTTGTCTATCAGGAGATGCCCGAACGTCAGGTCAACTATTCTCAGTTCAAGCAGTGTAATCTCTTGGTGCTGGATCAGTTGAAAGAAGTATCTTCCGGACTGGCTGCCGAAATAGACAAGTATGTGAGCGGGGGTGGTACTTTGCTGGTATTCCCTGGAGAAGAGACCAATCTGGCATCGCTGAATTCCCTGTTGAACAAGATGGGTGTAGGACATTATGGAGAGATGGTTCAGCGCAATATAAAGGTGGGTAACATCAATTATGAGAGTGTGTATTTCAGCGATGCGGTGCAAAAAAGTACCGATAAGGTCACGATGCCTCAGCTTACACGCTATTTCCCCATACAGTCGCCTTCGGCGGTGACTGCTTCTGAACCTGTGATGCAATTGGAGGATGGAAATCCGTTCTTGATGGTGTATTCCTACGGACAAGGTAGGGTGATGCTGTCGGCAGTCCCATTGGATGACAGTTATGGAGATGCCCATCGGAATGCCCTGTTCTTCGTGCCGCTGCATAACGTGGCCATCATGAATGTGAAACAGAACAAATTGTATAACACGATTGGGGTGGACGAATATGCCGCAGTCTCCAACCAATCGACCTCCGCAGAGAAAGTATATAAGCTAAAGGCCCAGGACAAGTCTATGGAGTTTATCCCTGAGCAGAGACCAGCCGGCAATGAGATGTTGTTGTATTTCCATGATCAGATTGACAAGGCGGGTTTATATGATGTCTTCTTGGATGATGTGAAGATCACCTCTCTGGCCTTTAACTTCAATCGCAACGAATCTGATTTGGACTATTACGATGCCGATGAACTGAAATCATTGGGAGGAGACCAATTGCAATTGATAGATGCTCAAACCAAAAACTTGACAAAGGATATATCAGATAGTTTCAATGGCACAGCCTTGTGGCGCTATTTTGTACTTTTGGCCCTGCTGTGTATTATTGCCGAGATTTGTGTTTTGCGTTTCTGGCACATTAATACAGGAAAGAAAAATATAGAATAATTAAAATTAATCAATATGTCTCAAGGTCTTTTTTTGCTGATATTTATAGTAGCGGTCGTGGCGCTACTTATGCTCGATTTGGGAGTTTTTCATAAAGACGACCATGTGGTTACGTTCAAAGAGTCGGCGGGGTGGACCTGCGTGTGGGTGTCTCTGGCGGTGGCCTTTGGGGTGTTTATCTTTTTAGGAGGAGAGTTGATACATGGGGTGGACACGCGAGAGATGCTGGAAGAGATCAACATTCGACATGGACATGATTTAACCTTTGATTGGAGTCAAGGATGGGATTACAATATCAAATTGTACAGAGAGGTGATGGCCATGGAGTATTTCACCGGTTATCTGGTGGAAGAGTCTCTTTCTATTGACAACATTTTTGTGATGATTATGATCTTTATGAGTTTTGGGGTGGAGAAGAAATATTATCACAGGGTGTTGTTCTATGGTATCCTGGGTGCCATAGTGCTGCGTTTTACCTTTATTTTTGTGGCTGGTGCTTTGATTCAACGTTTTCATTGGATATTATTCCTTTTCGGGGTAGTGTTGATTTATACCGGTATCAAGATGTTCGTGTCTCGCAATAAGAAAGAAACCATCGATGTGGCGAATCACCCGGTGGTGAAATTTCTGTCCAAGCGTAATCTGTCCACCTCGGAATTTCATGGTCACGATTTCTTTGTCAAGGAGAATGGTCGCTGGTTGCTGACCCCTTTGTTTGTGGTGCTGCTGATTATTGAATTCTCGGATATCATTTTCGCGTTTGATTCAATACCTGCCATCTTCTCTATCACACAAGACCCATATATCGTTTTCTTCTCGAATATTTTTGCCATTTTGGGTTTGCGTTCGTTGTTCTTTATGCTTGAAAGTGTGATGGACAAATTTGCATACCTTAAAATTGGTCTTTCGGTATTGCTTACGTTTATCGGTGTGAAAATGTTGTTGCCTTTGGTGGGTATACATGTCAATACCTTTGTATCAATGATTGTGATTTTGGGTATTTTGGTGTTGAGTGTGGTGCTTTCATTGCTGTTTCCGCCCAAACAAAAAGCTAATGAATCAATTTGCTAATGAATTATCACATTAGCAAATTAAATATTTTTGTATATTTGCAGTCTCAAATGTGATTTGATGATACAGGTCAACCATGTGGAAAAAAGCTTCGGCTCGCTGAAAGTATTGAAGGATGTTTCCTTAGAGGTGCAGCCTTCCCAAGTGGTGACTATTGTGGGCCCATCTGGAGCAGGGAAATCCACACTCCTTCATTTGATTGGTACTTTAGACAGACCCGACAAGGGAGAAATACTCATAGACGGAGTGAAAGTGCATGGCTTAAATGATGACCAGTTGTCGGATTTCCGTAGTGCCCATATCGGTTTTGTGTTCCAGTTTCATCATCTTTTACCGGAGTTTACCGCGATGGAGAATGTGATGTTGCCGATGCTGATAGCAGGGCAGTCCAAACAGCAGGCCCAGCAGCGGGCTGCTGAGTTGCTGGACTTTTTGAAGTTGAGTGACAGGGTTTCGCATAAACCGTCGGAACTGTCGGGGGGAGAGCAGCAACGTGTGGCGGTGGCGCGTGCGTTGGCCAACAATCCGGAACTCATATTAGCCGACGAGCCTTCGGGAAATCTGGATACAGAAAACGCCCAGAAACTGCATCAGCTGTTCTTTGAATTGCGCGACCGTTTTCATCAGACTTTTATCATTGTAACTCATAATGAGGAATTGGCCAAACTGTCTGACCGTTGTGTGGTGATGAGGGATGGGCAGATTTCTATGTGATGAATATTTTGCTATAACACTTAAAACATAAAAATTATGAACGAAGAAATCAAAAAATTGTATCCCAAACAGTTATGGGAAATCTTTAGCAACATTTGCTCTGTTCCCCATCCGTCAAAACACGAAGCTCAGCTGACCGCTGCTTTGAAAGAATGGGCCAAGAAGAACAAAATTGATTGCAAACAGGACAAAACCGGCAACCTGATTTTCAGTGCTCCCGCTACTAAAGGTATGGAAAATCGTGTACCCGTTATCCTCCAAGGCCATGTTGACATGGTGCCTCAGGCTAACAGCGACAAAAAACACGACTTCACCAAAGACCCCATCGAAACCCGTATTGAAAAAGGTTGGGTGAGAGCCAATGGTACCACCTTGGGTGCTGATAATGGTGTGGGTACTTCCGCTGCCTTAGCTGTACTCGTTTCCAAGGATGTGGCTCACGGTCCCATCGAGGTGCTGGCTACCGTTGACGAGGAAACTGGTATGACCGGTGCTTTCGGTTTGAAATCAGGCGTGCTCAATGGCAAAATCCTGATTAACCTTGACTCTGAAACAGAAGGCGAGCTGTATGTAGGTTGCGCTGGCGGTTTGGATGCCAATTTCACCATGAAGTACAAAGAGAAAGCCGTTCCTACTGGCATGAAGGCGCTGAAACTGTTCCTCACAGGTCTGAAGGGCGGTCACTCTGGTATGGATATCAATTTAGGTAGAGCTAATGCCAACAAACTGATAACCCGTTTGCTGAAGAGCTCTATCGATAATTATAATGCCCATATTTGTTCGGTAGTAGGTGGTAGCTTACGTAATGCTATTCCTCGCGAGGCTGTGGCTGTAGTAGCTCTCCCAGAAGACAAACTGGCTGCTTACAAACGCTTTGTGAAGAAATTTGCAGATACCATCAAGGCTGAATTTGCCGCTACAGAACCCGACATGGAACTGAAGGTGTCGGCTGTGGATACTCCTAAGAAGATGATGGATGCTGATGCCCAATCACGTATTGTGAATATGGTATTTGCTATTCCTAACGGTGTACAACGTATGAGCGATTCTATGAAGGACTTGGTGGAAACCTCCAACAACCTGGCTATCTTCCATGCTGAAAAGGGCGAACTTAGAGTTTGCTGTCTGCTCCGTAGCTCTGTAAACTCTGCAAAGGATGCGCTGGGACAGAAGATGACGGCTATTGCTGAGCTGGCTGGCGCCGATATCGAGTTGACAGGTGCTTATCCTGGCTGGAAACCCAATATGGAATCTCCCATCCTGAAAACCTGTATGACCGTTTACAAGAAGAAATTCGGTAAGGATCCTTCCATCATGGCTATCCACGCTGGTCTGGAATGCGGTCTGTTTGGCTCACGTTATCCTGATTGGGATATGATTTCCTTTGGACCTACCATCGTTCATCCCCATTCACCCGATGAAAAAGTGAATGTTGAGTCCGTTGGTAAATTTTGGGACTTCCTGGTAGATGTATTGAAAAATACCCCTAAGAAAAAATAAAATCAGAAATTGGAGCCAGCCGTAGGGTTGGCTCCAAATTTTTTATCTATGCGTTTAGATAAGTATTTGGTGGAAAAAGGGTTGTGTACCTCTCGTGAGAGGGCACAAGATGCCATTAAGCTTAAAACGGTTTCTGTAAATGGCAAAATTGAGACCAAGGCATCCAAGGAGATTGCAGAAGAGGATGAAGTGGTGTTGATAGACATTTTTAACAAGTATGTGAGTAGGGGAGGATTGAAACTGGAGAAAGCCATTGAGGATTTCCATCTTGATTTTCAAGGCCGTCAAGTGATGGATGTGGGAAGCTCTACGGGTGGCTTTACTGATTGCGCCCTTCAACATGGTGCAGACTTTGTGGTGGCAGTGGATGTGGGCAGCGACCAACTACATCCGTCTTTGAGAAACCATCCTCAGGTGCTGTCTATTGAGCATAAAGACTTTCGGGAATTAGAACCTGCTGATGTGCAAAACCGTACATTCGATTGGATAGTGTCGGATGTGTCTTTTATCTCCCTAACATATATATTTCCCTATTTCAAGACTTTTCTGAAACCTGATGCCCAGCTGATGTTGCTGATTAAACCGCAGTTTGAGGCAGGACAGTCGTTTTTGAACCGTAGCGGTATTGTGACGGACGAGAAAGGATACAAGGTGGCTATTCAAAAGGTGATGGCGCAGGCCACCATTGATGGTTACTTTTTGAATAACATTACGGTTTCCACCTTATACGAGAAGAATAAGAATATTGAATTTCTAGCCCTTTTCTCTACAAAAGATAATGGTTTCAAATACAAATTCGACAAATTGGCAGAAGAAATAAAAAAAGCAAAGTCAAATGTCTGACGAATATTTTATGCAGTGTGCCCTCGATGAAGCGATGGATGCTTTTGAGGAGGATGAGGTGCCTGTGGGTGCTGTAGTGGTGTCTAATGGACGTATTATTGGTCGGGGACATAATCGCACCCGAATGTTGAACGATGTGACTGCTCATGCCGAGATGCAAGCCATCACAGCCGCTGCCAATCATTTGGGTGCAAAGTATCTGACCGACTGTACACTATATGTGACTTTGGAACCCTGTGTGATGTGTGCCGGTGCTATTGCCTGGGCGCAATTGGCAAGGGTAGTGTATGCGGCTTCTGACCCCAAAAAAGGTTACAATTTGATTCAACAGCCCTTGCTGCACCCAAAAACTGAGGTAGTAAAGGGTGTCATGGAAACAGAAGCGTCTGCTATGCTGAAAGAGTTTTTTAGCAAGAAGCGACTTTAAGACTAAGATTTTTTGTATCTTTGCATCTTCAATTTTTGTATGATGAAAAAACTGTTTCTTATTATATTATGCACTTTCTTGGTTTCGTTGGGCTATAGTCAGCGCTTTATCGGTTCTTTGATTTTAGGCGCCAATGCAGCACAGGTTGAGGGCGATGATGTGAGGGGGTATAAAAAAGTTGGAGTAGTGGGAGGTGCATCCGTAATGATTGCCTTGGATAAGAAAATGCAATGGTTTGCTACCGTGGAACTGCTATATTCCCAGAAGGGTTCCCGTTCGGGAGGTACCCGTGCTTTCGATACCACCAATTATGCTCCGGCCATGTTTTTGGATGTCAATAGAAATGTGGAGTTTCATTCTTCGGCCAAATATAAATGCCGTCTCGATTTGGATTATGTAGAAGTGCCGGTGCTTTTCCATTATGAAGACTGGCATACCGGTTGCGCTATAGGTTTGGGTTTTGCATGGGGACGTCTGGTACGTGCCCAAGAATGGTATAACGGATTCAAACGCAACACAAATATTAATTCGGGTACATACAGAACCAGCGACTGGAGTATTGTGGCCGATTTGAAATTTATGATCTATAAAGGTCTGAAACTGGAATTCCGCTTCCAGTATTCATTGAGACCTATTAGAAATTTTGTGATAGAATATAGTAATGTGGCTCAAAGTACTGAGTACAAAAAACAATATAACAACCTTTTCTCCTTACGCCTGGTATATTCCTTCAACGAAAAATTCATTGAAAACACCCATGAAAATAAACAAGGACAGCGACAAGGTGTGAAATGGATAAGAGAGACGAATATTTATAACGATTAAAACTGACAATAAGATTCAAATAGCATGAAAAAACTGAAGTCAAATCTGCTACTTTTAGGCATAATGATAATGGCAGTTTTATTTACATCCTGTAAACCTGATGTAGATATCACTTCTGATTACCGTGATGTGACCATAGTCTATGGCCTTTTGAATCCTCTTGATAAAAGTCATTATATCAAGATTTATAAGGGTTATTTGACCAACGAAAATGCACTGGTCTGGGCAAAGGATTTGGATAATATTTCCTATTATGACGAAATTGATGTTCAATTGATTGAGCATCGCGAAAATGGAGAGGTGGTAACTTATCCAATGGATACCGTGATGTCGGTGGCTAAGAACTACGGCGTTTTTGCCAGTCCTACACAGGTGCTTTATCGACCCGTAAAGAATCTCAACAACCATCGCCCGGTGGATATACGTAAAGGTTGTCGCTATCAACTGGTGATTACCAATAAGAAAACGGGTAGGGTGGACTCTGCAACGACTACGACGTTTGATCACCTGGCCTTTAATATCCCCTTGGGATCTGAACAGACTATATCTACCATCAATCTCAATTATAATGACCCATGGGATGTCGGGTGTAAACTCATCAACTGGCCCGATAATGCTTCCGCGGTTGATGCTTACGTGACCTTCCGTTATATTGAACAAGACAAGGTGACGGGTGACACGGTTCATAAGTCAGTGGAGGATATGATGGTGACTTCAGGATTTGTTTTTGGAAATCAGACATCTTTCAAACCGACCCAAATTCTGCAGAAGTTGCCTGATTATATTCCAGTAAATAATAATGTATGGCGTTATCCTGACACCTACGAGTGTATAGATATCAAGTTATGGGCTTGTGACAATGTTTATTATAAGTATTATATGGTTTCTCAACCTTCTTCTTCTATCGTACAGGACCGTATTCCTTACACGAATATTCATAACAATCAAGGGGATGAAAGATTGTCATTGGGTTTCTTTGCCTCCCGTACCTATAATCTTCGCCACTTTAGAATTGACGTAAATAGTCATAATGAAGACTCTTTAGCCCATGGACAATGGACTAAAAACCTCAATTTCAGACCTTATACTGATTTATTGAACTAAGCTTTTAGATTATTCCTTTAATATCGTTGATATGATCAATCTTCAACTCATCCATTAGTTGTATGAGTTGAAGGGGTAGTTCTTGTCCAAGTAATGGGTGGGTGAAATTGCCTGTGGCAATCTGTACCGCTGAGCAACCGGCCATCATAAACTCGATAACATCTTCAGCAGTAGTGATGCCACCAATGCCTACTACGGGAACAGTTACATTCTTGCATACCTCATGAACCATACGTAAGGCAATGGGTTTGATGGCTTTTCCAGACAGACCGGCATAGACGTTCTCGAAAACAGGCTTGCGTTGCCGTATGTCTATGGCCATTGCTTTGAAGGTGTTGACCAGCGAAAGAGAATCAGCACCGGCATCTTGGCAGGCTTTGGCTATTTCAATGATGTTTTCGGCATTGGGTGACAGTTTGACCATCAAGGGTTTCTTACAAATTTTGCGTACTTGACTGACAATCTGTTGAGCCACTTCTGCTTTGAGACCGAAGGCCATACCGCCACTTTTGACGTTAGGACAGGAAATGTTAAGTTCCAGAATGTCAATGTCGCTTTTGTTCAACCATTCCACCCCGGTAAGATAGTCTTCCGTGCTGTGTCCACCAAGGTTGGCGAGAATGACGGTATTGTGTTGTCTCATCCAAGGTAATTCATGGTCTATGAATGCGCGTACTCCGGGATTCTGCAAGCCAACGCTGTTCATTATTCCTGACGGAGTCTCGGTGATGCGAATACCGGGGTTGCCTTCACGGCCATGTAAAGTCAGTCCCTTGCTGCTGATACCTCCCCAGCAATCGATAGGATAGAGCTCGTTGTATTCCTTGCCGAAACCGAATGAACCGGAAGCGGCGATCAAAGGATTCTTGAATTCTATATCGTGGAGCTTTATATTTAATCTGTTCTGATTCATTGTTTTAGTTTTTGATTCTAAAAAACAAGTTCTTCACCTTTGAACACGGGACCGTCTTTGCATGTACGTTTCATCCCATCGGTGGTTTTACAGCTACAAGTGAGGCAGGCACCAATGCCACAACCCATGTGTTTCTCCATGGAACACCATATTGGGGTGTTGGTCTGGCTGCACATCTCCACAATCTTTTTCATCATTATTAGAGGACCGCAGGTGAAGACAGCATCGTATTTTTCGGGTTTAAGTAAATCGGTGACAAAACCTTTGTAACCCTCAAAGCCTTTTTCTGAAGAGATGAAAATATTTTCGCAAACATCCTCAAACTCTTCGAAAGCAAAGAGCGCATCTTTATAGCCTAAGTATACATCCACATGGTTGCCGAGTTTGGTAAGCTTTTTGGCGGTTTCGTAGAGAGGAGGAATACCTATGCCACCACCCACCAAGGCGATATGTCCGTGAACCTCCTCACAAGGGAATCCATTGCCCAGAGCACCCAAAAGCATGATTTTATCGTTATGTTTCAGTTGGCTTATCCACTGGGTTCCTTTGCCGGCCACACGGTACATAAACGAAAGGCTGTCGTCATCATTGCGATACACGCTGATGGGGCGCATAAGTGACAGTTCCTCGTCCCATGCTTTCAACATAAAAAACTGACCGGGTTTTACATCCCCTTGGGGGCGACTGACCTTTAGGGTAAAGATGTCTCCTAACAGTCGCTGGTTGCTGATTACTTTTTGTTGGCTATATTCCATGGAGTATCGTTATTTTGCATATTTCAAAATGTCGTCTCTCATTCTGATGGCTTCTCTTCGTGAGCATTCGGCAAAGTTGTCGGCACCGTTTTCCACTTTGCGGTAGGCTAAGAGAATTGAACGCGAGGCGTTGACCACACCGCCGTTGCCGTTTTTCAGATACAGGGCAATATCCTCAGCCTTGCCTCCTTGGGCTCCATATCCGGGAATCAGGAAGAAGGTGCTGTCTAATTGTCGGCGCACTTCAGCGGCCTCATCAGCGTGGGTGCAACCCATTACCCCACCAATGGCGGAAAAGCCGCATTTGCCTTTATAGGCTTTGCCAAGTTCGTTGATTTTCTCTCCAACCACATTATATACATGGCGACCATCGGCTGTGTCAATATATTCGATGTCTTTAGCACCCTCGTTTGAAGTTCTGATCAAGACAAATAAACCTTTGTCGTTATTCTGTACATAAGGAAGATAGGGGGAAATGCTATCTAAACCCATGTATGGACTGACGGTAATAAAGTCAGCCTCAAAATCACCAGTAAAATGGCCTTTGGCATACATTTCGGCGGTTTTAGCTATATCACCGCGTTTGATATCGGCAATGATGATGGCGTCTTTCTCGCGAAGATAAGCGAGAGTTTTACGGTAACACTCCATACCCTCTATACCCATAGCCTCGTAATAGGCAATTTGTACTTTGTAGCAGGCCACCACATCAAGAGTGGCGTCAATCAGTGCCTTATTATATTGGTACACAGCTTCTCCCTTGCTGGAAAAAGATGCTGCGAAAGCTTCAGGAAGATAGGAATAGTCGGTGTCTAATCCGACACAAACATGACCGTTACGGGCCACACGTTCATACAATTTGTCGATAATCATGAGCTCTATTTTTGATAATGTTTATAATGCTGGTTAAAGATTTGTATTCGCAAAAATACTCAAAAAAACAATACGAAGCAATAGTGGTTTTAATCGTTAGTCTTTTAGATATTTTCTGGAAAAGATGTTGTATTTGAGGATACAATGGATAGCACGGAAACCGTCTTTCCAGCCAATTTTCTTGCCTTCTTCGTAGGTTCTGCCATAGTAAGAGATGCCCACTTCATAAATTCTGATACCTTTAAAACGGGCGATTTTGGCGGTTACCTCTGGCTCAAAACCGAAACGTTTTTCCTGAAAATAGATTTTTTTGATGATATCGGCCCGAAACAACTTGTAGCAGGTCTCCATATCGGTAAGGTTCAGGTTGGTGAACATATTGGACAGGAAGGTGAGGAAACGGTTGCCTCTCGAGTGCCAGAAGAATAGTATGCGGTGGGCGTTACCTCCCATGAAGCGGGAGCCGTAAACCACATCGGCAAAACCATCCACTACGGGTTTAAGCAAGATGTTGTATTCTTCTGGGTCGTACTCCAAATCGGCATCTTGCACTATGATGAAATCGCCGGTAGCCTCATCGAATCCGCGATGGAGGGCTGCGCCTTTCCCCATGTTTTTCTCCTGTTTGTAGTAACGGATGTCTGCCTCAGAATGTGAAGAGATGTAATCTTTGATGACTTCTTCTGACTGGTCTTTAGAACCGTCATCCACCAATATCAGCTCTTTGGAAATATTGTTTATTAAATTGACAGACAATACTTTGTTGAGTATGGCATGGATGGTCTTCTCTTCGTTGTAAACAGGTATGACGACGGATAATTTCATAAAAATAAATTTGCGGACAAAAGTACGAATATTTTTTGTATTTTTGCACTCGCTTTTTCGGGGTGTGGCGCAGTTGGTAGCGCGCTACGTTCGGGACGTAGAGGCCGCAAGTTCGAGTCTTGTCACCCCGACAAAAAAAGAGAAGACTTTGGTCTTCTCTTTTTTGTTAGTTAGGGGATAAATCACGAAATTTTTGCGTCTGTTTTTTTCCTGATATTGGGGCCTACGAGTTTATAAAGTGACTATAAATCCAGTACTATTCTCAGTCGCGAACACAACGAACAGAGTAGGCGATGTCCTTGAAGTAATCGATCAATAATACTTTGGGGTCATCAAATTGGAAATCGTAGCCATAAGCCGTGCTGTCACTGTATTGAGTAGCACTCCAAAAGTTGGCGGCATAGTTGAAATAACTGAAACCGTTCCAGTAATTGCCAGCAGGACGACCCGAGAAGCCTGTCGCGTTATTTGCGCTTGGGTTGTAACTTGCAAGACAATCGTCTTCCATTCCGTATTCCAGCCATCCATCCGTTGAAGCTAATGCTTTCGCAATATTTGTGCTAACTCCATTACACCAATATTCGCTGTGGCTTTCAACATACTCTGTCAGTTCTGTCCATTCCGCAGCACTTGGCACATGCCATCCGTCAGGACATACACCTTGAACTCCACTAGGGTTGCTGTTACTACTGCCAGATCTATGCATTACAGCTACCCAGTTATACAAGTAGCCATATTTGCTGACGTTGTCCTCGTTAGAAGCTGGCGCAAAGCGAAAAGGTATGGTATAACTGGGTGCCACTCCAGGTAGTATTTCGCTACCATCGGGATACCTTGTGGTACGTAAGTTTTCGGCCATCCATACCTGATTGCCAATCTGTACCGCATCGTAAATATTCCCATCAATATCTGTCACCGCATTATGTATTACATGGGCAGTGGCGGGATAACTTTGATTAGAAGGGCCCGTACCAATTCTCCCTATCTTGTTTTTTTTGCAAGAAATCAGAAGTGTTGATATGATGATAGTCACAGCTATACCTAGAAAAATAGATTTTCTCATTTTAGTTTGCAATGGTGGACAATTATACATCAGGGAAAAAACAGTTCTTTCGTTCCATTAGTATTTGTAGAAACCTTCACCGGTTTTTCTGCCAAGCAGACCAGCGCGGACCATCTTTCTCAAAAGCGGATGCGGACGATATTTCGGATCGCCAAATTCGTTGTACAACACTTCCATGATGGCCAGGTTGACATCGTTGCCAATGAGGTCGGCCAATGCGAGGGGACCCATAGGATGGTTGGCACCCAACATCATGCACTTGTCGATATCTTCAGCGGTGGCAATTCCGTCGGCCAAAATACCTACTGCTTCGTTAATCATGGGGATTAAGATACGGTTGACCACAAAGCCGGGAGCTTCGTTAACCAGCACGGGAGTCTTGCCGATAGAAGTGGCCAAATCAACGATTTGTTTGCAAACTTCTTCAGAAGTCACCTGACCCTTAATCACTTCTACCAAAGCCATACGATCGGCAGGATTGAAGAAGTGCATGCCGATGAATTGGGTGGGACGGCTGGTGCAGGCGGCGATTTCGGTAATAGACAATGAAGATGAGTTAGTGGCAAAGATAGCTTCGGGTTTGCAAATCTTGTCGAGTTCCATGAACACGTCTTTCTTGAGTTGCATTTCTTCCACAGCGGCTTCAATCACCAAGTCGGCATCGGCGAAAGTGGCATAGTCGGTAGTGGTGCTGATGTTAGCCATCAAAGCATCCATGTTTTCCTGACTGATTTTGCCTTTTTCCACTAATTTGGCATAAGATTTTGAGATGGAGCCCATTGCTTTGTCCAAAGAAGCCTGGGTTCTACTTTTCATCACGACTGGCATTTTGGCGGCAAAAGCTTTTACGATACCCTTTGCCATAGTTCCAGTTCCAATAACGTAAATTTTCATAATGATTTTATTTTAAGGTTGTTTGTATTACTCGTTTTTAAATACGGCTGGTCTTTTGTTCAGAAAAGCTCCCATGCCTTCTTTTTGATCCTTGGTGGCAAAACACTGACCGAACATCTTGTTTTCGTAGGCGATGGCAGCATCGGCATCCAAATCGTATTCGGCATTGATGCATTCTTTTGCATACTTAACGGCGATAGGTGCCATTGAGCGGATTTTCTCGGCCATTGCGACGGCTGCATTCATTAGTTCTTCTTTGGGATAGACTGCGTTGACCAGTCCGATACGCAGGGCTTCGTCGGCACGGATAGCTTTGCCAGTATAAATCATCTCTTTGGCGTAGCCCATGCCCACCAGTTTGGCGAGACGATAGGTGCCCGAGAAGCCAGGGATAATTCCCAAGCCCACTTCGGGTTGTCCGAATTTGGCATTGTCGGAGCAGATACGAATGTCGCAGGCCATAGCCAGTTCGCAGCCACCACCTAAAGCGAAGCCGTTGACAGCGGCGATAACGGGGATGTCTAAAGTCTCGATTTTACGGAATACTTGTGCGCCTAAGCGACCAAAGGTCTCACCTTCGGCAGCATTGAGTTGCTCCATTTCCGAAATGTCGGCACCGGCTACAAAAGATTTTTCGCCGTCGCCAGTGATGATCAGCACTCTGACATCTTTGCTGAGGTGGTCAATAAAGTCACCCAACTCTTTCAGAATGGTGGAGTTGAGGGCATTTAAAGATTTGGGAGCGGAGATTGCCAATGTGCAAATCCCATTTTCCGTATTGATTTTCAAGTAGGTGTAATCCATGATACTTTGGTTTGAGTTATCAATCTGCAAAGATACAATTTTTGTTGAAATGTTGAACCGCTGGCAAGTCGAATTTTTTGAAAATAATTGTAAGTTTGCAGCGCCAAAGTTGTCTAACATGAAAAACAGAAAAAAGTCTGATGAAGAATTTGAAGGAAAAATTATTTGAAGAGATGGTGCAGCGGTATCAACGAACCATTTATACCGTTTGCTATATGTTCTCTACCGATGCGGAGGAAATCAACGATCTGTTTCAGGAAATTCTTGTCCGCCTATGGTTAGGGTTCGAAAGTTTCCAGAATCGTAGCGATGCAGGTACGTGGATTTACCGTGTGTCTCTTAATACGGCTATCAATATCAATAAACGTTCACATCGTCATCCGGCACCCGTAGCACTCAATGCCGACATGGATCCTTTCAACCCTGAGGATTCTTCATACGACCAAGTACGGCAGCTACATCAACTCATCCATGAGTTGGATGTGATGGATAGAGCCCTTGTCTTGCTGTGGTTAGAGGGAATGTGTTATGACGATATTGCCGCCATTATTGGCATCTCGGTGGATAATGTAGGGGTAAAGTTACATCGAATCAAAAAAATATTAATTGAAAAATCAAAGTCTGTTCACGAATAAACTATATATAATTATGAAAGAGAATACAGAAATAAAATTAGAACCGTTGCAGGCTCAATACCATGCACTCCAGGAAAAATTCAGTCAACAGGAAGCTCTTAAAGATGAATTGATACAAAATATTATCAGGTCAAAGTTGTCGGGTTTTAACCGACATCGTGCGATAATTTTTCCGATATATGGTTTGCTGATAAGTATTTTTTTCATAAATTGGAGTTTTTCCCCTATTCGTTTCGGTTTTATGCTTGCCTCTGTGGTCATGTTCCTTTTGATGGCAATAATTGAAATGAAGTCTTGTGGTAAAATATTATATACAGAAGCGGGAGATGTTGATTTGCAGACGTTTAAGGAAAGTGTGAGTCGTTTAAATAAGCGTTACTTTTTGTTTTGGATTTTGAGTGTTTTCATAATGTGCTTGTGGATTTTTGCACTGATTTATGAATGTATATATCGCTATGAGGTATGTGAATTTGGTTCGCAGTTTATGATAACGGCCATCAGTTTGACATTCAGTATTCTTTTGGTATTTTGGAATATGCACCGCTTGATAACGCTTTGTGATGAACTCTCTAGCCAGATAATGCAGAATACGGAGGAAAACAACTCTGTGGTTTCCGGTTATCGCCATAGTGCATCGTATTGGTCTGGCATAGTGATGCTTATACTATCAATAGTGGGCATGAATCTGAAATTATTTCATCTGCCGTTTGGATCCATCACCTTTATTGCGGCTAGTTTGGCTGGAATTGTTTATGTGATCACAACCGCCCGTTATGTGGTGCGTGTTATCCCTGAGTGCCGTGTTTACAGTGGTATTACAGCGGCAGCGTTTATCTTTATTTTGCTGGGCATGCTGTTCAAAATCCAACATTACCCGTTAGACAACCTGCTACTCATTGTGGGTGTGGTTCTCTTGGTTCTGTTGAATTTGGTGGTTTATTTGATTACCAATTCTTCAAAAAGACAATAGGTGTAGTCGTTATATTACCCAAACTGTTTGGTCTATTTTCCTGTGGTAAAGTTGATTTCTATGTTTTTACCAGCAGTGTGACCATCTTTGGTGCGGTAGCGTGGACCTAAAACGGTAAAACCATAATAGGTCGATGGTTTTAAGAAAAACCTGACCTCCAAGGTTTTATCGTTTGGCCATGAGTATCCTTGGAATGCGGGAAATTCAGAGCCGGAGGTGCTGGGGTTCATGGCGACACCCTCTACCATAGGTTTGGAGAACTTGATGACAACAGTATATGTCCCGCTAGGAATATTTTTAGCTCCATCCTTGATATTTACTTTGTATGTGGCGTTCAGTTTAGCCGCTTTTTTCTCCTCTTGGACGTATTGCTTCAAGTCGAAGTCATTGACAGCCTTAGCTATAGTGGACATAAAGTCAGACATGGTGGTGTATGTCTTTCGTTTTTGCTCATATTGTTTCAACGCATCGCACAAGGTTTGGGTAAGGATGAACCCGCTTTTTTCTTCTACCTTAACAAGTGATTCCTCACTGATTTGCGGATAATGCGAAACCATGTAGCGGATAACGGAAGAGCGAACGAAGGTCTCATTCATCATCATCATAGAGCTCCCGTATGCGGATTGTGTCAATTGATCGGCTTTCACTTGAAACACCTTCTCGGCGGATTTGCTCATCAACGACCAGTTTTGGCTGTTTAGCCGGTTGCAGAAATGGTGGCAGAACTCGTGGATGACGATTGGTAACACCATATTGGCTTCGTAATATACGCTCCCGTCTTCAGCGGGTTCGCAACATCCGATAACAGGGCTCAACATATAATTGTTGTCTTTCAGTTGGGCACTGCATCCATAATTATGCGGACCCACCAGCAGACTGAGTATGATGCGGAACTGACCGTCGCTCTGTGTGCCGAAATAGCTGTTGAACCAATCATAGTCCACCTGCTTGTTGATAGTGTTAAAGGCCTTCTCGACCTCGGCATACAATTTTTGTTGTTTTAAGTACCATTCGTGGAAGTTGCTATCGTGATAAAAATCGTTCAGTGGTGGCAGAAATTCTTTCTTTTGCTGGTCTGACCATCGGTTGAAAGATTCATCACCCCCGTCTAAAAAAATGTCACTTAGTATGATGTCACCATTGTCAATCACCTTCAGATGTAAAGCGTATGAGGCTACTGCATCGTAGGAGATTCCAGATTCCTGTTGGTATTGTTGGGCCAACTCCACAACCGGATGATTTTTGAATTGGGCAAAAGTAGAGTCTACCTCTTGAGCATACTTTGGAATCCGGCACAGGTTATATTCGCGAGATCCGCTAAGTCGCCATATCACGGACATTAAGTCAACCCATTCGTCGAAATGAGCAGGTATGGTATTTTGGGCAAAAGAAGATAGTGAAAGGAGAATTCCACAAAAGAAAATGGTCAGTTTTTTCATTATGTTTACTTTTAAATTGTGTATTACCTCATATACTCATACGCACCAATGTCGGGAATGGTGACGCGGGGATTACCGTCAAGGTCGTAGTTTACACCGATATTGCTTTTCCCGCGGTTGATGGCGTACGAGAGAACCCCTAAATGATAGTCGTTGCGATAGGGACTGACAAACTCGGGTTCTCTTCTCTCGCAGTCGATGAAGTGCTCGTTTTGAATGCTGGACTTTATCAGGCAGTTCTCAAAGGTATAGTTGAAAGTAGCCTGAGTATTTTCACCGATAATGATTTCCTCATTTGAACTGAGATTGCCGTAAACGATGCAATTGATAAACGATGCCTGGGTCTCCATTGGAATTTTATAGAGGTCGGTCGTGTTGCTTAGATATAGGGCGGGATTCTGGCGGGCTGGGGTAGTGCTGAAGTAATTGCCCACCGTTACATGTTTGAAGTTATATTCTCCGGCTTCCAATTGCAGACTACAACTTCCGTTGTTGCCAATCACGCAGTTGGTAGCCTCGATATTTGAGTAACGCGACAGGATGCCGCTGTTGTAGGTGTTTTTGATGATGGTGTTGGTGATAACGTTGCGGTTGAGGGTGACGGTGATGTTGTCGAAGCCGCCCCATGGTTCGATTTGTAGTCCCACATACGAGTTGGTGATGATGGCATAGTCAATTGTATTCTCTTGACTGCCTTCCAATATCCAGATACGGTCCCATTGGTTGTAGTCGGTCTCGTATTGCGGTTCCAGACGGTCGCCTCTGAAGATAACCGGCTGCTCGCGGGTGCCATTAACATGGATGTTGCCATATCGCCATACTAGCAGTCCGCTACCCTTATGGAAATAAATGCGGGTGCCAGGGTCTATGTTAAGAGTTCCCAAAGAGTCTACCACGGCCCAACCGCCCATTACCACGTAGGGTTTGTCGTTATGCCAGGTGATGTTTTCGTGTTCGTGGGCAATGACTTTCAAACCCGAGTATGGGTCAGCCACTATGAAATGGGCATCCTGACCGAAGGCGACCATTTGTACTTTCTGCTCCACATTGTCGTGTTGGAACATGATGGAGTCGCATACCAGGAAAGGCTGGTTTTGGTTGCCGGGGTTGATAATGACTTTAGCATAGACAAAAATACTGTCTTTTGGGGGAATCACCACATTGTGTTGTATATTGCCGGCTACTCCGTTAACATTGATGCTGTATTGCGAGGTATTGCCACCGCCCAGATAGATGTCTACTTTCAGCTCTTGATCAGAGGGGTTGTATACGGTAAAACTGCGAGTGGTGGAACTTAAAGAGGTGAAAATAGTGTCGAAGGTGATATAGGAAGTGGAGAAGCGTAAGCGCACATTGTCGTTAGGAACAGGTTTGCGACAGGCGATTCCACCGATGATGATGGTGAAGAAAATTAGTATGAAGACTATGTTTTTTTTCATTCTTATGTATTATAACGAACGTTTTCTAAAAATAGTGCATGGGCGGGAGCAGAATCGCCAGCCTTGCAGCGGTCTTTCTGTTCGATGATGTCCTGAAAATCCTGTACGGAGATTTTCCCTTTCCCCACCAGCAAGAGCGTCCCCACAATGGCGCGCACCATGTTGCGCAGAAAGCGGTTGGCGGTAATCTCAAACACCAACTGCCCGTCTTTGAGTAGCCATTGGGCATGGGTTACTTTGCAGCGCATGTTGTTGACCTGGGTGTGCACCTTCGAAAAGCTGGTAAAATCTTCATTGTTCAGCAACAAAAGGGCTGCCTCGTTCATTTTGTCCACGTCCAGCTTCTCGAAAACCCGATAAGCGTAGGGGAAGTTAAAGGCATCTTTGTGGATGTTGACATAGTAGCGGTAGGTGCGGTCGAGGGCATCAAAGCGTGCGTGGGCGTCATCGGCTACCGGTTCGATGGAGAATATGACTATCTCCTTGGGCAGGAAACTATTGAGTTTGTTGACTAGCTGGAGCCTGCGGTTCTCGTTCAGTTCTTCAGCAAAGTCGAAATGTGCCGTATAGTCACGAGCATGAACTCCTGTGTCGGTGCGTCCGCAACCAGTGATGGCTATGCGCTCACGTTGCCCGTCCTCTTCAGAGGGCTTTTGAAGCAATAACGTTAGCGCATGCTCAATCACCTCTTGAACACTGATATTCTTCGGCTGTATTTGCCAACCGAAAAAAGGTGTTCCGTTGAAGGCCAAACGCATGAAGTATCGCATGGACTAACGCAGGTTTTTCAGTTTCTCCACCACCATAGGTCTGTCTTCCTTGTAGGTGACGCCGAACCACTGTGAGTCGGTGACCAATACCTTGATAGAGGCGGTGCCGGTGGTGAGGAAGTGGTTGACTACTGTGGGGATTTGGAATTCTGACTTGGGATTGCTGTTGTTCTTTTTCAGGAAGTCGGTGAACATGTCGTTCAGACAGTCGAAGAAATAGGGTGTGAATCCCCAGAAATTCATTGATACCACAGTGTCTTCGGTCAGGTCGGTCACTGTTCCGTTGTCGTCAATATTGCGGATACCTTCGGCTGTACGGCTGATTTTGGTCATCTCGGTGATGCTTACCAGTTCGCCTTCAGCGTTGACGCGGCAAACACCACGCGATACGGAGCCATGTTCCGACAGCGTGTTGGGCAACAGGTAGCCCACCATGGCGAATTGGGGCTTGCTACCTTGCGGCTCTTGCAGGAATTGCGCCATTGCTTTGAAGCTGTTCTTACCGTAGAAATCGTCAGCGTTAATTACCGTGAAGGGTTCGTGAATAGCATCCTTTGCTACCAAAATAGCGTGGGCGGTGCCGTAAGGCTTTGCGCGCTCGGGGTTCACCTCAAAGCCTGCGGGAATGGCGTCCAACTCTTGAAATACGTAGGAGGTGTCGATTTTGTCGGCATATTTGCTGAGGATGAATTTCTTGAAATCTTCTTCCATACTTCTGCGGATGACAAAAACCACACGGCCGTAGCCGGCATCGATGGCATCCTGAACAGAATAATCCATAATGGTTTCACCGTTGGGTCCGAGGTGGTCCAGTTGCTTTAATCCGCCGTAGCGACTGCCCATTCCGGCAGCAAGTATCAGTAATGTTGGTTTCATAACAATGATATTTTAAACATGCAAAAATACGGATTTTCTGTGAAACACACACTGCTTCTCAATAATTATTTTCATCCATTTCCTAGTATAGGAAAAATGCTTACTTTTGCAAAAAAATAATATCATGCAAGAGATTATCGCTTTTTTAGACCAGTTGATGCGTAACAATAACCGCGAGTGGTTCAATGCCCATAAGGAAGAATACAAATATGTGCAGGCCAAATTCAATGATTTTTCCCTGAAACTGATGGACTTGGTGGCGGCTTTCGACCCCGACGTGTATGGCCTTGAATTGAAGGACTGCACCTATAGAATCTATCGCGACATCCGTTTCTCTTCGGATAAGCGCCCCTATAAGAATCATTTCGGATGCTTTATCTGCAAGGGTGGAAAGAAGTCGGGCAATGCCGGCTATTATTTTCATATCGAGCCTGTTGAGGCTGACTATATTGGAGGCAATCTTTTGGCGGCGGGTATGTATGCACCCACCAAAGAATTGATGGAGCAGATACGCCATGAGATTATATATGACGGAGAGATGCTGGAAAAGGCTGTGAAGAAGGCTAAACACTGGAAGTTTGCTGAGAGTAGTTTCCTGAAGCGCGTTCCCAACGCTTATCCCAAGGATTCGCCTTATGCCGACTACTTTCGACTGAAAGACTATACCATATATCAAGATCTTCCCGATGATATTTTGTTCGGCGATAGTGATGAGTTGCTGAAATATGTGGTGAAGCACTTTAAAACTGTGAAAGATTACAACCACTGGCTGAACGATGCGGCGGAGCTGATGCGGCAGGTTTAGTAGTGTACAATAAATTCAAGGATCAGGCGGTCCTCGTTGTTTTCGAAATCATCGTGGAAAAAGTTCTTCTCATAGTTGAGGCGGATACCGGCGCGGCAGGGAGCCTCGATAAACATCATGGTGAAGCCTGCGGTGATGCGCTGGCGGGTAGGCTCAAAGGTGTATACGCCGTCCCCATTCAGTTTGCCGTTGCAGTTGGGCGATATGGCGTCGTAGCGTAGGCCGAATCCCAAATTGTCCAACCACGATTTGTTGATTTTCAGGGAGTAGTAGGCAAAGCATTCTATGGCGTGGGTAGGCGAGAAGTCGTTGTCGTACCACTTATAGATATATTCGCCTTCCAAATGCAACCCCATGATACTGTAGGCGAGGCCCGCATCGATATGGTGCATTCTGAGTTCTTGGGGTTTGATGGCGGCATAGTTCAGCGACAGTTCAAAATCCTTGAAAAAATTGAAAGTGCCTCTTGCTACGTAGTTTAGCGTCTTCTGGAAATGCATTTGTTTGTCGAAGCCTCCGCTGTTGAACACACCGGCCTTGATTTCAAAGGGTATCACTTTGTCCCATTTGTACGAGATGACTCCACCTACATCGCTCCAACCGGTGATTTTCTGGGTCAGAAACGATTTGTCGGAGAAGTAATACTTAGAGGGTGACAATAGGTTCTCGTTGCTGAAAGGCAACTTGTCGTAGCCAATTTGGAAGGTCAGGCCTTTTACGGGCGTGAATCTGGCGAAGATGGATACCGGCGAGAATCTACCTCCATAGCTTAGGTCCAACAGCACCATGTAGGAGAACATGGGATGTACAGTTCCATACACACCGACACGGGTGTGTCGTAGTTCGAAATGATGCGTATAAAGGTTGGTGTTGAATTCATAGCGTCCCAAAATGGTGGTAGTAAATTTAGGTATCAGGCTTCTTTTGTCAAATTTCTTCTCCACTACCTTATCGGTTGTTGTGGCTACAGAGTTTGAGAGGGTGTCGTTTGTTTGTGCTTTAAGTGTTGGGTAGCAGCATAACACTGTCACCGCCAAGAGTAAAAGTCGTTTCATACTAATAACGTTTTGTTTTAATGAGATATTTTTCCTTTCGAGACTCTCTTATCATATCCAGAGCTTTGTTTACTTCATCGATAGTACCCACACACTCGAAGGGCTTATTGGGGGCGATGCCGCAAAGCTCGTCGAAGTACTGTTGTAGCTGAGGTTTATCCAGCAGGTCTTCACCGAAAATACTGATCATCGTGTCGTCGTCGATAAAAGGTGAGAGGATAATGTAGGCAAAGAGGCATTTTGAACAGTTACAGCACCATTTGTTTTCCTTGCTGCCGGCATTGCAACTCTTGAATACTGGGAAATACTGTGGATGTTGGGCAAACATCTCCGCAATCTGTAGTTCGGTGTAAGGACGCAGGTGGCTGTAGTAGTGGTTGAGGTCGTTTAAAAACTCTTTTACATAATATCTGAAATCTTCCTCATATTCCAGACTCTTCGAGTATTGGTGATTGATTTTGGTGCCGGGAATGGTGGGCTCATTGGCACTGCTTTCGTTCGACAAAGCCACATCACGCGTGTCGGTGCCATAACTCACCAACAAGGTGTAGAAACTCAGCATCGCCGAGAAGGGAGTGTGGCCATTTAGATACCCCTGCTTATTCAGTTCCAGCAATTGTGGATCTATCTCGCGGTGCAATATCACGATGTCATTTTCATCAGGGAAGCCGGCGATGCGGGCGCAGTCAAGGGTGGCTCCTCTTGGGTTGATGATAAAGGGTATCACCTCCCGCTCCTTGCGTAGTGTTTCCAGCGTCACTACAGAGTCCTTTCCACCCCCGATGGGCACAATCACTCTCTGGCTGTTTCCCACCTTGGGATAGCTGAGTGTGCTTGCTTCGGGGCAACCTTCAACGTAGGCAAAGCGCATGAAGTCGGCTTCGGTAGCCTCTATCTTGTTTTGGTAGAAAAACTCGCCCAGTCCGTGATAATACAGCTTACGCCACCAGCTTTCCATTTCTTCGCTTAGTCGGTAAGGCCTGATTAGCAGTGTGGGTGAGCAGGTGCATTTCCAGTAGCTTATCAACTCTATCATTCCTATTTGGAAGATAATCCCTTTGATGTCTTTTTGATGGAGCGAAGATAGGACGTATTTCCCAAAACATAGTTTCATTTTTGGATGAAATTCGTAGGAGCCTGTGGTAAAGTGAAACTGCATACTAATCTCATTCTTAGAGACCCTATAGTCAACCCCCCGGTATTCGAATCGCGGAAAGTCCTGTCGCAGTTGTTGGTAGCGTGTGTTCATCTTGGTTTTGTTGTTTCGTGAAAAAGACGTATCTTTGCAGGTCGAATTCGTCCGACAAAAATACTAAAAATCTTGAAGATGACCACTCCCGACGCATTTTTTGAGGTGAAGCCCACGGAATTCTCGCTCACGGCGGGCAGAATACTCATTTCGGTGCCGTTTTATAACGACCCGTTTTTCAATCGTACGGTGGTGTTACTCACCGATTACGACGAGAAATCATGTGCCGGGCTGGTGCTCAATCGCTCATCGCAGCTGTCTGTGCGTAAGGTTGTCAGTGAAATCAAGGTGGACGATTACTTATATATTGGAGGTCCTGTGATGCCCGATGGGGTGTTCTGTATTCATAATTTCGAGAATTCCAAGGCAGCCTCCAAGCTTTTGCCGGGTATTTATGTTGGTTCTGACGAGGTGATGTTATCGCTCATCGAGCACAAGGCTATTCCCACGTTGAAATATCGTTTTTTTGTTGGTTATGCTGGCTGGTCGCCTGGTCAGCTTGAGGGTGAGTTGGCTAAAAATATGTGGGTTATTGGTGCTCCCACTCCCGAGTTGGTATTTTCCACCCCCTGTGCCCGTATTTGGGATACTGCGGTCCGTACCCTAGGTCCCGACTATCGCCATTGGCTTAAATTTCCTCGTGTGATTGGGAGTAATTAGGAGGGAATTAAAAGAAAACTTTTTGTCGTCGTTGCCCTTGCATGCAGTACCATAGCAAGTGTCAACTCGGGTCACACAAGATAGTGTTCGGCTAGTGTTCGGCTAGTGTAGGAATAGTGTGTGAATAGTGTGTGAATAGTCGAACTGTTTTTTTTACGCATCACGCTTCAACAAGCGTAGACCTCCGTGAGATCTCCGTGAGATGTACGTGAGATCTCTATTACATCAGGCTTTTATCTTTGGATTGATTTAGGGGTGTACGCCCCTTTTAAAGCAAAACGCTATATACAATTTCTTGTATATAGCGCAACACAAAAATATGAAAAAAAACCAATCAACCCTTATAATTGGTTCACCTTTTTCATTAAACCGGATTTCAAATTGGCAGCTTTGTTTTTGTGGATAATACCTTTCTTGGCCAATTTGTCAATCAAAGAAACTACGGAAGGCAGTCTCTTCTGGGCTTCAGCTTTGTCTGAAACTAATCTGATATCTCTCAAAGAATTACGCATGGTCTTAGCGTAATATCTGTTCTCTAATCTTTTTCTGTTGTTAGCTCTGATTCTCTTTAATGCTGACTTGTGATTTGCCATTGCTTTTTATTCTTTCTTTGTTGTTTTTTGTTCTATCAAAATCGGTTTGCAAAAGTACAAAAAATTATAATACAATCAATACTTGCAATATTTTTTTGTTGTTTTGTTTTTGTGTGTGTTATTTTATTGATAATTAGTTTGTTATATTTAATTTCTGATTGTTTTTCAGAGAGAAAACTTCTCTAAGTCTTTGTGTTTGGGTGATATAAATGGAAGTTTTGGCATTTATTTTTGTTGGGGGAAGTGCTTTTTTTGAAGTGCGGCCAGCTCGTCGTCGGTCATCCCATAACTTGTTTTGGCGCTTTCGAGGCATTGGTTGAAGTTTTCGTTGTCGTGAAGTTTGTAGTAGCATTCCAACTGGCCATACCATAAGTCCCACAATGGAGGCAGGTATTGATTGGCGGTTTCATAGCATCCCAGAGCGGTTCCGTAATGTTTGGCGTAGAAATTGGCCTTGCCGAAAATTAGCAGGAAAATGGGATCGTCTCCGGCATACTCTATCAGTTCGTTGATGGTGCCCCCACAGTATTCTGTCATACCTTCGTTGAGGTAAAACATCAGCTGGTGGAGCAGTATCATGCGATGGTCAACGCCCTTGGCCTCTAGACTTGCCAGCGAGTCTTTGAATTGCGCTTTGGGACAGCGCTGGTAGAGGTTGGAAATGTAAAGTTGCCAGTAGCACGACAGCTCGCTCAGCTCAGCGGCATGTTTTTGCAGTTCGGCGTATGCCTCTGCGCTTTTGCCCTGGTCGCTCAGCTCTTTGATGTGGCTGATGGTGGAGGTGATGCCTTCGGGGTTGGTCTTGTAGAGCACGTTGAGCAGCATGTTTTCGCGCAGGTTGTCGGAGAAGCGACAGCCACTGTTATAGACAAAGCCGTCTTTGATAGCCAGCTGGCCGTTGGCGGTATCCACCACAAAGTCGTAGAAGTTGAGCATAAAGTCGTTGTAGCTTCTCAGCACAATATGGTGGCTGCTGTCGCTGGTATCCAGATAGTAGCGCACGAACTTGAAGTCGCCGCCGTCGTTCAGTGTCTGTACGGCCTCGTCGCCCAAGTGGAAGTTGCTTTCAAAGTAGTCTTGTCCGAAGTCGGCATCCAGGCTGCTGTTGACGATGGAGTTGTCGCGGATGAGTGTTTTCAGGTACTCGCGGTCGAAGGCGTTGTTGTATACGTCGGGGTTGCCGTTCAGCACGCTTTGTTCAATCTGTTGGGCAAAGGCGGTGACGCTTTCTTCATCGGCCACAACGGCAGGTTCCGTCTCCTGTTGATGAGCGTTGCAGGCTGCCAATAGCAGCATTATACCTAAATAAAGAACATTTTTCAATTTCATGGCTTTCCGAATATTAAGGTGGACATTTGGTCGGGAAGGAGTATTTCGTTGGCTGCTTGCAGCAGCACTTCTGCCGTGAGGGCGTTCAGCTTGGCAATGGATTCCTCGGTGCTCTCCACCTCGTCGAAAAACAGGGCGGTGCGCCCCAAGGCGATCATTTCGTTCAGCTTGGCCTCGTTGGCGATGGCTATCTGTCCCAGGAACTGTTTCTTAGCATAATGCAGTTGAAGGGTGCCCAGCTTGTTTTGGCACAGTTTCTTCAGTTCCTTATAGCTGAGGTTGATGCATTGCTCGATGGTGTCGTGTTCGCAGCCGATGTAGATGCTGAACAGGCCGCTGTCAGAAAAGGGCGAATAGACCGCCTCCACGCCGTAGGCCAGTCCCTTGTTTTCGCGGATGGCCATATTCAACCGGGTGTTCATGCCAGGACCACCTAGGATATTGGTGAGCAGCTGGAAGGCCAGACGCGACTCGTGGCGTATAGGGTAGGCGATGTTGCCTATCATGATGTGTGACTGGTTGCTGTGCTTGTTAACGCGCTGGTGTTGGGGCATATAGCCACTGAAACTGTTGCGGGGAGAGGGACTGCTGGTAAGTTGCACATCGGAGAAGTAGCGCTCGCAAAGCCTTAGCAGCTGCTTTTCGGAGATGTTGCCCACAGAGGCCAACACTATATTGTTTTGGGCATAGTTGCGTCCGATGAAGTTCAGGATATCCTCGCGCTTGAAGTGCTTCACATCCTTGCGGGTACCTAAGATGTTGCGTCCCAGCGGGTGCTGTTGGAATACCAGCGTTTCAAAGTCGTCGATAATCAGCTCTGAAGGGGTGTCCTTGTAATAGTTGATTTCCTCAATCACCACGTCTTTCTCCTTCTCAATTTCCTGTTCGGGGAAGGTGGAGTGGCTGAAGATGTCGGCCAGCAGCTCCACTGCCCTTGGATAGTCGGGCGAGAGGAAGGAGGCATGGAAATAGGTCTCCTCTTTGGAGGTGCTGGCGTTCAGGTCGCCTCCCACATCCTCCATGCGGCGGATAATCTGATGGGCGCTACGCTTCTGGGTGCCTTTGAAGATGGTGTGTTCCACAAAATGCGCAATGCCCATTTTTGATGGGTCTTCGTCACGGGTGCCGGCATTCACCAATATGCCGAAATGCGATATGGGTGAATTGATTTCCTTGTGTATGAGTCTGATGCCGTTTTTCAACAGCAGGATGGGTTGCGGCATGAAAACGGTGAGGTTTTAGAAAACGATATCAGAAAGCAGTTCTTTGACGGGCACACGCTTCTGCTGCATGCTGTCGCGCTCGCGGATGGTGACAGTATTGTCTTCCATCGTTTGGTTGTCGATGGTGATGCAGTATGGGGTGCCGATGGCATCCTGGCGGCGATAACGGCGTCCGATGGCGTCTTTTTCGTCGTACTGGCACATCATGTAGGGTTTCAGCATGTCCATCACCTCGCGGGCTTTTTCGGGCAGACCGTCCTTCTTCACCAAAGGCAGCACGGCAGCCTTGATGGGAGCCAGTTTGGCGGGCAGACGCAACACTACGCGGGTGGAGCCGTCTTCCAACTTCTCTTCGGTGTAGGCGTGGCTGAAAACCGCCAGGAACATACGGTCCACACCGATAGAGGTTTCGATAACGTAAGGAACATAGCTTTCGTTGGTCTCGGGGTCGAAGAAACGAAGCTTCTTGCCTGAGTATTTCTCATGCTGGCTGAGGTCGAAGTCGGTACGAGAGTGAATGCCTTCCAGCTCTTTGAAGCCGAAGGGGAACTTGAACTCGATATCGGTAGCGGCGTTGGCATAGTGGGCCAGCTTTTCGTGGTCGTGGAAGCGGTAGTTCTCGGGAGCGATACCCAGGTCTTGATGCCATTTGATACGTGTCTGTTTCCAGTAGTCGAACCACTTGAGCTCTTCTCCAGGGCGGACGAAGAACTGCATTTCCATCTGCTCGAACTCTCTCATTCGGAAGATGAACTGGCGGGCAACAATCTCGTTGCGGAAGGCTTTACCAATCTGGGCAATGCCAAACGGAATCTTCATTCTTCCGGTTTTATAGACATTCAGGAAGTTGACAAAGATACCCTGAGCGGTTTCAGGACGCAGGTATATGGTGTCGGCACCTTCGGCCACCGAACCCATCTGGGTGGCGAACATAAGGTTGAACTGACGCACATCGGTCCAGTTTTTGGTGCCAGAGATGGGACATACAATACCCAATTCCTCAATCAGTGCCTTCAGGCCGGGCAGGTCGGTACGGTTCATCAGGTCGGCATAGCGGGCGGTGATGTCATCAATCTTTTGCTGGTGCTCCACCACACGCTGGTTGGTTTTGCGGAACAGGTCCTCGTCGAAGTTCTCGAAGCGCTTTTTGGCCTTCTCCACTTCCTTGTTGATCTTGTCTTCTATCTTCTGGATATGGTCTTCAATCAGCACATCGGCGCGGTAGCGTTTCTTGGAGTCTTTGTTGTCGATAAGGGGGTCGTTGAAAGCGTCAACATGGCCGGAAGCCTTCCAGATGGTGGGGTGCATGAAGATGGCGCTGTCGATACCCACAATGTTTTCGTGGTATTGCACCATTGCCTTCCACCAATACTGTTTGATATTGTTTTTGAGCTCGACGCCATATTCACCATAGTCGTAAACGGCGCTGAGACCATCATATATTTCGCTTGACGGGAAAATGAAACCGTATTCTTTTGCGTGAGAGATAATCTGTTTGAAAAGTTCTTCGTTATTTGCCATGATTATTCAAATATTATTGATACTTGTAAAGTTTTTGATTTTACGGAGGTGATATTGCTGGTGTAAAGATGGTGCTCGGGAACCAGGAGGTTGAGCATGCCGAACGACATCTTCACTTCGGTAGTCAGCTTGAAGTAGGTGCAGTAGAAATCCAGACCGAAGCCCACCTGACCCTGCACATCGTTTTGGTTCAGCTTCACCAGCATCTCGTTGGGGCGCTTGGATTGTTTCTTTTGGTTGGAAATCAGGTCGAGGCTGTATTGCACGCCACCAATGACATAAACCCTCACATTGTGCATACGCGAGGATTTAATCTTAAAGAGCAGGGGCAGGTCGAGATAAACTGACTCCACACGCCGCTGTTTGTCGTCTTCTTTCACACGGTTGGCAAACTGGTAGGTGAGTACACGCTCGCCAAAGGAGAGACCCGGTATGAAACGTAGGTCGAAGTATTTCCAAATGCGCAGGTCGGTCACAATACCCAAACTGAAGCCGCTGACCGGCTTGGTGTTGATAACCAACAGCGAGTCGCTTGCCGGATAGTAGGCATTGTTTTTCAGGTTGAAGTCGAAGAGGTTATAGCCGATGCTAAAGCCAAAGTGGAAGAGTTTCTGGTCGTATTTTTGCAGATTGGGAACGCCGAACCCACCTTTTTGAGCAAATGAGGCGCTGCTGATGACAAGCACCAACAGCATGGTTAGAAGCGTTTTCCGATAGGTGTTATATTTGTGCAGCATGGTCTTAGTCTTTGTCACTTGTTTTGATTTTTGTGGCTTTTAAACTGAATTCGCAGCCGCAATATTGTTGATTGTAAAAATTATTTTCTTTCAGCAGCTGGTTCCGGCGGTCCTGCAAGCCGTTTTTGCGCCAGTTCTTGTCCCAAAATGTGGTGCCAGCTACCTGTTGGGCTGCCCAGAAGCCAGCTTCGTTAATCTGATTGAGGTCTTTCCATCTTGAGGAGGCGAGGGTGGTGGTGAAGAGTGAGATATTCAACTCTTGGGCTTTCTCTGCCGCTTTCAGCAGGCGCTGTTTGAAACATTGCAGGCACCTGTGGCCTCGTTCGGCTTCCTCTTCCATCCCTTTCACGCTATCGCACCATTGCTGGTGGTTGTAGTCACCGTCAATCATGTTTACGCCCAGTTTCTGTGCATAGCGACTGCATTCCTTCTTCCGGATCTCATACTCTTCCAAGGGATAGATGTTGGGATTGTAATAGTAGATTACCGGCTGATAGTCGTTGTTGAGCATCCACTCTAAGATAGCGGATGAACAAGGGGCACAACACGAATGCAGCAGCACAGGGGTCATAGTTTTTTAGAATTTGGGCTTCATGCCGAGGTTGTACATCATGAAAGCATAGATGTCGGTATATTCCTCAATGACTTTGCTGAGAGGCATACCGCCACCGTGACCGGCTTTGGTCTCGATACGTATCAGTTTGGGTGCGTTGCCGGTATTGGCTGCCTGGAGGGCTGCTATGTATTTAAATGAATGAGCGGGCACCACGCGGTCGTCGTGGTCGGCAGTAGTGACCAAGATAGCAGGGTAGGGGGTTCCGTCATTTTTAATGTTGTGCAGCGGTGAGTATTTATAGAGGTACTCGAACATCTCTTTGCTGTCGGCACTGGTACCATAGTCGGAAGCCCAGTTCCAGCCGATGGTGAAGAGGTGGTAGCGCAGCATGTCCATCACGCCCACTTGCGGAATAGCCACCCTATAGAGGTCGGGGCGTTGGTTGACACAGGCACCAATTAGCAATCCGCCATTAGAGCCACCCATGATGGCCACTTTCTGTGGATTGGTATAGTTTTCGTTGATGAGGTATTCAGCAGCGGCGATAAAGTCGTCAAACACATTCTGCTTGTTCATCTTGGTGCCGGCCTGGTGCCACTCTTCGCCATATTCGCTGCCGCCACGCAGATTAACCTGGGCATAGATACCGCCGTTTTCCAGGAACGGAATACGCATGGTGGAGAAGGAAGGATTCAGGCTGATGTTGAAGCCACCGTAACCATAGATCAATACAGGGTTGTTGCCTCTGAGGTTCAAACCGCGCTTGTAGGTGATGAACATCGGAACCTTGGTACCGTCTTTGCTGGTGAAGAATATCTGCTCGGTGAGGTAATCGTCGCTTTTGAAGTCCACCTTGGGAGCCATATAGAGTTCGGATTGGTTGTTGTCGATATCATATTTATAGATGGTGGCGGGGAAGGTGAATGAGGAGAATCCGTAAAACACATCCTTCTCGTTCTTGTTACCGCTAAACCATACGGTGCCGAGTGTGGGCAGTTCCACTTCGTGCATTTTTTTGCCGTCCAAAGTATAGATATAGGCATGCTCTGAGCAATCCTGGTTGTAGCACAGTACCAACTTGCCGTCGATAATCTCGGCAGAACTCATTACATTCTCGCTTTCGGGAATCACTTCTGTCCAGTTCTCGACCTTTGGATTGTCAATATTGGCTTTCATCAGGCGGTATTTTGGCGCATTGTAGTTGGTAAAGATATAGATATCGTTGCCCATCACTTCGATGGGAGAGTAAATGAAGTCGGCATTGTTGGTGAGCATCACAACGGGAGCGTTAGGTCTGCGCAGGTCTTTCATCATCAGGTTGTTGCCAGCTCCAAATCCGTCCTCGGAGATAAACATGACGGTTTCATCTTCATTTGTATTAGAGGTATAGAAACGTTGCGGATACTTGGGATTTTCGTATATCAGCACATCTTCTTCCTGGGTGGTGCCCATCTTGTGGTAGAAGATCTTATGGTTTTCGTTCATGTTGGAGTATTCCTTGCCTTCTTCGGGGCGGTCGTAACGGCTATAGTAGAAGCCATCACCATGCCAAGAAGCGCTGGTAAATTTGGCCCATTCGATGTGGTCGTCGGTCAACTGGCGGGTAGCCAGATCCATCACGTAAATTTCAACCCAGTCGCTACCGCTGCGCGAGATAGTGTATGCCAGGTATTTGCCATCGTGCGAGAAGCTGATGTCGTTGAGAGCTACTGTGCCATCGTCAGACAATGTATTGGGGTCTAACAGCACTTCGGCCTCACCGTCAAGCGTTTCTTTAACATACAGCACGCTTTGGTTTTGCAAGCCGTCGTTGCGGTAGAAATAGAACTTGCCGTGTTTTTTGAAAGGAGCCCCTATCTTCTCGTAGTTGGAGATGTCGGTCAGACGTTTGTTGAGTGCTTCGCGGAACGGTATCTTTTGCAGATAATCTTGGGTAATCTGATTCTGCTGCTGAACCCATGCTTCCACTTCCGGAGCGGTGTCGTTCTCTAACCAGCGGTAGGGGTCGGCCACTTTTACGCCGAAGTAAACATCCGTGTCGCTGCCCATTGCAGTTTCAGGATATTGAATGGGAGCTGATTTCTTGTCACATTGGGTGAACATGATGATAGCAAATGCTAATAATGAAATGAGGACAAATTTTTTCATAGTTGAATATTGTTTTTGTTAGCTAAGAACTAAAAACTAAGAACTAAGAGTTTTTGTGGTTCTTAACTCTTAACTATTAACTCTTAATTCTTAACTTTCTTAAAGTCTCTCCAGTTGTATTTTCCTTTCACAACGCCACCCTGAATAATGATAAGTCCGGGGTTGGAGCGTACGGCGTCGCGTACCATGAATGGACCTTTCACGGGATCAATGTGGTTTTCGTAGACAGGGAAGGGGATATTGTATTCCTGGCAGAACTGTTGGATGGTTTTGCCATCGGAGTTGGAGATGCCCACCACGGTGATGCCGTTTTCAAGACAATAATTGACGATACGGTTAAACTCTTCGTTCTGAATACCCTTCAGGTTGATTTCGTCCAAGTTGTGCATAAAGAATATGTAGGCGGGTTCTTCGCTGAGGAAAATCTCCATAGCCATGTCCGAGCCGGTGGAATCCAGCATGTTGAAACCTTCATGAGGCGCTCTTACAAACTCGCTGATAATGCTGTCTTTGCGGTCAATATATTCATGAGTTTCGTAGAAATCGGGGTCGGTGTCGGTAATGCTCATCAGTTCGTCTTCCGATAGGGTAACTATACTTTTGTCGGCAGTATTTTGATATACAAAGACTATATCTTGCACGGCGGGTTTGTCGATGAAGTTCTCAGCCACATTTTCTCCCACTTTCCAGTTGCTATAGTCAATCACTGGCAAATGACGGAAGCAATAAGCCTCCAGGCCAAAAACAATCAAGGCACCGATGGCAGCGAAGCACCATTGGCCCAACTCGGTCAAGCGGATGTCGGGGATGTCTTTGCGTTTGAAGAAGACAATCAGGGTGGGAATCATAATGACCACATTCTTCAGGAAGGTCTCCTTGTTGCTTAGTTTTACGGCTTTGCCGAAGCAACCGCAGTCGCGAACCACACCAAAATTATAGCCGTAGTTTACTTCCAAGTGCTCGGCGATGGCCAGCCATAGGGTAAGGAAGAAAAAGAAGACCATAAAGAGCAAATAGCAGGTGGCCGTGAAACGCATTTTGATGCGGAAAAGCATCATGAAGCCCAGGGTGAACTCGGCAGCCGTCATGCAGAAAGCAAAGAACAAGGATAGCGGGTGCATGAAACTCATGCCGAAAGAGGTAAAATAGTCGTCAAAGGTGATGCCGGTGGCTACCGGATCGATAGCTTTGGTGAAACCTGAGTATAGAAACACGCATGCCAATGCTATGCGGACGATTTTTAGCCAGATGGGTTCTTTTTGTTTGGTCATTGTATCAATTATCAATTGTCAATTATCAATTTTATTTTTCTCCTTCTATCACTAAGCGGATGAGCGCAAACATCGCATAGTTGATCATATCGTAGTAGTTGGCATCCAGACCTTCTGATACGAGGGTCTTACCTTGGTTATCCTCAATCTGTTTAATTCTCAGCAGTTTCATCAGAATAATATCCGTCAGTGAGCTGATACGCATCTTGCGCCAAGCTTCCCCGTAGTCGTGGTTCTTGTTCATCATCAACTCTTTGGCCTGATTGAGATACTTGGTGTAAAGCTTGATGGCTTCATCAGCGGGAAGCAACTCGTCCATGGTCTCAGCCACACCCAATTCCAGTTGGATGAGGGCCATAACAGAGTAGTTGACGATACCGATAAACTCGGGAATAATGCCTTCGCCCACCTTATTTACACCAGTTTTTTGCAGACTGCGGATGCGTTGGGCTTTGATGTATATCTGGTCGGTTAGCGAGGGAAGACGCAGGATACGCCAAGCGGTACCATAGTCAATGGCCTTCTTGGAGAAGAGGTCGGTACATTGCCGGGCAATTTCGTCAAATTGAGCTGAGGTGTCTGCCATAGGTCTTATTTTTTGATGATTTTGCTGATGATGGGTTGGTTGTTTTCATCAATCACTTTCACGAAATAGAGCGCTTGTGACAGATTGCTGATATTCAGACTATAGCTATTGTTGTCAATGCCTTCAATATGCTGAACACTACGTCCGGTCATGTCAATGATTTCAACGGATTTTATGTTGTTGCTGCATTGGATATAGATTCTGTCGCTGCTTGGGTTGGGATATATCATCAGAGAGGTGGCAACAGGTGTCTCCACAGAAATAACAGGACCAGGGTTGTTACCATTGATATAGGTCAGCATGATAGGACAGCTGGTGCTTGAATTGTCGCAGGTCAGCACGAAGTTGAACATAACCGTTTGACTCTCGGTGATTTCGTTGAGTGTTGTGATGTTGTATTGGGCTGTTTTAGAGGAGTTAATGGCCATGGAGGGGAAATTAACCACGCCGCTGGTTCCGTTGCCATTGATGCTGATGTTGTTGTTTTCGGTACTTAGTGTGGCATCAATATTGGAGGCAACAGTGCTGCCTTGATTATTGAATACAACCTTGATGACGGGCTGATTGCCATTTAATACGATATTGCCTGCGTAGGTGCCTTCTATATCATAGTGGTCGATAACCAGCATAGGAGAGGTGGGTGTAATGGTTTGGCCGGCAATCGGGAAGACGATATTGTCAATCCAAGCGCAGTCACTGCCACCGGTGTTACTATAGTCTTTTGAATATCTGAATCTGAAAGTGTGGTTGCCGGGGGTTACATCGAAAGAGGCTTGTCCCCAGTCAACTTCTCCACTCAGCTCTTCCATAGTGTTGTCGTCAATGGCAAAAGAGAACTCATCGTAACCCTGTTCAGAGGAAACCTTGCGGTAATAGGAGATGGGGCTTGCCTCAGTAACATTAAGCGTGATGCTGAGATCGGAATTTTTGTTTGAGCTCCATGAACCATTGGGAAGGTTGTTTTTGCTGCGGGCGCTATAGCTGCCGGCATATACGTTGCTGGTAGTAATCTCCCAGGGATACTGACCATTGTTGTTCCATGAGAATGAGGAGAAGCTGTTGCTTTCAAAGTCTTCCATAGCTCTGCCTATCATCAGAGCGTATGACATGCTGAATTCATATTCTACATTGTTAATACTGAATATCATGGGATACATGCTTCCAACACTGGCATTAGCGGAAACGCTGATTTCGAAGGTGATTGCTGCTGTGCTGCCGCTATTGATGCTACCAACAGTTACACTACTGGTGTTCACGGTAATGTCGTTGTGATGAGAAACCAATGTGCTCACAAGATTGTCGATGCCTTTCTGGCCAACATTCTTAATGTAGAATGTAATGGTACCTGTTTCGCCAGGATTGATTTCACTCTCGCTGGTCGTTCCTTCATTGAGAACGGTATGGTCGAACTGAAGGTCGGGGGCAGCAGCGTAATAGCTGAAATTTCGCTCGAAAGTGCCATTGTCTGAAAGGATGGTCACTTTTACAGAAACCTGCTCGCCATTGCTCAAAGAGGCACTGGTTCTAGAGGTGAATGCGTTGTTGAGGTCGATGGTCTGATTGCCCGTCATAGTGCCTAGGTAGGCAGAGTCCATAGTGAAGTATATATTAGGAGTTAACGGTTGGATTTTGGCTCTTACATTGTTACCGGTGATAGTGCTTACATTTTCTACATGCAGATTCCAGTTGTTGACGTGGTCGTTGCTGATGACATCCTCATTGCTCAGATCGAGGTTGCTGACGGCATAGAAAGTGTTGGGAGAAGCGAAATTGATGGTTTGGAAGAATTGGATATAGTTTTGGGCGGAAATGGCAATTTCATATTGACCGGGAATAAGATCAGCGGGTATGGATAAATTCACATTTCCATTTTCGTCAGCAAAGGTGGCGCTAATCAGTACACTGTTTTGGGTTAGGGCTACGTAAGCGTAGGGAACTGCGGTAAAATCAAGATTGGTTGCTCCAACAACTGCTCCCGTGGGAATATTAAGATTCATGGCAGAGGGTTCTGACAGATAGGCCTTGAGCGAGGGATCACCAAACACATGGTAGATTTCCCAATAGTACAATTTGCGGGAAGAGGAAGAAGATTCTACCGCTAAATTGCCTGCCATATTGATACCACCTGCAGTGGTGTACCATTGGCTATGGGGCTCGTTATGGGTGTGGAAAATACGGTCGTATGCTCCTAGATTGGCGGCGTTGTATGTGGGATTGGCAATGATATTGCTGCGAAGTCCCACGGACCAATAATAGTCTTCATCCCAATAAGTGCTGTTGGAAGCACCTAAATAAATGACAGCACCTTTGTTGGCTGCACGCAACAGGGTCTCTCCAAAACAAGAGCTTACTTCAAATCTTCCTGATTCGCAGCAGTTGCCAATCATAAATCCATATTTATTGGCATTGCTCATAGAGGATACATGATTGTTTTCAAAGGTGGGATCTGACCATCCGCTTGAGGAACAATGGGCGGTGTAGTTGGCCCAACCGACTCCGGCACCAATCTCAGCGCGGATAGTGGCTGACTGTGTGCTGCAATTGTACAGATGAGTGTGTACTGTGGTATAACCGTTTGAGGTATTGAAGTAATTATTGGAAGCATAGTTGATTTGTCCGTTGGCATGGGTGGGACCGTAGTTTGCATCGGTACCGGCAACCAATACGGCATCGTCCAAATAGGCGGGATCTGGCATGGTATATTGCTCGAACATCAAAGTCTTTTCAATCTGCGGGGTCAGCTGGCTGACATTCTGGGCAGAGAAACGGCCATAATAGCAATCGGGAATATTATCTCCAGTAGTCCATGTGGCATAGTACAAGTCTGTAATATGGTCGGATGCAGATTGGCCAGTGAAAGCGGGAATCTGTGCCACATCACCAATCAGCAACAAGAAGGTAGGAGCTGGATCTTCTGCTGTAGCATTGTCATATTTGGATTTGATGAAATTCTTGATAGAGGTGGTGGTAGTGCCTACATTGCTGTCGTCGGTATAGGCGATTTCCACCAAGTAACCAATACGTTTCTTCCAGCTGATAAACGTGGCAATCTGTTCGTTGTTTCTAAACAAAGAGTGGGCCACAATCAAATATTTGATGGGAGCATTGTTGATTTCATCTCTGTAGCCGGGAGTTCTCATGGGATTGATTACACCGCAGTGCTGACCATCAAACAATCCGTTGCCGTGTTTGGTTTTCATCTCCATCGTCTGGGGAATGTTGGGATTAACGAAACTGATTATCACGTCAATATGGGTGTATACCTTCAACTGATTGCTCACAGGATTGTATTCAAAAGGAGTAATGCTCAATCTTCCCATATTGATATTACGTAGTATGCCTGCTTTTTCGATTTGAGCCAAAGGCATACCATAGAAGCTATTGGTACTGTATGCTTCCTGGTCAATCACAAAGGGGAAGGGACCGTCTTCGGATTTCGGATGCTTGGGCTGAACAGGATAAACAGGGTTGGCAATGCCTATTTCGGCGCAGTCATATACTACAAATTCGCTATTGAGGATTTCGACACGAACACTTTCGCACAAGGGTATCTCCACTAATTGAGTCAGTGTAGGAAGTTCGGGTTTGCCCACTTCCTGCATTGGAGTCATATTTTCAAATCTCAGTTGACTGAAGGTCCCTTGCTCTGTTTTGATATTTTTGACTTGCAGGTCTTGAACATTGAAGCTGTAGGAGAGTTTGATGTTATCGTATGAATTTTCTGTCAGACGATAAAGTTGTTGGCTTTGGACGGTTGCCATGTTTGACAGTAGAATTCCTACAATCATCAATAAGAAAGTGAACTTTTTCATATTTAATCGTTTAAGTTGTTATTTTCTAGTATAAAATTCCAAATTTAACCCCTCCGAAGTGGTAGTGGTGATTTTGTTCAGCATTAGTGAAGTATTCTGAGTTGTCGGGCTCATTGGGAACAGGCACGCTATACTTGATGCAGGAATGTTGCATCTTATAGGTGGCTAATATCAGTAAGGATACTTTCTCGCTGACTTTGATGTTGATACCCAAACCGGTCTCCACAACGGGGCCGGCTTTGGCTCCCTGAATCACTCTGGTGGTGAGTTCGGGTTTCTGGTTCATGTACCATTTGAACGAATAGCCCATATTAGCATACCAATGGGGTCTGATTCGGGTTTTGGTGAAGTTGACACTAAGGTTTAGCGTCAATGGAATAAAAGCGGTATAGCGCCAGAAGTCAATGCCTAAGTTCACTCCCATAAAGAAATAGGGATTGAACTGGTAGGCCAGCAGTTGGTTTACTTGAACCGAAAACAAACGGTTGGGAATCTCGCGATAGGGAAGTATAATACGTTCCGCTCCACCGGCCACACCAATGGAGGTCATATAGACAAACTTGCTATCCTTAGCATTGCGGAGATTCTCTTTGGAATTTTTATTTTGTGCGTATGAACCGAAGACGCAACAAATACATATTATAATAAGGATCAGTTTTTTCATGACAAAATGTTGTTTTTCAGTTCTCTCGCTGTTTTGAGGGCGGCATCACTAACTCGATTGCCACTAATCATGGTGGCAATCTCACGAATGCTTTCCTCTTCATTAAGACACTTGATTTGGGTGAAGGTTTTATCGTTGGTTACATCTTTATATACAAAATAGTGCTTTTTGCCTTTGGCGGCGATTTGTGGCAGGTGGGTAATGACAATTAATTGGTGCTTGAGGGATAATTCCTGCATGAGAGTAGCCACTTTCCCTGCCACTTCTCCGGATATGCCTGAGTCAATCTCGTCGAAAATGACGGTGGGCAGCAGGCTGTTGTCGTTGATGATGCTTTTAAGGGCGAGCATGAGTCGTGAGATTTCACCACCGGAGGCGGTCTTTTCAATCTCATTTAGCTCGCTACCACGGTTGGCTGCAAAGAGAAACCTAACCTTATCCATTCCAGTAGAATTGGGGTGGTCTATAGCAGTGATTTCTACCTTGAAGTTGCCATATTCCATACCTAAAAGTTTCAGCCTTCCAATCATCTCCTTCTCTAAGGCATTGATGCATTTTCGGCGGGATTCGGATAAGGAAGATGCCGATTTCAATGTTTTTTCATAGAATTCTTTGCATAGCTTCTCGCTCTGCTCAAGTTGGTCGTCGCTGGCTGTGATAGAGTTGAGTTTTTCTTCTGTGGCTGCCAACAGCTCAATTAGTTCTTCGTTGTTGTTGACCCGATGCTTGTGTTCCAGCGTCAACAGCATATCCAAGCGCTCGTTCAGCCGTTCCAACTCTTGTGGATTCACTTCTATCTTGCTTTCTTTCTGACTTAAGTCTCGGGCGATGTCTTTCAGCTCCAGCAGACTGCTGTCGATGCGCTGGCTCAATTCGTCAATTTCTTTATCAAAACTGCTGACACTTTGGCAATTGTCGCGGATGGCTTGCAGCTGGTGAATCACATTATCCCCGTCGGCCTCCTCCATGAGTTGGAGACTTTGGTAAAGTTTGCCCTTGATGCTTTCTGCATTCGATAGAAGGGCTATCTGTTGTTCTATCTGCTCCTGCTCACCGCTAGTCAACTGGGCATCATTCAGTTCCTGTCTTACATATTCCAGGTAGCTGCGTTCCTGTTCTTGTTGCTGATGCAGCTCTACCAGTTCGGCGTATTTCTTTTCGGCTTTTTTGTATTCCGTGTAGTTCTTTTTGTACTGATCAATCAGTTTGCCGTTTTGGGCGTATAGGTCCAGTACATCAATTCTGAAGTTCTCGTTGTTGACAAGCAGGTTGTTGTGCTGAGAATGGATATCTACCAGCATTTCGGCCAACTCTTTCAACACCGTGAGGGTCACGGGGGTGTCGTTGATAAAGGCCCGTGATTTGCCGTTCTCGGTTACCTCACGACGGATATAGGTGATATCCTGATAGTCAAGGTCGTTTTGTTGGAAGAACTCCTGCAAATGTAGTTGGCTGATGTCGAAAGTGCCTTCTATAAAGCATTTCTTGCTTTTGTCATGAAGAGCCGAAGTGTCAGCCCGCTTACCTAAAATCAGGGATAAAGCCCCGATGATAATGGATTTACCGGCACCCGTTTCGCCAGTAATAACCGTAAAGCCCTTGTCGAAATCTATTTTAAGGGAGCGGATAATCGCATAGTTTTCTATTTGAAGGGCTTTGAGCATGGCTTACTTGTTGTTGGCGGCGGTTATGGCATCGTATTTGGATGAGTTGGCGGGGTCTAACTGCTTCATGATATTGACCACTTGGGTTTTCTCGTTAGCCAGACCTTCCTTGAAAATATTGATAATCTCATCAGACTTGGCACCCACCATGTATTGTACAATTACCAAGTTGGATTTCTGGCGGGCTACTTGTTGCAGGGCTTTGAGGCTTTCGAAAATTACTGCACGACCGGCATCAGGGTTGTCCACCATGGCGTCTAGACCTAAACGGTGATAGTTATACAGGAATTCGTGAATCTTGCTGTAAGTGCTGTTAGTGAGATTTTCTAACAACCAATAACGGTTATTTTGTCCCGACTCAAATGACTGCCAGCCTGGTTCTGCTGCATTTTGGCACAAGTTAACGATGGACTGACACTTGTCGTAATAGGGTGATCCTCCATTCATGGAAAAGGTGTCGAAGTCGAGGGCTAAAAACAGGTTTAAGTAATAGGCAATCAGAGAGGTAAGTTGGTTGAGGTTAGAGCCGTCTTGATATTCTAGAGGACTTCCCTCGTCGTAAGTGAATTGGATTTTCTTGTCCTGAAAGTTCAGCACAGTGGTTTTGTAGTTGGATTTGAAAACGGGGCGGCTCAACTGAACTGTCATCGTGCCTTTCATCACGTCACCTGCCACCTCTGTCAGGTTAATCATCAGTCCGCATTCAATACGTTCGTTGGTCTTTAGGTTGTATTGACACCATTTACGGTCGTTGATAAACTTATAAAGCTCCTGTTGCAGAGCATTGTAGCGTTCACGGTTAGATCCACCAATTTTAGAAGAGTTGATAGACACCTGACACTGGAAATCCTGGGCCGATAGACTTGCTGTCATTAGCGTCAGAAGAAATAAAACCAATAAACGTCTCATACTTTTATTTGTTTAGTTTGCTGATTATAAACTGAATAATCTCCTTGGCGACTTCCGTTTTACTTTTAGCTTCTCCTTGTATCACATTCCCTTCTCTGTCTATCATTGTTACTTGGTTGGTAGGCTTGTTAAAGCCGGCCTTGGGGTTATTCATAGAGTTTAAAACGATGATATCGATGTTTTTATTATGCAGTTTGCCTTTGGCATTCTCCATCTCGTTCTCGGTTTCCAAGGCAAAACCGGTAATAAGCTGTCCCTCACGACGTTGTTTCCCTAAGGTGGCCAAAATATCTTTGGTCTTCACCAGTTCGATGGTAAGACCATCCTCATGTTTCTTGATTTTCTGGCTGGCGGTCACCTTTGGGGTGTAGTCGGCTACGGCTGCAGCCATGATGATGATGTCGGCTTGAGGACCATATTGCATACATTGCTCGAACATCTCACCAGCAGTTTTGACGTTTACCCGCTGGATGTGCTTTTGTTGGCAGTCCAATTGGGTGGGTCCGCTCACTAAGGTGACTTCGGCCCCTTGGCGGGCAAGTTCCTCGGCGAGGGCATATCCCATCAGTCCTGACGAGTGGTTGCCGATGAATCTCACGGGATCGATGGGCTCGTAGGTGGGACCTGCGGAAACCAGTGCTTTGTAACCTGCAAGCTTTTGCTCACCAGCTAAAAACTGACAAACGGCATCGAAAATCTGCTCGGGCTCTTCCATGCGTCCCTTGCCTTCGGTGCCGCAAGCCAGGAAACCGGCCTTCGGCTCGATAATATGAACACCACGCTGCAGGAGGGTCTGTAGATTCTGCTGTACAGCCGGATGCTCATACATGTTGCAGTTCATGGCAGGGGCGAAGAATACAGGCTTGCTGCAGGCCAACAACAGAGTTGACAACGCATCATCGGCAATGCCATTGGCATATTTCCCAATGATATTAGCGGTGGCGGGAGCCACAATCACGCAGTCGGCCCAGTCGGCTAAAGCAATGTGCTGCACACTCATCTCTCGCTTGCAATCGAACATGTCGGTGTATAGTTTGTTCTGCGATAGCGTCTCTATCGTCAGCGGGGTTACAAACTCCAAAGCATGCTGTGTGGCGGCCACTTTGACTTCGTATCCGGCACTCTTAAACAAGCGGATAAGGGATAGCGACTTGTAAGCTGCTATCCCTCCCGTTATGCCAATAACAATATGCTTGCACTCGGTATTACTCATCTGTTTTGACAGGACTTTCTACGTCGTTGAAGTATATTTCCTTGTTTTGGTATTCGTTGATGGCCAAAAGTGTAGGTTTAGGAAGTTGTTCGAAATATTTGGCCAGTTCAATCTGTCCTAGATTTTCGTGATATTCTTCCAAATTATCGCTTGCACTCACAAATTCCTGTGATCTCTCGTGGAATTCCTCTTTCAAATCGCTGGCGATTTGGTTGGCTCTTTTGGATAATACGACAACGGTTTTGTAAATGTTACCGGTTTGGTCGTCCATCTGAACGATGTCGCGGGTGATAGCGTAAGGATTAACTTTTAACTTTTTGTAATCTGCTGATTTCATTGATGCTATTTATTGTTTTTGATTTTATTGATTTGCTGTAGGGCATCGTCTGCCAATTTCTTGGCATCCATATAGTATCCCGAATTGGGGTATTGTGCCTGCATGAGTTTGTAGGCGTCCACACAGGCTTGATAACGCTCTTTCTTTTTGCTGCTTACACTTTTCTTGGCGTATTCATGATTGTTTTTCACCAGCATATAGACCGCCTCGTGTGCGTATTTTGAGTTGGGATATTCTTTGAGGAAGTTCTTGATGGCAATCTGAGCAGCCTGATAGTGGTCGGTGTTGTAGTACAGTTTGGCTATCTCAAAGTCCTTTTGCGCCAACTTCTCCCTCAACAGGTCCAACATCTGGTTGCATTCCTCCACATGTGGGCTATAGGGATAGGTCTTGATGAACAAGTCCATCTCGTCGATGGCGTATAGGGTAGAGGACTGGTCCACGCTATAAACGGGCGACACTTCAAACACGGATTTCACGCATAGGAAATGAGCCTCCTCGGCTTGTGGGGTGCCAGGGTAATGCTTGGCATAGTCCTTGAAGTGGAAGGCGGCCAGTTCGTAGTCCTTGTTCTTGTAGTAGCAGTCGGCGAAAAGAAACAGCAACGTGTCGGCCACAGGGGTGCCCAACGATAGAGGGTACAATTCCTCAAAGAGACGAGCGGCCGACAGATATTGTTGGTTTGCGTAGTATTTGAGAGCCTTCTCGTAGTTCATCTCAAAAGTCTCAAAAGTGACTTTCTTTCCGCCCTGCGATTTCTTCTTTTTTTCCTTGTTTTCCGAACCCTTGGAGGGTTTGTCGGTATTCTTGTTGTTATTGTCCGATACGGTGCTTGCTTGACTATTTTGCACAGAATCGGAAAGAACTACCTGTGAAAATCCACGGTAGGGTATTGCTAAAGCAATGATTATTAATATGTTGAATATAGTTTTTGCCATTCTTTTCAATCTGGCAAATATAATGTTTTTTTTGATACAAAAAAACATCGTTTTTTATGTACAAAAATCATAGTTCCCCTCTATAAAAGGGGAGCTATGAGCTGTGATTTTTTTGCTACTGTTTAACCAGTTGCTCGCAGAAAGCCTTCACATCCTCTTCCGACCAATTTGGATTGCAGTAGATGAAGAAGTTGCCCATCTCAACCACATTAACGATGCGCCATTCCTGATATACCTTTCCGTCCATAACAAGTGCGCCTTTATGGAGCCTTGATTGTAAGGCAATATTCTCGGTAGTTTTTCTAAACAATAGGGTGGCTTCTGGCATCATAGAAACGTTAACGATTGCAGAGGTTCCTTCTTTATGGGGTTCGGTTTCCACTAGTTTGACTATAGGTTTTCCGTCCAGTACGGCTGAACTGATGGCAGGACCCTCTTCCGTTGTCTTTCTCAGGGTATAAAGCATAAGCTCCGTGGTGTCTGCCGACCATCGGTAAACCAGAGAGTCGTTGTCCTCCACTCTTGTTGTGTCAAGGAATTGTGCCTTATCGGACACCGGGGTTGTGTTGTAAACCTCCCAGATTTCAAGAGTTCCTTCGGTCGAAAAGTCTCCGGCTGTCCGCTCGTAGGTGGTGGGAAGCTGCTTCAGAAACGTTACATCAACCAGGACAGCCCAAACATCAAGCCCCAAGAATACGATAACCATGGCAACGCAGAACCATTTCTGCTTCTTGTCGAAACCTTTTTTCTTGTCCTCGGGTGTCTCGGAAGTTTCTATTTGACGGATGATCTCATCACAAGCTTTTGTCTTGTAGCGGGTTTCGGCTATGCCTAACAATGTGATGCATAAGAGAATGAAGCAAGTTGTTAAAATGACCGTTCCCAAATTCGGTGAAATGTTACCTCCTAATTTGTACAAAAGCACTCCTATAACAATGATAACGCACATGGAATAGTTGAGAAGGGTAAAGATGGAGAAGAGCTTTTTGAAGCTTCGGGCGTTATTGGCGAGGGTCAGCAAGTCGGTGTTTTCCAAACTCCTGACACGCAGTTTTCTCGTGAGCCATAGCTCAATGGCAAAACAAACCGAGCAGAACGACAACCATAGCAGACTTAACGATAGGCTGTCATTAAGGTAATAATGCTGGTAAAATTTGATGGCAAATAGACCAAGTATTGCAAAAATTGGATAAAGTATGATTTGTGTCCGTCGGTATCGACTATAGAAGTTGGCACTGTTCTTGATGGACGACTTCATGAGCCGGTCGTTGACGATTTCCTGCTGATTGAACTGCTGTTTCAGCTCCTCGTACTGCACTTTCAGCTGGTCGAGTTCGCTTAAATTATTGTTTTCCTGATTTTCCATGATGATTTCCTTTCATTCGTTTTTCGACATGTGTACCAGTTTTTCCTTGATGCGAGCAAGTCTCACCCCCACATTGTTGGGTGTGATGCCGATGATGGCCCCTATTTCGTCGTAGCTGATTCCCTCTAGCCAGAGCAGGATGAGGCTTCGGTCGATGAGGTCCAAGCGCGAGATGCGGTCGTAGAGCTCGCGGATTTGATGGGTCGAAGGGTCGTCTGCCTCGTAAGGGTCGATGTCCACCGTCAGTGGCACGGTCTCGATGCGCTTGCGTTTTTTACGGTCTTGATTGATGGCTGTGTTGAGCGCAACGCGAAAAATCCATGTTCTTGCGGAGCTGCGTCCCTCGTAGTGGTCGAAGCCGTTCCAGAGCCTGATGAGGATTTCCTGAAACAGGTCCTCAATCTCGGCATTGTTGTGCGAGAACATGTAGCACACCGTGTAGATGGTTCGCTTGTGCTCTCGTACCAAAAGTTCAAACTGATGTTCCTTGTCGTGATTCATAATGCGTTCATTTCGTTGCAACGTTCATCACAATAGACACCAAAAATCAGAAATTATTACAAATGGTCTAAAAAAAGACACGATTGTGAGTCGTGCCTTTTTTTATAAGTGATATGTTTGTTATCTGACAATCAACTTCTTGGTTACGATGTTGTCGGGTAAGCGCAGGCGTACGAAGTAGAGGCCGGGAGCGAGAGTCTCCACGTTGACGTGGGCGTCGTAGTCGTTGACCTGCTGCTGCCATACGGCTTTGCCGTTGTTGTCGAAGATGGTCAGCTCGTTGATGATATCAGCGGTAGAGTTCACGGTAAAGGCTCCTTCTGTAGGATTCGGGTACAGCTTGATGTGGCTGTCGAGATAGTGCAGATTGATGCTGCTACCGTCCTGAACAATCAGGGTGACGTGTACAATACTGTCGCAGCCGTCAACGGTGGTTCTAGGAACATCGATGTTCATGGTGCCCGGGGTCTGCGGAGTGAAGTTCAAACCGTGGTTGTGGTAAGGAGTACCGGCAATAGCGCTGTCGGTTACATCTATCTCGTAGCTTGGGTTAACGGTGAGGAAGAGTACGAAGGCGCTGTCGCAACCGTGAATGGTTGGATAAGATTTCACATAGATGCCGGTAGTGTCGCAGTGCATACCCTGCCATACGAAGTCGTCGTTGTCGCAGGTGCTAGCCGAGTCAATGGTCAGGTAGCTGCGATGAACGGTCAGCATCAGGTTGATAACGCTGTCGCAGCCGGCGGCGTTGATGTCGATGCGCTGCAGGTTCAGAGTTCCCATTTGCGTAATTAAAGTGTCGAAGCCGTATTCCTGATAATGGTTGGCCAGACAGGTGGTGTCGTACAGGGTGACTTCGGTGCTGTGATTGATGGTCAGTATCATCACAGCGGTGCTGTCGCATCCTACAGACTGAGGATATACTTTGTTGTAAACTCCCGACTGGGTGTAGGTGGTACCGTCCCATTCGTAGCTTTCGCAAGCGGTTACCTCAATGGTGTCACTTGCAGGGGTGTCGATGGTCAGGTTCATGGTCACAATACTGTCGCAACCGTTGGCAGCAGTAAAGATTTGCGTGTAGGTGTTGCTTTCGGTGTACCACTGGTTGTTCCAGTTGAAGGCGCCGCATACAATGGTGTCGAAGCTGAAGGTGGCTACCGGTTTTACATACAGATTCAGGGTGATGGTGCTGTCGCAGCCAGCTGCATTCTCTGTGATGCGTACCAGGGTGGTGTCACCCGATTGGCTTGGAGTGAACTCGAATCCGTAGGCCTGGTAAGTGGCATTTGTACAGGTAGTGTCGGCGAAGATAGCTGTTGTGGGATCAGAGAGGGTGAAGTGAAGCTCGCATACGCTGTCGCAACCTAAGCCGGTCTCCAGGGTGTCGTAATATATACCTGTAGTGGTGATTGCTTGGCCGTGCCAGATGAGGATATCCTCGTTGCTGCAAGCCGAAGCGGTCTCCACACTGTGGGCTGTCGGGTTGACCGTCAGGGTCAGTTTATAGACGCTGTCGCACTCATAGGTGTTGGTAGTCAGGCTGTCCCAGAAGGTATACTCACCAGCCTGTAGCAGTCCAATCTGGATGTGCTCGTGACCTGCCCATACGTAGGCTTCATTGGCACAGGTTACACCAGTACTTTCTTCGTAGAATGACGGGGTGACAGTCAGCGTCAGTTTGAAAATGCTGTCGCACTCATAGGTGTCAGTGGTCAGGCTGTCCCAAATAATGTATTCACCGGCCTGTAACAGTCCAATTTGTACATTGTGGCCTTCCCATACGTAAGCTTCGTTGTCGCAAGTGGTGGCGATCTCTTCCGTATAGAAGGTGGGGGTAACGGTCAGGTTCAACTTATAGACGCTGTCGCAGCCGCTAGCGGTGGTCAGGCTGTCCCAAATGGTGTAGCTACCAGCCTGCAACAGACCGATTTCTACATTGTGGCCTTCCCATACGTAAGCTTCGTTGTCACAGGTGGTGGCGTTAGCTTCTATGAAGTAGCTTGGGTTTACGGTCAGGTGCAGGCGGTAGGTGCTGTCGCAGTAGTTGATGCTGTGATAGGATGCCTCGGTGAGACCGGCCTGGTTGATGGTTCTTCCCTGCCAGATAATGGGCAGCTCGTTGCTGCATACGGTGTCGTACTCATCGTATTGGAAGACGGGGTTAACCGTAACCACTACTTTGTAAACATCGTAGCAATTGTATTCATTGGGAACGGTGTCGGTATAGATACCCGACTCGGTGATAACTTGACCGTTCCATTCGTAAGAACTGCCTTCGCAGATGCTCACAGGATTATCGTAGTATTCGTTGTTGGGGTTGACAATCAAAGTGAGGTTGACTGTGCTGTCGCAGTTTTGAGCAGTCTCAAGATTGTATGTGAAGAGATGTGTACCGACGGTGGTTTCAGCATCGAAAGTGATGTCTCTCCATGTGTAGGGAAGTTCGCTCTGACAGATGGTCACGGTATGATTCTCTACCACCGATTGGTTAACGGTGAGATGGATGGTCACGGTGCTGTCGCAACCTGTATTCAAAGTGTAGGTATGCTGTAAGGTCTCACTTTGTGTGTAGGTTTGTCCATTCCATACAAACTGGTCGCAAACAGCGGTGTCGATAGTGAGGTTGTAGCTTGGGTTAACGGTCAGGTTGATGGTCACCATACTGTCGCAGCCAGTAGCCAAAGTATAGCTGTGGCTGATGATGTCGCTCTCGGTGTAGGTGATGTCGTTCCATACAAACTGGTCGCATACCGTAGTGTCGAATGAGATATTGTAGCTTGGATTGACTGTCAGTTCAAGATAAACGGTGCTGTCGCAGCCGGTACCTGCGCATTGCAGATGCAGGGTGTCGCGAACTATACCGGCAGCAGTAGGTTGAATGCTGAAACCATTTTCTTCGTAGCTTTCTCCCATACAGATGGCGGGGGTCAGCACGGTGTCTTTCAGCGGATTGATGGTCAGGTTCAAACGAACAATACTGTCGCAGCCACTAAGGGTTGACAGGGTGTCCACATAAATGCCGCTTTCGGTCAACACTCTTTGGTAGGTGCCTCTGTCAAGGATATACGGGCCGCAGTGGGTAACTGAAATGGTAGTGTCGTAAGTAGAATTAACGATTAGCGTGACGGTGGTAATCTTGTCACAACCACTTGCAAAGGTTTCAGTCACTTCATAGATACCGGCAGCATAGAAGGTGGAATCCAGGAATTGATACGGCAGTTCGTTGTCACAAATGGTAATGGTTTGTGAAGCGGTAATGTAAGGAGTGACGTTCAGATGTATGTGGAAGATGCTGTCGCATCCGTGCTGAGTGTGAAGCATAACATCCTTGTTGCCGCTTCCATAGAACATAGTGTCTGCGAAGTTGTAAGGCAGCATTCCCTGACAGATGGTGATGTTGGTATCTTTCTCGTAGGCGGGGTACACGGTGAGGTGGAGGGTGACGGTGCTGTCGCAGTCCAAAGCGGTCGAGAAGTTGAAGTTGTAGTCGCCCTGTACCTCGTAGTATCTGTTGTTGTATTCATAGAAATCGCCTTCGCAGATTTCTCCATACAAGTCAGTGTGTTGCGTCGGATTGACTGTCAGCGTGAGTTTATAGATGCTGTCGCAAGCGTAAGTGCTGGTGGTCAGGCTGTCCCAGAAGGTGTAGGTGCCTTCCGTGAGTTGTCCGATGGTGATATGCTCGTGACCGTTCCATACGAATGTCTGGTTGTCGCAGGTGGTAGCACTTGTCTCTTCATAGAAGGTGGGGGTGACGGTCAGCGTCAGTTGGTACACGCTGTCGCAGTTGTTGGCAGTCTTCAGGCTGTCCCAGATAGTGTATGTGCCGGCTGCCAAGTGGCCAATTTGTTTGTTGTGTCCGTTCCAAATGTATTCTTCGTTGGCACAGGTGCTAGCTGTCTCAGCGTAGAAGTAGCTCGGCAGAACGGTCAGCGTGAGTTTATAGACGCTGTCGCAGTAGTTGGCGGTCTTCAGACTATCCCAAATGATGTGTTCGCCAGCCTCTAACAAGCTGATTTGTACATTGTGGCCGTCCCATACGTAGGCTTCATTGTCGCAAGTGGTAGCACTTGTCTCTTCAAAGAAGGTGGGGTTGACGGTCAGCGTGAGTTTATAGATGCTGTCGCAGTTAGTGGAGGTCTTCAGACTGTCCCAAATAGTATAGGTGCCAGCTGCCAAGATGCCAATTTGTTTGTTGTGTCCGTTCCAGATGTACTCTTCATTTTCGCAAGTGTTGGCGGTCTCAGGATAGAAATAGCTGGGGTTGACGGTCAGATTCAGTTTGAAGACGCTGTCGCAGTTGTGTACGGTCTTCAGGCTGTCCCAGAAGGTGTAGGTGCCGGCTTGCAACAGGCCGATTTGTACATTGTGGCCTTCCCAAACGTAGGCGGCATAGTCACAAGTGCTGGTGCTCTCTTCTGAATAGTATACAGGATTTACTGTCAAGTTCAAAATAATGGTGCTGTCGCAGCCGTAGGCGGTTAAAACCACTCTTTGGTAGGTGTTCAGTCCGATTGTGTCGGGGGTGACGTTGAAGCCATTTTCGGTATAGCTTTCACCCAAGCAGAGTGTGCTGCTTAGGGTGGTGGTGTCCAGTTCGTGCACAGTCAAATCTAAAATGATGATACTGTCGCAGCCATTGTATGCCAATACCGTGTCGTAATAGACACCTGTCTGCGTGCGGTACTCGCCGTCAAAGAAGTAGCTATCTCCAGCGCAGATGTGTTCGTTCAGCGGGGTGACATACTTGTCGCTGATGGTCAGGTGCAGGGTCACAATGCTGTCGCAGTTCGATACGCTTTGAGTGTTGTAGGTATGTTGGTATTCGCCGCTGGGGGTGCTGGTTGGATAGGTGATATCGTTCCAGGTAAAGGGCAGGGCGGTCTCACAAATGGTCATTGTGACGTCTTTGTTGTAAACCGGGTTGACGGTCAGCATCAGCGTGGTGGTGCTGTCACAGCCTGCCTGGTTGAGGTTGTGATTCACCAGGGTGTAGGTACCTGCGGTAGTGATGGTGGTGTCGAAGCCGTTGGCGTTGTATCGGGTGCCGGCACATACAACATCGGTCAGTGTGGCAGCGTTGCTGTAGTTGACGGTCAGATGCAGGGTGACGGTACTGTCGCAGTTGTTGTTGGTTCTGAACAGCTGTACATAGTTGCCGCTGGTGGTGTAGATGCTGTCGTTCCACTGGTAGCTGTCGCAGGCCACTTCGTTGAAGTTGGTCTCTATCGAGTGGTTGATGGTCAGGTGCAGGGTGACGGCACTATCGCAGCCGTTCACGGTGAGGAAGTGTTGAGTGTAGTCGCCGCTGATAGTATAGGTCTCGTTGTTCCAAATGTATTCATCACAGTCAGTAGCTTCGAATTCGGTCTGTGCCGAATGGTTGACAGTCAGGTTTACTGTAACTACGCTGTCGCAGCCAAGGGAAGAGGTGAAATGGCGAGTGATGTTTTCACTTGCTGTAAAGGTTTCGCTGTTCCATACGAAGGCGTCACAAACAGTGGTGTCGAAAGTGTAGCTTCTGACTTCTTTCACCAACAGGTGCAGGGTTACCAAACTGTCGCAGTTGTGAGAGGTGACTGTGTTGAGGACTCTGTCAAAAGAACCTGCCTGTTCGAAGGTCTCATTCAAGCCGTGCTGGGTATAAGTGTCTCCCTGGCAGAGGGTGTCATAAAGATCTTGAGGTTCATAAACCGGATAGATGGTCAGCACTAATTCGGCTTTGCTGCTTTCGCAGGTGATACCGGTATAGTCAACAGCATGGCTGATGAAGTAGCTGCGTGAGGCATCCACTGTCGGGGTGGTGTTGTTTTCGATGTCCAAAGTGCTAGTGCTTTCCTCGCTGTCGTACCATTTGTAATAGCCGTTAGTGGGAGCATCAATGCTGAACTGCTGAGGTCCGCAGTTGCTCATGTCGGTCAACACTGGAGCGGTAGGTATAGCAAATGCTTCGGCTGTGACTTCTTTTCTGCTGCTCTTACATCCTGTAGTGCTGTTGTAGCTTTCTACGTAGAAGGAAGTGCTGCCGTTGCTGACGCTTACATTGGCGGAGTAGGTGAGCCCGGTGGCATTAACGTTGGTGGTATTCTGGGTCAGATACCAACGGCAAGTGGTAGCGTTCTCGTCAATGGTGGCGGTGAATTCCACTGCTCCGTCGCCGCATCTTACTTGGTTGGCTACTGTAGGTTCAGCAGGGTTGGGGTTGATGGTGGCTGTGATAGCTTGTCTGCCGCTTTCACAGGCGTGTCCATCATATTCATTATAGGAAGATACATAATATGTAGTAGTGGCGCTCAGGTTGCCGGTAATGAATGAGGTGCCGGTAAACAGCACATCGGTGGCTTCTTCAGAAGCATACCAGCGGCAGGTGGTTCCGTTTTGGCCTGCATGGGCGGTGAGGGTAAGGCTGCCTTCGCCGCAACGCTCGGCTGGAGTGAGGTTGGTGGCTGCCGAAGGCTGGGTGTTGACGGTCACCGTCAGGTTGATGGTGCTGTCGCAGCCTGCTGCATTGGTAGTGTGGAGGGTGTAAGTGCCAGCGGCAATGATGTTGGTTATGTCGTTATAGTTGTATGGCAGTTGGTTACTGCAGAGGTAGAGATGATCTGAACCTACCGAACTGTTCAAGACGGTCAGGTGCAAAGATACTGTGCTGTCACATCCACTGACAGTCTGGAACTGCTGCTCGTAGTCGCCGCTGGTTTCGTAGGTCTGGTTGTTCCAAACTAAAGCGTCACATACGGTGGTATCAATAGTGGTTGTTACACTGTGGTTGATGGTCAGTTGAAGAGTTTCTATGCTGTCGCATCCGTTTTGGGTGCTGAAGTTTCTAGTATATTCTCCGCTTACCACGTAGAGTTCATTGCCCCATCTGAAAGAGTCGCATGCATTAACTGGAATGTTGATGGAGTAGGTGGGGTTGACGGTAGCATAGACCACTGTTCGCTCACTCTCGCAGTTGCTGCTATTGCTGCGCTGACTGACATAGAATGGGGTAGTGCCTACACTTGGGTTGGCGGGACTGTAGCTGTTTCCACTAGCCAATTCTTCGGTACTGGTGGCGCTTGCATACCAGTAGCAGGTATTGCCGCTGGTGGCGGTGGCGCTTAAGCTGATGGTCTCATTCTGACATTGGGTGTCTGAACTTGCTGATGGAGCGGCCGGCATCGGGTTCACGGTGACGGTGAAGTTCACCACTTCGCTTTCGCAGTTGGCGTTGTATGCTTTTACGGTATAGCTGGCGTTCTCTGTGAGTACGGGAGTAGTGAAGGTGGCGCCTTCAGTGTTGTTTTGTCCGTCTGACCATACAAAACCGGTGGCATTGGTTGAAGATGCGCTTACGGTCAGTGTTTGTCCGGCACAAATGGCTTCGTTGCCGCTGATGGTTGGGTTAGCCGGAACGGGGTTGATAGTGGCAGTTGCTGGACGTGAGTTGCTGCTTTCGCAACCGGTAGTGCTGTTATATGATTTGCAATAATAAATAGTGGTTTCTTCCAATTCTTCGATTGTATAGGTGGTGCCTTCATGCAAGAGGGTGTTGTCGGAAGCATACCAGCGGCAGGTGTTGGCGTTGCTGCCTGGGGTGGCGGTCAGGGTAACCGTGCCGGCACCACAGCGTGAGTTGCCACTTACAGTGGGTGCTCCTGGAGCTGCAAATACGAAAACTTGAATATCTACAGTCTCACTATTACAATGAGTGATGGAATTAACTGAGCGCACATGATATACTGTATTTTGGCTCAGTGTGGCAGTGGTGTATGTGGTGGTGTTATTGGTGGTGCTTGCGGTAATGTCGGTGTTGTTCTCGTTGAACCACTGGCAGGTGCAGTTCTCGGCAGGGAGGGCTGTCAAAACGGCCTGTCCGGCACCGCAAAGGGTGTCGTTCTGGCATACAGGTGCAGCCGGAATCGAGTTGACGGTGACAGTTACGCTGGCGGTGTTGCTACAGCCGTTGGCGTCAGTACCGCTCACGTTGTAGGTAGTGGTTGTGCCGGGGGTAACCTGTTTGTTGTTTCCTTCGCCCAAATTGTGGTCCCAAACGTAGCTGGTGGCACCAGTGGCGGTGAGGGTTGCACTCTGTCCTTCACATAACGGACTAACCTCGTTGATGCTGACGTTGGGCAACTGGTTCACGGTGACAGTTACGTTAGCTATGTTGGAACATCCGTTGTTGTCAGTACCAGTGACGTTATAGATGGTTGTGGTAATGGGGCTAACTTGTTTGTTATTGCCCTCTCCCAGGTTGTGGTCCCAACTGTAGTTAGTGGCGCCAGTGGCGGTGAGGGTAGTGTTCTCTCCCGCGCATATCGGGTCAACCGAGTTGATGCTAACGGTGGGCAACTGGTTTACGTTGACGGTGATGCTAGCCGTGTTGGAGCATCCATTTTCGGTACCTGTAACGGTATAGGTAGTTTGGGTAGTGGGGCTGACCACTTTGTCGTTGCCTATGCCCAGATTGTTGTCCCAACTATAGCTGGTGGCGCCAGTGGCAGTAAGGGTAGCGCTTTGTCCCTCACATATCGGGTCAACCGAGTTAATGCTGACGTTGGGCAGTTGGTTGACGGTGACAGTTACGCTGGCGGTGCTGGTACAGCCGATGGCATCAGAACCAGTAACTGTGTAGGTGGTGGTTGTGTTGGGGCTGACCTGTTTATTATTGCCCTCTCCCAGGTTGTGGTCCCAGGTGTAAGAGGTGGCACCGCTGGCGGTGAGGGTAACACTCTCTCCGGCACATATCGGGCTGATAGGACTAATGGTGACATTGGGTGCGCTGTTAACGTTCACGGTAACGGCCACTCTTCCGCTCTCGCAGCCCGTTGCCGTATTGTAAGTGCTGGCATAGCGGGTGGTGTTTTGAGTCAGGTTTTGTACCTGCAGGCTGGTGCCTGTACCTAAAACGGTGGTAGAACTGTTGCTCTCATACCAACGGCAGACTAAGTTGTCGCCAGAGGGCAGGGTGGCGGTGAAAGTGCCAGTGCTTCCTGCACAAACTGGAGTAGTGTTGCCGGCAGTAGGAGCGGTAGGTATGGAATTGATGGTGACTGTAACCGGAGTACGGTCGCTTTCGCAACCGGCTGCGTTTACGGCACTTACATAATAAGTGGTAGATCCCATTGTTCCAGTCACATTAAAGGTTGAGGTAGTGACTTCTGTTCCTGTGCCGCCTGTGGCGGTGGTGTACCAACGGTAGCTGGTAGCACCTGTGGAGTTGGCTGTTACGCTAACAGGCACCGCTTGTGGAGCACATACTGGATCAGAAGTTACGATTGGAGCTGCAAGAGCGGATATGACGTTAAAGTTGATTCTATAGTCTTTATATACATTACTTTGATTTTGGTGTGTAACTCTGATGATAGTATAAGGTTCTTGAGTAGTTGGAGAGTGATAGATGGAGGCGTTAGCATGTGCTGACTGGCAGGTGTAGTTAAAGCTTGGGAAAGACTCTCCTGCACACAATGAATAATCATAGGTGGTTTGATTTGGATTAAAGCCACTTATGTTTGAACTTGTTCCTTGTTTTTTTAGGGTTGCTAGACGGGTGTTGTAGATGAGGACGATATCGTCAAGATATAGTTCATCACCGGCAGCACCACCACCAGCACTTTCCGCTGTTGAAAAGGTTGCAAGTACATAGTAGGGTGTTGTGTTGTTTCCTAAATAACTATTGTAATCAAAAGGTATTTTAATCAGTTGCCATGTGTTATTGGTTTTATTGTTCCAGGTAGCTTTTGCTACAACTTTTCTTTCGTTGATTGTACCAGTAGTATTGACGTAACTATCATTGGCGCTTGAAGGGGATGGATCTTGATAAATAGCATTGTTGCTGGCTACGGAGTTGTTATGGATAACAATGTTAATACGTGCGTTATTGGACGAACTGCTTGTTTTTACATACATATACACTGAATCAGGATAGGCAGTAAGGGGACAGTTGTAGTTTGAATTAGTACTTGTATATGTACAGTTGGCTGAATTGGCGGCAGTCATACTGCCTGCATTGAATCTACCAGTTGTCAGACCACCATTTGCTTTTACTCCAAGGATTGACTGACTCTTTAACTTGACACATTGTCCACCAGCAGGAGAACCAGTCGCTTTATGTACGAAATCTTCGTTTCTGGCAGAACCAACTAATGATCCTGTACCATCGTTTATTGAGTGCCAATTTGATGGTACGTCTGCTGTATGTGTGGTAGTTGACCAAAGAATTGTAGTTGTCCAAGTTTCCGTTGTCCAACTCTCAAAGTTGTAGTTGGGGAATTGTTGACCAACACCTACCTGTGCCCAACCAAGGGTACAGTAAATGGTGAAAGCTGTAAGTAATAGTAAAATTTTTTTCATGTTATATTTTTTTATTGTTATTATTCTAATGTTGTCCAATCCCTTCTGCCGGTCTCCCAAAAAAGTTTGCAAAAATACGATATTTCAACCGATAAACGGTCGATTAGATTTGTTAAATCGCTTAAAGTGTTGATTATCAATAATAGAATAATGTTAATGAAAGTTAAAATCAACAGTGTGATAACATTGTTGTTGATAACTTTCTATGTAGGGAGGAATATGTCAGAAGGTTCAGCGGGGGGCTATTGCTTGATGATTTTCTGAATATCTATGATACGCTTTTTATTCATCACCTTGAGCAGATAGGTTCCCGAAGGATAGGCTGTCATATTCAAATTGCAGGTATTTTCTCTCATCTTCCAAGATTGGAGTTGACGACCGGTCTCGTCAAAGAGTTGCAATAGAAGCTCTTCAGACAGGAATTCGGAAGATACGAGTTGTATGGTGATGATATCTTTAGTGGGATTGGGGTATATCCTCACTGTCTTTTCTATGACATAGCTTCTAATACTTACACTGTCTTCAGGAACCTCTGGTAAGACTGTAATGCTGATGGAGTTGGAATTTGTACATTCAGTTTCTCCATTTTTTACTACTAGTATGTACTGGCAATCTTCTGTGGGGTAAACCACAAGAGAGGTGTCTGTGCTAATAGGGGCTCCTTCAGTATCTTGAAAATACCATCGATAATAGCCGAAATACGTACTGTCGTATTGAGGATAATAGGGAGTTGACAAAACTATGCTGTCACCTAGATAAATAGAGGTGTCGCTGGCATTAATGACAGCTGGAGTAGTGAGTACGGTGATGTATGTGAGTCCGTGTCGTTCGGGATAGGTATTTACTATATCCAATTCAAAAAAACCTGTCATGTTGGTGTCGGTACTGATGGTAATTGTGGAGTCGGTTGTAGTGGCTATTTCCGTGCCATCAGGGGCTATCCATCGGTATTGGACAGAATCGGGCAGTTCTGCCTGTGGTATTGTACAGTATAGCGTTATTTCACTTCCTTCGCAGGGCATTTCGTTATTGGTGGAGAGGCAGTTCAGCATGTCGCAGTTTGTAGTGGCCCTATTGATGGCACTAGGATCCAGATCCCCTGTGATAGTCTGGGGGGTAAATCCAAAATATCCTGGTTGACCACCATAATTGCAAATAAGCATCAAATACCAGTCTCCCTGTTGGGCATTGGGAATAAAGCACCACTCAGTAGAAGAAGCATTATAACTGCAATCTACAAGAGGTATCGTATAAGGGTCGTTAGGATTATTATCAACAGGATATCCTCCAGTATTACCATTACTATGATTACCATTAGCGGGGCGGTGACTAGCTAGAATACTGCTAGTTAACGAGAAGTCTTCATTGCAAAGCCTTTGGGCAAAAAGCTCTTGGTCGCAAACTTCATTTGACGAGAAAGGTCCCCAGCAGGCAAAGTCAACGTCGCGACCTGATGTGTTGGGGTCTGGGTGTCCATTGGGAAGAACACCAGCATATTGTTCAATGAAGATAACCAAGTCGCCGGGCTGTGCAATCTGAAACAGATACCAGCCGCCATTGGGTTGGGAAGCGAGGCAAGTTGATATATTGTGTTGTTGTATCCAGTTATGGGCAGACTGGTCATTTCCTGTAATAGCAGGGGTGGCGACATTAAATTCGTTGCTTTCAGTGCAGAAAAAATGAATTCCTCCTGGAACACAGGGGTTTCCCGTTTGATTTTGTGCACAAGTGGTTATAACGTAGAGTGTTAATAAAATGGAGATAAGTGTTTTACGCATAATGAAATTTTTTTTTGCAAAAATACATTTTTTCTATGGAAAAGATGAGAAAAATTGAATTTTTTGTATTTTTGCGACTTGATAAATGTTGTTTTATGCGAAAAGTTAGTTTCTTTGTTTTCTTTGTTGTGCTGATGCTCTTTGCGGAGGCGCAAGAGGTGATGGTCGGCTCGTACAATATCCGTTACAAGAATTATGGCGACAGCGTGGCTGGCCATGTGTGGAGCAAGCGCTGTCAGGTGATTTGCGACCAGATTAACTTTATGAACCCCCTCATTTTTGGAACGCAGGAGGTTCTGTACCAGCAGCTGCAGGATATGCGGCAGGCGCTCGACGGCTACGACTATATCGGCATAGGGCGTGATGATGGTGATAAGGGTGGCGAACACGAGGCTATCTTCTACAAGAAAAACCAGTTGAAACTGCTCGACCATGGTGACTTCTGGCTCAGCGAGACGCCCGACAAGCCCGGCCTAGGTTGGGATGCCGCCTGCATCCGCATCTGCACCTGGGGTAAGTTCAGCATGAACACCCCGAAGCAAAAGGGTGAGCAGGAGTTCTATTTCTTCAATCTCCACATGGACCATGTGGGGGTGGTGGCCCGTCGTGAGGCAGCCAAACTGGTGGTGGCTCGCATCCGAGAGATTGCCCAAGGGGCGCCGGTGATCCTCACGGGTGACTTCAATGTGGACCAGAACAACGAGATTTACACTATTTTCACTCACTCGGGACTGCTGAAGGATTCATACGATGCGGCCCGCATACGTTTTGCTGAAAATGGCACCTTCAACGCCTATAAGACCGAGTATTTCACCCGCAGCCGTATCGATCATGTGTTCGTTTCGCCCGCTATCAAGGTGGAGGCATACGGTGTCCTCACCAATAGCTATTGGTCTGAAAACGATGCCTCCGGCAAATCGTTGAAATCGGCAGATGCTCCTCAGGAGATTTCGTTCGACACCTACGTCCGCCAAAATCCCTCTGACCATTATCCTGTGTTTGTGAGAGTTGCTTTTTAAGGCAGATTCAATTCGCACATTCATACAGTAACACAATCACACATTGCCACATTTAGTTTGCTAAGGTGCTAATTATTTTTGTATCTTTGCAAGCTCAAAATAGTATTGCAAATTATGGAAATTATAGGAAAATTATTGATGAAGCTGCCACTCCAGTCAGGTATTGGACGTACTGGCAACAGCTGGCAGAAACAGGAGTTTGTGATTGAAACCGTGGAACAATACCCCAAGAAAGTGTGTGCCAACCTTTGGGGTGACAAACTGGATATGCTTGAGACTGTGAACATCGGCGATATGGTAAAAGTGTCTTTCTCGCTCGAGTCGCGCGAGTTCAACGGCAAGTGGTACACCGATGTGAAGGCTTGGAAGATAGAAGCCGCCACCGAAGGTCCCGCTCAGGCTATGCCGCAACCTGCTTATCAGTCGACAGCTGCTCCTGCTGCTCCCGCTGGCGGTATGATGCCGCCTATGGCTTCTGAAGATATGGATACCTTTGTGGACAACGGTAGCGACGACCTGCCGTTCTAAGCCATGAGTTACGGAGTTTGTATATTGTCGGTGGTGCCTCTGCGCGCCGAAGCGGCCGAACGGGCCGAAATGGTGTCGCAGTTGCTTTTTGGCGATAGCTACGAGGTGTTGGAGACTGAAGGCAGTTGGCTGAAAATCAAAACCTCTGATTGCGGCTACGAGGGCTTTCTGAATGTGAAGTATCACCATGAGTTGACCGAGGAACAATATCACGAGTTGCAGACCGCTCCCCGCTGTGTGGTGCACGATTTTTTGCTACTTGTCAACGAGGAGCGTACCCAACAGCTGTTTCCCATCTATCTCGGTGCCTCCTTCCCCCAACCCAACGCACAAGGCCAATTTCACCTGGGCGACGCACTCTTTACCATCCCCTCCCTCTCCCCTGAAACCTGTAACCTGCAACCTGACCCCTCCCAACTTTCAACTCTTAACTTTCAACTCTCAACTATTGAAAGCTTCGCCCTGCGTTTCCTTCGCGCTCCCTACCTTTGGGGCGGAAGAACCCCTGCAGGTATCGATTGTTCAGGATTTACACAGTTGATATACAAGAGTATAGGAATTCAGATTCCTCGCGACGCTTCGCAGCAGGTGGAATTGGGACAGGCGTTGGATTTCAGCTCGGAGGCTCAACTGGGCGACCTGGCTTTTTTCCAGAACGAAGAGGGTAGGATAGTGCACGTGGGAATGGTTTGTGCCCCCGGTAAGATTATCCATGCCTCGGGACAGGTACGCATCGACAAGCTCGACGACACGGGCATCTTCAATGCCGACAGGGGACAATATACCCATCAGTTGAGAATCATTAAAAGATTGTTGTGATGAAGAATATGGAGGCATCTGCGTCCCCGCAGTTGCAACACCCTTTGCAGTTTAAAAACATACGCCTCCGCGCCCTGGAGCCCCGAGACGTTGACCTGCTCTACCGCTGGGAGAACGACCCGGAGGTGTGGAAGGTGAGCAACACCATGACCCCTTATTCCAAGTTCACCCTCCAGGAGTTCATCAAGACTTCCACCACAGATATTTACGCCTCGCGACAGCTGAGGCTGATGGTGGAAGACTGGAAGGGAAATACCGTCGGAGCAGTGGATGTGTTCGACTTCGAGCCTTTCCACAAGCGTGCGGGTATCGGTATTCTGATTGCCAAAGAGCATCGCCACAACGGTTATGCCGAAGAGGCGGTGCAGTGTGTATGTCAGTACCTGTTTACGGTGTTTCAGCTCCATCAGCTGTATTGTCATGTGATGGCTGATAACGAGATAAGCCTGAAACTGTTTCAGCGGGTGGGCTTCCAACCCTCAGGCATGCAGAAGGACTGGATACGTACACCAAACGGATATACTGATGTTTTAATATTGCAGTTGATCAATGAACATGAGAAATAGAACCATATTGCTGGTGGTGGTCATCATCATTGCCGTGGGCGGTACGGCTTTCTACAATACGCTTCTGAAAAAGAACAATATGGCGGTGGAGAAAGTAACAGTGACGGTGCCCAAAAACGCCAGCTTCGAGCAATTGATGGACAGTCTGAGGGCGCATCAGGTGCTGCTGGATGAGAAGACTTTCCAGTGGACCTGTAAGCTCAGACGCTTCCAGACCCCGCGCATGGGCCACTATGAGTTGCATGCGGGCATGAACAACAAGGACCTCACTACGCTGCTGCGCCAGGGGCAGCATTATGGGGTGAAGTTCACCTTCAATAACCTGAGAACGAAAGGGCAACTGGTGGAGAAAGTGGACCACCGCTTCTTCTTCGCCCCCGAAGAATTGTCAACTTTGCTGAATGACAACGACTATTTGTCCTCCTACGGCTTTGATACCGCTACCTGCATAGCGGCTTTTATCCCCGACAGCTATGAGTTCTTTTATGATATCACCGCTGAAGACTTTTTCGAGAAGATGGTGAGCTACTATCATCGTTTCTGGAATGAGGATAGGAAAGAGCAGGCCGCTGAGATAGGTCTCACTCCCACCGAGGTGGCGGTGCTGGCTTCCATTGTGGAAGAAGAGAACTACAAAGCCTCTGAGAAGGCCATGATTGCGGGCGTGTATATGAATCGCCTGAACAAGGGCATGCTGCTGCAGGCCGACCCTACGGTGAAATATGCGGTGGGTGACCCCACGCTGAAGCGCATCCTGCTGGAGCACACCACAGTGGATTCTCCCTACAACACCTACCTCTATCCGGGACTTCCTCCTGCTCCCATCCGCATTCCCGAAGCCTCCACGATGGACTCCGTCTTGCACTACACGCACCATAACTATTTGTATATGTGTGCCAAAGACGACCTCTCTGGCTACCACAACTTTGCCGTTACCCTGGCTGAGCACAATCGCAACGCCGCTGCCTATCACCGTGCATTGAACCGTTTGAAGTAGTTTCTACTAGAAGAAATGAAAAGAATCGCTGTCTTACTCTGTGCCTTGTGGCTGATGGTAGTGTCGCCAGTAGAGGCGCAGCAGTACATAGGCTGCCGTGTGGGTGAGCAGTGGGCGGAGACACCAATGCTGAGGAAGAGTGTTTTTATTGAGGCAAATGATCTCAAAGAAACTAAATTTAGAAAGTCTAGATTTAATTTCCGTGCTATAGTCAATTCGCTGGGATATCATGAGTTATATGTTAATGGAGAAAAGGTGGGCGACCGTGTGTTGCAGCCTGCTGTATCTCAGATCGACAAAAGTTCCTTAGCCGAAGCGTATGACATTACACCTTATCTGCATGAAGGTGATAATGAATTACTGATTTGGCTTGGCCAGGGTTGGGGACGTGTGTATGGTACACCTGCCGCAGTGTATGTTGTAGTGTTAGGAGTAATGTATGATTCGGTAAAGACAGTATGTATGACTGACAGTACTTGGGAAGCCTCACCAAGTGGTTACAGTTATACCGGTAGCTGGCAACCATTACAGTTTGGAGGAGAACGTTTTGATGCGCGTGTAAAACCAGACTGGCGACCTGCAGCTGTTTATGAAAAAATAGTTAGCAACGATGAACAACAATTTGAGGGTAATCGTATTATAGACACATTAGAGCCGGCATCTGTCACACGGGTAAATGACAGTACTTTGATGCTTGACTTTGGGCGTGTGCTGACAGGCTGGTTTCAGGCAGAGTTCTCTCCGATGGCAGCTGGCCATGAGGTGACAATGGAATATCTCGACCATCTGAAGGCTGTTCCTCCGCACACTGAAAGCGACTTCTATATTGCGCGAGGTGACGGTCGCGAGTTCTTTACCAACCGTTTTCACTATCATGCCTTCCGCTATGTGCGCATTACGGGTGCAGATGTCAAGGAGGCCAAAGCCTTGCAGATTAGTGCGCTTGATCCCAATGAGGCAGCTACCTTTGAATGTTCCGACCCGAGGCTCAATGCCGTACATGACCTTGTCAAATACACCCTGCAGTGCCTTACGCTGAGCGGCTATATGGTGGACTGCCCCCATCTGGAGCGCATGGGCTATGGGGGCGATGGCAACTCGTCAACAATGACGTTGCAGACAATATGGGACGTGAACGATACCTATCGCAACTGGTTGCTGGCATGGGCTGTTGCAATGGACAGTACAGGTTCTCTTCCGTATGTTGCTCCTGCATTTCCCACTGGTGGTGGCCCTTATTGGAGTGGCTTTATTATTAAGGCTCCGTGGCGCACTTATCTTAATTATGCCGACACTTTCATGCTTGGATGGCTTTATGGAGATATGAATCGTTGGCTTGATTATGTAAAGTTATATAGTCCCAAGGGTTTGCTGCAACCTTGGCCTGACGAGGGCCGTATGTGGTTTTTGGGTGACTGGCTGGCGCCAGATGGTATTGGTGTGGGGGGAGAGTCTGCCTTGTTTGTGAGCAATTGTTTTATTTCCGAGTGCCTTGCAGATATGGAACAGATGGCCCGTATACTGGATGAACGCAAAGATATACAGAAATATACCAAGTGGCGAAAAAAACTTAGATCTACCATCCACCGCCACTTTTATCATCCCGAGACACACACCTACGCTAACGGAACACCCCTTGACCAGTGTTATGCCCTGTTGCAGAACATTACGCCCGATAGCGCGACCCGAGCCGCTGTGCGTGAGCGTCTGCTGACCGACTGCCACGAGAAATATAACGACCACATTGCGGTGGGACTCATGGGTGTGCCCATCTTCACCGAATGGTGCATCCAAGAGCGGCAGGCCGACTTGATGGCCACCATTCTGTGTCAGCCCGACTACCCCGGCTATCTCCACATGATTAACCACGGAGCCACCACCACTTGGGAATCGTGGGGCTGCGAGCGCGACAATGGAGAGGATATAAAGGAGGACCGCAGCCGTGTGCATAACTGCTACAATGGGGTGGGCATCTGGTTCTATCAGGCACTTGCCGGCATTCGCCTTGACCCCGAAAAGCCTGGCTATGAGCATTTCTTTATCGACCCACAGCCTGTGGAGGGGGTGGACTGGGTCCGCGCCACCAAACCCACTCAATACGGCACTATCGGTGTTGAAATCCATTATAAATCAAATACTCAACAAATCGACAAGTCAACCCTGAAACTCTCCGTCCCCGCAGGCACCACCGCCACTGTATTCCCCGGCACCGAGCGCGAGCAAATCCTCGGAGCAGGAGAGTGGACTTTAGAAATGAAGTAAGAAGTTTGAAATATCATGAAGTTAGTTAAATACATATTATCTCTGTTGTGCATTGCTTGCTGCTTTGAGGCTTCTGCGCAGATAGTGGGCATTTGGGAAGGGAAACTGCCGATGGGGTTGGACTCCCTGCGACTGGTGCTGGCCGTGGAGCAGCGGGGCGACAGCCTGTATGCCGAGCTGGACAGTCCCGACCAGTATGCTGCAGGCATTCAGGTCAACACTATCCAGTACCGGCACGATACGCTGAACTTCCGTTCAAATAGCATTGGAGCTTCGTTTAAAGGGGTGTTGAATACCGAAACGGGCATGATAAAAGGCACTTTCAGGCAGGGTGGGGGCAAGCTTCCACTGAGCCTGCATCGGGTGGCAGAACGCTGGCAGCTCCGTCGTCCGCAAACGCCCAAGGAGCCTTTCCCATACGAAGAGGAAGAGGTGCAGCTGCAGTTCCCTCATGCTACCTTGGGCAATATTTCTATTCGGGGTACGCTGACCTATCCTACCCATCGACACGAGTTCAATGGCAAGCTGCTGATACTGGTCTCCGGCTCAGGCTGGCAAGACCGTGATGAGAGCATCATGGGTCATAAGCCCTTTGCTGTGATGGCTGATTACCTGACGCGAAGGGGCTATGCCGTGTTCCGTTACGATGATTTTCCCCGTGCGCAGTATGCCCAATGCACCACCCTTGATTTTGCTGATGCGGCCTCTTTTGCAGTCAACTACTTCAAACTGTACAACGAACATTTCAAGCAGGCGAAGGTGGGCATCGTTGGACATAGCGAGGGTGGCACCATCGCCGTGATGGTGGCGGCCCGCAACAAGCATGTCGATTTCATCATCTCGCTGGCAGGAATGATGGCTTCCGCCAAGCAAACCCTCCTGTATCAGGTGGAGGTTATCAATCAGCAGGACTCCACTATCTCTTCATCAGAATTGTCTGAATCACTGCGTGTTTCAAAAATTTTGTATGAGGATATAGAGCAGGCCAAATCCCCCAAAGAAGCGGTGGACCGTTGTGGTAAGCTGTTGCAGGAATATAGCGCCAGCATGACCGACGAGCAGCGGAAAAGGCTGAAGATGACACAACAAGACATCTTCGCTACACTTCGCAATATCGGTAGTCCTTGGTTTTACGAGCTGTTTCGCCTGAATATGCCCAAATATCTGAAAAAGGTAAAGTGCCCCGTGTTAGCTTTGAATGGTAAGAAGGATTTGCAGGTGGAGTGGGAGCCTAATTTTGCCATCTTGGAGCGGAATCTTCCTTCAAAGACCAGCCTCACTACCCGTGCCTACGAGCAACTGAACCATCTGTTCCAGCCCTGCATCACTGGTTTGCCCACCGAATACGGTGAGATTGAAACCACCATCTCAGAGGATGTCCTCCGCGACATTGATCAGTGGCTGGAGGAACATTAATCTTGATTGGACACGATTTTCTCAATAATAAAGAGAATAAGCCATATAGCGAAACGGATTTTTTTGTATCTTTGCAGTTTGTTTATTGAAAATTCAGAATGCTATGAACGGTAGAAACAATCTGATTAAAATGGTGGCATTGATGGTGTCAATGTTTCTTTTTACAGCTTCATACGCTCAAGGTTACGACATCAAAGTGTCGTTGACTAGCCAAAAATATGACACCCTCCATCTGAAATCGTTCGACGGCAAGAAGGACTTTGTGGACTTGCAGGCACTGCCCTTCGCCAAAACGGTGACCTTCAAAAGCAAGAAGGCTCTTGAACCGGGCATCTACCTGTTGGCAGGTGACACTGTCGGCATTACGGAAATACTGATTTCGGACCCTAAGTCGCAGCAGTTCTCCATAGTGGAGAAAAATGATGAGGTTACTTTTGTGAACAGTCCCGAAAACGAGGCTAACCAGCAGTATACGGCTAAAATGAGGGACTTTGAGTATCGCATGTACCAACTGGACCAAGAGTTCAAGGAGATGCAGCAGAGCAATCTGCCGCAGTATATGATGCAGCCTTTTGTGGATTCGCTGATGGCTCGAGCGTTGCGCATCGGTGGGGAGAAAGCCGCTTATCAGCAGCAGGCCTCCGAGCAGTACAAGCAGTATCTGTTGGGTTCTATTATACAATCTACCATGGAATTGCCCAATCCCCCGAGGGAAATCTACGGCAACCAGTTTCAGATGCAGATGTTTATCTGCAATCATCTGTATGACCATTATGCCTGGCACGATGAGCGGATGATGAACACCCCCATTGCGGTGAACAAGCACAAACAGTTTGCCAACATGCTCTATTACCTGGATGCCGAGGCGGGAGCACCCTATCTGCAAGCCGCCCTTGAGGCTGCCCATGTCAACGACAAGGTGTATTTCAACTTCTTCGATAGGTTGGAAGAGATTCTGGGAGCAACCAAGTCACTGTACCGTGTGGAAGACCTGTATATTCTGATGCTCAAGGATGCCATTGCCTACGACAAAACCGACAAGGTGCGCAAAACCCGCTACGAGGCTGAGCTGAAGCATTTGGACAAGAATTTGAACGGTAGCATCTTGCCGAATTTCAACCTGCTGATGGCCAATGGTGATACCACCACCCTCTACGACATCAAGAGTCCGTATATACTGCTTTATTTCCAACATCCCGAGTGCCCCACCTGCCGTCAGGTGCGTGGCCAGCTGAAAGACTATCCTTTCCTGAACAAGGCTATCGATGAAGGAAAAATTGTGGTGCTGACTGTTTATTTCGAAAGGGATAAGAAGGTGTTTGATAGATATCTACAAAAAGAGGCCAACCCCCGCTGGCTGAACTCGTGGAATTATGACAACCAGATAGAGGCAGAGGAACTCTTCTATTTGGTTACCATTCCTTATATGTTCTTGATTGATAAAGATAAGAGAGTTATCAAGAAAGATATACTCTACAACGAGATAGAGGATTATGTGAAGAGACTATAATATGACCGCAAAATTAGAATAGTTTTATACAAAAAGAGAGATAAAAAATATTGAACCAGAAAAAATTAAACACATGGACAAAGTAACCCTTCTTCCCTACGACCGCATCTATAAGAACTTTATAGATGAGAAGTACCTGCATGGGTATGATGAATACTATTTCAGAAACCAGCAGGTGAAAAAGCCGGCTAACGGCTGGAGACATTTGCGCTCTGACGAGGTGGAGCGTTTGGTAAAAAACAGCAACTCGGCTACCAACTGGGATGATATATGGGTGACTGACGAGTTTGACACCAACATGGTGCGCAACAACCGTTTCTTCGGTATGGTACGTATAGGGCGGGTGACATGCGAGATTCTGCAATACCACGACTTGCGTGTGCCGGTTGGCATCACCGACAGTAGCATCATTTCGTGTGACATAGGTGACAATGTGGCTATCCACGATGTGCATTATATGGCCAACTATATCATTGGCGACAATGCCATTCTTTTTAATATCCAGGAACTGTCCACCACCGACCACTCGAAGTTCGGTAATGGTATTGTCAAGGAAGGTGAGCCTGAGGATGTGAGAGTGTGGTTGGAGGTGATGAACGAGGCGGGTGGTCGTCAGATTATGCCGTTCGACGGTATGATTACCGCCGATGCCTACATGTGGGCCAAGTATCAGGATGATAGAAAACTACAGGAGCGTCTGGGCGAGATTACCCAGCACACGTTTGACAACCGCCGTGGCTACTATGGCACTATCGGTGAGTGTTCTGTCATCAAGAACTGCTGGATTTTGAAGGATGCTAAGATTGGTCCATACTGCTACATTAAAGGTGCCAGCAAGCTGAAAAACGTCACCATCAACTCATCTGAGCAGGAACCCACGCAGATAGGCGAGGGCGTAATCCTGGTGAATGGTATTGTGGGCTATGGCTGCCACATTTTCTACTCGGTGGTGGCGGTGCGTTTTGTGGTGGGTGACAACTGCAACCTGAAATACGGAGCGCGTATCATCTATTCCATCATGGGCGACAACTCTACCATCTCGTGCTGCGAGGTGTTGAACAACCTGATATTCCCCTCGCACGAGCAGCACCACAACAACTCCTTCCTCATTGCTGCTTGCGTCATGGGACAGAGCAATATGGCGGCTGGCGCTACGGTGGGCTCCAACCACAACAGTCGTGCCACCGATGGCGAAATCAACGCCAAGCGTGGCTTCTGGCCAGGACTGTGCTCTTCTGTTAAGCACTCGTCCACCTTCGCTTCCTTCACCCTACTGTCGAAGGCCGATTACAAGCATGAGCTGAACATCAAGCTGCCTTTCAGCTTGGTGAACGACAACCCCAGTACAGACGAGCTGGAGGTGATGCCCGCCTACTGGTGGATGTACAACATGTATGCTATTGCCAGAAACACCTCCAAGTACAAGAAACGCGACAAACGTATGCGCAAGGTTCAGAACATTGAATTCGACACCTTCGCACCAGATACGATGGAGGAAACCATCAGAGGTCGTAAGTTGTTGGAAGAGTGGACAGGAAAGGCATACCTCTTGTCGAAAGGCGAATACGACGCTTCAATGGATTCAAAGGCATTGAGAAAAGTGGGTAAGCATATTTTGGATAACGAACCCGAAGTGGCTAAGAAACTGGAAGTCTTTGGTGAGGGAATGGAGTGCAGCAAGCGTAAGGTGCGTATCCTGAAGGCTTATCAGGCTTATCACGCATACGGCGATATGATAGTGTATTACTCTATGACAAATGCGGTGAAATATCTGGCTGAACATCCCGAGATCAGCATACGCGACCTGATTGCTTTGGGTTCCGGCTCACGTAAGAGAGAGTGGATCAATATGGGTGGTCAGCTGATGTGCGGTGAGGACCTCGACCAGCTGAAAGCCGATATCTGCAATGGCACTCTCAATAGCTGGGACGCTATCCACCAACGTTATGACCAGCTTTGGGAGCAATATCCCATGGAGAAACTGTTCCATGCTTACCAGTCACTGGTCTTCCTGCATAAAGACGAGATGGAGGTGATTAGCGAGAAGGTTTGGGAGGAAAGTTTGGAGAAGGTGTGTCAGATTCAGCAGTTTATCTGCGACCAGGTGTTCCTTTCAAGGAAGAAAGACTACGAGAATCCTTACAGAAATGCCACCTATCGCAATGACGAGGAGAAGATTGCCGTGATTGGCCGCCTCGAGGATGCCAGCTTTGTGAAACAGATACGCAAAGAAACCGACGAATTCTTTGCTCTTGTTGAAGAAATTAAGAAAAGATAAAGTATGACTAAATTCATCAGTTGGAACGTAAATGGCCTTCGGGCGGTGGCGGGAAAAGGCTTCGCCGACATCTTTGAGCAGCTGGATGCAGACTTTTTCTGTCTGCAGGAAACCAAGTTGCAGAAGGGACAAATCGACATGGAGTTTATGGGCTACCAGTCGTATTGGAACTATGCCGAGAAGAAAGGCTATTCAGGCACCGCCATCTACACCAAGCATTCGCCTTTGGCGGTCACATACGGTATCGGTATTGACGAGCACGACCACGAAGGGCGGGTGATTACGATGGAGATGTCTGACTATTATCTGGTGAATGTATATGTGCCCAACTCGCAGGACGGATTGAAACGCTTGGACTACCGCATGCATTGGGAGGATGACTTCAGGGCTTATCTGAGTCGTTTGGCTGAAAAGAAAGCGGTGATAGTTTGCGGGGATATGAATGTGGCGCATCAGGAGATAGACCTGAAAAACCCGAGTACCAACCGTCGCAATGCAGGCTTCACCGACGAGGAACGGGCTTGTATGGACAAGATGTTGGCAGCGGGTTTCTGCGACACTTGGCGTCAGCTGCATCCCGAAGAGGTGAAATACTCGTGGTGGTCGTACCGCATGAATGCTCGCGAAAGGAATGCGGGGTGGCGTATCGACTACTTCTTAGTGTCGGCTCCCTTTATGAGTAGGGTGCAGTCGGCTGATATTCATAACGACATTTTCGGCTCCGACCATTGTCCGGTGGAGCTGGTGATTGAATAAATTTTGAACGGATGGGGAATACTAAAATTGCAGTAATCGGCTTAGGTTATGTGGGACTGCCCCTAGCTCGTCTCTTCTCGACGAAGTATGAGACCATTGGCTATGATGTGGACCGGCAGCGGGTGGAAACCCTAATGGCTGGCCACGATGTGACCCAAGAGGTGGATGACCAACTGTTGCAGGAGGCCATTCAGCAACATGGATTCAGATGTACCAGCAACCTGGAAGAACTTAAGTCATGCAATTTTTATGTGGTGGCGGTACCCACTCCTGTGGATGACGACAACCATCCTGACTTGGAGCCTCTGATTATGGCCAGTGAGGCCGTGGGAACGGTCATCAGCAAGGGTGATGTGGTAGTATATGAGTCTACAGTTTATCCGGGAGTGACAGAGGAAGAGTGTATTCCTGTAATAGAGCGAGTGTCGGGCTTGAAGTTCAATGTTGATTTCTTTGCGGGCTATAGTCCCGAGCGTATCAATCCGGGTGATAAGGAGCATACGGTGGAGAAAATCAGGAAGGTAACATCCGGCTCCACTCCAGAGGTGGCCGACAAGGTGGATGAGATATATAATAGTGTATTGGTCAATGGTACCCACAAGGCACCTTCCATCAAGGTGGCCGAGGCTTCCAAAATCATCGAGAATGCGCAACGTGATGTAAATATTGCCTTTATGAACGAGCTGGCCAAGATTTTCAATGCAATGGGGATCGACACTCACGATGTGATTGAGGCGGCAGCTAGCAAGTGGAACTTCATCAAGATGACTCCCGGCTTGGTGGGGGGACATTGTATAGGTGTGGATCCTTATTATTTGATTCAGAAAGCTCAGGTGTATGGGGTATTGCCTCGCATTATGCATGCTTCGCGGCGCTTGAATGACGGAATGGGAGCATACGTGGCCAACCAGACTATCAAGAGTATGAACAAGCAAGGGGTGATGGTAAAGGATGCTCATATCCTGATTCTGGGCTTTACTTTCAAGGAGAACTGCCCCGATATCCGCAACACCAAGGTGGTGGATGTGTATCACACGCTGTCGGAATATACCCCCAATATTACCGTGTACGATCCATGGGTGGATGTGGAAAAGGCTGAAAACGAGTATGGTATTCATGTAGAGAAGGAGTTGCCTAACCAGCGTTTTGATGCAGTGATACTGGCTGTAGCCCACCGTCAGTTCGCTACCCTTGATATCAAACAACTCGTCCGCAAAGGTGGTGTGGTGTATGACGTGAAGGGGGTACTTCCCCGAAACATAGTAAGTGACAGACTGTGAGAAGTAAGATGTGAAATTAAAAGTTGATAGTGATGCACTGGACTGAAAAACTGAGTCTTTATTCGATGGCGTTGATGCTGATGTCTATTCCATTGGACGCTGGCACCAGTTATGTCTTCATTTGTCTGTGGATGCTTTCAACGGTGCTGAAGAACACGTTCTTAAGGCGTTGGTCGTTTTTTGGTTGGCATCAAGACAAGAACTACAATTATAGTAAAAGTTCTTATTTACTTATCCCCATGATGGTCTATTGGGGGCTTTACCTACTGAGCATGTTGTGGACGGAAGATAAGACCACTGGCTGGTTGGAGGTGTATAGCCTTGCCTGGTTTGTTGCTATTCCGTTAACTTGTTTATGTACTGATTTTCGTGAAGTGACCAAGACACGGCTGCGCAACATCCTTTGGCTATATGTAATTTTTATGTCGGTATTGTTTGTGGTGTTGTTGGTCGTGGACCAGGTGAAACCTTGTCAGCCTTTCCTCTGGTTGAGAATAGGATGCGAGTTCTATAATCTTCACCATAGCTATATGGCAGTGTATATTGTGGTGGGTTTGGCTTTCCTGTATAGCGAATGTTTGTTTGCAGAAAGCGCAAGCGTGAAGAAGAATATATTGATTGTGGTGTGTGCCTGCTGTCTGTTTCCGTTCCTGTTGCTTATCAACTCAAGAACTGGCTCCTTGGGACTGGTTCTATTGCTGGTGATGTGTTGGACGCATCTGAGCTTTGTGCGCAAGAAATACCGTGCTTCTTTCGTTATGTTGTTGTCGGTAGTGCTCATAGGTTGTGTGTCGTATATCACTTTGCCTGAGAAATTCAAGAGACTGTCGGCCACCACTGAGCAGGTGGCACATGGTGATAAGTCGGATGTCCGCTTTGCCATTATGGAAAGGGCATTGACTGTGGTGAAAGAAAATCCGGTGATAGGCGTGGGCGCAGGTGATATTGAGGATGCTTTGACGCCATTTTATGGAACTAGAGAGGATGTTTACCGTCCCCACAACCAATACTTGGAGACCTGGATGGCTACGGGTGTTTTGGGGGTGTTGGTTTTGCTGTTGATGATGTTGGTGCCTATGGTGAATGCTGTTAAGCGCAGACGTTGGTTGGCGGTGTCCATCATCATTATTTTTGCTGTCAGCATCTTGTTCGAATCCATGCTTGAGCGCCAGATGGGGGTGTCGTTCTTCTGCGTGATGATGGTGTTGTTTGTAGTGGATGGACATTGTGCTAAGAATCAGTTATGTAATGTAAATCAAGAAGTCGAATCTAATAATCAATAAAACAATAATTATCATGAGAAAAAACATTTTATTAGTTGCAGTTTTTGCATTTGCTTGTTTCGGCCTGATGGCTCAGACGATGACTACCATAGCTCCTGCCATTTGTAAGGCACGTCAAGCATACGGTATGGTTTCTAAGATTTTGGATGGGGATGAGTCCACCCTTTATTTGTATTCACGGGATTTTTTTGCTGCTCCTTCTCGCGATAAGGAGTCGGATGCCCTCTTCACTATCAACGTGGCGCAGTCGGAAGTATCTCAGGTGGCTTTGAATCGTCCAAAGAACATCGAGTTCTTTAATGCTATTGAGAGCGAGTCGGAAGTAATCGGTTTTTATTATGAAGAGAATAACAAGGAAGGTATAGTGACCTTGTACATGAACAAGATTTCCAAAAACAACGAGGCTCCAGAATGGGATCCCATCTTGCTGAATACCTTCCCGAGTGAGAAAAAAGACAATAATTTTTCTTATCTGGCTGTGTCGCCCGACAAGAGCAAGGCTGTGCTATGCTATATGTCTGCCGCCAAGAAGGGTGATTTCAAGGGCTCGATGGTGATGACTTTCGACAATACCGGTGAAAGAATCTGGGATACCGAGCTGGAACTCGATTTCAGTAATCGTACTTTTAATATCTTGGATATGGTGATTACCGACGAGGCTGAGGTTTATGTTTCGATGGTATCTTATAAGGTGGCTGGCAAGAATACCCGTACTAATGAGCAACTGCATGTATATGAGATTAATTCCAATGGTATCAACACTCGTACCGAGGATATCAGCTTTGGTCATATCTCCAATGGAAGAATGCTGATAAGCCGCAATGGCGATGTATGTCTGGGTGGTTTTTACTGCACCAACCCCAAGGAAAATGAGAATGGTACCTACATGCTGAGATACGACACCAAATACTCTTCCATCAAGAGTGTGAACAACCAAAACTTCCCTTCAAGTTACAAGGAGAAGGCAGTCTCCAAGTTCTTTTCTAGCACGGTGACCAACCAAAACTGCTATGTAACTGCCGACAAACTAGTGGAATTTGCTAATGGCAATGTGGCTTTGTTGGGTGAGCAGCGCAATATTACGAAGGTGGTCGATAATAAGGGTATGGTGACTTACAACTATTTTGCTAAGCATATCATGTTTACCTTGTCAGACGAGAATGGCGACATTATCGATTTTAAGATGTTTGACAAAGACCAGGCCACAGCTACCGGTAGTATGGCTTATAGCTTCGAGAGTGTGGGTCTGTCATACTTCCCCTTCTTCAAAGACGATAAGATTTATATGATTTTTGCCGACAATATCGATAATTTCTCGGGTGAGAGCGGACATTCTATCAAGATGTTTATGAACAACAAGCATTGCACCGCCATGTTGGTAGTAGATGACAGCGGAAAGGAATCGAAGCAGCAACTCATCAACTCCAAGTTGGCCAAAGGCCGTTTGTATACCCCCCTTTCCATTGAAGACGATGGCTTCATGATTATCTTTGTGGATAAGAAAAGTACAAATATTTCAAAACTGAATGTGGAATTATAATATGAAAAGAATAGCTGTTTTATTGGCCATAGTGTTGTCCTTCAGCATAGGACGGCTATGGTCGCAACCGTCGGTTGACAACTTCCGGCCACTGCAGTCGGAGGGCGAGATGCCGTCGGACCTCTCGAAGCTGCTGGCCCAGGCCGATAAGGTGAAGGACAATAGCTCTTTCGTGCTGGCCATGCTTGAGGAGGGGCGCTTGTTGTATGGAACCCCCTTGAATGACTATGTTCAGCAGATAGCCGACAATTTGTTGAAGGACTATCCGCAGCTCAAGTCTGAATTGCATTTTTATGTGCTGAAATCCCCTGTAGTGAATGCCTATAGCACCGAGCAGGGTAGGATAGTGGTGAACGAAGGCTTACTGGCACAGGTGTCCAACGAGGCTGAGTTGGCCTTTATCCTTGCTCATGAGATTGCCCACTATGCCGAGCATCATAACCTGCAGTTTGACTACAACAGCCGCAAGTTACGTTCTGATTTTGTGGCCTACTTCCTCAACTATTTTAACCGCTCGCGTGAGCAGGAGGCGGAGGCTGACAGGTTGGCTCTTGAGCGCTATTTTGGCCATTCGCCCTACAGCTATGCTGTGATGGATGGTGCGTTTGATGTGTTGCAGTATGGCGACCTGCCATTCAACGAGATACCCTTTGAGCAGAAACTGGTGGAGACCTCTTTCTATCAGTTCCCTGCCAACTATTTTTTGGAAAATGTAGCCCCTATTACCGACCGCTCGGGAATTACCGACACGATTTCCACCCATCCGAATCTGGTGAAACGCCGTGCTGCCGCCAAAGCGCAGGTATCTGGACTCTCAAATGAGGGACGGAAGGCTTTTGTGCAGTCGGAAGAGCTGTTCAATGAGATACGCAACTTGTCTCGCTTGGAGTGCATCCACCAGTGGTTGGTAACCCATCAGTATGATAAGGTTATTTACAACTGCCATGTGCTGAAAACCGAATTGCCCAACAATAGTTATGTGGATAAGGCCATTGTTTCAGCCTATTATGGTTTCTCCAAACATAAAAACTACAGTCAGGTGAACTATACCATCACCGCATATAAGAAAGTGGAGGGCGAGATGCAGCAGGTGAGCTATTTCCTGTCCAAGCTGTCACGCCCCGAGGCTTCTCTTATGGCCTTGCGCCAAACTTGGCAGGCACACAGCAAGTATCCCGACGACCCCTATTACATGGAACTGCTGAAAGATGAGGTGAGGGATGTGTTTGTAAAGAACAAGATGAAATACACCGACTTCTCTGATTATCCCATGGGTTTCGACATGGGTTCGTTGGAGACTACCCCCAAGAGCATGAGAGACAGCAGTACCACACACGAAAACAAATACGACAAGCTGAGACGTGCCAACCAACCCGATATGGTGAAGCCCACCGCTAAGTTCAAGACCGCCAACTATATGCTGGTGGATATCCATCGCGACTCGCTGATGATAGCGCTGATGAATACAGCCCTACAGGAAGAGGAAAACAGCCGTATCATGGATGTCATCTCCACTCCCAAGGCAACGGATTTGTCGAAAATACTGATTGTGAAGCCACTTTGTTATGTTGAGCCCTCAAAAGAGGACTATCAGTCAATACAGAAGGCCTCTGATAAGAGCGACAAGTTGGAACTACGCTTGACCGACAACATCTTGAAGAGTGCCAAGAAGTTGAAGTTGAACCCCATCTATTTTGACAACAAGATGTTGCAGCAGTTCGACACCCGTCAGTACAACGATTATGCTATCTTGCAGCAGTGGTATCGTGAGTATAAGATTGCCAGCGGCATGGAAATGTGTTACCAGCAGTCAGACGAACTGTCGCGTATTGCCAAAAGCATAGACTGCAGCAAGATTTGCTTAGTAGTGACCACCTGCTCCAAGTACCGCTTCTTCTCGTACTATAAGTTGCAGTCGTTGGTATTCTCCATTGTATGTCCTTACACCATTCCTTTTGCAGTGGCCCAGATGGCCCTGCCGCGTTTCTCCACCAATGTGGATGTGGTAATTACCGACTTCACCACCGGCAAGCAACATTTGCACACCTCCCACAATTACTACTCCACCATGAGTGAATCCTATTTGAATGCGGATGTTTATGATGAGTTATCTAAATATGTGAAAGGAAAGAAATGAAAAGACTGATAATATTATTAAGTTTGATTATTGCCGGAGGTTCGCTCTTTTCGCAAAATCCCGGCTATATGGGTCGCCATGTGTTGGTGAATATGGATGTGACCATCTCGCCCTCGTGGAAGAACCCCAATGCCGTGTCTGAAGCCATGATTGCCAGTGGTATTTCAGCCTCGACCGCCAAATACTTTGGACTCAACTATTTCCTGTCTCCCAATTTGGAAGTGATAGTGTGGCGCAAGGGTACGGTGGGAGCTGGCTACAACTACTACAAATCCCCCTTCGTGTTGCAGCGCTCCTCTTCAGGTTCGTGGTTCAGCTACAACTATGAGGTGTCGGACAAGCCCATGATGACCGCCCACGGTTTCAATGTTTTCTACAAACAGTATCTCGGCTCCACCATGGCTCCCATGGGTCAGTATCTTAAGTTTACGTTTGACGGTTTCTTCTACAAATACGAGGTACCAGTAGGGGGAGGAATACATCCTTTTAGTTGGGATGAGACATCACCAATTGACACAGAATCGCCAACAGGTAAGCACCAGCTGTTTGGCTTCAAGGTGGAGTATGGCTACGACTATTTTGTGCTCAATTGCCTCAAGCTGTCGATGGGAGTTTCTTTGGGCACCACTTTTGGAGGCTATAAGGCCATAGGCAGAAACAGCTCTGTACTTACAGTTACTGATTTTGCCGACAACCGCCTACTCAATGCCTATTGGTTTGGGGTGAAAGTGGGGCTTGGCTTCCTGACATTCTAAAACAAAAAAAAAGCGGCATGAAAATGTCGCTTTTTTTGTACTGCATGAGGGATTCGAACCCTCGATCCTCAGACTGAGAATCTGATGTCCTGGACCACTAGACGAATGCAGCGTTTCAGTTCTCAAATGAGGCTGCAAAAATACAACTTTTTTTTGAATTGACAAACTGTTCCAGAAAAAATTTATGATAAAGGGGATTGGGCAGGCATAGAGCAGGCATAGAGCAGGTGTACGGCAGGTGTAGGGTAGGTGTAGAGCTATAGAAGAAATATCAGTGAAATGAAAATTTGATGAGCTTGTTGGCTGTAAAAAGATTTTATGTATTTTTGCAGCATAATAGGTGGAGTTTGTAGTGTTTGATTTTGTGGTAAGTTTTGGAATTATAAAGTATCAAGTAAATATAAGAAGACGATGAAAAGAGTTTTTACTATTTTGACCCTCCTGTTTTTTTCGGTGGCAGGTTTTGCACAAGTGGAATTAGATTATTCGGTAGCCCCGAAGGCGCAGGCCACGGGGAAGAGTATTAAGGGATTGACGATGGAGAGTGCGCAGTTTCTGTCGCTATATCGTCAGTCGGTCACGCTGAAGAACCGCTCTGCCCGGAAGGCTGCACAGGCGCAGTTGCGTGAGCAATACGGCATACAGCGCGGGAAAGTGTCGGCTATCGTGGAACTGGCTGAGGGCCATACTTCGCAGGAACTCAAGGCATACGGAGTGAGTGTGGGCAGTGAGGCCGGTGGCATCGTTACGGTGATGATTCCCATGAGACGCTTTGAGGAACTGGCTGAGTCGGGTCTCTGCAAGAGTATCGATGTGGGCCGCAAGATGACCACCATGATGGATCATGTGCGTGGCAACCTGGGCATTGACGACATCCACGCCGGACTGAACTTGCCGCATGGCTACGATGGCAGTGGTGTAGTGGTGGGCGTTATCGACATTGGTATGCAGTATTGTCATCCGTCATTCTACGACACTACAGGCACGGTGCTGCGTGTAAAGCGTGTTTGGAACCAGAAAGATTCGCTCGGAACAGCTCCCTCGGGTTACGACTACGGTTCGGAATATACCACTGAGGCCCAGATGATGGCAGCCTTTACAGATGACACCACCCAGACCCATGGTAGCCATACGACTGGCATCGCCGCTGGATGCGGAGCTCCGTCAGGAAACGGCACTAACTATAGAGGCATTGCCCCTGGGGCTGACATTGTGCTCGTGCCCTGCATGCTGACAGGACCCAGCATTTTGGATGCTATCAACTACATTTATAATTATGCCCATTCGGTGAGCAAACCTTGTGTTATCAACATGAGTTTTGGCTCACTTGATGGTCCTCATGACGGTACAGAATCCTACGATCGATACGTTACCTCGTTTGTACAACAGCACCCTGACAGCTTTGCCCTTGTTTGCTCTGCTGGTAACGATGGCAGGAGCAATGTTCATATTGGGAAACAGTTTACGGCTGGTGACAACATGCTGATCACTCGGCTGAGCAAGGGAATAGTCGCTATAACAGATCCGGATTGTTGGGTGGACATGTGGTGTGATGGGATTTTTCGCGTGGGTTTGACCCTGGTCAATCCATCTTCGCAGACGCAGGAGGATTTTACCGGTTTTTTTACGGCTGGGGTTGACACCCTGATAGAGACCTATTTGATTACCAACAACAATGATTCGGTGCGTTGTAGGTTTCAACTTCATCAAAAAGACAGCTATAACCAGTCGTATCATGTGGAAATTATGGTGGAAAATGAAACGACGGTTGTGTCCAATAGACATTTGATTCTTACGGCGATGAGTGACACTATGGCCACCCTTCATGCCTGGTGTGGACGGTTTACCTTCGAACATTCAGACTTGGTGACGGAATCGGTGGAGGGGGATGCCCAATATACCGTGGGTGGATTTGGAGCTAATACCGATGCCGTGATTTCGGTGGGTTCGTATGTCACCCGAAAAAGTTATAACACATACACTGGCTCCTATTTCACCTCATCGAACGCCACTATAGGCGATATCTCGTATTTCTCTTCCTTGGGTCCAACGCGTGACGGGCGTGTGAAGCCCGATATCACTGCTCCCGGACAGGTGCTGATGGCCCCCTATAACCTGCCTGCGAATGCGCCCATGGGCTATGCCATATATGACACCACCCAATGGAACGGTCAGATTAACCATTATGGCAGCATGATGGGTACCTCGATGTCTTGTCCCGTGATGACAGGCGTCATTGCACTCTGGATGCAGCAAAATCCATCTCTCGGCATCGACTCTGTGCGCTCTATCGTACATAGAACTGCCCACAACGACCATTTTACTGGCTCGTTAGCCGACAATCCCAGCAATACATGGGGCTACGGCAAGGTGAACGCCTACGGTGGACTGCCTGTCAACAGCACGATGTGGCTGATCAACGCCTTTGGTCAAGATGATCTAATCGGTTGTGTAGATGGTGGCGGTGTGGTACCGGAAGGAGTTCACACCCTCACTGCCGTTCCGAACAACATGTATCGCTTTGTGCAATGGGAAGACGGGGTGACCGACAATCCCCGCACGGTGAATGTCACTTGCGACACCACTTTCATAGCGATTTTCGAGCCGATTGTTTATGATAATTGCGACACCATCCGGAATTACCCGTGGACGGCGGAGTTTGACGAGAACTTCACCTGCTGGAAGCTGATTGACGCTGACGGGGACGGAAAATCCTGGGAGAAATTGCCCGCTTCCGTCGCCACCATGGTTTATGGGGTCGAAAATCCTGACAATTGGCTTGTGGCGGCTCCGATGGAAATCAACTCGCCCCTGGTAGCTAAGGTTTCGCTGCGTGGTATTGGTAGCACCGGAACTCAGGACGCTTCCCTTTTGCTTTCCACTTCTGGCAGTGAACCCACGGATTTCACCACTGTATTGGCCACCTATACCAGTTCGGGCATCGAAGATTTTGAGCTGACCGCCTCGCTGAATGAGTACCAAGGACAAGTAGTTCGGTTAGCTGTGCGGAATCACAACGTCGTCGGTTCTATCGTAATGTTGGCACTGAATGATTTCGTTGTTGAGCCGGACACTGCTATTTCGGTGCCTATCTACGAGAAGGATAATTACTTGGTGATGACCAATGGACTGCAACTCGGCATCAGGGGAGCAGAAGGAAGAAACTTGCAAATCTACGATATCATGGGTCGCCTGTTGGTGACTAGTAATTCTGCCGACGGTACCTATCAAATGCCCACTTCGGGAATTTACATTCTACGCATTGAAGGACTTACACCACGAAAGGTGATGATGGTAAGATAGTATATAATAGTACTTTAGCAACAAATTTTACACTTTTGCTGAAAATTGACAGTTCGCTCATGACTTCGATAGAGGAAAAAATAAAACAGCTGACCGAGGAAATTAATCAGCATAACTATAATTATTACATGTTGGATAATCCAACCATCAGCGACTATGATTTCGACCAGTTGCTGAATGAGCTGATTTTGCTGGAAAAACAGTACCCGGAATATGCTCAGCCCGATAGTCCTACCCAGCGGGTAGGGGGCAGTGTGACCAAGCAGTTTCGTACGGTGAAGCATGTGTTTCCGATGCTGTCGTTGGGCAATACCTATTCGGAGGAAGATTTGGCGGATTTCGACCGCCGTATTCACGAGTTGGTCAGCAGTGGGGTGGAGTATGTGTGCGAGCTGAAGTACGACGGGCTGGCCATCAGTCTAGTGTATGAAAACGGACTGCTGGTGAGGGCGGTGACGCGCGGCGACGGGGTGCAGGGTGATGATGTGACCGCCAATGTGAAGACCATAGGTACTATTCCCTTGAGACTGAAAGGTGATTTTCCTGACCTGATAGAGGTGAGAGGGGAAATCATCATGAACCATCAGAACTTCGAGCGTCTGAACCGCGAACGGGAGGAGATAGGGGAGAGCCCCTTTGCCAACCCGAGAAATGCTGCCTCAGGAACGCTAAAACTGCAAGATTCCGCCGAGGTGGCCCGCAGGGGACTGGACTTTAAACTCTATTTTGTGGTGGGGCATCAGCATTATGCCAACAACCATTATGACAGCTTGTTGAAACTGCATGATTGGGGGTTCCGTAAACCCGATGTGATGGAGAAACGCGGCGATATCGGGGGTGTGATAGAATTTATGCACGAATGGGACGTGAAGCGCAAGTCGCTACCTTTTGATACCGACGGAATCGTTATCAAAGTCAACGACTTTGCGATGCAGCAGCAGATAGGCAATACGGCCAAGAGTCCGCGCTGGGCTATCGCCTACAAGTTCAAGGCTGAGCGGGTGCCATCGAAGTTGCTGAGTGTGGACTTTCAGGTGGGTAGAACCGGCATTGTGACACCAGTAGCCAATCTAACCCCGATTCCGTTGGGCGGCACTATCGTGAAGAGAGCCTCGCTGCACAACAGGGACATTATTGAAGCATACGATATTCACGAACATGATGTGTTGTATGTAGAGAAAGGCGGAGAGATTATTCCGAAGATTGTGGGGGTGGATGTGAGTCAAAGGGAATTGGATGCTCCAAAGGTGAAGTTTGCCACCCATTGTCCCGAATGTGGGGCTGAACTGGTGAGAAACGAGGGCGAAAGTGGTACTTTCTGTCCCAACGAGTTACACTGTCCCCCGCAGATTAAGGGCAAACTGGAACACTTTATCTCGCGCAAGGCCATGAATATCGACTCGTTGGGCGAGGGGAAAGTGGAGGTGCTGTATGACAATGGATTGGTGAGGACTCCTGCCGACTTCTACTCGCTGTCGTATGACCAATTGCTGGGATTGGAGAAACGGTTGCCCGCAGCAGATGGGAAACCCGAACGCATCGTGAGTTTTCGTGAGAAAACGGTGGAGAACATTCTCAACGGTATAAATAAGTCAAAAGAAGTGAGTTTCGAGCGGGTGCTATTTGCCATAGGTATACGCTATGTGGGCGAGAATACCGCCAAAAAGTTGGCCCGTCATTTTCTGAACGTGGATGCACTGGCCAATGCCACCTTGGAAGAATTAATGCAGGTGGACGATGTCGGGGAAAGGGTAGCCGGCTCTATTGTGGATTATTTTATGCAGTCTGAGAATTTGGAGACGGTGATTGCCTTGCGCAATGCGGGTGTCCAATTTGAGCTGTCGGCTGCGGAAACTGCCCCTGCTTCTGATAAGCTGGCAGGCAAGTCCATCGTGGTGAGTGGGGTGTTTTCGGTACCCCGAGACGAAATTAAGCGAATGATAGAGCAACATGGAGGCAAGAATGTATCCTCCATCTCTAAAAACACTGATTTTGTGTTGGCAGGCGAGAAAATGGGCCCGGAGAAACGTAATAAAGCGCAGAAACTCAATATTCCCATCATTTCAGAAGAGGAGTTTTACGCTATGATATAGGAGGTTTAAGGGTTCAAGAGTTCAAGAAGTTCAAGGTTCAAAGTTCCAGGTTCCAGGTTTCAGGTTTCAAGTTTCAGGATAAAATTTAACTGTCAATTATCAATTTCCCTGTTGTCTTTTTAGTTTATTGGCCTCAATCTTCTCGTATTGTTCGAGGAATGAGGGAATCATGTCGATGGGGATACGCTTGTTGCAGATGATGTCTCTCTTCTTGTTGAGGATGAACATCGAAGGGTTGCCGGTCTCGTAAGTGTTATAGGCATCCAGGTAGTCGATGTTGCCCTTGTTGCCGCCCACCACTATCCAGGGGTGTCCTTCCTCTTTTACATAGCGTTTCCAGCGGGCTACGTCACAGTCGTTGGCAATGGCGAACACATCGAAATTGCGGGTGCCGGCACTTTGCAGCGAGTCGTACAATGCTCTTAATTTCTTGGTTTCCCTGCGGCATTCGGGACAATCGGGGTCGAAAAACCAGATGATGACATAGTCTTTCGGCAGCGCATGTGAAGAGTGCCAATTGTCGTTGGTGTCAGGAATAATCAGTTCTTTGCCGTGCTGGCCAATCAGCAGGGGCTCCAAACGCTCCACACGTTTGCGGTATTTCTCTATCAGCTCTTCATCCATCCAGAAGCACTTGCCTTTCAGCTGGTTGTTCTTGGCAATGTGGATAAATACGCCGTCGTGTCCCAGGTTTTTGCTGGATTCGTAGTGGTGAGAGAGGTAGTTGACCATATACTGGTAGGTGAGGGTATCGGTACACTTGTCCAGCGTCATATCTACATATTTGTTGATGGTATCCACCTCCTGATACTGGAGTACCCGTTCGAAATACTCCTTTACTTTGCCTTGCATTACAGGCATGAAGACCATACGTCCGTCACCTAGGTCAAAGTTATCCCAGTAATGGGTTCTGTAGTAGGCGGCTCTGGCCTCGTTGTCCATATTGCCGTCAGCATCTTTGATTTCGGGCACATCAAACTGGGTGTATGCCTTCTGCATCTTGACAAAAAGAAAGTCGGGATGCTCTTCAATCAGTTGGGCAATATAGGCTTTCATGTCCTTGTCGATTTTCTCCATCTTCTCTTGCGCTTGTTTCACGCTATCGGTCTGCCCCTGTTGTTCGAAAAATTTTTTAGCTTTGTTCAACTCACTTATTTCCTGTTGCGCTTTGGCAGTATGTTTTTGGAAATCAATCAAAACGGCATTTTCAGGAGAACCGAGTACGATAATGTTGTTCGGGTCGCCAGTGGTGTCCATTTTCATGGTCATCGTAAAGGGCGTTTGGTCGATGATGAAGTTGGCGTATTGTATTCTTTTCTGAGCCACCAGTGTATAGAATCCGCATTCTATTTTTTTGTCGCTCTTAAATTTGTAAACGCCTGGTGCCACGGGCTTTGCCGAGTCGCGTAGCATCAGTTTTCCGTCGTAGTTCAGCGTCAAGTAGACAATGGTGTCTTTTGCATCCTTGATATTGACAGTAAAGTCGTAAGTGTAAGCCTCTTTACCTTTCTTTCCGCCTTTGTTTTTCTGTGCATGTAAGGACGTAGTACTAACAAACATCATCATTACCAAAAAAATACATCCAAATTTTCTCATGTTAATATGTTTTTTTATTCTTTTCCTATACTTTTAATAGTAGGTTTTAGGTTTCAAGTTTCAGGTTTCAGGTTTCAGGATAAAATTCAACTGTCAATTGTCAACTATCAATTATCAATTCCCCTGTGCTCTCTTCTGCTTATTAGCCTCAATCTTTTCGTATTGTTCAAGGAATGAGGGAATCATTTCGATGGGGATGCGCTTGTTGCAGATGATATCTCTCTTCTTGTTGAGGATAAACATCGTGGGATTGCTGGTGGCGTTATAGGCCTCCAGATAGTCAATGTTGCCCTTGTTGCCGCCCACTACCAACCAAGGATGCCCTTCCTCTTTCACATATTGTTTCCAGCGTGCCATGTCACAGTCATTGGCGATAGCGTAAACATCGAAATTGCGTGTGCCGGCACTTTGCAGCGAGTCGTACAGGGCTCTCAGCTTCTTGGTTTCCCTACGACATTCGGGGCAATTGGGGCTGAAAAACCAAATGATGACATAGTCTTTTGGCAGCGCATGTGAGGAATGCCAGTTGTCGTTGGTGTCGGGAATGATCAGTTCTTTGCCGTGCTGGCCAATCAGCAGTGGCTCCTGACGCTCCACGTATTTGCGGTATTGCTCTATCAGAATCTCGTCCATCCAGAAGCACTTGCCTTTCAGCTGGTTGTTCTTGGCGATGTGGACAAACACACCGTCATGTCCCAGACTTTTGCTGGATTCATAGTAGTGAGAGAGGTAGTTGACCATATACTGGTAGGTGAGGGTATCAGTACATTTGTCCAGTGTCAGGTCCACATACTTATTGATGGTATCCACCTCCTGATACTGGAGTATCCGCTCGAAGTACTCTTTCACTTTGCCTTGCATCACGGGCATGAATACCATACGTCCGTCGCCTAGGTCGAAGTTGTCCCAGTAATGAGTTCTGTAGTAGGCGGCTCTGGCCTCGTTGTCCATATTACCCTCGGCATCTTTGATTTCGGGCACGTCAAACTGAGTGTAGGCTTTCTGCATTTTGACAAAGAGAAAGTCGGGGTGTTCTTCAATCAGTTGGGCAATATAGTCTTTCATGTCCTTGTCGATTTTCTCCATCTTCTCGCGCACTTGCTCCACACTGTCGGTCTGTCCCTGTTGCTCAAAATATTTTCTGGCTTTGTTCAAATCACCGATTTCCTCTTGGGCTTTGGCGGTGTGCTTTTGAAAATCAATCAATACGGTGTTTTCGGGAGAACCGAGTACGGTGATTTTATTCGGGTCGCCGGTGGTGTCCATATTCATGGTCATCGTGAAGGGAGTTCGGTCGATGATAAAGCTGGCGTATTGTATCCTTTTCTGAGCCACCAGTGTATAGAATCCGCATTCTATTTTTTTGTTGCTCTTGAATTTGTAAACACCAGGTGCTACAGGCTTTGCCGAGTCGCGCAGCATCAGTTTGCCGTCGTAGTTCAGGGTCATGTAGATAACGGTATCTTTCGCGTCCTTGATGTTGACGGTAAAGTTGTAAGTGTAAGTCTCTTTGCCTTTCTTCCCGCCTTTGTTTTTTTGTGCGTGGATAGCTGGACAAATAATCAGCAGTGATAATATTAAAAGAAAATACTTAGTACTTTTCATTTCTAATTCGATTTGAATTTTAACTCTTAACTTTTAATTCTTAACTCTTAACTTCTCATGCAGCTCCTCTAACGGGAAATTGCGGGAAATTATTGTATGGTTCTTGTCCAAAAGGTAGATGACGGGAGTGGCGATAATGTCAAAATAGTCGATAAAATCATAGTTGGGTTCGTTGATATAGTAGTTGACATTAATCCATTTGAAATCATTGTCTTTGCAGAACTTGTCCCATTTCTCCAAATCGTCGGTAATGGCCACTGCAAATACTTCGAGATTGTAATAGGCGGCGAACTCGTTGTAAAAGTCGCTCAGTTTGGGAGTCTCTTCCACACACTCGTCGCAGTCGGCATCCCAAAACCAGAGCAGTATCTGCTCTTTGTCGATGTCGGTGGTAGCATGTTTGGCGTTATTGATATCGTAGCTTACCAGTGCAGGAATGGTCTCTCCAGGCAATAACTTGCGCTTTCGGTTGGCCGAGCGTTGGTAGTATTGCTGGAGGTCGTCGGGGATGGTACTCACCGTTTTTCCTTTGCAGTGCTCGTCAAACAGAGCCACAAACACTTGGTCGTGAACCATATTGTTGACGCTATGGTCAAACAAGCTCAACAGCAGGGCGGTATAGTATTCGTAAGATTCCTTATCCTTGAACCTTTTCAAAAAGTCGTTGGCTTTCTGTTTCATAAGTTGTGCATCTTGGGGCAGCACCTCCAAAAAATAGTTCCTGAGATCCAGATATACGGGAGTGCGTAGCAGGCGGGCATCGTCGAAAGTATAATGGTCAAAATAATGGTCTATCAGCTGTTGGTACTGCAAGGAAGCGTCAGCGGTGTCCCCTTTGTCGGCTTGTGGCAGCATAGGATTGATGTAATATTTCGCCTTGAGATAATGACCCAGGAAAGATTCGGGCATCGACTCGTAAAACACCTGTGGCACATTGGCGGCCACGGCATCGGGACTTGCCCATTGCTTTTGGAACTCTGCAAACTGTGTGTTCTCCTCAGAGCCTTCCACCGTGGCGGTGGTGCCCAGACGGTCCAGACCTACGCCCGTGACAGAGAACTGTCGATTTTTGTCGATGAGGATATCCAGATACTCGTTGCCGAAGCGGTCGGTGACAGTATAAACTCCTGCAGGCATCACTCTCTTTTTGTTTTTGAAGACAAAACTCTTATGACCTTTCACTTTGGAGGAGTCGAAAACGTAGGCTTCCTGACCGTAATAGCCTTGTAGATACAGGTAATTGTCACTGATGTTGGGGGCTAAGAATTTGAGCTCATAGCCTTGTATATCAGTATCCTGTGCTTTTAATCCGATGCTGGCTAGCAAGAGGATACAGAGGCATGAAACAACAAAACGCAGGTTCTTCATTTTTTTGATGTTTAACCTGCAAAAGTACATAAAATTCTTGAGATGTGCAACAATAAATTTGTTGAATAGAAACGTTGGCATACTGCTACTTATTCTTTGTTGATTCTTCACTCCTTTTAGGTGACTTTTTCCTTCTGATATTTGTTGTCATTTATCGTTGCCTATTTTTCAATTATCTCTAATTTTCTTCCAACTCTAAGCCGTAGAGCGGTGGGATAACGGTAGAAAAATACTGAAACTGGTGGTAAAATAGTCCAAGATGGGTTGTGAAATGGACGATTTGTCGTGTTCTGACGAAATGTTATAAGCGGTTGGTTAAGGGGAAATTAGCCGTGATGTTTTCTACGAAATTCTCTGCAGCCCGCGGTGGATAAGAAAAAGTTATAAAAAGTTATCAACAATCCATTGTCAATTAAAAGAAAGGTTTTACATTTGCAAGTTCAAATTATAATACGCGAAAAATCAAGAGAAATAAAAATAAACGCTTATGAAAAAACTTTATTTGTTACTGATTTTCTTTGCCCTTTCCTGTATGAGTAGTATGGGACAAGTGATATACTCAGAGGGCTTTGAAGACTTTGATTCGTGGTTTTCCTCATGGTCGCGAGATCAATGGGACAATGACAATTTTCTTTGGGCGGGAATGACTGATGAGTATGGTGCTATGTTTGGAACTAAGTACGCTGTTTCCTTTTCATCGTACAATGGTCAAACACTGACTCCAGACAACTGGTTTACATCTCCAACCATTCAAATTACCGGTCCCTCATCACTCTCGTTTTGGGTTCGATCTACGATCGAGCCGGGAGAGCATTTTGCTGTGTATATTGCAAATTCCAATCTCTATCCCTATCTTGAGTATTTTGAAGTGTTGGTGCCTGAGCGTGTTGCTTCCACTCAGTGGGAAAATGTAACGGTTAACATTCCAGAGGCCTATGTGGGAAGCAATGTGCAAATTGCATTCAGACATTTTAATTCGGTAGGGATAGGTAATCTCTGTTTGGATAATTTGTCGGTAACTATGGCATCAGGGGCAATTAGCACGATGGGAGTGAGTGATGTGACTCCTGTATCTGCTACGGTTACGGGTTACATCAATCCTGCATTGATTGCCGGTTATATTCCAGACCAGGAAATTCAATATGGATTTTTCTGCTCCACCTCACCTAATCCAGGTTTTGATCCATTTGATACAAATCTGGTCGTAGTACAAAATTACGGTTTTTTGCAAGCACCGATGTATTATGATTTGCCTATTACAATGCTTCAACCCAATACCACTTATTATGTTCGTTCTTTTTACGAGGTCGTTAATGATACTCTTGAAATAGGTAATGAGTTGGTTTTTCATACTTCGGTGTGTGAATCTGTCGAGGATGAGTATGTGACGGCGTGTGACGGATATTATGGTATCACAGAAAGCGGTACATATATGTTTACTTATATCAATCAGTATGGTTGCGATTCGGTGGTGAATTTGCATCTTACCATTGTGAATAACTTCCTGGTAGGTACCAATCAGGTACAGAATGTTACCACCAATTCCGCTTTGCTAGGTGGATATTTGGATTATATGTGTGGTGATGAACTGCCGCAGTTGGGTGTGTGTTACAGCACTTCTCCCAACCCTACTATTGATGATATGTATATGTTAGCACCCATGTCACCAGGTAGTACGGTGCCGGCAACGTCATTTACACTTACAGCGGAAGGCTTGGCTGATAATACAACCTATTATGTTCGGGCATTTGGTAGTATTGATAATCAGCCTGTCATATACGGACCGCAGCAGACTTTCACTACTTACGGATATGTGAATGTAAATGGTACGATTACTTCTTACGAAACAGGATTGCCTATTGAGGGTGCTTCGTTAAGTTTTTATGGTGCGGAATATAATAGTGTGCAGGGATATTGGACAATGAAAGATTTTATAACTGACATGAATACTGACAGCGAGGGACACTATCTCCTCGATTCGCTTGTCGTGTCAGAAAATCCTACTAATTTGATTTGTAATTTGTCGGCTGGGGGTTATCTTTCCCGCAGCCTGGTTCTTTTAAATCTATATACTGGCAATAACGTGCGTAATATGTCATTGTATTTGGAACCTTGTTATGAAGTTCCTTATATGGTTCATTGGGAGGAACTGAGTAATGGAGACTATGAACTGAGTTGGTGGACGGATATTGTTAATCCTATAGATTCGATTGATCCAAATAATTCCTATACGCTGACATTCAATGTATATGAAAATGGGACTTTAATCGAGGAGGGTTTGACTTATCCACGGTATATAATTCCTTCCTTTAATGCCAATTCCTGCTATCAGGTTTGTAGCGTTTGCCCCAATGGTGTACTTTCTGACACTTCTGTCTGTGCTACCATTATGCCGGTACCTCCTGTAGTGGTGACTAATAATGCAACGGAGATTACCGGTTTTACCGCCGTGTTAAATGGTGAGATTACTTTTGATGGTAATTCCCAAATCAATAGCCGGGGTTTCTATACTAATACCATTCCTACTTTGGATAGTGGAAATGTTCATTATAATTATGTGGCGGGTTCGAACAATACCTTCTCGACCGAGGTGACGTATTTGGAACCTGAAACTACATATTATGTATGGGCATTCGCAATGAATGAGGCGGGAGAATCCTTCGGTAATATGACAAGCTTTACCACAACGAGAGCTTGTTATGCTCCCGTGAATTTCCAAGCGAGTGATGTGATGGCAAGCTCTGCTTTGTTGACATGGTCTGATCAAAATGAAAACACTCCTGCATATTATGAACTTTCATACAAAGTTGCAGGTGCAGATAGTTGGACAGTGGTGAATATTACCAACCGTTCCTATTTATTGAGTGGCTTGCAGCAAAATACTTCTTATATGGCTCGTATCCGTACATTCTGCGAAGAGGGATTGGCCTCTCCGTATTCCAGCGTGTACTTCCAAACCAGTTGCGTTAATGGTAGTCCTCTTGTAACAATTGGCGAACAGTCATATACAACACAGTATTTTCCCACTAATATATGTTATGAATACTCTTATGCCCAACAAATATATTTGGCTTCAGAGTTGGGAGGAGCAAGGGATATTTCTGAAATTGACGTGCAGTGTTATAATGCGACAACCCGTGTGCGTGATATGGAGGTTTATATGGGACATACTGACAAACAGTATTTTTCCAGTGTCTCAGACTGGATTCCATCTACTGATTTGCAGTTGGTATATTCCGGACAAATAACTTTTAGTAATGCTCATGATGGATATTGGTTGCCGATTACTCTTGATAATTCATTTACATATAATGGATCTGATAATCTTGTGATTGTTTTCCGTGATAATTCAGGTTGGTGGCAATGCGATGGTGAGAGATTCTATACTCATTCGAATTCATCTTATAGAACGTTGTATGCATACAGAGATGGAAGTGCTTATAATATGCAAAGTCCTGGTAATGGAACACGGTCCTCGTATCGTGATAATCTGAGAATTCCTGGAGTGTGTTTGCCAGACGGCTGTGATCGTTCTAACGTGGCAGTGGTGAGCAAGACTGATCATTCGGCTCAATTGTCCATTGCAGCTGGTACTGGTGTGGAGGCCGTGGAACTGGAATACAAAGCTGTTAATGACAACGAGTTTATTTCGATTCCTGTTCAGGGTAGTTCCTATGAACTGACGGGCTTGACAGGGAATACAGGTTATGTGTTGCGTATTCGTTCTCTTTGTACCGAGGATACCACTGACTGGAAGATGGTGTATTTTACCACACCGGTAGCTCGTTACGACCGTCTGTATGTGACGACAACAGGTACTGGAAACGGTAGCAGCTGGGAGCAGGCTACCAACGATCTTTCTGCCGCTTTGTCTATGGCAGCGCTTATTAGAGAAAATTACAATTTCTCGCCTGAAATCTGGGTGGCAGAAGGTACCTATTATGGCGACGGCACATCCATTAGTGCTTTCACAATGATGGAAGGTGTGAATGTGTATGGCGGTTTTGTTGGAAACGAGACTTCATTGTCGCAACGTGACATTGTGGCGCATCCCACTATCCTGGATGGACAGAACAGTCAGCGTGTGTTGTACCAGCCCTATTATTTTTCTACCAGCACTACTTGGGACGGTTTTACATTGCAGCATGGTTATGCTGTTTATAACAATAACGTAAATGCATACGGTGGTGGCGCTTATCTGCATTCGTATGCAGTGTTGCGTCATTGCAACATTATCAATAACACAGCTAATAGAGGTGGTGGTCTGTATATAGAGTCTGAATATTCTGCATATCCCTATACTTTGGTAGATTCATGTACGATTGCCAATAATACGTCAACAGGTTACGCAGGAGGTATTTACACCTACTATGCTAAAATACTCCATTCTGCCATTACTGGAAATACATCCAATGGCAATGGTGCTGGAGTTTTTGATTATTCTTCTTCTTTAAGTCATTGTATTATCACTGGTAATACATCCAATGGTTCTTATAATGGTGGCGGTATATATTATAATTATGGTAATAATGCCTATACGATTTCAAACTGTCTCATTGCGCAGAATGCGGCAGGATACGGAGGCGGTGTATATGCTAATAATGGTGTTTTTATGTACAACACTACTGTTGCTGGTAATACTGCGATGTATAACTATGGCGGTGTTTATGCTACTTCTGGTCAAATGACCAATAGTGTTGTATGGGGAAATCATTCCAACAATACATTAGACAACAATTATATTACGCCTACTTTCCAGAATTGTGCTATTGAGGGCAAGACAAACACAACAGGTGTGATGAATTTGTCGGGCAATAATGTTGGTTCGGACGAGAATGCTCACTATCCTGTGTTTGTTTCACCAGAAGGAGGTAATTATCGTTTGCGTTCCGGTTCAGCTCTGATTAATGCCGGTATGATGATGGAGGATATGCCTCTCACTGATTTGGCTGGAGAAAGTCGTGTGTTTGGAGATACGGTGGATATCGGTTGCTATGAATTCCATAATGAAGAATATTGTGTGTGCCCTGTCAATTTACATATCAGCGAAGTGATGAGTACTTCGGCTATGCTGACATGGCAGAATGGAAATATGGAAGAACCTTCTTATTACGAACTGTCATACAAGATGGATGGTGATGCAGAATGGACAGTGATAGCAGAGCAACTTCATGGTAGTTATAAGATGATGACTGGTCTGCAGGCAGGAACCACTTACACGATTCGTATGCGAACTTTCTGTACTTCAGGACAGACGTCAGACTATACATCTGAAATTGCGTTTGCCACTCCTGGCACGGGTTTCTGCGCCTTTGATGCTGATGGTAATGCGTATGTTCAAGGAACATCTCTTGAATCGAATAATGGAGGTTATCTTCCTAGTAATATTTATTATTGCTACTCTCTCACTCAGCAGATATATCAGGTTTCTGAATTAGGTGGTGGAGGTATGGTTGACACGCTGGCCTTCCAGTATTTTTATTCAAATACTCAGAATAGAAACTTGGACATTTATTTGGGACATACTTCAAAGACTTCCTTTAGTACAAATAATGACTGGGTGCCAGTTGATAATATGATTTTGGTCTATTCCGGTTATGTTAATTTCTCAAATAGCGGTACTGATTATTGGTTTAATATAGGCCTTCAAAATAGTTTTGAATACAATGGCTCTGATAATTTAGTATTAATGGTGGTTGATAAAACCGGAACTTATCAATACAGTGGCGAAAAGTTTTATACTCATTCGGCTCCGGATAATACAGCTCTCTATACTTTTACAGATAATAGCGCTTATAATCCGGAATCGGCATCTTCTTATTCGGGTACATTCTCTAGTTATCGGAATAATTTGAAACTGCACGGTCAATGTCTTAACGAAGATTGTTCCCGATCTAACTTAGCAGTGGTGGATGTGACGGCTAATTCTGCCAAATTAGTGTTTGTTCCAAGTGCGGGTGCTACTGCCGTAGAGCTGCAGTATGCAGTGGCAGGTAGTGACAATTATGAAACCCTGCCTGTTCAAGATGGCGAATATCAATTGACAGGACTCCGTTACAATACCACCTACGAGGCACGTATCCGCTCCCTTTGTAGTGGTAATGAGCTGAGTCCATGGAAAACAGTAAGCTTTACCACACAAATAGTTAATGTTGATCGCTTGTATGTGACTACCACAGGAACGGGTGATGGTAGCAGTTGGGAGAATGCTACTAAGGATTTGGCGTGGGCATTGAACACTGCGGCACAGGTTAAGGAAGTGTTTGGTACCAATGTGGAGGTGTGGATGGCCGAAGGTACTTATTATGGTGACAGCACCTCTTATAGTGCTTTCACGATGGTGGAAGGCGTAAATGTGTATGGCGGCTTTGCCGGTAACGAAACTGAATTGTCACAACGAGACTATAATACTCATCCCACAATTTTGGATGGTCAGAACAACCAGCGAGTGTTATATCAGCCGGCTGATTTCTCACAGAGAACTATATGGGACGGCTTCACCATGCAACATGGTTATGCTAATTCTTCCAATTACAACGGAAACGGTGGTGCTGCATATTTGCGTCAGAATGCAAGCCTGCTTCACTGCCAATTGTTGAATAATAATGCCTATAATCAGGGTGGTGGCGCCTATTTGTATTCGAATAATTCAATTAGTAGCAATCAGCCGGTTTTGGATTCATGTATTGTTAGGGACAATACGGCAGGATATAATGGTGGTGGTGTGTATGCCTATTATTCCCAGGTGAAGAACAGTACTATTAGCTATAATACATCAACTTCAGGCCAGGGAGGAGGTGCTTATGTTTATTACAGCATCGCAGATCATTGTATTATTACTCATAATAGTACGCCCAATAGCTATGGAGGTGGTATATGTGTTTATTCTAGCAGTACATACAGTCCTCTTGTGTCTAACTGCTTGATTGCTCATAATACGGCATATAGCGGTGGTGGTGTTTATTCGAGTTATTATAGCCGTATCGACAATACTACTATTGTCAACAACCAGGCGACGAATTATGCTGCAGGCTTGTATTTTGGCTATAGTAACCAAAGCTACAATGTGTTGAATAACTGTGTGATTTGGGGTAATATGTTGGAAGGAACAGTCTCTAATTTCAGCAGTAATCCGACACTCAATAATTCGGCTGTAGAAGGCGGTGTGGATGGCTATGACAATGTGATTGCTTTACAGAGTACCAACTATGGAACAGCAAGCCATTTGAATTATCCTTTCTTCGTTTCCCCAGGCAGTGATGACTATCGTTTGCGTGCTGGTTCAGCCCTGATTAATGCGGGTATGGTACTTGAAAATATGCCTAATACCGATTTGGCTGGAGGTGTTCGTGTTTATGGCGATACGTTGGACATCGGTTGTTATGAGTTCCATGGTGAGGAATACTGTTCAGAACCCTACAATTTGGTAGTAGGGGATGTCACCGGAAGCTCGGCTATGGTGACATGGAACAATGGCAATGTGAATGAACCTTTGTATTATGAACTGTCATACAAGACCGAAAATGCCACAGAATGGACAGTTGTAGATCAACTTCATGTGAACTACTATATGTTGAGTGGTTTGCAGACGCAGACTTCCTATATGGTTCGTGTGCGTGTGACTTGCGATAGTGAGCACAGCTCTGATTATACTAATGTTGTTGTTTTCAGTACCAATTGCGCAGGCGATTATGCTGAAGAATTGACGATAGGTACAAATCTTTACACGGACTATTCTTATATTCCGTTTTATACAGGCTATCCTTATTCCTATTCTCAGCAGTTATTCTTAGCAGAGGAAATGGGTGACGCAAGAACCATTGATACCATCTACCTGCAATATTTTTACAGTACGGAACAGTCTCGTAATATCAGTGTATATATGGGACACACCAATAAAGCCTATTTCGAGGGTACTTCTAGTAATGATATTGTAACCATCGGTTTTGAGAAAGTGTACGGTGGTGTATTTACCTTTAACAATAGTGGTGACAACAACTGGATTGCTATTCCGCTGCAGACTCCGTTTGAATATAATGGTAACGACAATCTGGTGATAGCCTTCAAGGACAGTACTGGCACAGAGGGTTCGTGGAACACTTGTTTCTATGGTAGTTATACGAATACAAATAAAACGGTGTTTTATTCTGGATATGATTATTTAGATTATGATCATTTGAATAATTATTGGAGTAATGGGTATACGTCATATCGAAGCAATATCCGATTCCCAGCCAAATGCTCTGATGGTTGTGACCGTGCCAATTTGGTGGTGACTGAGGTGACTGATTCATCAGCTATGGTGCAGTTTGTAGCAGGTAGTGGTTCCACAAGCTATGAAATGTCCTATCGTGAATCTGGAAGTAGTGTATATACTACGCTTACACCTAGTTCAAGTCCATTCTTATTAACTGGTTTGACTCAGAATACAGCTTACGATATTCGTATCCGCTCATTGTGTAATACAGAGGAAAGCCGTTGGGTGACCCGTACATTCCGCACCTTGCCTAAGAATCTTGACCATTTGTATGTTTCTACGACGGGTAACGGTGATGCCAGCAGCTGGGACGAGGCTTCGTCAGACTTGGCTTGGACCATGAATACGGCCGCCCGTATCAAGGAGGAATTTGGTACAAGTCCCGTGGTTTGGGTGGCTCAAGGTACCTATTATGGTGACAGTGTGTCAACTAATGCCTTCACTATGGTGGAAGGTGTGAATGTGTATGGCGGTTTTGCCGGCAACGAGCCTGCAGACTATGACTTGAGTCTGCGTGACTTTGATGCCCATGCCACTATTTTGGATGGCCAAAATAACCAGCGAGTGCTCTATCAGAATGCCAATTTTGATGTCCAAACTGTTTGGGATGGCTTCACACTGCAGCATGGTTATGTTTCCTCTAACAATAGTAATGGAGATGGCGGTGCCGCATATCTACAAGCCAATACTATTTTGCGCAATTGCAATATTGTTAATAATACTGCTTATAGCGACGGTGGAGGTGTGTATATCGTGGCTGACTACAATAGACCCACTTTGCTTGACCATTGCAATATTTCTCATAATACGGCAACTGAAAATAACGGTGGTGGTGTGAATGCAAGTTATGGAATCTTGCGTTATTGTAACGTTTCTTATAACAGGTCATCCAGATACTATGGTGGAGGTGTTTATATATATAGTGCCAACAATAACTTTGGATATACCATATCCAACTGTTTAATCGCTAATAACACCTCTGCTTATTCTGGTGGTGGTATCTATAATACTAGTTCTAATACGGTGATTGCCAATAGTACGATTGTCAACAATTCTAGTACTTATACTAGCTATCAAGGTGCAGGTGTATATGGTAATTATTCGATTACTCTGAAAAACAGCGTATTGTGGGGCAATAAGACGAATGGAGGAGTAAGCAATCTGGCTGGTTCTTACAGTTGTCAGTATTGTGCCACGGAAGAGGTGGTGACAGGAACGGGCAATATCAGTTTGATGTCAGGCAATAATGAGAGTGCTTATTTCAGCCCGCACTTTGTGAATCCTTCTTTGGAGGTAGGCTATACCGATAATACTGACAATGTGGATTGGCATTTGAGCGATGCATCTGTATGTGTGAACCGTGGTAGCAATAGTTTGGTAGCTGCTGCCGACAGCCTCGACCTTGACGGTAATGTCCGTATCCAAGTGCAGACCGTTGATATGGGTTGCTATGAGTCACCTTATAATGGTATTACGCTGCCCGAATATGGTGATGTCGTCTATGTGAAACAAGGCGGCAGTGGCACTATGGATGGTACCAGTTGGACCAATGCCATGGCCTCTGTTAGCGAGGCATTGTCTATCGCAGCCATGAATAATGCTGATGTATGGGTGGCTGAAGGTACCTATTATGGCGACAGTATTTCGAGCAATGCCTTTAGCATGGTAGAAGGCGTGAATGTATATGGCGGTTTTGCTGGTAATGAGGCTGAGAATTACAACTTGTCGCAGCGCGATTTTGACGCTCATGCCACTATCCTGGATGGTCAAAACAACCAGCGTGTGCTTTATCAGCCGAATGCTTTCAGCAACCAGCACACTATTTGGGATGGCTTCACTATTCAGAATGGTCGTGTAGGATCTAATAATAATGATGGTTATGGTGGCGGTGCTTATCTGAAAGGCGGTGTCACACTGAATCATTGTATTATAACTAACAATTATTCTTATTATAGAGGTGGTGGCGTTTATTGTAGTACCAACAACAACGACTCTACCTATCTGTTGAACAGCTCTATTACGTATAATACGACTGGAAGCGGCAATGGCGGTGGTGCTTTTTGTGGATCGAAGGTTGCAGCTGACAACTGTGTGTTTGCCTACAATGTTGCCTCTGGTAGCGGAGGTGGTGTGTATAACAATTATAGTACAATCAGAAATTGTACTATAAGCCATAATACCGCTTCAAACGGTGCGGGTGTATATAATTATTACGGAGCTGTATCTTCTTCTGTGATTTCTTACAACACTGCGTCAGGTTATGGTGGTGGTATGTATTTGTACTATAGTAATAGTAATGTAGTATCGGTTTCCAATTGTTTGGTGGCTAATAATACTTCTAGCTACTATGGTGCAGGTGTTTATAGCACTAGTAGCAATATTATCAGAAGTTCAAGCATTGTCAAAAATAAAATCACTAGCACATCGTCCTCATATCAGGGCGCAGGTGTTTACTCGAATAGTAATACATTGACCATTGCCAATAGTATTGTATGGGGTAACCAGAAGAATGGCGAAACCAGCGGTATTGCTGGTAGTTGTACTGCCAACTATGTGGCTTCTGATGATGGAGGTAATGGTGATCATAATGTGGCATTGATGCCATCAGAGGAAACTTCATTATCGCCTCATTTTGTGAAAGCATCTGTTATGGCGGGTGCTGAGGATACCACCAGCAATGTGGATTGGCACTTAGCACAGGGGTCACCCTGTGTAAACCGTGGTGATAACGGTTTGGCCACTGTTTACGATTTGGCAGGTGCTGCCCGTATTCAGCAGGATACCATCGACCTGGGTTGCTACGAATCGCCCTACAATAGTGTGATACTGCCTACTTACAACGGAATCGTATATGTAGTGGAAGGCGGTTCTGGTACTATGACAGGTGAAAGTTGGACCAATGCTATGGGTTCTATCCAAGATGCGGTACAGATAGCTGCAATGAACAATGCCAATGTATGGGTGGCAGCTGGTAACTATCATGGTGACGGAACTTCCGAGAACGCCTTTGTGATGAAAGCAGGGGTGAATGTGTATGGTGGCTTTGCGGGTAATGAGGTTCCTGACTATGACCTCTCGCAACGTGACTTCACCACCAATGCTACTGTTTTGGATGGCCAGTTTAGCCAGCGTGTGCTGATGCAGCCCAATCACTTCACAGCTAATACCTCTGCAGTTTGGGACGGCTTTACCATTCAGAACGGACGAGTAGATGGTTATGGTGCAGGTGTGTATATGCAAGCCTACTCAACTTTGCGCAACTGTATTGTCCAGTACAATTATATTGCAAGTTCTAGTTCCGGAAGAGGTGCTGGTGTATATGCGTATGGTTCCAGCAGTTCACAGGTGGCCACTGTTAGCAATTGTAAGATTTCCTATAATGGCTTTGTGAATAATTCAAGCAATAATGGTGGTGGTCTATATACTTGTTGTACCAATGTGGACCATACTGAAATCAGTCATAATGCCGCTTATAATGGTGGTGGTGCATACGCAAGTGAAAATTCAAAATACTCC